>Ga0207886_10053_pt1 | contig 342104 bp, 377 predicted proteins | sample LinPmetageLP35_FD_184048 | JGI IMG/M metagenome (GOLD analysis project Ga0207886, IMG submission 184048) | Marine viral communities from the Pacific Ocean - LP-35 (SPAdes) | ecosystem: Environmental > Aquatic > Marine > Oceanic | place: Pacific Ocean | collected 2009-08-31
TCGCTTATGGCATAAACAAAAGCTCGCTTAATTTAAAGATATTACAGGCTCAGGGACCCCCTATCAGATCTGTAACTACAGGCTCAGGGACCCCCTATAAGACCTGTAACTACAGGCTCAGGGACCCCCTATCAGATCTGTAACTACAGGCTTAGGGGCCCCTACAAAGCCTGTAACTTCGGTAGTTTAAAAGGCTCGCAAACCCCTTTACAAGGGTTATTTATAAAGCTCGCAAAGCCTCCTTAAAATAAAGAGTTATTTACAGCTTGCGATGCGATGCGATGCGAGGCCTTGATACTAGGCCGAAATAGGTAACTAAAGCGACGAGAGCTAGCCGAGCCTTGGCAATTAGAGTAGTTATAAGGACCTAGAAATCCCCCTTCAATAGAATCATCATTCACACCGATTATTACTTCTTTACAAGCTATACATCTTTAGTTCTTATATTAATTTTTTCTAACTAAAGGGGCTATAATATCATTTCAAGTGACTTAAATCATTCAAGATGTAAGACTTTAAAGTGCTTGTGTAAGAAATGAGCCGCAATTCGTCTGCCTCGGCTCCGGTAGTAAGTCGAGTTTGCTGGCTTGCTCCCTTTTCTCTTTATTAGGCTAATTATTATGTTAAACTTTAATTGTCGTTACCAGCAAAACTATTATATTCCTTTTCTCATGTTCAATATAAACGCCACATTATTTAAAATTATCTCGCAACTTTGCCCTTTCTTATTGCTTAATACGATTAAAATCCGTAATTATCTAGTCTTTAAAAAACTTTTTAAAATCCTAAAACACGTACTCAAAATCAAGGTGCTTATCGCAAGCATACTCCCGAAATTCCCTTAAATAGCGGGTAGCCTTTGCTTCAAATGCTTTTTCTAAAGGAATCGTTTCTTATTAATTTCTTTTAACATTAAGTAATGTTAGTACGCTTTTTAAAAGCAGTTCTATAAATTTCGTCGTAAGTCTTGCCATCATATCGATAGTGATTTCGATAGGTTACAAAAAACTTGCGAGAATGTTATTTTAATAATGATTATAAAGTAATTATTGCATTTTTTATATAGCAGCTATCGAATGGTAATTGCTACGTTATTATTTATTATTTACATGTACCCCCTAATACGGATTTATAACTCTTATCAAGGTGCTAAGTCTTTTTAATCAAGTTTAATAAAAAATTAATATTAAAAAAGGGCTGTATTAAATATCTTACGTAAGTATAAAAGCCTTAACGTTAAATTTTTGAGTTAATTTTTTTAGTAAATTACTTAGCTATTTGTAATACAAGTTGATTATTGATTAATATAGGTTTGCATCGGTATATAATATCACAAAGATAATAAAAGTAATAAAAACAAGTGCAATAGTAGTTTACTATATTTCAAATGTTTAGCTAAGGGAGTGCAAAAAGGAAGAGGATTTATACTCGTAGCCGTAACCCCTCTAAAATCCCTCCGGCTACCGGCCGGGTTCTGGCGTGGATATATCAAACACTTGGTATAGGTCCTGTGGACCAACACTAGGCTAAAGTATAGATTAATACTTTTAATATAAGCTCTGCCTTTTTATTTCACACTATTAAAATAACTAATCTAATCTCTTCTTATAATAACTTTTTTTTAATAAAGTTTCTTAATTAAATCAAAACGTTAATTTTACTTCGTATAATACTTCGAACGTTAAATTTTAACAACTTAACGTCAGCAAGTCTACTAATAAACTTATTTCAATGACTATAAGCGTTTTAAAATAGTATTAACAACTACAATTTAAACAATAATAATAATAAAGTAAACGCCTAAGGACGAGCTTTTTCCAAAAAGAGGAGTAATATAATAACAAACAAGTTCATAAAGCTTTAAGAGCTACACTTCCTAATCAAGTAATAACTCCGCTAAGCGAAATTACTTCAAAACCCCTTTATATTTAACCCTTATCTCTCTTTTACCTTTTTTCTAATTCAATTGTAAATTTTAAAAGAATTTTAATTACCTTTACAATATTATACTTAATATATAAGGCCTTTGTAAGATGTTAGCAAAGGTCTTTATAAGGCAAGCGTCACAGGTTAGTTAGTAGACCTGATTTTCCAAGGAATTAAACGAGAACCCCACTAGCAAAGTAAACAATACCACCTAACTACGAAATTCAAGATGAGGTACAGCAAGCTCAGTAAGACACAATGCTTGAAATCAGTAAAGCTCCAGGGAAGAGCCATGCCAGCCCATATATTCTTACACCCGAAATCAATGATGTCACCTGCCTGAGCTCGAGACGGTACTTTCGCCATATATCGGCGTCCTAGATCTACACTAGACTATGAGTAGTAGAAATAGTGTCGGCGTCTAAACCATCTCAATACTTCTAGTACTTCTCTTAACTGTATTGAGGACTTGTGTAGCTATAGGTATTCTGGCGGCTCACTCAAACCTGCGGTCTCCTTGCGAGCGTACGATTGGCCGCTAACTCGCGGCCCTCGTGCTTCGCGTGGGCCGCTAGCGAGTTATGAAGTCAATATGTTATTCGAGATTAACTCTCTACCTTGAGCTGTATTATTGGCCTTGACTAATCGTTTACCTGCTCACATCCCCTCCTCTCTCGATTCAATAAGACGAGACCGTTTCGCGAGATCCACGAAACTGACTTTACCCAGAGCTTGGTATAATTAGAGAGTAAAACAAAGGTAGCCTTGGGAAAAACTTAACGGACTGATACTTTACACATACTGGTTTTTCAATATGTCGCAGGTACGAACACCTCCAGTAGTACTAGGGCCAAATGTCACAAGATGGCCCAAAAACAGTTGTCATTTGATCATTGGAAATATAAGAGCGATAGGAGGTGACAAAACAATTGTACCACTTCCGAGCTCGCCCGTCTGGGGAGGGCGAACGGGTTTATGAAAGTGTATGGCTTGGCGTAAATTTTCTAGATCTTGGTAACCTTTACACAGCCACGAAAGAGAATCCTGTCTCCAAGGAACTTCCTTTTGCGAAAGACTGGGATTACGCGAGGAAACTCCAGAGTAGGGATGATCCTATATGATGGACTTTGACTTCGCCCAACCAAGCCTTGTACAAAGTCTCCCGATGGGACAAGACTGACGGAAGCTAAACAAGGCAATGTAGAACTCTGAAAGAATGGCAAAATGCCCGCCAACGTATCCGTCGCCAAGACAATACTTGACCTGGGGACAAGAAGCAGCTAATAAGCCAGAAAATGGTATGCCCAATGAAATCGCAAGAATATCAACATAAGCTAGAAACCTTCGTCTAGAATATCTGTCCTATTCACTACATGATCACCTTTTATGTGCTACAGAATATCTCTTATGTATTCAGGTCTAAGACCAGCGATCTGACCTTTGAGCCCGCTGGCGGGAGTTGGTCTGCAATCAGAGCTAGGAATTTACATGCTGTACCCTGTAAGATCCAACAGCCGCACTGCTCAGCTCGGCGGATCAATAATGCGGCCCAATAGGCCAAGATGAGAAGAGCAGCCGGATTATGCTCCGATATTAACGAATTGAAATGATCCGGTACCCTTACAAGCCACGACACCATGCCGCGCCATGGTATATCTATTCCGTCAGACGCAAAGCTGTCATGGCAGCAGTCATCTAAAATCGCTGCTGCTGTCAAGACTGTATTTCCATCCTTGTGACTTTGTGGTTTATCACATAGCACTGCGAGACGGAAAGGAATAGCTCGTAGCTGGCTAATGATGGTAGACGGTGGAGTCTTGATAGATGACAATGTAGATGAGCTTCTTTTGCCAATTAAGGGACCGTCACTTCGATTGAGACTATTGTCGTAGCTAGACAATAATGGTTTAGTGAGAAAGTTCCGAAATACTGCCAAACCGTTTCCATTGCATCAAGGGACCTTGGATTTGTCGCGTGGACTTCTCGGGGTCTGGGTTCCCTCAAAGTCCAACAAAAGCACTGGAGGATGCAGCTCACTCGCCAACCAGTCTCCATTATGACATTCCGTATGGTCGTCTCCAGTTCCATTTCGGTGAGCTCGTTCCACATGACCGAGAACTTAGTATGTAGTTGTTCGAAACGTTCCCGATGGATCGCTCTAGTCCCAGTATCTTCTTCGAAAGAGCACATGTGAGAGGCAGAAATCGCCATCAGTCCATAAATTAGCCACTCGTGTTGCAGGGCATAGGTCACAAAATCTCGCCTCCAGTCCATTTCTGGGGATCGGCGTATATCCGGTGGAAGTGTTGAGATCGTTTTTGTAGTGAAGTGATTGAAATACGCCAGTGTTTGCAGGTCTATCCAAAGAGGTCTATTGTCGCCTTTGAATTCATTCGCCGGTATTATACTCGTAGAGTCAGTAGACATTTGATTCGGTGCCATCGACCACACCGCTGCCCCCCTGCTCGCTATCTGCTCCCATATTTGGTCCAAGAGAGGGGATACTAGGTTCATGTCTTGTCTCATCGCCAGCAACTTCAATGGTCGTATGCTCGACTGGAGCAGTCACTGGCCCTGGCAATGAGGAGACCTCGAAATACCTGGTTTTGGTTCCACGGAAAAATGTCTGAAGCTGCACCTCACAAGCCCGCAGGGAATAGTTGGTTGAGATCGCAACCGCGCTGTGTAACTCTTTCCAGTGGGCGCCCATACGCTTGGAACTGGTGCAGAGATGACCACAGCCCTCAAACGTACACCGGTAGCCATGCAAGACAGGAAGGGTAGCCACGGGCGTGCAATCAGACACCGGCAATGGAACTCGACTTGGCTCAAGGAGGTTGAGCTTCGCAATGGCGGATAATAGACGATGTCTTTCTCCACGGTAGATTTTGTGTCGGAGCAAGTGACTTGCTAAAGCGCTTTTCTGAAATGCGTATCTGCATGTGTGACAAATGAGTAGGCCATACTGGGCATTGTACTCCAAGAACCCTTCTAAACCAAGCCTTGTGACGGCCATCCTTCGGAGCACTTCAACCGCGGGCAGACATAGGTATCGATTGGAGAGCAAATTTCGTGGAAAGAGCGCCTACTTGTACAGTATAATGAAGAGCTTGCAAGTCGGAATCGACGTTGCTTGAGTCGAATTAACAGATAGAACGAAAAGCAGAGCGGAAGAAGATCGACAACCCTGAAAGCTTATAGTCTTTGAGCTCGAGACAGACTAGGTGTCTACATTTTGATGAGGCCTCCCTAATCTGGCGATACTGTTGTCTATGTTGACTGACTTTGACAGAAACCTGCGAAGGTGAAGGTTGCGGATGTGAAGGTAGTTAGTTGACTAAACAATTAAGAGTTGGTCTGAGTAGGGTAGGTACATAAGGTCCGAGGCTGAGCCCAGGCCGAGCTGCGCAGACCAGGTGGCCAAACCACCGCTGTGCCTCCCAAGGTACCTACCTACCTAGGTAAGCTTGTCTTTACCTATGTTACAGGTCAACAGTCAACAGTCAACAATGCTCCAGCATTCGGGTTGTATGCTACGATCGACGTTCCTTATACCTTATTTTTGTCTAGGTAAAATAGGCATTCTCTTTTCCAAGTGGGACAGTAAAACTGAGAAGCTCTATCAATTGGTCCAAGATGGTCGAGAGAAAGGAATTCTTCTATGAATAATTTCACGGTATGCCCGCGGGGTCGTGGGCCACCCCAGTATGGGGTAATGGCCGGGTCATAGGTGAATGGATCAATGCTCAATTCTATCCCAATGATCACGAGAGAGATGCCGAGGATTGCTACCCGAGAGAATGATTTAGACCTGTTGGATCAAGTAAATGGATCGATCCGGATATGATTAAACCTGATATTCAAAGCATTGCTTCTTAGGTCTCGCTACCAACATTCTTATCCAAGTGTATTGATCTCTACGCTCCCAGTGTCTTCAGAAGATCTTTGTCCCCAAACTCCAAGCCTTCTAGAACATAAATGCTAATACCCAATATTGTCAACACAGTCCAGCTGGCGTGACAGGCTATACCCATGATAGCCAGATCAGTTGTCCCTGGCGCGGAGGAGGAAGAGTCGCTGGCTCTCCTCGTTGATTGTTGCTGGGCGAGAGATCTTGCTTCCTTTGGATGAAGCAGCTACGCTGAGCTGTCGAGACGGCAAAGTAAGTATGATGCTTGAACAGGGTGATGAACGACTTGGAAATATGAAGAATTCGGACGACATACTTCGAGGAACCTGCTGGGACCAGATGCTGCTGAGCCAGCGTCCGTCTCTGACTCCGGTGATCGATCTGCGCTGGTCAGTTCAAGCCAGCTACCAGCTGAGGAAACCGAAGAGGCGGTGGACGAGCGCCCTATTTCCATTAATACTTTTCACTTTCGACGTGGAAATAGAAATACCTGGTCTGGACATGGTGGCTTGAGTTTGGCTTGACATCATGAGATTATATGTTGTCGAGATATTGATGATGGTATTGTATGATTCTTTCCGAGTAACTGTTGTATGATATCGAGGCAGGTTGGTGGAGAGGAAATTGTGCTGGATGAAGCAGAACTTACGACCACGAAAACCTCTGGCTATATATATGTGAGTTAGTACCTATCATGGCCAAGGGTCAGATGGAATGGAAAACCCCAAAATAGCCATCAGACTGTTATCCTATCTAAAAGTATGATCAACACGCTCGGCTGAAATGGTTTACGTTTGGCCAAGTTTTCTTGTCCTTCTTGGAGAATTGTTCGAAATTCTTGGCTGCTTCTCATTTGTTTTGTTTGATGCGAGTAATGTTCCTGCACAGATCATATCTATGTAGCTCTTGGCTCCCTTGGCTGAGATAACAGGGATGTTTCACACGTCTCATTTGAACGCGATGTGAGAACTGCTGCGGTTCGGGACGACGCTTTGACACGAGTGCCGGTCGATCAGAATTCTTGAGTTTCCAAAAGAGGCTCTGCAGAGTTGAACCCTGACCAGTTCCGGCTCCAGATACCCTGTAAGTCGCATGGCCAAGATCTAAAGTTATCACGATCGGCGCTGAAGAGCCTCAGAGCAGCCTGAAACGTTGATCGATGCCAAAAACAGATGGGCGAGGGAGCAAGTGCCGAGACCACCAGATGCCCCCACGCCGATTCAGTAGTGTTGGACCTAGAGGTTGGCATTTCGTTGTCTCAATCTTGCTACAGTGTGAGCTTTAACAACATGGGATCTTTTAAGATTCTAGACGCCATAAACCCACATGCCTATCAGAAGCGGTGTTGTATCACTTGTCTCAAGGCATCGAAGCGCCTTGGCAAGGTCGATTCAAAGCATGTCCTTCACAGATCAAAATTCGGACAGTCGTGAGTGTCAGTTGCCCTTTTGCCACGCGTCTTTCTCAAAGTGGCTTGAACACAACCTATCTTTTTGCTAGCATTGGAGAGAACGATCTACTGGAGCGGCGAGGCTTCCTGCTGTCAAAAAGCATATAATTTGGCTGATCACTGCTTGGCAACATGAAGCAAATGATCATGAGGGTGCCAATCTATACTCAATGTGCCATTTTTTAGCCACGTGAACCTAGTCCAACAGCTCCACTAGTGTCTGCCAGACTTTGACTTGAAGATAGGGTAAGACAACTGTAGATCACATAATAAGTTCTTTCAGAAAGCCAGGGCCAAGCTTGCAGACGTGGTGAATGGGAACTGTCCATGATAATCGCCTCAGGATTTGACAACATTGAGAACGGCCAAGAGTCCGCTAACGCTTCTTCCTAGGGTGTTTCCCTTTTCCGATATGACCATATGGTGCATGAAAACTTGCAAAGGCTTCCGGTGAAGTCGTACGATTGTGAACACTTACTTTGTCTGCAGCAAGTACGCATGCCTCACCTTGGAAAGGCCAAGAGAAACGATAATCATTTCGACGACTTTGTGAATTTTAAACGAAGTGGTCATTATCTTCATAACATCGACGCGGCTGCCGAACCCAGTCTAACTCCGTTGAGATTCCAAAAACGCTATCATATACTCGCTCAACGCCAACCAAAAATCAACATGCTAGAATCACGCATCTGGATTACTTTCCGGTACATCTTCCTTCTCAGGAGACTCTTGCACGGGCAACTCTACACCTTTGACAGGGTGAATGAGCATCGGTGGTAAGCACATCCTCCCTTCACCACCCCTCATGCCATTAACGCCCTTCCCGTCTCTTCCCTCATCGACAATCAACTCAAATTCCTCGCCTCCCTCATTGTTGACCTTAAATCCTAACCATCTTCTCCACAGATTCGGGGCAAATCCTGCATTGTAATACCACGACATGCCCAGAAGATTGTGCTCCTTGTCTCCAAAAACACTGGTTCGGGCACCCCCCGTGGCTCCATTCCTGCCTGCATTCATAACTCCGGCAAGATAGGCAGTGGGCCACTCTCGGTCTACATAAACTGGATGAGGAGCATACACTGCCTTGTAGCCGTGGTGCAAAGCCGTAGTAGGGGCCCACATTTCGGAGAACGCATGGTGCTTCTTGAACGCAGTCTCTCGATGCATGGTAACGAGCAGACGCCTCGACATTCTCGATGATGTCACGATTGCTGCTCGTCGCGGTGGGAGCCCATCACTTGTATTATAGCCAGTGATGTCGGACTCCAGGAGCCATGTCGTTCCTTCGGGATCGAACAGGGGATTGAAGGTAATGAGGTCAGCGTCTTCACCAACTCCCCATGTGTACTTGTCTTTGTCGTATCCGGTAGGGGGGCTTGGGTCATTTTCGATTTCGAACCAGTCCTGCGAATCATGTGGGCGTTCAGGTCCCCAGATAGGCTTGTCGAGTTTAGGGCGGTCAGCTTTGGATCCTTTGATGCCTGCCCAAATATTGTCCGGACTTTCGGTACCCATCTCTGTCTGGACTCGGACCATTTGCTTGAAATCCTCCCAAGAGCCGTGAACAGATGGAATGTAAAACCGACTGCTTCGTTCCCATAGTCCTTTCCGAGGCTGGTTTTTTGCCCAGGTGTCAATATTGGAGAAAAGACTGTAATAATGACCAGTATATCGGATATCGATTTCCCAATGCCAGAAAAAGTCGTATTCGGGGTGAGTATGAGCAAAGTACTGCATGGCCATCTGTAGTCCACGATATGGTCCGTGTACAGGTCTATCTCGGATAAAAGTGTCGGAAATGCCTTGGTAGATCATGAGCATCTGAGTCTCACTCCATAGTGTTGCAATATCATGGAACTCGGCTGGGACCGACTCATTCAAATGAGCCTGGTATGTTTGTGCGTCTGCCCAAATGGGATTCGCAGACTCATCTTTAACTTGAACCAGCAGGTGGACGTCGTACTCCCCGCCTGAGCCAAGAGAAAGCTCTGATATCAAAGCTCTGAGATGAAGTATATCCTCCTCGCGGTATTCGAAGGTATCCCAGGTCCGAATCACCAGCGCATTTCGGGGTAATTGTTTCTTGGCCACCGTCAGATTCGACTTGAGACTTTTCGCGTCGAAGCGTGCTGCATTCGCCACATAGCATCGCTTCTGTGCGGCTCCCCAATTAACGCTAGAGTAGTCGACTTGGTTGACGCCCTCGGTACCAGAACTTTCGGTCCACACCGCTTCGGATCCCTCCATGTCACCGTACTGACCAGTTCCAGTCCCTCCATATTTCGAAGAGTACCCATACCCGTAAGCTCCAAACCTTCCAAACCGTTCAAAGCAGATATCCTCTGGTAAGCCAAGCAGCTCATATGATCCTATGACATTATCCGGGAAACCGCTAGGCCTGCCACTGTAGAATTGAAGTTGGGGTATGCGAATAGTAGATTGCTCATCCAAAAAGCATTCTTGAACTGGCATATATTCACTCAGATAGCTGGGCGAGCTGTGATTCTTGTATGCTTCGAATGCCATGCTCACTGGAATGTCTCGAACCGGAGTAACGACTGTGTCATTTGCCAAGGGCAGTTCATCCTCGGGCGACGGGTATTCTGGCTTATTCTCAGAGAACGGTACTAACGTTCGAATTCCACCATAGTATCGCGTCAAGAACTCAAACTTTTCCCAAGTTGGCGGACGGGGTGCAGGCCGTGAGCCCAAGTCCCCAACCTCTATTCTTCGTGAAGATACAATACTCATTCGCACTAGACCTAGTACAAAAAAAATGAGAGTCGAGATCAATCCTAGACAAAGATAGCGAATGACTCTGTTGGGCAAACGGTATGCCATTGATCGCCTCGAAGGTGGTGCTTTCTTCCGCAACATCGGTCTGTTGGAGGAGTATGAGCCAGATGTCTCCCGAGAGGAGACAGCTGAGGAGGAGTAGTCGGAACCATCTTCCGACTCGTCATCACTATCGTCCGAAGAGTAGTGATGCTTCTCGAGGTCGACGTCGATTTTCGACGGTCGTTGATTGTGGGCGTCGAGCGTCGAGTATTTGGAGGGTGAGGATCGTTTTGTCACGCTCAGCGTGTCAAGGGCGCTGAAACCTGCCATTCCAAAGTCTTCTCAAAGGAATGCTTTTGTCCACCCCCTATCAATAGTCAGCGATGTCCTTCGGAATGGATGACCCTTGAGAATTCTGTACCCAGGTTTCCATGTACAGATTCGTTCGTTTAATGAGCTGGAGCTGGGGATATAAACTTCAATGGGTAAGGGTGACAATATCTGCGAAGTCGACAGTCTGAGGAAAGGTATGTATTGCATTCAACGACAAAAAACACAACAATTACCTAGTTGTCCCTGGCAACCTTATCGCTCAGCTTATCGGTTGCTGTATCGGTGTCAAGCCCCACCGCACGGCACGGTACCCCACGGCCAACCAGCCACCGGCCCGTCGCATGAGCCACGGTGCACCACAAAGAAGACAAAGAAGAAGAGGAAGAAGAAGAAGAAGAAGAAGAAGAAGAAGAAGAAGAAGAAGAAGAAGAAGAAGCCTGGAAGTTGACATGCATTCTTCCGTTGTTGTCGATGTCGTCGTTGTTTCGTTACCTTAGTGTCCAACTTCAGTCTTATAAGATTTACTCCACCAGTTACCAAATACTAACAGACCAAACACGGTTGCACTGCTGATCACAGGATTGGAACTCAGACTTCATGATCGTTTCAGCGTGAACAATTGAATCCTTCCTTGGAACGTGGTTGTGTCGACGACTCAGTACACAAACCGAGAAGCTGGTGGCTCCCGTCAACTCGACACTCTCTTCTCCAGGTACACAAGTTCCAGCTTCAGGCGGCAGGCTAGCAATTCGGTGTGCAATGCAATGCAATGCCACGCACGAACAATCGAAATCCCTTACCTCTCGGGAGACTTCGAGTCTATCTTCATTCTTGCCAAGTAAGCGCCGCTCTCGGATGTTGCATTGTTTGTTCTCTGTGATAGCTGACCGCTTTACCTCAGGACAGATTCCGATAGGACACGAGAAGAATATTGACTAGCTGCAAAGGTTGCACGAGTACCGTACTGTACCTCAGCTTAGCTTCAGAGGATAACCTCAAGCCATGTCATGGTTTGATATGACATGACATGCAAGAGAAATGGTTAAGCTTGAAGATTTTCAGTCTTCAAGACTGTAGGAACTTCGATCTGGGAATGTGCCGCGCTTTCCTCTCCTCGTTATCGTCAAGATCAGTCGACGTTGCTCGCATCTTTTCTTTCGCTGGAATCTGGCGGGGTAAGTTAGTTTGGGCGTGTTGTCTTCCAGGTTGTCTTGATCTTGATCTTGGCTAGGCTCGCTTGCTTGTATCGGCCCACCTTCCTGACTACTGTATCAGTCCCTTCACTAGGTACCGTACTGTACTACTCAGAGTGTGACGCAGCACAGCGCAGCGCCCGACCCAACCAGGAAATCCGAGCTCAACCCAGCAAGCCTTCCCTTCCCCCTCCCCCTCAGTCTCCAAGACAAATGATCAACTTCATAGCTACTCTACCAACCTCTTCTCTTCTAGTTACAGGCGGTGTAACCACAACTTCTTTCATGATCTGTCCAGGCTTTTGATCATCTCCGTCCTAAGATACTGTAGGAACAAAAGCATTAGCATAAGCACCTGTTCCAGAGGCCAACCAAACAGGCTGAGACCACCCATCGTGTTCGTCCCCATTGGACGCTGGCGTCCACGCTCCTAGTAATTCCTGGTCTCGCACAAACATTTGACCCCCACTCAGAACCAGAGCCAGAGCCCTGGTTTGCATGCACGGTAAACCAGCCGAGTGGGCCCAGCCATCTGCCACCACATACATAGGTATACATATATGGGCTGTCACTTGCTGGAAAGAGAGGCCGGGAGTAGTCATGGCAGCATCCAGTTGGCTACTCGGGACCAGCTGTTCTTGTAGCGAGACGCCGCATCGCATGCAGCTGCCCATAGCCGACAACTCTGTTGGGAACTTCACAACCCCGCGAGCAATGTGTTGCTCTGCTTCTGCTTTGCTTCACGAAATGTGCCACTACTTGCCGGCCAACAGTGACTGGAAGGGGATCGGTCCTCTCGTAGCGGCCAAATTCTGCACAAGTGACATCAGAAGCCCCTTGGAGATGGCGGGGGATACAGCTGTACGCCTGTGACACCGTTGACCTCTGTTTCGAAGTAAACAGTGAGGGCAGTTTGTAGCAGCCGTTCGCGAGCCAGCGACCGCTGAACATCCTTCGAGTGGGTATCTCGTGGTACATCTTACGACCATACCGGAGCTCTGAGTTATGTTGGTGGCGTCTCCAGCCAATTGGACTGTGGTGCTTTGTCAAGTGACGATCTGCCCCTTCCCCTCAGCGTCAGAACTCTTTCCAGCTCGTGACACGGGAATTCCGATTGCGGCCAGTTACAATGGACAGCGAGTTTCCTTTGCTGGCCTTCGCTCAGAAGCGAAAAGGGATTACCTCATTTGTACAGCAAGAAGCGGGCCTACGATCACCCCTGAGCTGATCCCCACAGCTTCTTTATTTAAGGTCTCATACCTCCCTCTTCCCATATCTTGGTTTATCATTTTTTATTGCCATTGCTCCTCTGGCCCGCTTCACTTTTCATCTCGAGAATCAATTGTCCTATTAGGGATACCAGGCCCATCTTACATTCGCATTCAAATATAACTTCATATTGTGCTGCCGTCATATCATCCTTGAGTCCTCGTGTTGTCGCTGTGCCAAGCTCTCAGCTCTCATTATCCAGTTCCTCCAAATCCACTGTCGCTGTAGCACTTTCAAGCTCTTGCACTTTTAACGTGACTGCTAAAGTTCCGCCTTTCAGCATTTGCTTTCTTCTCTGGCACTCGAGCTACTGAATGTGCTAGGCTTCAGACTTCAATTCTGGACCTCGACCTCATCTCAAGTAAGCAATCGAGCCTATGTGATGATTATAGCTAACGGGCAATAGAGATGGACGGCTCATCGGCAATGACGACCACAACGACGCAAATCTTGGTCCAGGAACCTGATTACCAGACCGATGTCCCAAAAGTAATGACACAGCACGATGTCCTCCAGATTACTCTCAGTGGACCTGGTCTGGTGCTGACGATCCTTGCAACGATTCTTGCTATCCAGATATTGCAACCTTCCCTCACATGTTCACTATTGGCCCTGGCTCCTCTGCCATGGATCATCCACAACGACTATGTCAATTTCCTCAATCTTGGACCGGGCGGAACTCCAGCAACCTTTCTTGGGTACCTGAAGATCACCTACCTCAGACTGTTTGCCTTGTCTGACCCTTACACCCCTGTGACGATATTCTCCGAGAAATTATATCCCGCTACTGGATACTACGAACGCGCTCAATCTTGGTTACCCGAACGTACTGGTCCTCGCCCAAGAATTGCGGGCATTGCTCCGCAACGACAGCTTGACCAGCCTGGTTGTGCCGAGATGAATAAAATTCTACGAATCAGTCTCGAGAACCTGGCAGTCAGGCACCCAGATACATTCCGCATCGGTACGTCGTGTTTTGAGAAGAAAGGGCTTGCTCTTTTCTCACGAACTCCGATCAACGCCACCTGTAGAGGAGAGATCTGCCACGTCCATCATAGTGATCGAAGTATGCATCTGAATCTTCATCCAGAAGATGCCAGGGTGGTTCTCGAGAAAGGCTGGGGTGAGAGACATCCACTTGCTCGAGGCGGTTGGATGAAGGCATATGTCCCTCGGGAGTTCATCATGATCTACGCTCCGAGGGACCGCACGGAGCTGGATGTTATATGTCGGATCATCGAAGCAGCTGCATTTTGGGTCTGTGGCGAAAGATTTACTCTGAAGGCTGAAAGCAAGCCTTTGATGGAGCGAGATGCTGAAGCGGAAACGGCGCGCCGCTAAGCACTCCAGTCAATGCGAGCAGCAGATTGGAACATACATGCGAGCGTCAGATTTGTTCCTTTGGTCTTACGCTTGGCTTGTCCTGCAGCAGCAATGTCCTTTGGTGTTGTGCTTCTGTCAGATCCACACAAAATATACCAAAATATACCACTAAAAAAATCAAGAAAAAATCACCTATGCTTCCCGTCTGCTCAATTACAATCAATTCTTATCGCCTGTACCACCCGCATCATCTATGCGGACATGGTTTTTAGCCTATATTCAGTTTACACCATGTTATATTTCAAGCTAATCTTCATCTACAAAGGCAACAGAAACTTCTGTTGACACCTCACTATCATGAGGGTTTTGACTCACTGAATTGTTCCTAAGTCGGACCTCGCAATTGAGATTCTGCTCAGCTGCTTGTATGGTACTTATCGTGTTCACTGCGAAGCCTCTATTGTGATCTGCTACTGGTACTCGCGCTAGTCCTCCCTGTCGCATTTCCACACAAGGTACAACCCCTTAGTATAAGACACCACAGGTCAGACTGTCTAGCTCGTCCGCTGGTACACTGTTGCTCTTGTGTTTGGGTATAATTTTTCATTAATAAGTTAGCAGACCAGTCGGAAGGGACGCTTAAGCCGACGTTGAAGTTGAATACATGATTTCAGGATACTGGCCTTGAACTTTGAACCATGATGTGCTGAGAATTCGCTAGACCTTTACACCAGGGTGGCGGATCAGGTTTGTAAATGACGACCGGGGCCAAAATTTGACTGGGGGGATCGTGTTAGTCTATGACCGTTCTATCAACCCACTTCTACGAATCTGGATAACTTTTCTTCCACTTGCTCACCCTCCCATCCTCGATTGCTATGTAGTTGACGCAACGCAGCTATCTCGGCACCGCTTTCTTCCTTGATGAAAGGTTCCATAATTCGTCCGAGACGTTCCACTATATCACTTCGCCTGGTCTCATCTTCCATCCATAAGAACAACCAGTGCGGTACCACAGGCAATTCAGCACAACCCCAATCTAATTTTCTGTGAGCATCAATGATGTCATTCTCGAATTCATTATATACAGCTTTTAGCAGCAGCATACAGCGAGTATGGAACGAGAAATAGTCGAAGTTCAGCGTGTATGACTCTTGTGAGACACGGGTTCCGAGCGCGTACAGAAGTTGAATGTTTGTGAGGGTATGAGTCTTTTGGAACTGTCTCGCCAGGCTACGAGAAGAAATATGGTCTAACGATTGGTGATCGGCAATGATCAGTGATCGGTTTGACAGAGGCGTGTTGGCTTCTTCGAGGAGACGCAAGCCTCTAAGCGTATATTCGATTTCGTTTTCTGCGGCGAGGTTCAAAATCTTCTCGACTCCAGCTAGCGTCTCTATATTTTCGTTCCCAGCAAAGCAGAAACGTTCGTGATACTGTGCGGAGACCAATGAGACTGGTCCGATCCCTCTTTGCTCAACATTTCTCGCTACGATTACCTTGGAGGCTCGTTCGTCGTTATGCTGTGCTATCATCTCACTAACGCCGGTAGTACGCTCGTAGCTGCGACAATATTGAGCAGTCGATGATGGAAGATTCTCGCGCCAGAAGATTCTGTTGACGGAGTGGATCAGGATGAGTGCTTCCATGTCTTGCCACTGAGGAAACGTGGGGAGTTCATGTCTCATAGTGTTGTATATATGAGCAGCAGCGACTACCTGTGTCAGTGAAAGAGCAAGACGAAGTCGTGGCATGTTGTGCAGTGTTTGAAAGATTGGTGGATGCATATCCGATGATGCCAAGTGGGGAGAGATGGCAAGCTGTTAGAAGACCGAAAGGAGAATTCAAGTACTCACTTGTAGCCCCCCACATGTTTGCTTCGACCAAACCAAGTTCGTTGAATGTGAGCGAGAATCGAAATATCATAAGTCCGCATATAAGAGGGTTACTGCGGAGGTAGTGAAAAGGTTCTACAAATTGCCGGGGAACGCCATGATCCAGGTGAAGTTTTAGCCTTTCCGGTCCCATGAAGTCGTCCATCGCCCAGATCTCAGCTTCTTGTATGGTGATGTCAATAACTCTTGCCTTTGGGACGTCGAAGTCTTTGTTGAAGTCGCTGTACGTCCTGAGGATGGAGCTGACCCTCTTTCCAGTGGCCTGAAGCTCGCGATGGCACTGGACCGCATCCGTCTCTAGAATGTATCGAATGTCGCACTGGACTTGGCAGGCAAATATGAACCAGATTGGAATCCGCCGTGATCGCAGCATTTGTATTGCACCCTGTGTGAATCTGTCTTCGCCCGGAATGCCAAAACCCTCCTGCTGCTGAAGGGCTTTGATGAGACAACAGTCGGCAAGCATCTCATAGATGATTCTTCTGTCTCGGGCCTCCATTTCGCGAGGTGTAGAGGCACCGTATACCATTGGCTGTCCCAGGAACATCCCCATAGTAGGTATCTTTTTGGGAGGAACATGATCCAGCCACTCAACCAGATCATAGTACCGACCTAAACAAATCCAGCTACCGCCCTGGTAAGTCAGTTCGGGGATGTCGGGGAGCATCCCATTCGTGTTTGCTGTGTTATAATCGACACGAAAGGTTGCGATATCCGAAAGGAATACGTCGGCTATGTTCTCATAGCTATGGAAACTCAAAAACGGCTCCTCGCAAGGATCGAATTGGACTTACTTTGAGATACCACTATGACTTGGGAGATGAGCATATAGGTCTTTTTCGGACCTCTCGAGAAGCTCAAATGCGGTGTTGGTAACAAGTGAAACCGCGGCCAGACTCATTGTGCCGTCGTGATAATCGCCTGGGTGGACGAATGGCAGATTAGCAGACGTGGGAATGAATGTCCTGTGAGCAGAATACGACATGTGCAGAAGGACATTAGACCTGGTTAAACACGGGGTAGAATGAAAACCCCATTGACTTACACCATCTCTCCTGTAGATACTCGCGAATGTAGTTCCAATCCTTGAAAAAGCAGAATATGATAAAGAAGTAATCTTCCTCGTCCTCTTCCTCGAGGACAGGTTGCTCCCTGATGATAGAATCAAGGAAGTCCAGGTCAGGATCCCGTCCCTTTTTGCCCGCCGAACCCTGGACTTGCTTGGAAGCTTCTGTACTGGACTTCGACTTTTTTTTACAGTTTTTAGTGATGTTCTGGTATTTCTTCTTGGCCATTGACTCGGACTCGCTTTCGCTTGAAGCTCCATCACCCGACCTACTAGTAAACCCCTCGATCTCCAACATATCAAAGAGGTTGCTGAGACCCACATCTGTTCTGCTCTTAATATCACTGGAACTCTGGGCTACTCCCTTTGGCCGAAAGCTTGGACTGGCCTGTTCCAGCGTCTTTACGGCCCATTCCAGAACCGTGATGTAGTAGGCATGGCCTCTATCTGACTCGATCTGGCCTCTCGGTCGATAGAATGCGGACGCGTCTCTCCGTTGAGAAATAACATCTTTAAGTATAGCGAGGAGATTTCCGGGTATGGGGTGGCCTTTAGACACAATTCCGTTGACTAGGACTTGTATCTCGTTGATTTTCACCGCGTGCTTGCCCGCTACATCTTTCTTCTTGGGCTTTGAAACAGAGATTCCTAATCTCTCGCCAGTGTCTTTGAGCCAATTCGTGAATTTCTCTTCTCTGATCTTATAGGCCTGTCATGAAGATCAGTAAGTAATACTGAGATATCTCAACAACTCTCTTCTGCCCTAGATGCCTTTGATTGTCTGTATGTGTGACAGGACAAGGCATGACCAGTGGTTGGGTCTTTACGGACATCCTAAGCAAAGAGATAATTTCTCATACCTTATAAGTATTTACAATTTTGAAACCCGGTAGGCTCGACATTCTGCTGGGAACAGAAGACGGAGAACCGAAGGTAGTTCTGAGATAGATGCAAGCGAAGCCCTGTCGGATATTGAAAGTCTCCTGCTGTTGGGCAATCATCAAGCATAGAAACCATCCTAATGTTTCCAAAACTTAGTCGACATCGAGGGTTTCAAAGTCTTGTAAGACTTACAGGACACATCGACTCCGAGATATCACTCAATACCTACCTCGTAGCAAAAGTTGTTAAGGTACCTGGGTAGTCCCGCTCCACAGGTGTGCGGAAGCGGCAGCATATGAACGGCTCGGAAGAATATTTGCCCTTCCTTGGTCAGGCAGCTAACTATAAAAGGAAAGGTTGATGATTACCCCTGCCAAATTATTTGTACCGAATTTATCAGCCTCGCATCTCGGGATTCAAACCAAGAAAGAAACACTGCCACGACTACACGACTCCACCACTCCACTTCCTCGAACAACAACAAGCCATACAGCCATGTCTCGAGAAGCGTATCAAGTCCCAACTCAAGCCCCGGCTCCTGGCCGCGACGCCTTCAATGTTGGGTCTGTTATCGAAGGACCAGCCATCATCTACACCTGCGGCGACTGTAGCGCAAAGGTGCCACTGAAGCGAGGCGATCCAATCCGATGCAAGGAATGTGGGCATCGTGTGTTGTATAAGGAGCGGACGAAGAGGTGAGTTCTTTGGTATATGTGGCGTCAGAAGCTCGTCGCTGACTTTCGGTCAGAATGGTCCAATTCGAGGCGAGATGACCTGTTGGTGGTGGGGTACTGATGTTATGATAATGGAACTCGAGGAACGACCAGAATGATCGGGAGGCTTGGGCATATTTGGGGCGCAAGGGGTTTTCACAGATGGAATATGCGCTGTCTCATAATGAGATAGCATGTGCCTTGCGCATACAATATCATCTTGCGATATGAGAACCTGAGCATACCCACGAAGAGATTTCAGGTTCTCTATCTACTTGGTATCAAAAGATGCGCCAGTGCAATGCTACCATCCAACGCCGTGAACTTTCTCCCCCAATACCTTTTACATGTTCATCTGACTTGCTCGTAGATATCTAGTGAAGCTGTGATCTTCGTTCGTGGGCGCATTCGGTGCCGATTCTTCCAGAGCTTGTTTGTACCTCGAGGTTAAGCCTTCCCCGTCTTGATTCTCGCCCTCGTCGCCACTCGAGTCCTCCATGTCGCTCAAAGTATCCATGTCAGGTACCTTCGCGGCTGACTTTCCAGTAGAAGGCTCCCCAGAAACTGCCATGTCTTTCATCAGTTTGCCCAGTTCCCTCTCTCTGTTCTCCAACTTCTCGGCCTCTCTCTGCTTTCTCCTCCGCTCTAGTTCAGGCTTATAATCACGCTCAAATTCCTTGGCCTTCTCTCCCACGGCCTCGAAGAACTCGTTGATTCCGGCTCCAGTCATGGAACTCACTCCAACCACACTCAAGTGACTATAAAATTCCTCCAGCATCAAGCTCATGCTATTAAGCAGAGAGCCCATGTAACCACTTCCGCCACCCATACCGCCGCCCTCAACTCCACCGAAGCTGCCAGACTCCTCTTCCTCTTTCAACGCTGCCTGGAAAGCTTCAAAGTCCGTCATCCAATCCTTTGCAAACTCAGCATCCTTGACGTCTGTTTTATTGAATACCAGAATCATAGGTAGCTTAGTCTTGTAAAGAATACTGCAAGCATAGAGCATGTTGCTCATGAAAGTGCTTGTTGAAGCAGTCCGCGGAGTATCGATGATGTATGCGATAACCGTAGGGAACGTCGACGCCAAAGAATCCAGTAAGATGGCACCAGAAGCGCTCCATACAAAGACCTCGATTTGACCCGGTGTATCTACCAATATGTTCTTTATAGCTTTCGCATCGGTTTTTGCAGGATCTGGAGTCGTACGCTTCTCTAAAAGGCCAAGTATCTGATCTATCTTTGTGGCAAACAAGTTGAGAGATGTGAGAATACCGCCATTGGGACCAAGATTGTAGGACTTCATAACCTCCTTGTAGTTGACTGAATCGCGGATATCGATGTTACTATCGAAGGGCACATTGCGAACTGCTGGGTCGAGATTGATGACATATGGAGGCTCTTTCTGGGCATGGAGATGGCTGTTAATCCGTTGCATGAACGTTGTCTTCCCACTTCCTGTTGATTGTTATCCAGTTGCACAAGAAGTATTCGGAGCATTTACTAACCTGCCATGCCTACGCAGACAATAGCTGTTGGCGGAGTTGACGATGGAGGCTGAGAAGTCGCCATGTTGAATATGGCGACAAGTCGTGTACAGAGCGGAATAAAGAGCTGCTGATATCTAGAATCCCTGGCCAACACGAAGATCGGTCGTTGGGTCAAGCAAAATGGAGTGTCGCGTTGTGGTTTGAATATTTGGCGGGGTTCGAGGTGGGCTGTCACTTTCTAAATTTTGATGGCCAAAGCTTGATCAGGAGATCCGCTCGCTTCCCCAGGTTTTCTCTCCCATTCATCCCCAAACGCCAAAAATGGATGGCCTCGACGAATTTGAGAAAGCTCTCGCGGAGGAGAAAGAAGCTAGGGAGAGAGAAGAGAAGCATAGCAGTAGGAGAGACCGGGATCACGGGAAACATAGGCACAGATCAAGTCACAAATCGCGCGATACTCATGACGAGCGCCATAAGGATGAACACAGGCACAAGAGGTCGAGAAGATCGAAGGGCGATGATGAGGAACCACACCGAAGAAGCCATAAGCATGCAAAAACCTCTGATCCGCACGAAGACCTTCCAATTCCTAACGACGAGGAGTCAACCACAACCCCAAAACCGACGCGCGATTCCTGGATGGAAGCACCTTCTGCGATGGATGTCGATTACACTCAAAAGGGCGTTAAGCAAGTTGTCAAAGCTCCGCCTCCAAAGCAGGATTATGACTTGAAAATACACAAGAACGAGCTTAATCTGCAGCTCCAGGACCTAGCGGATGGGGAAAAGCTGCAGGATATCGAGGCAAATGACGACGTGGAGTACACATTTGGTGATGCTGGGGCACAATGGAGGATGAAAAAGCTCAAGGCTGTGTACAAACAGGCCGAGCAGAGTGGAAAATCGGTTGATGAGGTTGCCCTGGCGCGCTTTGGTGACCTGAAAAGCTTCGACGATGCTCGAGAAGAGCAGATTGAACTGGATCGTCGACAGACTTACGGGAAGGGTTATGTGGGAAAGGATAAACCAAGCGGAGAGCTGTTTCAGGAGCGAAAGCTGAAAATGGGCATCCGGAGACAGCATGAAGATACACGAACTGAGCCACAAGAGCTACCACAAGGAGTAGTCATGCAAGAAGAGCCGGCTGGAGTTGCCACTGTAGTGGACTCAACTATTTTGAACAGGATGAAGGCCCAACTTATGAAGGCGAAGCTCAAAAAGAGCCCCAATGCCGAGAGACTCGAAAGAGAGTACGACGAGGCTATGGCTAGCTTTACTAGAAATCAATCGGACCCAGAGGTGGTAGTGCTAGGAGTGATGGATAACCGCATGCTGGCTGGGACCCGAGGAGAAGTCAAGTCAATCGACAACAAAAGAGGAAGAGAGAGAGGCCTTGTTCAGGACAATGAGGACATGAGTATCGAGGACATGGTCCGTGAAGAACGTCGAACAAAGGGTCAGGCCGGAGGCGAGGGCATGAGAGCGGCAGAGAGAATTGCTAAGGATGTCAAATTCGATGATGATCTAGAATACATGGACGATAACGCCAACAAACTCGCAAAACGAGTCCAGAAATCCGAGATCAATCTGAAAAACGCTGCGGTGGGAGAGTTTCAGAAAATGAACAAGATCCTGGATTCCTGCCAACTATGTCATCATGAAGACAGAAATCAACCTCCCGTCGCTCCCCTCATATCGTTAGGTACACGAGTATATCTGACATTGCCAACGGAACCTGAGCTCAGCGAAGGCGGTGGTGTCATTGTTCCCATCCAGCACAGAACAAATCTCCTAGAGTGCGACGACGATGAATGGGAAGAGATCCGGAATTTTATGAAGAGCCTGACCCGGATGTATCATGACCAAGGCCGAGACGTTGTGTTCTACGAAAACGCCGCAAGTCCGCATAGAAAAATGCACGCCGCAATGCAGGTTGTGCCATTACCTTACAGCCTAGGTGAAACTGCCCCAGCCTTTTTCAAGGAAGCGATCCTCTCTTCCGACGAAGAATGGACACAGCACAAGAAATTGATAGATACAGCTGCACGGGCACGAGAAGGAATGGGCAAGTCGGCTTTCCGCCGGTCGATCGCCAAGGAGATGCCATACTTCCACGCATGGTTCAGTCTGGACGGGGGCCTTGGCCATATTGTTGAGGATTCAAACCGATGGCCTAAAGGGGATCTGTTTGCACGGGAGATCATTGGAGGCATGCTCGACATTGAGCCTGATGTGATAAAGAGGCAAGGTCGTTGGAACCGCGTGGATAAACGCCTCGATGGCTTCCGAGCGCGTTGGAGAAAATTCGACTGGACCAGAGTACTTACAGATGGGTAGCCAGGACTTCAAAAGCCAACGGCAATGCTTATTGCTTGTGCAGCTTTCGTCAGGTCCCAGTCTGGCCTGTGAGTGGTTCTCCGGCCCGCTAGCCGGCAAAACATTGCCTCAGCCAGGAATTTGGAGCAATATCTATGATTGAACTGAAGTTCGATACGGGCGATCCAAAACATGTCACCTGCCGGACGAAAGGCACAGCCAGCCCTTGCAGGAACAGGACTTGGTCATAGATCTACGTGGGCTGATTTAGGCTCGTATTCTTTGGTGGTACAGCTAGGGAATGATGTATGTAACACAAAAGAAGCAGGCCTCATCTGTGAAGCAACATGGCCCAATGATTACACACAACGGTGGGATTCTTGGCTCACGATCATCTGTAGCTACCCACACAAACCTTCAGTTTGAGGTGCTCCGTTGGTATCACTCGCGACTTCATACTTCCATCAAGCTGCATACATAATTCAGAATCCCCCTGCCTTGATCGGAAAGGACTATAAGACATAGACATCGACATCTCCAACAGCAGCGTACCCAGAAGGACCAGAGAATCAAAGCAGGGTGTTGATCAGAGGTCAGTGTTGGAAACCAACCTCAGGTTCAGGGTTGAGGCCTTCTGGCGAGCACGACCTTCCCCATCCAACGCATGCCCATGGCATCTACTTCTGAATTAGGAACACGATTTCTCGAAGGGGAACGCGAGATCATATTTCTGTTGGTACGACCAAGACTGCTTTACCTGCTTATGACAGGCGTCAGATCGATCCGAGCTCGCTTGTCAGGCTCCATTATCTGGTAGGTGATGTGTGCATGCATACCACTGTAGTCCGAACGAGTTTACAGTGTGGCTCTCCCTGGCTTGTATTGATATAAAAGCCGCAGTGATAGCGTCAACACAAGTCTGAGGTAGTGTTTGATCGTGATTAAATGTTTCTTCGGTTAGGCCTCAAACATTGTGCCACCGGATCTTTAATGTTCATGCCGGCCGTTGCCAGTCAAATCGTAGCAGAAGGAAAAGCAAGGGGAATGGAAACAGGGTAGGCAAGGGCCGATTGGATGCATGGATCTGTAGATGTCATGTCTGGTGTTTCTCGAGATGGGTTCGGGCTGAGAGTCCTTTCGGAAACCAATGTTCACTGGTGGTCCTTTGATAGACTACATGGATAATGGCGCACCGTGGATTTCAAGATCTAATTGGACGATCTATGAATCGCATTGCTTGTGTTTCGTCAGCGGTGCGAGAGCTGGAAAGACGGATCAGATTCAGCTGGCTGACGAAGAAGATCTGTGACCACTCAACAGCACCCAGTAGTAGCTTCCAGCGATAGAGCGACGATTCGACTAGAAGATTCAGAGATATTGAGGGATGCAAAATCGCTGTCTCGAGCTACTCGGCAAAACTATTTCGTTTCTTTTTCGTTGCCCTGTACGTAGTGCATATGTCGGATAAAGCCTCCTGAAACATTTTACTGTTGCATTAGCAGCAGTGACATGCATACGTCTCGGCCCAATCCGTGTGTTGATGCTGGGAGGTAAGCTGCAAGCCACCAGATCGCAAGTACAAAGTGCAGTGGTAGGACGATGTCTTTTAGTAGTATTCTCCGACTTGTCCTCCGTAGACTTGCTCTTTCACGGTTCCTTGACCGGCGAGCCGGCTACTTGATATCCCTGGATTTGATCGCCTACGAGGCTTCGGCTGGCAGGCGAGGGTCTATCTTCCTTCAGCCATGGTCATGTTCACCTCGAGTTACCGGTGATTGCTTGCTGTTCCGAGCAAGTGTTAATGTCCTGGATTCTTTAGCGGTCAGATGCAGAAAGAAAGGAGCTCACCCTCTCAAGCTGGATGTCATCTGAAAGCAGCATTGCAACTTCTCTCAGCCTACAATCCAAGCTCACCTCACCCACCACTTGTCCACTTGCCATGGCCAGCCACCTAACCCCAAGACCCTGTTACAAATATATACCCGATGCATGATCTCCTAGACTAGCTCCCTCGGATCCGCGTTCAAGAAGAGGCCTGTAACTCGTGCTGTCCCTACCGAACCTTCGATGGCATCTTCTATCGCTTACGCATATGCTGGGACTGGGGGCGGGCTACCTTAGGGGGCGGGGGTCACTGATGCGAAGCGCAGACGAGAAAAAGCGAGCTCGCGAAACCAGCCCTGTTGACTTACCTTAAAGACCAACCTTAAGTTCGTCGACTGACCATGTGGCCTTTTTGTTGCACTGCACTTTACTGGAGTGCGCGCTGGAAAAAGAACGGGCAAATTCCTGTAATCTGTAGAAGATGCCGCTTTAGAGGGCACGTCACGTATTTCTTTGATTACGGTTCGATCACGCGCTAAGCCCAATACGAGGCCGCAGGCAGGTAAGGTAGAAGATTTTTCAAAGTCAACCACCTGACTGGCCTGATTCCGATCTCTGACATTACGTTGATCTCCCTTCTTACCTCGTTTCCATCTACAAAGCCCTGTCATTGGTTTTGATTGACCCAATAGTCTATCTTACTGCACTGCAGCACCGCAGCACCGTCAACGGTCGGTCAACTTGCTGGCTGCTGCACGTACAAGTACAAGTACGTTGCGAATTACGTTGCCGGCTTCCCTGCCCTGCCCTGCCCTGCCCTGAGCCCCGAGCCCCAGCCCCGTCCATCCCTTTCCACCTGCCTGCCTGCCTGCCTGACGAGCTGCCTGCCTTCAGCAGCCATTTCTTGCCTGACCCGACCTGACCTGACCCGACCTGCCTACCTACATTTTCTGCTCCACTACTCCATCAAGTCTACCTCACTACTGTATCTCGGTTCGCTTCAGCATCAAGGGAGCGACCTACCCGAGAGGAAAGTCCCAAAGACCATTTCGAGATACATACAAACTTGCGCGGCGACATTTAGCGTCTACGAATTCCACTCCGATTCACTGCACTGACGGTCGCGACTAGTCGGTGTTGCGTCCCATCTAAACACCACCTCAACTTCAAAACTGCAGCACCAGCACCACCCTTCCATACCTCCCGACAAACTGTCAGCATCACTCTCATGGCGCAGCAGAATAATAATCGCAACAGCAACAGTCCGCACCTCTCGAACAATAATTCCCATCTCCAGAACGGCTCTGCGCCCCCCTCTCCATCGATGTCTGGCTCTCAGCAACCTCAGCAAGGTGGCCAACGACCTTCTGGCTACCCAAGTCCTACGAATGGCAACTATCCATCACCTTCCATGTCGAATGCCCAATACTATCCTCCTCCAAACCAGCCTCAAGCACCCGAACCATACCGCGCCAGCTCGACCGGCAGCAATAATTCGATGTCCCTTCCTTCAATGCGCCTCATCGACCAACAGTCTCAGCAGCAGCAGCAGAATATGGGCTCGGGTCTTCCACCACCCGTCGCGCACATGGGCGGACCATACTATCACAACCAAGGCCAGACCTTGCCACATCCCTCTCACCAGTATGCCAATGTCACCTCTGATCCATCCGGACAGATGCGATATGCGCTCCCGGTTTCTGCGGATTCGCGCGTTATGAGCGGCGGTCGACATAAGAAGGTGAGCATACCCTTGATCCTGAGAGCCTGCTTCATATTTGCAAATGCTGACGCGCCTGCTGGATGTAAAGGAGATCAAACGCAGAACCAAGACAGGTTGCCTTACATGCCGGAAGCGTAGAATCAAGGTCAGTGCATGGTATTTCCGTTTCGTTTTCCCTCGGTCGCAATAATTCGATTTGACGTACGCGAGAAGAGAAGAGAAGAGGTTGGGCGCCTCGGTTCTTCGCGATGGGTTCTCTTCGTTTACATCAAGCGAATCTACCTAAGTAGGCGAGCGAGAGCACATGAGGTCGCTTTGCTCTCAAGTCTTGAAATGCATGGGCGGGCCCTTTACCGACTCTCGTTTCCCATCTTCAAATTCTTGCTTCCCTCGCTATCGCGCCCGACCGAGTCGTTGCTCTCGGTCTCGCTAACACGTAACCAGTGCGACGAACAACATCCAGCTTGCCGTAATTGCCAGAAGTCCAAGCGCGAGTGTCTTGGTTACGATCCAATATTCAAGCAACAGCCAGGTCCTGCTGCTATCCAACCAGCCCCCAGCTCTGCTCCTTCTCTCGGTGGCATGGTAGCAACCTCGAACCCATACGGTCAACAACCACAGATGCTTACGAACTACGGTGCTCCTCCCGCAAACATGTCGTCGTATGATCCCGCCCTCTCCGCCGGCGTCAGCTCTCCTGGCTCTGTCCACCCACAATATGACTACACCAATGCAATTGATCCTGCCTTGGCCGACGTTGCTGCAGCACCTCCAGTCAATACAACTGCTCCAACCTATCAAACTACATCTCCAGGTATGTAAATCTTCCCAGCACTTGTTCACACGAGCAGTTCGTCACAGTGTTCGCTCGTCCTCTTCAGGTGCATCGGACTTGATATCAATGTGCCTCAGCAGTGAATCCTCTCCGTCCAACTCTTCACTTTTACCCACATCTTTGAATACACTACTGACTTCATTCCAGCGAAGAGACAGGTTAGCGAACTTCTTGACCAGCAACCTCAACCTCCTCGAATCTCCCGTGACATCACCAATGATCCAGCATCAATCGAGGAAGTTAAGCATCTGTACTACAGCATCTATGCCCCAGGCCTAGAGAACTTCATCGAGTCTAAGTGGTACTCCACCAAGGGCTTGAACAGACTGCTTAGCACAAAGCACCTGATGGATCAATTCGGCTGTCTTCTCTTCCATTTTGCCAAGACTTCACAGGAGGACCCCAAGGAGATGGTTTACACTGGTAGCGTCGAAAGCCGAACTGTCTGGACTCTTGCTACGATGGTCAGAGGATCAGAGATCAACGGTGCTAAGGAGTCTAAGGCCGTCCCAGCCAGTGATGATGTTACGGAAGCAACCAATCGTCTGGACGTTTTCGAGACTCTATTGACAGGACGGGTGGCTGCAGTCAATCCTCTAACAGCACCTATCCCCGGCAGTACCGATCACCACCGGCTCCGTGAGTTGGAATTCTGGCACACTCTCGGCAACTTTGTTGTTCTCCCATATGAAGACAGCAACGCGGTCAAGGATGTTGATGATACCCTTTCCGCCCTTCGAAACTTACTTGATGGTCGGGAGAACCGTGATGTCCTGTACTCTATCGCTGTTATCCGTGGTCTTGGTCAACGTGTCTCTGAATACACCGATAATGACACGCCACTCCACCTTGATGAGAGCGATAATAAGAGCAAGCTTCTGGTTGCGAAGAAGTTTGTCTCAGACGAGGCCGCTGGATCTGGAACCACCAACGTCATTCGGAGACTGTGTGATCTGGCAGCTCGCTCTTGGGCCACCCCATCTCTACCACCACCTTCGATCCACAGCACAGCTTCCCCAGAGGCGAAGTAATACGTCCCTATTCTGGCGTCACAAAGGTGTTTCTAGGCGTCGCATTGCATTCGGCTCTTTCTCATTCTTTGTAGCATTGAAAGGAGAAATATGGGGGTCCATCTTCTTTGTCTTCCCGTCTGAGCTGGCAAGGCAGGCATCCAAGATATTGCGATTGGGTTTACCCAAAAGCCTAAAAGGGTCTTTCTTCTCTCTTTTCGCGTAGCATAAACACGGATGGAGGGTCTGGCGGTGGAACCTAACTTTGCAGGAGCGCGTTTTCATGCTTGCAACTACATCAGGTGTACTCTAGGATGGATGGACAGATTCGGCACCTTGTTGTTCATTCATTAGTCCAATTCGTCGTTCTCTGATATTCTTCCCTCGCACTTGCCCATCTGGATTTTCTTTTCTTTCCAACTGCGAAGGGATCAAATGAAAAATCGAAAGGAATGAAAGAATGGAGTAGCTAGAAAGGCATAGCATTGCTTGCATGGTTAGCTTTTGCATCCTATTATATTTCGATACCGAGATCTGGGACATGAGCTTGGGAAGCAGATTCCTTTTCTTGCCGATGCTGGCTGGATGGACGATTATGAGTTGATTTGATTGGGTTTGGGTCACCATAGTCTGGTGTGGCATATATCTCAGGTGCTGCTTCTCTGTATTCTAGTTTCCCTTGGTCACACAAAAAATACAAAATGCGAGAATGCCATGATTTCGAAATAGTCTGCTGTCTTATACGCTGGCCTCAAGGTGTAAATCTTGTGCGCCTGAATAACTTGAGCTTGAACATTACTGGGGACACCATGGTCTGATACAATTCCTGCTTTTATAGATCGCCAGTACTTATAAGCTACCAGCCTAATCACAAGATAGATTTCTGGAAGTCTGATCTCTTGATAGGACGCATAGGCTTAAGGGACAGGACTCGAAACACGGTACTATCAATGTCCTCGGAAACCGCTAGACAATCAAACCGGGGAGGAGATCATACAGGACTGCTCTGATTATTGCTTGACTTCCGTCAGCTTTTGTTAGCTGGTTAGCATTAGTCGTATTCCCCCTTCATCTGATTAGAAACAAGTGGAGGTCGTACTTCACCCTTCTATTACTCTCTCACTCTCTCTCTCTCTTTAATCCGCAATGGTTCAATGAAAATCTGTCTATAGATTTACTCTTTCCGCCTCGGGTGTATTTTCTCCAGCATGCTTACCTACATATCCTTCTGCTCGAACACGGGACTAACCAGCTTCCCTTTCTCAACTGCACTCCTCAAATTGTTTATACACCAAACCTCCATCTTCGTCTGCGTCTCCACTGTCCATGTTCCCATATGAGGAACAAGCATCACATGATGATTAGCGATCAATCCTGGGTGCACCTTCGGCTCCTCCTCGTAAACATCAAGACCGCATGACCAGACCTGTCCTTTCTCTAAAGCTTTCACAAGAGCATCTTCGTCCATTACGGCACCGCGGGCTGTGTTAACGATTACGATGCCAGGCTTCATGATCTCAAACTCTTTCGTTGAGATGATGTGGCGGGTTTGTTTCTGCTCTTGTCAGCTCTTCCCACCAGGTAACATGAGCAGTCTTGACATACGTTCAATGGCAAGTTCAAAGATAGAACGTCGCTTGTCTTCAGCAGCTCTTCGAAGCTAACATACTTCGCTCCTCCACTCAGCTCCTCTGACAGTTTCGATCTGTTATAGTATTGTGTAGTCATGCCGAACGCCGCAGCTTTCTTCATCAAATTCCTTCCAATACCTCCCATTCCCAAAATTCCCAGTACCTTTCCTTGTGGATCGTGGCCGAGGGGTGGAGGAGTAGAGCCTTTGAAGTGTCCTTCGCGGAGAGCCATCATTGCTGTGTCAGTGTTAGTAGGTACAATCCTGGGCTGAGAAATATGGGAGACTTACAGGAATTGAAACCTCGCAGAGCTCCCAAGATCAAGAACATGTTCGTGTCTGCCGTCGAATCATCTACTGCTGTAGGCACATTTGAGACTCGGATCCCTTTTGCTGTACAGGCCTGTACATCGATTTGGTCATATCCGGCACCTACTGCCCATTAGCAATAATCCCAGGAAATGTACCATCCCGCAGAAATGTAAACCAGAACTCTCATACCATTATGGCACAAGAACTTTAAATTCCTTGGTAGCGCAGCAACAAGTTCCTCATCAATTAGGCCTGTGATAGCCACGCTACAGGCCGAAAGTCAGAAACTAGTCTCAGACAATGTGAGCGAGAGTTAAGAGGCTACCTCATGAATGTCCGATACGCAGCAATTACTGAGTCGAAAGCCCCCGATTTGCATTCTTCTATAAACTCGGCTCGAGATCTGGCTTTAGGTTCGATTACATTCGCTATTGAGGCAATAGAGTCTTGCCATTGTTTGTGCGCGCTGTCAATGGCTTGAGTCAGTGACGTTTCTCGGATCAGGAGTTGGCGGGGAGGAAGACAGTGGCATCAACACTTGACTGTTTTGGTGCACTTACTGGTCAAGCTCCCCGAGGAGGAGAACTGTCGGTTTGGTCATATTGAGAACTCGGGCAAGTAAATGTTCGAAGCAGGAGTTGTAGAGGTGCAGTGTCTGTCTAGAGTTTGTGTTATGAAAGTGAACGACCAGTTGGGAAAGTTGATGGTGGGGTTAAAAGTGCCCCGCGATGGAAGACGCAACGGGGAGTGAGATAAGGGTTTGGGCGAATAGACTGTTTTCAGGGTATGTTCACTTCGGTGTATTTGACGGCGAGGAAGATATTCCGGATGGGGATCTCAGCAAAAGTGTAGAATAGAGATGGTCATTTCACATATGGGAAAGTACTCTGTTTTGTTGATGATATTGGAAACTGGGAGCGGGACGGAAGTGTTTGCATGAGGGATCCGATCCTCTTTCCGACTTCACCGTGGATAAATCTCCATCTGGCTCCGTAAGGCTTGGCTTGACTTCTTGATGTTGGCCAGCCGCCGACGCCCTCCAAGAACGAATTGTGGCCTTGAATCAGGTACAGAGCGCCATCCTGTTGATGGCTTCAGCGACTTCGGACCGTCAAATCCCGACCCAGAATCAGCTGGATGCATTGGCGAATGGCAAGAGGGGTGTTTGGTCGCGCTGAACATCTCGTATCATTCGGATCAATCAAACATGAAAATGTGATATAACTCAAGAATTTTTTTTTCTCATAATGCCACGCTGCTTAGCTACCATTGAAGCTATTGCTGACTTCTACGAAAGCCCTCCACTGCTTCCAGGCTTCACCACTCTCAATTGCCCATCTTGCTCTTCTGACTCCCTCCTTCCATCTTCCACCCCCAGGACCTCGCTCTTTGATGACCTTGCCATCATCACCGTGTCCCATATCGCTAGTATCAGCCTCGCAAATACCCGAGACAACAAAGAGCGCAGCTGTATTCATAAGGACAAACTCCAAAATTGGGTCATCCCGAGGTAGTTGATTCTGAAGTAAGCTCGTCAAGATAGCTGCATTCTCGTGTGGCTCCTTTCCTGGTGACACGTCTTTGAGCTCATGAGCTGGTAACCCAAAGTCAGAGGCAGAAATAGTGAAGCTCTCAACACCAACGTTGTTTGGTGATGCATCCTGACTTGTTGATCGATCGATCAAATTCCAGCAGTAAGTCCGACCAGCGCAACTGATCTCGTCAAGATCTTCCTCTCCGCAGACAACCATGGCCTTTCGAGCACCGCTCATCTTCAGAGCCTCCGCGAAGACAGGTCCGATATCTCTACGAGCCACTCCGAGGAGACGTGCTTCGATGTTGCCTTCGACTGGATTTGCGAGAGGTCCCAGAAGATTGAAGATCGTTCTCCATCCGAGTTCTTTTCGGATAGGAGCAACATACTTCATACCCGGGTGGAAGACTGGTGCAAATAGAAAGGCATAATTGGTCTTCTCATAGACCTTGGAGATTGTCTCTGGGGTAACAGCATTCAAGTTTGGTGCCGTGGGAAGAGTGGACGTGAGCAAGTCCGCTGAGCCTGATTTAGAAGTAGAAGCTCTGTTTCCGTGCTTGCTCAGGAGGAGTAGAGAAGAGGCCAGGATTGAAGATGTAGTGGAGATGTTGAATGTGTGATGTGAATCACCTCCAGTACCAACAATATCACACTAGATTCAATCAGTAAATACATTTCCATAAAATGAATGTAAACCCACAAGACCACCATGGTAATCACCCTCAGGCTTACCACGTGCTTTAACAACTTTCTCCAAAGTAGCTCTATCGATCTGAGATGCCGCTTCTCTCATAGCAGCAGCACATTTTGCAATAACATCTGGTCTCCGATCCCAGCCTGTAAAATGCAGACATGTAAGAAGAGCACCAGTCTGAACGGGAGACAATTGGTCTGTGAAGATGTGTGCAATTGCCAGTGCAATCTCGTCCGCTGTGACTTTGTTCTCGCCTGGCGATGGCCACAACCTCCTCAGCAACGGAGTTATGGTAATGTTCTGAGGAGCGCTTGGTTCTACCCCGGAAGACATTTTCTCTTTCCTATCCGTCAATTGAGTCCGAATAAGGGCGAGAAAGTCTGAAATTAAGGTAGAAGCCAGAGATGTTTTGTGTGGTGACTCAAGAACTCAAGAAGGTTAATATCTGTCCAGCCCGACCAACGGGCGTGTTTAGGTCGGTCTGCGCTAAACCCTTTTGGTTGGATCAAGGTACAATAATTTTGAGCTTGAGCATCGACTTCCAACACTTCCATACTCCTCCCAGCCAGGTCAGTCCACCCTAGTTACGATAGTGTGTGTGTACGCATCTGTGATTTCCTACTGACCATGACCAAAAGAATGCCGCCACGAATACATCCGCCGTCAAAGGCGATCGCATCCATCTTACGATCCAAACGAGCACTTCGAATCCACCGACAATATGCAACAGCAGCGGCAATCACACCCGCTGCATCTCACGAGCAGATGACAAGATCAGCAACTCCTATAGCTCGATATCCTTCTACGCAACCTCCATCCTATAAGCCGCCCGAGTTCCGCAAGTCTCAACTCCTCCGCCAATATGCCTCTCTACTTCGCTCCACGCCTCTTATGCTCCTTTTCCAGCACAACAACCTGAAATCCATGGAATGGGTTGGGATAAGACGAGAATTGGCGAAAGCTTTGCAAAAGGTCGACGAAGCGAGAGTGGCAGCTGGTCACCCAGCTGAGAACTCAGCTGAAGGAATCAAGATTCAGATCATACAGACGGGCATTTTCGCTGCTGCGTTGAGGGTGGTGGAGTTCTACAAGCCAGATTCGCAGACCTTGGATCCCAGGGCTTCTTCTACGCTGCCGCCTGCAGAGTTGACGCACACCTTATCAAAGGCAGCCCACGAGGCAGTGGCAGATACGAGGACAGCTCATGCTCTGGCACCGCTACTGTCCGGACCATTGATGCTTCTGACATTCCCCAGCGTCTCACCACAGCACATGAAAGCGGCTTTGTCGATTCTGGCGCCCAGCGCGCCGCAGTTTCCAGCTCCAACCCGAAGGGCGAATCCAGGATGGCACGATCTTCCTGTGCAGACGGGCCTGCAGAAGCTACTGTTGCTAGGTGCTAGAGTGGAGGGGAAAGTCTTCGATATTGATGGAACGAAATGGGTTGGTGGTATTGAGGGTGGATTGGAAGGACTGCAGGCACAGCTGGTGTCTATGCTGCAAGGCTTTGGTGCTGGTCTTACGAATACTCTGGAGAGTGCTGGGAAGAGCCTGTATTTCACCGTTGAAGGAAGACGGACTATGTTGGAAGATGAAGAGAAGGGCGTATCTGAGCCAGTAAAGGAAGAGACAAAGGCGGAATAATGACTGGTCATGGATCATAAGGCCTTGTATTCTATGTGTAGATCTATACCAACCATACCAATGTACAACTTGAACTCACCGATTCACTTTTATCTCATCTGCAGCTTAGCATTCATACCAACAATGCAGCGAACCAGATCCCAATCTCCGTTTTGCCCTACCCAGTCACACACCACAATTCCAGTACTTCCATCGCCTGGTTGCCCAGCAGTAGCATTGTGTTGACTACACAAGTACTCAACGACAGAAGGGTTTATTTTTGCTGCAACCCGATCTGGCCAACAGTTTGCTCTCCAGAAATTCGAAGCACTCAGAAAGTTCATGAAAAATGGCTGCTTTGCCGCCTCTGCAGCGGCAACACTTGCATCTCCAGGTAGAGCACACACAGCCCGAGCAGCTCTCGCCAACTGGTCTGTGGAGAAGCCAATCTTTTTCTGAATGTTCTCGCTCTCGCCAACTTCATAGAAGTCTTGGACTCGGATCTCTCCACTAGAACAGGTTCCATCGGCGCAATTATCTGGCCAGCTCTCTGCATCAATTGCCCAACCCTTACCACCCTGTTCCCCTTTCAAGGAATCATCGAGTGCGAATCGGCGGATCAACACTACCTTCTTCCGCGATTCCCCAAGAGTAGGAATACGGTTCTGGACAAACCATCGGTTCTGGTCGTTCGCATAGTGCGTGTGAAGGATCTTGCTGAGCTGTTGATCTGTAGCCTTTCCAACTCCTTCACGTTTCAGTGATATGATGACAGTCTCGCTAGGATTGGCATCGAGAAACGAGTGGACGGTATTGAGAAGGTCACGGAGGTACTTATTGCCAGTAAGAGAAATGGGAAATGCGCTATGGACGAGTATTAGCCCGTCCTTGGATGGATCATCTGCATTCTCTGGCTGTACTCGAAGATCGAGGAATCGCACACCGTTGTTGAGTTGTTCCTTGACACCCACGGCTTGACAGCGAACTGAAGGAAGGGCAGTGTGATGTGTTGGAGAGTTGTGTGTTCCTGGGATACTGAGCGCAGAAAGGGGTGTCTCGTCCTTGAGCTTGCTCATCCACGATTCTAGCTTTGCGGAGGAATATAGAGCAAGATGGGAGGAGCTCGGTATGTATACACCAGTAAATTCGAAGCGAGGATCTGGAGAGAGTGGCGACAGAACTGTGGAACGCTGGGATGGGGTGGGGGTATCGATTCTATATCTCTGCCCTTCCGCCTCGACTGTCAATCGCAAGACTTGGTTGAGAATGGGTTGGATGTCTGTTATTTTTGATTCGAATGGACCAATTGGTATGGAGACATCTTGGGTACTGAAGCTTTCAGACTTTGCAGCAAGTTGAGGCGAGGATGGGCTGGTGAAGTTGTTCATCAACCCAGTAAAGGCTCGAGTGATATTCGCAACGCCTCCCCCTCCATTGTCATTCTTGTCTGACCCTGCAGTTGCGAATCGTTCGACCAGCTTCAATTCGAGGGGAGTTGCGGTCAAGTTCCGGAGAGTCAGAGGCGGGGTTGACATTGTGATTGTAACAATCGATCTGTCGTCAATCAAGTACTACACGGTACTACGTAGTCTTGAGCTATGAAAGAGAGCAAATGTTGATACATAGATGCATGGCGGGGATGCTGACGAGGGAAGCAGGTGCAGGGCAGGGAGGTGAGGCTTTCGGTGCTTGGCCCGATTGGCGGCGCATAGAACCCTGTTCGAAGATTAGTTGGAAGCCTGATTCCAGAGCCTAGTGGACCCCTACTCCCCCTAAGGGACCTACGAAGGTTGACGACGACATCTCTCCGTCTTACGAGGACGAAGCTACATTTACAGTGCGCAGTTGCTTGTATATTGTCTTAATGAGGTCACAGCCAAACTTGGCCTTGCGATGTTACGACGGGTACGACTCATGCGGTCCGTCGTTCTCTGCAAAAGAAGCAAGAAGCTGATCGTGCTTCTTTGCACTGGAGAACAAGCATACGCAGGTTGGGAGTTGAGGCACATTGTCCTCAATATTGGCACCTGGGACTGGTCGCATAGAAAACTTCGAAAGTGTCCTATTGCTCAAAGTTGAGCTGCCTCGCCATCGAATTTCGGATTGCCATGTGTGCATATGGACGGAGGTATGCCTATGAAGGTATGCACATGTGGCCGATACCCCTTGTAAATGACATATTTTCTTCGAGTGTTGTTTTACCCACTCTATCAGGCGTCCATCTTGCAATGCAGTTTCTTTTTGACCTTCTCTTTCGGTTCTCCGCGTCAGCTTTGATGGAAAACCAGCCATTACTTGCTTAGGGATCGGCGTTTCCTACAAATGCCTACTTTCTTCCGCATGCTACTGAGGTATGATGCAATTCTTCGCCGCAAACCGCGCGCTATAGTTCTTACCCCTCCTCACCGTGGTATGGCTGACCCAAAGGCGGCGCCATATCCTTTCCCGAATACAGAACTGTATGTTGCTGCTTTTGCGACCAGCGGCAGCATTGAAAAGCGCTCTTTCAAATATGTGGCACGGTAATACCGTCTCACTATTGATTCTAGTGGCGATCAAGCTTCATAACCTTAATTAAGTTTTGATGGTTGCCTCACTTGCTTGCGTACCTATTGACAATTGACGATTTCTCAAGGTATCCCCTACGTTTCCGGTGCTCGGAGCTCAACACCGCCCGTCAGCTTTATATTTAACCTTATCCATCCTTCATGTGTCTCATAATTTCGGTTTGCAGTCATAGATTGAGTTTCCTCCTCGGATCCCTTTCCAGCAAGCCAAGATGGCTTCAAACCACTCGTCACTTCAATATTCTCTGAACTCCTTTGGACCAACTGTTCCAAACGAGTTCGACTTCACAATCCTCTTCGAGAACACGATGTTATCTATCCTGCCATCTACCCTACTATTACTTGCTCTCCCATGTCGCATATACGCACTCTATGGAAAGCCTAGGAAAGTCTCGAAAAGCTTCCTCTACGAGAACAAGTTGGTATGGCATTGCACGCTCCTCTCACTACCACAATCGATTGACCGAATGAATAGCTCTTCCTCATTGCCTTTGCCTGCATGCAAACTACTCTTCTAGTAATGAGCGCGGCAACACCAGTCCTCAGGTATCGCTCATCGATGGCTGCCGCAACTCTCACATTGGTGGACGCGATTGGCTTATGTCTGTTGTCCCATATGGAACATATGCATTCGATCAGACCCTCAGCAATCATCAATATTTATCTCATCATCACGCTTCCTTTTGATGCTGCCCGAGCCAGGACCCTCCTGATACATGGAACGACACAGACATATGGCGCTGTGTTTACGAGTACCCTTGCTATCAAAGTGCTGATACTCATTTCGGAAGCTATCGAAAAGAGGAACATCCTGCTGGACCAATATCGGTATATGTCTCCAGAAGTCACCAGCGGAGTCTACAATAGATCTTTCTTCTTCTGGCTCAATCACTTGATGCGAACGGGATTCTCCAAGGTCCTTGTGAACGATGACTTGTATCCTATCGACGATGATATGACATCGAGTGTCCTTTTGTTTCGCGCGGACGGGGCCTGGAAGTCCGCTAATCAAGAGCGATCGCAAGCACTGCTCTGGGCTATGATCAGGGCAAACGTGGTAGCATTCCTGTACTGCGTATTCCCTCGAGTGTGTATGATGGGCTTCCGCTACGCACAACCATTTCTCCTGGAGAGATCGATCGAATTTGCGAATAATCCCGAAGATCCGGACAGAGTTGGATGGGCATTAACAGCAGCGTTTGGTCTCGTCTTTCTTGGACTCGCGATCTCGAGTGGTTCCTATTACCACATGAATTATCGATTCGTCACGTCTACACGGGGCTCGCTAGTCAGTCTCATCTACGCAAAAACAATGGATCTGAGTATAACAGCTCTTGATGAATCCGTTGCTGTGACGTTGATGTCTAATGACACTGGTAAGCTTCGCGGTGACTCTTGCCGAGCCAGAACAGCTCAGCTAACGCTCACTATCAGAAGCCGTATGCCAGGCATTCCGGAATCTCCATGAATTTTGGGCAGTCCCTACTGAGCTGGCCATAGCACTTTTTCTGCTCTATCGACAGTTGGGACTTGCATTCTTGGCCCCAGCGGCTGTGGCTCTCATGTCCACGGGTGGAATCTTGGCCATGGCAAGATATATGGTAAGCATGCCCGACTCTGGAAGTCAAGTTTCTTCGGATAAGCCTCCTGGCTTGCCCAATGTTGTCAGGGGCTTTTGGACATTCGGTGTTGACAATGGCTGATCAAATCTAAAGGGCCGGGCACAGAAAGTATGGATGGAAGGTATCCAAACAAGAGTCGATGTGACAGCTTCTATGCTTGGATCGATGAAGGTATGGGGGTCAATTCTTCCGAGATTGCGTCCAACTGACCACATTAGTAGCCATGCAAGATGCTTGGATTTTCTAACATCCTAACCGGTGTCATACAAGGTCTGCGAGTTGCCGAAGTGAAGTTGTCGAATTTGTTCAGAAGGCTTCTGTGCGTGCGGGTGTTCCTAGGTAAGGAGAAGTCTTGCATTTAAGCGAGCTCGTATTTACTTGAGTTACAGGTAACAGCACGTCAGCACTCGCACCTTTAGCGACATTTGCGGTATTCTTTATCATTGCCAGCGCCACTGGGCAGACCTTGAATACGTCATCGGCATACACTGCATTGTCTTTAATTACATTATTGGTATGTGACCATTTCCTCTCGTGGTGCAATTGTGTGCCTCGACCTCTGAACACAACAACGGTTTTCCATTTTCGAACAAAGAGTCGCTGCTAACTATGCCGCAGGCGGAGCCGATGAATACGCTTGTACTGTCGGTCCCATTGCTGAATGCTGCGATGGCCTCGTTCACCCGTATCCAATCCTTTTTGAAATCAGATGCACGGAAAGACCACAGACTTCCCTTGACTACCTCTACTGAAAGCGGTCAAACTTCTACATTGTCCTCCAAAATTGGGCATATCGAACTTGCGCCACTCAAGACGTCTGCTACTGGTTCATCTTCAACTTTATTGGTTGCTCAGCATGCCAGCTTCGCATGGAGCGAAGGCGGTGTACCTGCTGTCCGAGACCTCAACCTGGCTTTGATGCGTCACCAGATATGCTTTATCATCGGGCCTGTTGGTTGTGGTAAGAGCACGTTACTTAAAGGGCTGCTGGGCGAGACCCCTTCAACTCAGGGGTTCATCTACAGCAACGCGCCTGATACTGCTTTTGTGGATCAAACTTCGTGAGTTATATCCTGTCTTCTCTGAATGCTTAGATGTCACTGGAAAGGCTGGGAAGTTCAGGTAGATGTGCGGGCTGATACTTCACCTAGATGGGTGCGTAATGGTACCATCCAGCAGAATATATTGGGCATTTCCGCTTTTGAAGAACCATGGTAGTAAGTATCGCGGATGACTATTCGTCCTTTTCTGATGGAAACTGCCTATTGCTTTCTGCAAATGTCACAAACCTGCTTCGGGACTTCGAGGATTACAGCTGACTCGGGTACCTCGTGCAGCAGCAAAGTTGTCCACGCCTGTGGACTTGAGGGTGACATAGCTATTCTCCCCAAAGGCCACGGTATGGAAACACTACTCTGAGTAATGGTTGGGATGATCCAATACTAATTCAAAGATAGCAACACAGGTAGGGAGCGCGGGAATCTCGTTGAGTGGTGGCCAGAAGCAACGGCTGGCTCTCGCAAGAGCATTGTACGCTCGGAAAGAGCTTGTCATCATGGACGATGTATTCTCCGGCCTCGATGCCTCTACGGAAGACCATATCTGTACTTCCCTTCTCGGGAGAGATGGCCTTTTCCGATCCATGGGCATCACCGTCCTCTTGGCGACTCATGCTGTTCAGAGACTGAGTTTCGCCGATCATATTGTTGCACTTGTAAGTTAACCTTTTTTCCCCAATGTGCATCTCGTCATGATTAAGGATGAGCTTATTCGCAACGTGATGAATGTTTGCGAAAGCCTTTCTACAACGGGCAGTCTGAAGCAGTGCTATTAGCGGGACTGAATCTGGATATAGGACTCCACAGGCCACGTTGTCGAACAGGGATCCTTCCAACATTTGAGGAATACTGGTGGCTACGTCCAAAGCCTTGCATCCAAGCTCAAGAGTGAGGGAACGGCCAAGACAAGGGGGAGTGGAACCAACGCCATCTTCAAGGTCGTTCCAACTTCAGCAGACGAAGAGCTAGACATTGCTGAAGACGAGCTGAACAGACAGTCTGGTGATCTCGCTGTGTACAAGTACTACTTCAAGGCTACTGGATGGTGGAACACCGCAGCATTCTTCGGGACTGTGGTCATATTCGGTGTTGCAACCAAGATGACCGAGTTCATGTTGACTTACTGGACGAAGGCAGTTGAAACCAGGGGAAATGAAGTAAACGGGTTCTATTTGGGCCTCTATGCCATGCTCGCTATTACAGGAATGCTTGGGCTTTGTGTCTCGGTCTACATCCTGGCCCTGAGGATGGTGCCGAATAGTGCTCGGCTTCTGCATGAGAGATTGCTGAACACAGTAATGGGGGCACCGTTATCGTTCTTTACGACAACAGATACCGGGATTACGACCAATAGGTGGGTTCCAGTGATTTACAAGTATCATTTAATGCTGACCTTGTGTAAAGGTTTTCCCAGGATATGACTATCATAGATACGGAACTCCCATATTCTCTGGTCGATTTTGCCCTATCCATGATTGTGACAATTATGGGAGCCGTCTTGGTATGTCATAAATATGTCTAGTTACATCTAGTCACTTATTATGGATCTGGGACTGACCATTGCAATTTTCAGATGTGCCTATCTGCGGGCTACTTTGCCATCACAGTGCCACCGATCATTCTGTTGGTCTGGAGTAAGTATTATCCTGTTGATTTGATGCGTCCTTTGCTAACAGTATCTAGTTCTGCAAAAGTGTTATTTGAGAACCTCTCGTCAGATGCGTCTTCTGGATCTGGAAGCGAAGTCGCCACTGTACTCTCACTTCATCGAGTCGCTGTCTGGGCTCGTGACTATTAGAGCCTTTGGCTGGGGTGAGACTTTTAAGGTGAGCTTCTGGCGCAGCAACCCGAACCATAAATATTGTTCCAAGAAGTTGTACTTACTCGACATGTATAGGAACGCAACCTTGCTTTATTGGATGTGTCGCAGAAGCCGTATTATCTCTTGTTCTGTATCCAGCGATGGCTGGCATTGGCTCTCGATTTGATGGTGACAATGCTGGCTGTTATTCTTATGTCACTGGTTGTCAAACTAGTGAGTTCCAGCCAGATCCCTCCCTCCAGTAGGAGATATACACATGCTGACAACCCATAGCGATCGGAAATCAGTGCAGGCTTTGTGGGTCTCGCATTATTGAACGTGATGAGTTTCAACGAGTCCCTCGCCAACATCATCAAGACCTGGACGATGCTCGAGACCTCTCTCGGAGCCATCTCACGCCTCATTGCCTTTACTGGACACACTGCATCCGAGAATCTCCCGGGCGAGAATCAACCTGTCCCCGAGAACTGGCCCATACATGGATCGATCGAGATCAAGAACGTATCTGCTTCATATACATCTAACGATAATCTGGTCATTCGCAATCTTAACATGTCGATCCGCCCAGGAGAGAAAGTTGGTATCTGCGGACGTAGCGGTAGCGGCAAGAGCTCACTGATCACCACTCTTTTCAGGATGCTAGAAGTCACCGCAGACAGCTCGATAACCATCGATGGCATTGACATCACGAAACTACCTAGGGAAGTCGTTCGATCAAGCCTCAACGCTATTCCCCAAGAGCCCTTCTTCATCCGTGGCACCGTCCGAGCAAATGCGGATCCTCTGCATCAGCACACTGACGAGGGAATAATTGATGCTATCAAGAAGGTTCACCTCTGGGGCATTGTGTTCAACAAAGGCGGGCTAGACACTCTCCTTGATGCGGAATTCTTCTCGCACGGGCAACGCCAGCTGTTTTGTCTTGCAAGGGCCATCCTTCGCAAGAGCAAAGTTGTTATTCTCGACGAGGCAACGAGTAACGTGGATACGAAGTCCGATGAGTTGATGCAAGAGGTTATTAGAAAGGAGTTCAAGGATTGCACAATCATCGCGGTCGCGCATCGCCTGGATACGATCCTGGATTTTGATAAAATCGCGCTGCTGAGCGACGGCGAGTTGAGAGAGTTCGATAGCCCGCAAGCATTGTTGAGTAGGCCTAGTGCTTTTCGCGAACTTTATAATTCGTGAGTACGCGGAGAAAGAAGGATCGTTGGCGAGGTGTCTGGCGAGCTTGTAGATAATTAGAAAAGCTACTAAAAGGTACAAAAATAATATTAAAAAAAGCAACCTCAAGCTGCGCCCTAGTGATTTTCCAGGGAGAGGGAGGGGAGAACTTACAGATCACAACACCACTGCCCACATCTTACAACAATCACCAAGTCTGCAACATAAGAAATATCGAGTCCAGGATACCGCACACACAACAAAGCCCAGTTAGTAGAAACCATGCGCCGGATATATGTGGGCGGCCCTGCCCAAGGGACTTTACTCATACAATTTTTTTCTCGGAATCTTTCTGTTGACTTGTCCTTATTTCTGGATCTTCTCTTGTTATTGAACAACCGCAGTTCCCCGCATTGCTGAGAGCTACTGTGGTAATATTTTCGGCCTGCTATGGTGCCATGGGTGTGGCCTCGCTATAAGGTAGTCGGGTTGCGTATTTCAAACTGGATAATCTTGATGTTGAGATTTGGCAGGTGGTTGTAGGCGGAGCAACCACTTGCATTTCTGGAATGATATTAGTTTGGAGCAGACGTGAATGAAGTGCGCGGTCGCAGCTTGAGATGGCTTGTTTGAAGATTGTAGTGCATAAAATGGTGTATTGATTGTAATATACGTGCCAAATATTGGTGGAATTCACCTTGGAACGACGAGGTGAAGGAAGGGCAGAAGCGAAACCCCAATGACCAGATCGACCTGGACCCATGTCCAAGAAATACCTACCGAGATAGAGCAACCACATCCTCGCGGCGAACATGCGAATACGGCCGTCAGTGGTTTATCGTAATTCCGGCAAAGCCCATAACTTCCTTGCACGTCAACACTCATCAAAGGTATCTTGGTTCATTTACTATCGGGCTTGGGAACAGTACTTGGCGGAAGTTTGCGGTGCCGGGAGGAATGACTAGGCTACTGTACTGGGTTCTAGCTCTGAAGTCGCACCACTTGAATACTCATTGCAATTACCATTTCGGCTGAGAAGTTTTTAAAAATGGCTTGATCCATTGTTTACATCGAGCACGCCTAAGCGAGCTTTCTGCCAAATAGTTCCAATTAGTTCCCGACAACCCGCTTGCATCACCTAGCCCAATCACCCACCATCAGATCTAGCCGTACATATGCTTCCCCATAGATTCAGCCCACCATTCTTCTCTCGGGGCCTCCAGCTGGCCTTCCGCGCAGCGATAGCCAACCGCCACCCCATCAGCCGCGACCGTAACCCCCACAACAAGCGGAATTAGCTGCCCGGGGCTTGTCAAGTCCGTCGTCGGTACCAGACTATTCCACCGAATAGTCTTTTCGACTGTCGCTATACTGAAAGCCCAGAGAAATATCGCCACCGCCCCGACAGACAGTTTCAACTTTCTTCCACGATACCCCATCGACGACCGGATCCGCATCTCAAGCCTTTCACGTTCTGACGCTGCTCTAAAACTTGGACGGAGCCGTTTCAAGTACCAGAGGCATGCCCACCATGTTTTGACGAGCTGACCAGAAAGGGAGAGGTCGTTTATATTGCGGTCCGAGAGTTCGGACCCATCGTGTATAAAGGCTAGCCAGGCTACAATGACGAATTCAGCGATGTGGTATGACCAGACCAGTGTTCCGAGGCAGGTCATAGATGCCACTATCAACAAGAAGACTCGGAACCCGCCGGCTATGTGCACCTTCCCGAAGAAAAATACGACGTTGGCAGTATCGAAGAGAGGGAGCGTGTGGACCAGCCCGGCAAATGTCCAGGTGAAAGCGCCTACAAGCCAAAGATGTGTTACCATGAGCACTATCAGACCGATACCTTCTCCTATGATAGTTCTAGGGTTATGCACTGTGAGGAAGGCCGGTATAGATGTCGATGCCAGGATATGGAGTATCAGATAGGCCTCGCAGGGGCTGAAGAGTCCTTTGCCTGCTAGCAAAGTCCATGATGCGAGAAATGAAAGTGTGAGACAGCCTGCCGCGATCTTGAGACCCCGACCATATTCAGTGCCGGAACGGAAGATGGGCAATAGCATCCCGAAGCCTTGAAGATATATGCCGGCGCGTACTCCGACTCCGTAGAGGTCGCCTGCTGCGATTGAGCTTCCGGACATTTCGTTACATCGAAGTTCTGGATATGATCGACAGTGGTGGTTCTTGACGAGACTGCCACTTGCAGGAGAAGCAAGATGTAAGTAAGTTGCAAGTTTTCGCCACGGCCTATGAGACGAGTTGTTCAGAGAAATAAATTGGCGCTCTCTGATGTTTTCGTGGTTCAATTATCCTGACCAGAATTCGTAGCCTAGCTCAACCCACCCTGAACTTCAACGCACGGGAAAATGTAACCAAGTGAGACATTATGGCAAACAACAGCGACGAAGCCAAACAGTGCCCTTGTCTGTACTCAAGAATGTTGTGATACTGGACAGAGCACACCATACGGCCAGCCCCAATTTGACAGGGACGGGAAAGCTGAACAGCCCAGCTGAGCAATAGGACGCCGAGTATGGTCTTTGCGACCACACCTGCCTGACACGTAATTGTAGGCCGTCTTCTGGTCATTTCTAAGCAGATGTTTATATCCGAGATCGAGATCTTAATACCTGCACTTTGGTATCGTTCTCATGTCGTTACAACGCAATTTAATTTCTGATCTTCTGCGTCGCAATATTATCGCCAAGGGCGATATCCAGGATGTTTTCGATACATGCAAGAAAGACCACGATACCTCTAGTGCTCTGTACTTTCTTCATCTTTGCCAGCTTTGTCTCCGACCATTATTCTGGAGATTTTCGTGACACATTAAGAGGTGCGGTCGATCGACGCGAGGAAATCGGCAACTCGAGTGCTGCATCAGACTTTTATGGCCTGGGAATGCGTCTGGGATTGTATTTCCAGGGCTTGGGCATGATTCTACTTGCTGGTCAACCAAATAAACGATGTGGCACAGGACTAAAGCTCGTCGGAGGAGGCATAGGGTTGGCAATGTTGTCATCGTGGACCATTTTCGCTCGCCAGAAGCTGTTCAGTCCTTGTGAAGCTGCTTTGATCCTCTTCCTGATATCGACCGCAATCATTCCAGCCGAATTATCGTTGTTCAAACCTATCGCAATCCCAGGAGAGGGTCTAGGGGTTCTGCTCCTTGTCACGGTCAAACTGTGGTTGCATATATCTTACTTCTGGACGTTCGCTGAGCTTTACCGCACCCTGCCTAGGCTGGGGACTCCGAACCGAATCTTCTTCTTTGCCAATGTCTCGATCAACGGCTGGTTTCGAAAGTTGATGCTTGCTCAGCTTTCTCTTGCCCTCCTCCATGTACCTTCACTTGTATACATCGGATACGGACTGGGAGGAATCGCCTTAAAGAGCTGGTTGGAAAGGACAACCGAGCTATCCGATCACGATAAAAGGGAGTTTCATTATCGAAGCAAAAAATATAACAACATTAGAGGGAAGCTCGACGCCATTGCGAATATTACGAAAGGTCTTATGCCAACGCTTAGACTATCCGACACTCAATGGTTGACGCCTGACGAAATGGACTCACCCTTGCCGTCCACATTACAAAAACGACTAACGGCTATACCTGGAGCCATGATCATGGATATTGTCGGGCTCCCGCTGATTTCTTTTGGGTTTACCATTGCTATGGTCGAGAAAACGATTGCGTGGAACCACTTGTCTCCGGTGACAGACCTGCAGTCTCCAGGACAGCTCATTCCACTGGTCACTGCCATTGCAATTCTGTTCAATGGCATCGTACCAGTCTTTCGAACATGCTGCCTGTCATCGACGGATGATTTCAGCGAGCATGAGGAGGCACCTGGACGGCAGCATAGGGGGAGCTCAGAAGCGGGAGATGTAGAGATGGAAGACACAGCTGGCAAGCAAGATGAAAGCCGCAGAGAGCGCGAGAGAGTAAGTGACGAGATCAGTGAAGGCAGTAGACGGAATGTAGAAGCAGGAGTTATTCCCAAGAGAGGAAGTGTCGAGATACAAGAAGTTTGAGAAACCTCATTTGTAGGGGCAGCGCATGTCAAAGACCAAAGTCGATACATAAGACAGTGATTGATTTGATCGCCGTACCCAAAGTCAACCTCTTCTTTCGCACCAACAATTGCTGTTTTCCACCTTTTGCCTTTGACCAACGCTGCCAGAACACAAAATCAACGAAAGTCGCTCTACTGCTCAAAAGAAGAACCGTAGAGATGATTCGACAAAGAATTAAACAGTCAGAGAATGACGACATCCGGCTCGGAAGTGCATAGACAAGCATATGATCGCCGAGACTTCGGTTCAGAATCGCAAGCATGATGCCAGATGATGAATTGGGTTGAATCTCGCAAATAGACTGAGGGCCAGCGAGACGTATCCACGCAATCGGGAAGTCTGTTTGAAGAGGAATAGAAAGTGATAACAATGTGCCACGTAATATCTATCATTATCACATCCAGGACAGTCAGATGAGGGATTCGTGTTATGAAGATCTAACAAGAGTAAGAAAAGACAAGCAATCCAATCCAAGAGTCATTCGATGTTCCTGCTTCCCTCCTTCGGCTACTCAAACGGCTGACTGGGATTAGGATTGGGATTGGGATTGGGCTTGGGATTGGCATTGGGATCCGTGGACGGGAAAGGGAAGGGAACACTTCACTCCAGCTCCTTCCCGCATCCGCATTCAGTTCACCCGTATCCGCATTCAGTTCAGTTCAGTTCAGTTCAGTTCAGTTCAGTTCAGTTCAGTTCAGTGCACGGCCCATTCACTGCCAAGAAGGGTTTGGAGTCATGATCCTTGCACATCTCCACAACGATATGCTCGTGGCATAGCATGGCATGGCATGGCATGGCATGGCATGGCCCTGAGTTCTGGACCTCGATACGATTTGAGATCACTTCTTGATCTATTCCCGTTGACTTGATTTTGGTCTCCTGCTTCCAAAGCAGCGATGGCTTCACGATAGCAGAACTTCAATCACAATATCTCTTCAGTGTCAAATCACTCCAGTACAAATTACAGATTAGAGATACTCAACCGATCATCACATCGCCACTGTCTTCAAAAATCGAGCTGGATTGATAGCTCCTGCGCGCAGCACCACCGACTCATCGACGACGATCCTACATTCCAGTTCGTGCGTGCACGACTCTCTTCCCTGCGGCAAATGCTCAGCCATGGTATAGACCATTCCAATTCATTATCAAAATATTATTTTCTAACATCTCCGCAGGGCTGCTGTGCCTCCACCGTCCAGTCCAATCCATACCCCGCCCAGAACCCCAACAATGGCAACAATTCCTCCTCCCGCGCCATAAACTCGTCGCAACCTGCATCGCAGGCTATGATACCGCGGCCATCGACAAATGCCTCGAATCACAGCGTCGGTACACACCATAGACACCATCGAGACCTCACGAAACACCCAACCAAGGATCTCAAACTGCATGTATGGAAGAGCCAGACCCGGACGTGGACTCGTGATCAGCTAGATGAGGAACGCATAGCTTTCTTTGATACGCGGACAAGTGGGAGGGAGGAGACATGGCAGGCGATTCGGACGGCGCTGGAGATTCTTTGGGCTGGGGGCGATCCTGGAGCTGAAGATAATGATGGGGGATTGGCTACTGCGCAGGCTATCTTGAGGGCTGCTGGTGTTACGATTCCCAGTGGCGACTTGACTGCTGCAGTCTATGATGCCAATGGAGCCCGGTATGAACTACCAGAGCATATTGTCTGCGATCCTACAAATATCGTTGAAATGCCCACTAGGACGGAAGAAGATGAAGGGGACAAGAGCGAAGAAGACGGGGAGACCGCTGATGAAGCCGAGCTCTTGAGAAGAGATGAGATTCGGAGAGGCAAAGCGGTGGTCAACCCTGATGATATGATAGACATCAAGGTGAAACTCAGTGATCGCGATAATCGTCCTGTTGTCGTCACAATTAACAAGCAAGATACGGTGCGAATAGTGACTAAGAAGATCTATGAGGAGTCGGGAGTATGCATTACCAACCTTTCCCCTTCTACCTTTTGTCTGTCACTCAGCTAACACCCCACCAGCTCGAGCCACCAAAACACATCCGAATAGCCTACCTCGGCAAGATCCTTAAAGACAACAAAACACTGAAAGAGCAAAACTGGGAAGAACAGAACGTCCTGAACGGACTAGTGTTAGGATGAGAGCTGCTACTGTACATACGCACAAGCGGGCACATACTATACGTAATTGGTAGTGATGAACGAACGGATGGCGCAGAGTCATGGTATCACGGACGAACTGCCATCTTATTGTTCTTTTTCTGGGGCGCGCAGCGATGACTTGGGTAATACCCCCGGCGTTAATTTTCGTGGTTGACGGACTGATCGATTGCTTGGGATGTTGGAGTTGCTTCATTGACTGCAGGAATGGATGGATGGATACCACAGTTTGCGGTTACACAGTCTGGGGTTGAGTCGTGCATTTTAGCGTGCTTGCCAGCTGGCATTCATACAGAATTCTCCTTACTTCAATGTCTAATACCTTCTCACTGCCAGTAGAGGGTATTCTCTGCTCAAGTTTGACCGTGATCTTAAAATTGTTGTATCGGCAAGGCCAATTCGAGCTAACGTTATGAACGGCAAGTAGTATAGGAAGCAGGAGCTCATGGAAGTAGCATAGTAACGAAGACAATAGTCACGACACGATGAAAGCCAACGGTGACAAGCCAAGGAGAATCTTGTTCAAAGAATTTCATTACACCCAGTACTAATCTACCCAGATTCCTCCTACTATAGTATTCTTGGCGGAAACAAGCCTGGAGAGAATTAGTAACATAATCTTTGCAAGGACTGCGAAAGGTCAAAGGCAGAAGAGTGAGCTAACTATCTCAGTTCTCCAAAGGTGAAATATATGGTTCGTCAAATTTTGTTTCGGAAAGAACACAGCGAATATTTGGGTTCATCAGAGCTATGGAAAGATGTGGTGTATCAAGCGGAAAAGGATGAGCTTACCAGGTGGGCCTGAACACAAATAACTTGTGTTGATGAAAGCACATACCTAGGCAAAGCCAGCATGTTAGCAACGCTCAGAGACTAGTGTACAATACTTCTTGTATGATTTGTGAAGAACCAAAGCAAGTTTCAGGCTGGTGAATGTTAGCTGACATCCTGGAGATATGCGAGAAGAGAACGTACCTCATTAAATCAGAATTTTGTAAGTACGTTCATCTGCAAACAGAGTTTGCTCAAACAGTGTGAATAACAGTTTCATCATTTGATGCGGTTGGTCTTATATGATGTGGAGGATCAGAGATGTTGATAATTACCTGGAGATAAGGTTAGCAACGATGTTTGTTTTTAAGCGGACTCCATTGATCCCAGAATCATCGTCCAGTAGATCAGGTGACGAGTTCTCATCAATCACTTCCTGAGCTTCTACCCTCACAAGGTTTGTACGCCTTGCTTTTGATGAGAGCAGGAGCCGGAGTGCGTTTATGTCCGCCCGTTCGTTCAAAGTTCATCATGGTATGGAAAGATTCTGGGCATAGGTGAGGAGGATGTATGTACCTATAGCGATGAATGGTTAGCAAAGGTCATCGAAGAGCTCCATTGACATCAGTGATAGATAAATGAAGGGTCAGACAAGGCTGAAACTTAATTTGACAGTATCTAACATGTATATCTTCAGAATGAGGAATTCCTATTGTGTCGATTCATCATCACCCCCTTCGAGGCGCACGCAAAGTATAAGAAGAAAGAAATTGTTGCGCTAACCTTTTATTTGTGATCTGGATACCGAGAATGTCATGCACGCTAGATGCTACTTAACTGCGAAGGAATTAGCCTATGCTTCTGCCAAAGAGGTAGACAATTGAAGCTGCAATGCTGCATATCCTGACTCAGAATGGTATACAGGACTCCCCATAGTAAAGTAAGAGTTGGATTGTTCAAAAAAAGTATTACTCTCATCATTGGATGGACTGGCAGCAGGAGATGAAGAGCGGTTCTGGGACTGGGCGTGTAGCTTACCATTGCGCGAATAGACACCTGTAGTTTAGACTATATAGTAGTCGTCTTGAAAGAGAAGTGAAGAGAATTGCAAGCTGTTGCAGCTATGAAGAGCTTGTTGGAGATAATTGTTTGAAGGAAAGGGAGGCTACGAAGAACAAAAAGCTTTGAAGTCTTTTCCTGTGAAAGGCGGCCGCTAGCGCTAGCGTTGGCTAGGTGAGCAGCGACCTAGCACGAATTTGCCCAAGCTCGGCACAGCCACAGTTCGCCACATGCGGAGTATATTATCAAGACCCCCAAGGCTTTGATACTTCCTCGATGGTAACTTCATCTTTTTGAAGTACTTTTTCAATATGGCACCGGCACCGGGCATGTTTGGCCCTGCTGCCGTAAGAGTAATCAGGTTTGTTGTCCCCATTTCTTAATCTTGGCGCAGCTATCCGCTGTATCTTCCCAGTCACCCGCAACTATTGACATCGGCATAGGCAAGCCCTCAAGAAGACTTCGAATCTTATAAAGATTCGTCTTGCAAATATCGGAAGACCTCTCGAAAGCCAACTTCAACCAATCCTAGTTCGATCTTCGCCTCGTCACCCAGTCCATCCAACAGCAGCTCTTCGACAAGCCAAGGGGAGATGGTATACAACCCACAGTACCATCAATGCTACTGTTCGTCGCTTCATGAGCACTGGGCCAGCCCAAGGCTCCAAGTTCAATCGAGCAGCGTTCCCAAAGTCTGCAACTGCTACCGCGATCTCCCGGTTGACTATCAGGACACCATTCTCGTCAACCCTTCGACCGAATCTCACTGGCGGAACTCTACCAAGGACCTCTGGTGGATACAGTCTCGGAGGCAGTCGTCCAGGTGGAGCCCGGTACTTTTCTCATACTCCTGCTGCTCCGGCACAGGTGGTAAACAATGTGTCCGCCGCTGTCCGAGCATTTTGGTTGTCTGGTCAAAAGGCACAATTTGACGGTATAACTCCAGCCGGAGAGAAGAGATATCGTCGAGTCAGCAATCTCCAAGAGCAGACTGTACGAAAGGTGACATCGGTCCCAAGAACCACACCTGGATCATTCATCGACTTCCACGTCAACCCAACCGTAACTGCTCTTTCTCCACTTGGAGCTGCTCTCGGAGCTGCTCTGGGCTCTACTATGGAATTTTCAGCAACGAACTTGAACACCGAGGGTTTCTTGGATGTTCTCTCTGTTGACTTCGCCCGAGCCCTGAAGGATCTCGCCGCTACCATGAATGACCTGAAACGCTTATCGAGGCTTGGAGATCTACCGATTACACTAGAACAGAAATCCATCCTTCGAGTTCGCTTTCCAGGTTGTGATGCCGAGACAGTTGATAGGTTGTGCGACGAGGTTGGCGTCCAACGCGGTGTTATCATGCAGGATGAAGATCTTGATTGTAATGCGAGAACCCATATGGCCCTACTCTTTCCCTTCGCACCAACCTCTGACCATGCTCTATCTTCACCTGGCGGCTCCTTGCGATCTCAAACCGGCCACGATCTTGATAACGAGTATGAAGACTTCGAAGAAGATATCATAGACAACCCCTGGATTGAAGGATATGAAAGCCTGGAGGAAAGTGATGGGGAATCGGTATATTTCACCAAGACCAGTGAGCACCCTCACTCTTCAGAATATGAAGGCTTGGAAGGTATCTACCGATTCCTGGAACAATGCGATAATTCGCGACGGATGTGATCTGTAAAGATCTTTTTCTTTTGTTTTGCTTTTGCAGCGATTTGGGATACCTTGGGTCACGATGGGGTAGGATATGGCTGGGACATCACCCTGAATATGGGTTGGCTTTATGCCCGGGAATGTGGCATAGGAAAACATTCGTTCCATTGTCCACGTCTCGCGATGGTTTAGTACATGACACACTTAGGAATTTGACATATACTTGAGATTGTACTTGCTGTTCGCGTTGTCTCAGTGATTTGGCTTGACCTTGCTTATTGAAGTCGACCCAACAAAAATAACGAGCTATTGCCTCTATTTAACAGCAATCACTTTGAGCATCCTATCAGTCTCAAGATCTATAACGAATTTGTTAATTCATCCGCATTACAAGATTTAACAGGTTAACCAGATTTCAATATGAGAAGCGCCTCCAAAGACTGCGTTAGAGACTTGAATGCCCTGGGTAGAGGCTGGGTAACAATTCAGCTAACACTTCCAGGCCTGCTTGTCACATGCAAAACACCACACAAGCATAGGTAACACAGCAGTACATCCTTTAATATACTTATTATTTATTCCACTATACTACTTAAAAAACTACCTACTCGTCATCCCCGAAGAAAACCTTGATTGGCAACCAAGCATCCCCACAGACCTTGAAACGATCTGGCAGACCATCCAACTTCTTAACCTCCTCAGCAGTCAAATCCCAACCATCAAGCTCAAAATTCGTCTCAATTCTCTCCTTGTTAACGGACTTGGGAATGACGGACCAGCCCTTCTGCACACCCCATGCGAGGAGTACCTGTTGAGGAGTCTTGCCCTTGGCCTTGGCGAGGCTGAGGAGAGTCTCGTCCTTGTAGAGAGGGGAGTTGGTGCTACCGAGGCAGGAGTATCCGGTGCTGTGGATACCCTTGGAGGTGTTGTATGCTACGAGCTTTGGGGAGGGGTTGTTGGGGTGGAGTTCGATTTGGTTGACTGCTGGGACGATCTAGTTGCGAAATCTGGTCAGCAAGATCCCTTACCGGAACTGCAACTCTTCTACTTTGCAGCTCTACTTTCTCTGATGTGGGGATGAGGCTTAACATACCTTTGTAGAAGGATCGTTGAGCAATTTCTCCAGGTTCTTAATACCAAAGTTGGAAACGCCAATGTTCTTTACTTTGCCAGTGCCGACCAACTTCTGCATCTCTTGCCATGTCTTGATGAAGTCCCAGTCTGGCAAATGCTTCTTGAGGTCGGTAGGATCGGTAGAGCAAGGCCAGTGCATGAGGTACAAATCAACGTAATCTGTTCCGAGAGACTTGAGGGAAGAGTCAATTCCCTCTTGGACTCGCTTGTGCCATGGGTTATCGAGCTTGGTGGTCAACCAGATCTGCTCACGGGGGACGCCGGAGTTCTTGATTCCCAATCCGACCTCGGCTTCGTTGCCATAGGCCAACTGCGTTCATTAGCACCTGGATGCAGAAATAGGGGCATTGCTCAACTTACAGCAGTATCGATGTGACGATAACCTCTGCGGAGAGCAATCTCAACTGCCTTCTCAACCTCGTGAGGCTGCGATTGCCATGTTCCGAGACCAAGAGCTGGGATCTTGTCGCCAGTGTTCAAAGTGAAAGTTTTTCTGGTAGCAAAGGATTGTGAGCTGAAGCGTCGAGCTGGAGATAGTTGTGAGGAGAGGGTTGCCAGTCTGCGCAGACTTCTGCTCCCAAACATGAATCAAGTGCGGGGGAGCAAAATGGGGGCATTTCTTACGAGGTAACGTTGGGGGAAGCCATTTTGAAGGTGTTTTTAGGTGTATAATTTGAAGTGTAGAGAGTGCGTATGGAGTAGAGGAGAAGGCGAAAATAAGGAAAGAGAAGAGTGGGAGATTTCTTCCTACTTATACAATCCAGCAACAGAGATTCGCCCAAGCCGCTCCAACAAAAATAATTCAGTTCCGCCAAAGAAGGCCTTCGAAACGCAACTATGCAGCAGAGCTACGCTGCTTCGAGCAGCATTCAACCCACCGGGAGCAACCCCTCCCTCCACTCCTGTCAATCCAAGTGGAAAGTGGATCTGTAGCCATTCAGCCTGAAGAGAAAATGGCCATGCGCACGAATGAAAGAGGAGGACAGCCGGTACCCTTGTCAAAACAGTGCTGGTGACGTCTAGGTCAAATCCGCTGTGGCGGGGTACTTAATTCTGGGGCTTCGAACAATGCTCGCGTCTGATTCGAGCGCGAATTGGAAAAGACTTAATACGGAGGAAAAGAAAAGAAGACACATGTCTGACCTTGCCTCGCAGGATGCCAGTACCCGGGACTAAGCTTCACCACGATTTGCTCAAAATTGGTAAAGTTGTGACCGACTCAGGGGAACTCGGTGACATTGAGAGGGGAGGTGGCGGAAAATACTGCGAAGAATCGCCGAGCCGACTGCCCCTCACTCACACGTGACATACTCCTGTGCTTCCGATGTCTTGGCGCTCTAGTCCTCGGACGAGGCTCAAGCTCGGAGAGTAAGCTCCTTGACGCTGTAATCGATGCCCCATAACTCAAAAAACCAAACGGAGATGTCTTCCGGCTTCATTTCTGGTGGCACTACCGATGCTCCTCTTGAGCGAAGTGACGAATGGCTCGCAGCTCAGAAAGAGATAGAAGCCAATGCTTTGCGCAGGGCGGAGCAGGCCAGACAGAGCGACGGCAGGAGCTTGTACGAGACATTGGAAGCTAACAAAGGTATTTTCCTCCTGGATGTCCTTCTTCAGATACTCCTTCGATCGTGGGCTGATCACGTAGTGGTGCTTTGAACGACATAGCTGCCAAACAAGAAGCATTCGAAGAAGCAAATAGACTCAAGAACCAATTCCGCGGCGTAGATGAAGATGAAGCTGAATGGCTGGACTCGATGCTGGAAAGCACTCGCGCAGAAGAGGATCGCGTGAAGAAAGAGACTGCAGAAGGCCTCGCATTATTCCGTCAGCAACAAGAAGAAGCAGATAAGAAGGCACGGTCTGGAAGCAACGTAGGAGCAATTGAAGAAGGTTCTCCAACTGCGGAAGAAGAAACTTGGATTGCTGGTGGCAGGAAACGCAAGAGGACAAAGGAGAAGGAAGGACTCAAGGGCGTGAAGATTCGCAGAGCGTCAACATCCACGGAGTTCGAGAGGAAGCCTGTTGAAGCCAAACCTCTGTCGCCAGAAGAGAAATCCGAATTCAAGAAACAGCAAGCTCAAGATAAAGCGAACCAAAAGTCGCCAATCTCCAAGTCAGCTGTCTCTGACAACAAGAAATTAGCAGATCCTCCTAAGCCTACTTCCTCCTTGGTTAGCTATGGCTCGGATGACGATGATTGGTGATAGCCAAAACATGCTACGAAGCAATATACCTCATAACAGTCCAGGAGGATTGTGCCATAAGACCTCGAGTCGATGGTGTTGCCATCTTTGCTTCCTGGCAGCACAAAATACAAAGCAAGGCTGACAATTGCAACGCATACTGTATGGCCAAGATTTTGGCGGGTGATTGGTATTGGCGTCTTACAAAATGGAGCATACCTGGGGGACATTATTCTCAATGAATAGGAGCTTGCAATCGTAATTGTTCGGTTTTCGTGAGGTCGATTCTGGTCGAACGCACAGGTAGCAAATTTGAAGACTTGAAAAACTGTAATACTACACCGACTGTTTGTGCCACAAGTGACAAGTATTGGAAGAAAAAGCAAAGCCCCTCTCATAGGAAAAAGAAAGGGAAGAAAGATTAACGAATGTTGCACAAATTTCTGAAGTAAACAATGCATTGTGCAAGCAATCACCCGACCCCTGCCCTTTTCCAACCTCGGCTCGCTTCAACTGGTGCATCCAATGCAGCCGCAACAATCCATGCCATACCATCAATCTTCCCAAAAAAATCGCGATGCGCCGAGAGCAATAACGCCAGCACCGTCCTCTCCCAGGGCGCGCACCTCATATGAAGTAATCGCCATGTCCGACTGTCCATTCTGCAACATAGCCCAGCACTGGCCACCCTCAGATAACCCCTCTGGCAACCATGAACTCATAACCCCTTCTGCCTTTGTTGTATTGAGCGCGCCGCTCGTTGTAGCTTTTCTTGATAGTGAGTATTACTTAAGCCCCTATTCTTTCCATATTGCGTTCCTCGAAGTCTATATCTCTATACCTGTACATTCTCCAGCTCTAGTTTCTCAACAACACCATGAAATCAAGCAACACCTCAACTAACCACCACCCTTCCAGTAATGCCTCTCTCACCCGGTCACATCCTAATAACCACACGCCAACACCGCGAAAAGATCTCCGATGTAACGGATTCTGAAGCTCGCGAACTCGGCTCCTACGTCTCCCTCCTAAGCAGAGCCCTCGCCAACGTAACCGGTGTCTGGGACTGGAACATTGTGCAGAACAACGGAGCGGCAGCCAGCCAGGTCGTACCCCATGTGCACTACCATTTGATCCCGAGGCCGCAGTTGAATGGCGAGGAGAGGAACAAGAGTTTCACGATGTTTGGGAAGGGTATGAGGAGTGAGATTGATGATGAGGAGGCGAGTAGGTTGGCGGGAAGGGTGAGGGAGGAGGTTAGGAGGGAGAGGGAGAGAAGGAATAGAGAGAAGTTATGAGAGAAGGGGGATAGATTCATCGGACGAGGTGCGAGACAATATTATGGGAAGTCGAGATTAGCTTGGGATTTTTAGATCTGGCATATGGTGTGGCATAAAGGATTGTTTAGATGGCGCATGGCGTTACGACTGTAAGATGTGTAGGACTTAAGAGCTTGTTGAGACAGCTATCACCTAGAAACGGGTAGAAAGTGATCTCGACAGTTGGGTAAAAGCTGATTAGAGATGTGGCTGGGGAACTGGCACAACCTAAGATTTGGATGGCTGGTTGTATATGGTCGAGGACATGGACAATGAACTTAAGACTGAAACGAATATTTAAGTTCAAAGATGAGAAGGCCTTGGAGGATTCTCAATTTGCTTGTTGTTTCTGACCTCCGAGACCAGCTCTGCTAGCTACTAGATGCATTGGAACGCCGTCAATCTCCTCTGAATCTCAACGCCGACATGAATTCCTTTGGTAGAGAACTAATGAGCGAATGCTCCTCGGACTTCGTGCAGCAAGCTGCATTTTCAAGAATGCTTGCTCTGACCACCCTTCCAGTGGTAGTAGCGTCCCAAAACATTCAGAAGAAAGATCAGGGTCGGCAGACGACACAGGCTTCTCCTTTACACTCTCGACTGCCCTGTGATTGATCACTACAAGTCATGATTAGAGTTCACCTGAAGGCCGCTTTGAATCCTGTGAAGTAGCTTTTTCTGAACGGATTCAAGTCATCGGCGCTCACACCATTCTCCTTCGCCCTTTCCTCACGAGCAGGAGCTTCCTTGACTTCTGAATCTGGAATTCTGCGATATGTAATGAGTCTTCTTGACCCTGGAGAAAGTTAGGATTGTGCTAAGAAAGATGCCTAAACAATACTTACATCTGTTAAAGGCTTGTGTGCAGACACTGGTAATTTCAAGACATGGATGTTCCGGTGTCTTGATCTCCTGATCTTCGTCATTGGCAGTTGGCATCCAGAAAGACAACCGGCCATTTTCAACCAGTGTCTGTGCTGCGAACTCCAGAATATCGTCTAGCATTGCTAGAAAGCTGTATGGCCTCTTTGGTGGAATATATTTCTCTTCTCTGTGAAAAGTCAGAGTAACACAAGGCCTTGCAAGGGTCATGATCTTACAAATGATGAGCCTTCCCATCTCTGTAAACGATCTCCTTCCCCTTAGTCGGATCTCTGCTACCCAGAACCTTCAAACCTTCCCGCACTCCATATGGAGGATCACAGACGATACCGTCTAATATCCTCGCAATTCTCAACGGTGTGTTCGTAAGATCAGCAACAAAGCTGTCGCCAAACTGATTCGTGATGCCATACTGCACGAAATTCGCATGTAAACTCGTTTTGCCTTTTCCTCGGATACTCCGTCCATCAATATCGCTTCCAAAAGCAAGAGCTCCAAAGTGCGCACACGCCACAGGAAAACTACCAGATCCAACAAACGGGTCATAGAAGAGCTTCCCTGGACCAGCCAAGGTCATATTCGCTGTTATTAGAGCTAACTCGGCGTCCATAGAAGTGGTGCAAATGTATTTCCGCTTCTTGAGATCATATTTCTGGATAACGTCTCTATCACTTCCACCCAGGAAGCGGCCTAGATGCACTGACTGCGGTTGGTGAACACCTAGAGCAGATGCATCGTACTGCCACTCTTCCGACAAGCAAAACTCCTGTTCAGCACCTTTCATCCTAATCGGTCCTTCCAATCCAAGGAACTTGAAGCCCTCGATGAGCTTCCTTTGCTCAGTAGTCGATCTTGATCCCTGAAACGAGTCGATGGTGAATTTGAATGAGCACTTCTTGTACAGAGGCCATAGGTGCTGCGAGACGCCTCGAACATTGTCGTGCAGGTCTTCGTAGGTGGAGCCATTGCCCCAGACTTCATAGATGGACTTGGCGAGAATGCTTCGGCGGACTAATCTGATGGCTTCATCTTCTGATGCTAATTTGACAAAGCAGTACGGTGACTTATATGGATGTAAGCAATAGCCACAAAAATTATAAAGAGGGAACTTACACTCGGACTGTAGGATAGGATTTCTAAGTCAATACCTTCATATACAGCTAGGGCTTTGATTTCTGCAAGTCGGAAAGTCTCATGGGTTTGTGTGAACCTGATCATGTACTCCATTCTCAAGTATGAAGAGGGCAAAATTTCTCTGCTCCTTGAATATCCATGAAATCTCAAATTGTTTTCGAAAATGAAGTTAGTAGTTTCCTCGCTTGACTCATGAGTTTACTTCACATCTCGTTGATGAAATATTTTGGGTGCCGCTTCGCTAGCGTGGGACCCTGAAAAACGACAGGCTAGGCTTCTTCGGGGCTTTTCCGACCTCAAAACAACAGCTCTCAACGTAATCGTCTGGAACGTCCATCGAGCACGTCAAGATGCTGAACTTTCCCTCTAGTACGGAAAATGAGCAGAAGTGCAATGTCACACACGGTGTTATGGGCCATCTGGACCCCAAACAGCCTCCAGTGAAGAGAAAGCCCTTCGCGGCCATATTGAGCCAGAGTTTCATTCAGAAGGTCAGCTGTACAGTCCCTTCGTGGATATGAAAGCTAACGAGGCGATATAGACTGAGCTCATATTGCCTGAGGAGTTGTATGAGATCATCAAGAAGGAATTCCTGACAGAAATTTCGAAACCTAGCTACAGCCGCGTCATCCTACCGCTTGGTGCGCTACTAGAAGGCGAATTCTTCAACGAGTACATCAAGAAAGGTAAGTGACAAGAAGTTATATCTTGCTGAAGGCATCCCAAACCAAAACTCTAACGTATTCCTAGGCAATGTCTTGATGCTGTCGGAGGGAAAGTCGGATATCGACAATGTGTATTCGCTACGAGAAGGTGCTCTACCTTTAGATCATCCTAAGTTTAATAGTTTACTCATTTATGCTTTAGGTGTTTTGACATTACATCTGGACAAGGAGAGCTACGAACGCGCAGGTATAGTTGGTAAGCCAGATGGTGTGAAGGGCAAGCGTGGAACAAAGCCTCGATGGGGTAAGTACGCTTCAAACTTTTTTGAAGATTACGCTGACATGATTGTAGTCGTAGAGATAGAACTCCGTCTTCCCTCAATGTTACATGGCAAGAAAGGCTTCGACAGGATAGTGTATGCCTTCAAGAATGTTCTTAACACACCGGTCACATGGCTGTTCGTGGACTTAGCGACAACTCGTATGGATCAGCTCCGTATTTGATTCTTGTCTATATGCTGACATATACTAGCTCCAACACTCAGTCCGATACAAGCACATTGTCCCACCACAAAAGCCATCCTTCCGGAGGTCCAGAAGCTAGAGGTCAGCACACCTTCGCTGAAACCGCCCACAGATCCAGACGATTCGTACGGTGGAGATTTCGAGGACTATGCGGTCGAAACTCAAGAGTGGCTCTCTCTCATCCTACTCAAAAGTCCCAGAGTTACACCTGGTGACAGGATAGATCCATATCTTTCACGCTACGTTGTTCCAGGAGATGCACAAACATCATGCAGGCTCGTCAGGTTAACATGGCGAGGATTCATGTCTCCGACGTGGGCACATAAGATGTTCGTGAAGATACTCCTGTCGGTTCCCAAGAGCAGATGGTTCGCGTATTGCGTAGATGGTTTCGGCGAGGGCTCTCCAGGACATGGCAGGCATTGTACGATACTGAGGCTTCCAGATGCGCAAAATGAATATGTCCTGTGGGAGATAGCGTAGAGAAGAATCATTTCAACTCGTTCGTTGGCGGTTATTTCTCTCTTCGCCCACTTCGCCCCCAAGAGCCTCTTTGACCAGTTTTCGTAATGCTTCTTGCCCCTCTTCTTCGTTGAAATCATCGCGGGCTGCCAGCTCGTCAATCCTGCGCTTGAATTCTGGGTCCACTAATTCGCCTGCATCTTCGGGTGCCATGGTCCCAAAGTCTACAGACATTCCCTCTGGCAGAGGTGCGGGCGGTTGAACGCTATTTTCTGTTTGAGAAGTCGAAGGGGTGTTCGCGCTGCCTAACCCAGCTCCACTACTACTGTTGATTTGATCCTGAAGTTCTCTCATTCGCAGATATACCGCAACCTCTGGAAAGTCCCCATCTTCCGCAATTCGTTCCCTCGCAGACTGACCCGACTCGCCCCTGACTGTGATATCCGCATGTAGCTCTTCCACCAAGATTTTGGCAACTTCCACTGTCTCAATGCCAAACAAAGCAGTTTCCCCATCCTCGTCCTTGATATTGACATCGACATGGTAGTCGTTGACCACTGCTCTCAGGAGGTCGATGTGATTGTAGGATGCGGCTGCATGTACGAGAGAATAGCCATGCTCATCTTGGACAGATGCACTCGACGGATTTCCTTGTAGATGTTGAAGGACTTTGGCGGGGTTGTCTGCCGCGAGAAGGAGGACATTGACAGGGGCGCTCATCTTGTATCCAGTACTTATCGGGTAGGTGCGATTGAAGTGTATGCAGCGAGAGCTTTGATTGATAGTGCAGTACAATCAAACGGACGATAAGCAGAGCTTCAAGAAATTGACTGATGTTGATGATAATTTTGAAGCCCTGGCCTGCCCCGCGCCACAAGGCTGAATCTACAGGGGTCAGGCGGCCGCTCTAGCCCTTTACCGAACAGTCATTCGCCTGTGGCCGCCACCAATAACTTGCGTTTGTTTGGACTTTGGGCTTTGGTCTGACCTTTAACAACAGCCCCCTTCACTTCTTTCAAGTCTAACTCGTTCTGCTTTGGAGTCCTGTTCCGAAAGAGGCCCTCACCGGTGTGACTAATATTCTCTTTTCTAATCTCATTTTCAGGCAGAGCTTTTATACATTCACTTGGGAGCAGTTGAGCACAAGATTCAGGGCAAAGGAAGCCTAGTACAAAGAGTTAGCTTCCTCTTGTTTGATGCTGCTATTGAAAAGGACTATTCGATCACACAATTTTCGAGGGGCCAGTCTCGTCCTTCCTCATCAGAGCTCTGTTTGTACAGCGCCAGCTACTTCAACTTACAAGAGCAAACCACCCCTCTCCACTCAGAACTCTCTTTCAAGGGAAGCCCTTCATCTCACCTCCTACAGAACCTCTCGCTCTCCAATCATGGCAGACCTCGGTCAAGTTCCATACCAGCCACAAGACGTGCAAGAAGTTCAAACCTTGCTTCGAAATCTCGAGGCAGGACTCGGCAAGAAAGGACCCAAGAAGACCTATAGCTGCAAGAGAACCGGCTTTGACGTTCACGACTCTCCACAGAAGCTTGTAGTCAATTCATGGCGCTTCCAGGATTGGGACTACAAGCGTGACGACTTACCGACTTACGCTCGAGGACTCTTTACTGGCAAGAATGAGAAGGGTCAGCCTGAGATCTCCATCAGAGGCTACGACAAATTCTTCAATACTGGTGAAGTTCATGCCACCCAATGGCGCACCATCAAGCAGGCTACCAAGGGTCCCTATGAGCTGAGTTTGAAGGAAAATGGCTGCATCATCTTCATCAGCGGTCTCCATGACGGCACGTTACTGGTTTGCAGCAAGCACTCGACTGGTCCTAGAAACGATGAGCTCAGCCATGCTATGGCAGGTGAGAAGTGGGTCGACAAACATCTCGCATCAGTTGGCAAGACTCGGCAAGATCTTGCAAAGGAGCTGCGAGCGAGAAATGCGACTGCCGTGTTTGAACTTTGTGACGACGAATTTGAAGAGCATATCCTTGCTTACGATAGAGAGAACGCTGGACTGTACCTCCACGGTATCAACATCAACCTGCCTGAGTTCATGACATATTCAGGTGCTCAAGTTCAAGCCTTTGCTGAGCAATGGGGCTTCAGAAAGACCGGTTTTCTGATATATGAGGATATCGACACGACAAAGACTTTCCTAGACGAGGTCGCTGAAACCGGCCACTACAACGGACGAGATATCGAAGGCTTTGTCATTCGATGCAAGGCTCGTCAAGATTCTTCGAATCGGTTTGCAGACTGGTTCTTCAAGTACAAGTTCGAGGAGCCTTATCTCATGTATCGTCAATGGCGTGAGTGTACCAAGGCTATCATCTCTGGAAAGGCACCTCGTTACAAGAAGCACATCAAGATTACTGAGGAGTATCTGCTGTATGCTCGAAAGATGCTTGCGGAGAACTCACAATTGGGCAAGGCTTACGGACAAAACCATGGTATCATTAAGCTTCGCGATGACTTCTTGAAGGAGAAGAACTTGAAGGGTTCGGATATCATTCGTGCTGAGTATGCCGAGCTGGGAGGTGCCCCCGAAGATGTTTCCAAGAATATCATCCTGGTACCCATCGCTACCCTTGGGTGTGGAAAGACAACTATCGCTGTCGCACTCACACATCTCTTTGGCTGGGGCCATGTGCAGAACGACAACATCACAGGCAAGGGCCGACCTCCACGCTTCACCAAGGAGGTTTTGACTCAGTTGGAGGATATCCCAGTGGTATTTGCTGATCGGAACAATGCACAGAGACATGAGCGCGAGCAAATCCTCGGAGATGTTCGCTTGACTCATCCTCATGTTCGCCTGGTCGCTCTTAACTTCGTACATACCCCGGACACCATTGCCAAAATCAGAAAGGTCACCCAAGACAGAGTTCTTGCCCGCGGTGACAACCACCAGACTATTCAGGCAGCTTCGGACTCGAAGAAGGTTGTTGGGATCATGGAAGGATTCATCCACCGCTTCGAGGCACTGAACACCGAGACCAGACCCGACGACGGATTCGACGCTGTCATCGACCTGGACCCTACTCAGGACTCACGCGAGAACCTGGAAACTGTTGTTGGTCAACTGCATAACCTCTACCCTAAGCTCATCACAGACATGCCTTCGAGCGACGATCTCGACGAGGCTATCAAGGTTTCGCTCAGAGAATACAAGCCCGAGATCCGTCATACGATCGGTGACCGTGGACCAAGAGACAACAACCGCAACAAGAACCAGAAGAACCAGGGTGTAAGATTCTCTCATGCCTCGAGGAAACAGTAAATGTACTAATAACCATTCTTGAAGAGAGAACAGGTTCCCATAGTTAAGAAACAGAAACCCTTGGAGTACATCTCCGTCAACCTGCCCAAATCTCAAATTCTTGATGTCCTCGAAACCGCATTCAGCTCCGTCTCCTCGAATAAAGCTCGCTTCTTCCGCCAACTTCAACAGACTCGCCGTGTTCAGCCTGAGTTCCATGTTACCTTAATCCATCGTGCATCTTCAAAAACCCACCCTGAGCTCTGGCAGAGATACACCGACCTGCATGCTGCTGGTGGAGATCCGTGGGACCCGAGTGCAAAACTGGGTGATTGTAAGGTCTTGTTGGAGAAGGTATGCAATATGTGATCCTTCAACGTGAACGTTTTACTCACATTATAATAGATCGTCTGGGACAATCGGATCATGGCCATCGTTGCAAGAATTGTCGACGAAGGTTGGGAGTGTACCAACCAAGTCGCACATGTCACGGTTGGCACTCGAGCAGACGATGTTAAGCCAAAGGAGAGTAATGATCTTTTGAAACGTTGGATTGAAGTCGGCAGTGGTGATGATTCAGGCATTGGTGAGGTTATTATTGGTGATCGGCATGTTGTTGATGGTGTCGTCAAAGGAGTTCTTTCACGTTAAGGAAGGGCGTTTGATGGGTCAGGGTCATTACGGTCTGCAAAAGCATCGCTTTAGATCTTATCGGTGCGTTATGGAATGCGCCTTTAAGCCTTTTCTAGTTGTCTACACTTACAGCACTCTGCTCAGTAATGTTGGTACAGCAGAATTCAAAATCAGTATCACTCAAAACACAAAGAGAAGTTAACCTTATTCCACAAGAATCGTCTTACAACTTAATCCACAGGAAAAAAGTAAGTAGTCCTTCCTTCCAACTATGCAGGATCTCTCCCTTCTATCAATCCAATTATCCAGGTCCAGTAGAGCGGTCCGACATCTCCATCGCCCTCGTGTTCCCAGGTTTCGATTTCAGAGTTCTTGACCCTATCATGAAATTTTCCCCAAATTTTGGACGTTTTGACTCCCTCACAGGCATCGCCGTAGATTTAGGTGCTGATTCCTGCAGATTTGACTTTCCGACAGGTGTCACCCCAGGCTTCGATTGCGGATGAGTCGACCCAATCTCAAAATTTGCTCCAAACTTCTGAGGTCTAAACTCCTTCGCAGGCCTGTGCCCAGGTTTCGCCTCCCGAATTCCGGGCTCCTGGTTTATTTCTCTTATCTCTTCTACTACTTTCTGTACCGATCTCCGTCTCCAGACACAGAAGTAAAACAGTACGCCGAGAATCAGAAGTCCGAATGCGCCGCCTACAGCAATCCCTATTCTGTTGCGACATTCGCGACGAGAGACTGTGCAGGCTCTCCCTCCGCGACGTCGTTGTATTGTGGAAGCTGGAGAGAGTGATGATGGGTGGAGAGGGGCTGTAGCTTGCGGCTGATTGGAACATGCATTAATTAGCATGTGCTCAAAGACCTGGACTTCGAATTCCTGAGAGATTGATTTACTCCTGCAGATGCAATCGCTATGGTCCTAATACCGATCGACCATGGCAGCGAGGTGGCAACGCATAGAAATGCGCAAAGGAGAACGAATACATGACTTGTTCTCATAGTCAGAAACAACTCAGCCCAATTGTTGATGTGTGAATGTGTATGAGACAAGACATTGAGAAATGAGTGCAGCGCATTTGTTTTCTAGACCGCTGTGCACTGGCGAGGTGCCGTCCGCAGCAGGAGCCGAAGACTGACATGGCTCGAATCGTCCAAATCTCCGATCTGATCTGCAAACGATTGGAGGAAGCACAAATGTGGCTTGTAGATTAGAAAGCCTCCAAGAAAGCCTTACAAAATGACAGTCGTCTAGTCCTTGGCAGTAGGCGGTGGCTTGAAGGAGTATGCTTCATTGGACTAAACGAAATATCAATTCCCAACTAGGCACGTTACGATGACCTGCCCCTTTTCCGATGGCGATGTTTAAGCGAATCAAGACCAGAATTGAGGGCGAAAAGAGATAGGAATAAGATTAGGAACAAAGGAGAAAAGAATGCCAGAAGGTTCCTATACAGCCTATCTGTTCACTCGGTGAAAGTAAAGGTGTGAGTAAGTAATGAAACATAAACCGAACTATCGCTCAAGCTCACAAAAGCGAAAAATTTGGAGTAACTCATGTTCTGACTGAAGTTTGTATGATACTGAATTCAAATTTTACAGTACTATACAACTATCCATCTCATTACAAGCAAATACATGATCCAAGGGCGTCCTTTCTGATTACCTCGTTCTAATATTTGTGTCAGAATATTGTGTTGCCTGCTTTTGCATTATGATTTATGGAAAGAACCCACACTTACATTGTATCTGTACGTTCCAGTCATTAAATCTGTCACCTTATAACCACTTCACTGGATTTAGCAGACTCGACAATTCACAATCAAACAATGAGTATTCCCCTTTCGCTCAACAGCAGCTTTCGGACTCAATATACTCAAATCTATTCCTTCAGACCAAGTCGAGTGATGCCCCGAACATCCATCACGACACAGTATGAGGGGATGGGGAAAACTTCGACTTCTTGTCTGTTCGCAGGGAAATTGAAAGCTAGATCTGGGGACGTGTTTTGTGGAGGAAACGCATCTTACTGCTGATATAATTGACAGTGACACATCCCGATTAGAAAACCATTCTTCCCTTGTCCTTCCATTGTCATGATATCTATCATCACCAGCAGTTCTTTATGTCAGGAACTTCTTCTACACAATGGAAGGACTATCAAGCTAGTCTGGCAATTACAGGAGAAGAAAGACAAAACGTAATCATCGTCATTATCCGAATGTGCTGACTTTTCTGTCAGAAGACCCGTGGTGCGCTGGAGAGAAGAAGGAAACATTTTAGACATCTGTGAAGTCTGACATTCAATTGCTACCTAAATATATACCACGCTTCTGCCCTCAATAAGGCACATACACAGAGCTCATGAAAAGCGTAACGCATCACATACCCTCATCCACAAGAAAGTAACCCAGAACACCATAGCCATGCAAAATCATTACTCAAATCATCCCTCTCAGCCTCTCCCCATCAAATCATCTGCCCAGCGATCCCCAGACCAACACCAGCCATAACACCCACAGCATAACACCCTGCCGTCGCCCTCGCCGCAACATTGACCGTCGTCCCGGGCACGAAATTAACCTCCGTGCCAGTCCCAAACTGCGCACAGTTATCGCTCACAATATTATAACATCCTTCAGCGCTCAGCGACGAGCAAATACTCGTCGCACTCGCCACACCCAGACTCTGAATCGTCGGTGTAGCAGTAATGCCCCCATTGGGTGCCACGATCGTAATTCCAAAGCCCGCACCCCCGGATCCAGACCCATCGAGCGCAGACGTACAAGCCGCATAGTTGGTCTGGCAGTCTTGGTAGGCGGAATTACAAGCTGCGGAGTTGGCGTACGTGGTGGGTATGTATGGCCATGGGAAGAAAGCGTTCGCAACGTAGGAGACCGATGCGCCGTCTGTGATTGTCGCTACAGCAGTCGTAGGCGCCGTCGTAGCTGTCGTGGTACCTGTTCCGGTACCGAATACTGCTCCTCCGCCTCCAAGCCCAGTCGTTGTCGCTGTCGCGATGTCAAGAGAGCCTGTACATGTTGCACCCGTGGGACAACATGCTATGTTCCTCGCTCTGTCGGTGGTGCAGAAGGAGCCGGCTGTACAGCATGCGCCGCCTGCTGAGTCGCGGAATGTGCTGCAGGAGTTGAAGTTTACGGGACAATTGCCATCTCGTTTGCGGAGGTCATTCTCGTGCTCTTGGGGTAAGGTGGAGAGGGATTCGTTGGAGAGGAGCAGCGAGTCTGAGATGTGCGGTTGGTAGAATGGGGCGAGTATTGACGGTATCTGCAGTGCTGATACTGGGAGTAGAAGCAGAGATAGATATGTGGTGGTTGAGGAACGCATTCTTCAACAAATCGTTAGCTGATCTGATACCACATGCATTCCCGGATATCCCACTCCACTTACTCGATAGCCAAATCCCCAAAATTCCTTGGACCTTCAACTGATGTACTTAAGTGATTCTGGCACCTCGTAAGTTTGCGATTGTCTAGTCTGCGGAATCAGAATGATCACTTTTAACAGTTCAGCGAGATCAATTGCTGTTGCAGGCCAAAAGCAAGTTTCTGGGCCTTGGACGTCGGCTCTTGGGATTTCTTGCTGTTGACTTTCGGCATGGGTCCGTCATGGCTGGTGGCACGGCAACCCAATTGGCGCAGCTGCTTGGAGGACAGGGATTCACCACCTCAATTACGAGACCGAGATCTTGAACTTTAAATGTGAAGCAAACAAAGTAAGCTTGACCTCAATAGAATGAGAGTCAGACTCGATCCGCATTGGGACTACGACTATCTCGCGGACTCAACGGGTATTCGCAGCTCTCGGGATTGTACTCCCATGCCGCCAAGAGACAAACAGCTTCCACTTCTAACCACGACTTACCTTTAGCTACGAGAAGTTAACGTGTAGAAAGAAGTTCTTCCTGATTCCTCTTCTCAAAACAGGAGCTGTTTCTCAATTGCAATTCTGTTTAGACGCTTCGTATCTGGAATGACATACATCCGCTCAAGCCAGCCTGCGACTCTGTCAAACACTTACACAGCACAGTAAAACGAATGCAAGAGGAGGTTGCTAAGATGACTGATTGAAAAGATGACAATACCTGAAGAACTAGGGTACATAGAAACCTTCCACTGCGCAAAACCTTCCACAGCCAGACAACCTGGATATGGTTTCTTGAATTTCAGCACCGAAACCCTGTGGATGGTACACAGGACTATTGTCGAAGCCTGGCACATCAAAGTAAACATTCTGTTGAAGGTACTCGATTCTTCGTATCTCCTTCCGTGTAACAGGTGATAAGAGGAGTCTACACAAGCAAGTAGTTCAGTCAACATTTATCTCTTTTGGGGGGTAGAGAAGCATGTTAGGCTCGAATGTGAATTTTTCTCTCTAGCTTTGAGTCAGTGGTCAACCTGGCGTGAAGAAGTCCCCTCAGTCATCATTGTACCGCAACTTTGTCTGTGCAGCCCACGAAACAGCATTTGAAGGCAACTGAGAACAATTACTATGTCCTATTTGCCCCAAACAAAGAAAGCAAGATCCATGCCCAGACCAAGACCATCCCTCCCAAAATCACGTCACAAATAGTCACTGCGTCAGAAATATCTGTGAATGCTGGTTCCATTCTTGCTTGCTATTGTACAGGTGGCAGCAAATTTCCTTTTATGAGTTTCCATCCTTCCTTCCATGCTTTCGGTCAGTCAATCATGTCTATCTAACACACCCTTTGAAGAACTCGCGATCTCGAATACCGAAAAAGTGATGGTGGGGTGTGCATGTTCTGACACATGCAGAAACTCATGTAGATGCCGTTTACTTTTGTGTGTGAGAGAAAAACCCCAGACTCAACTTAACCCAGCCCCATTAATCGAGAGTTGAGAAGCATGCCTGTGTTCGGGCCAGATTCAATTCCAGTCCAGGAGGAACATCAAAAAGCAGTAGGTACGATATGAACGCTTTTCTTTTGCCTGAATGAATAGAAAGAATGCCGGGACTTTTCTTTTTTGGAAGCCGGATAGAAAAAATAGGGAGGCGACGAGGCTATGCAGAAATATAGACAATAAGCAAACAAGAGTGGCGGCAAAGAAATCAAGCCGAGCGTGCAGCAATGTACTGTATGCATGCCCATGGCTATTAGATTCCATTCCGTGAAGGTGATGATTGTGAACACCAAGCTGAAGATGATACCATGAAGATCTCCAACCAGAAATCTTTCTGTAAGCTCCTAACAAACGCCGTGATACCGTCAAACAAAACTCGTAGATACAATCAATGTAGGTGGCTCAACCAAAGACCCGCATAAAAGCAGGAAATGAGAGCGAGTGCTGGCTGTCGTCGAAGGCAGCAAAATAGAGCTATCCTGGGGGTAATCCAGGTTTCGTGGAGGCGATTTAGATACGACCACAGCCAGCAAAGTCCAAAAGAAGTAAGTCAATTTAAGACATTTCCGACTTCTGATGTGGCGCACGCTCCAGTTCCTCTCTGAGCTTAGTGTCAACTAGATTATCGATTCTCTTTCGACTCTTCATGTCGAGGGCACCGTCTCTCCATGCGATGCGGAGTTTCTCCAAGGCAGGACGGGGACCTGCAGGGTCTTCATTCTTGACCAAGTCCACGTAGTGCAGGGCGAGAACACTTGGAATGACCTTCTTCTTGCTGCTGAGTACTTCGGCGTAATAGCTGATGAGACTGTTCACACCGCTCATAGCCTTGTTTTGAGCATCCTCGAATGCAAAGTTGCGGAACTCTTGGTACATGGCGGCGTTGAAATTCCGGCACAGGAAATGTGACCAGAACTCGTAAAGTAGCTTCATATCAGCATGGCTCTCGCCAGGAGCAGAGGTCTCTCGGTGCTGCAGAGCGCGGGCACGGAACTTGGTATATAACTCTTCCGAGCTACCAGGAGAAACGAATGCTTGCTGCTTCTGGCCCTTGACCCACATGACTGGAGGGCCATTGCTGAAAGAGGTCTGGGTAGGAGAGAGAGGACCGAATGGACTTCGTGAGCGACGGAGGCTGTCAGGGGAACCGCTAGGTACATATTAGCTCAATTGATGCTAGGGAAGGTTCGGTATTTCTTACGTTTCGGATGCATGAGAACCATTTGCCAGAGAACGGCCTTGACGTTGATCATCGTAGAGTTCTTCGGCGATCGATCTGCCATCAATTGAACCGTTGGAGAAAGTTCTGGATGGCATGCCGTGGAAAGGCGACTTGGGCTTCGAGTCCTCGCTGCCTTTAGGAGCCTTGAAGACAAGGATCAGGTGAGCAACCTCATCATCACTAAACGTGGTTTCGATGTCCAAGGGTTCAGATGAATGATTACGACCAGCCATCAAACCAGGGGAGAAATCAGGCACAGCAGCTGAAAGAGGGGTGTCGGGGAAGTATGCTCCATCGGTTCCGTTAGCTAGAGCAGGTGCTGGGACACCGTTGCCGTTGGGATAGTGGCGGAACCCTGCCTCAGTGCCGTTAGCTTGGAATGCAACCGGAGACATGGCATGCTGATTTGGCATGATCATCGACCCTCTATGCTGATTTTGTTGTGAGCGTTGTTGGTGAAAGGTAGGGCCTGCATTTCTGACAGACTCGTCTCTCTCTTCCATCGCCAAGACCCACTTCTCCCATCCCTCCTTTCTTCGTAGACGATCATGGCCATCGTCGCCTCTGACCAGCTCAATGATCTCAGATTCCTGGCAGGCAAACCGTAAAAGCTCAAATTCCTGGGTCAGGGCTTGAATGCGCTTAAAGCCGGCAATGAATGCCAAGAAAACAAAACCCTGAGAGTCCATATGCTTTCGCAGGAAGACGTCCTTGCACAGATTATCAATTGAGAAGTAGTATTCGAGCTGCATCGTGACCATCGCAAGAACAGAGACTTGGTCCATGTAAGGTTGATATGGGTGAGCGCTCATCGGGCCCGGCATGTGAGAGAAGTCGTACATTGGGTTAGAGGTTTGAATGGGTGACATGTGCTGTGCGAGACCACCATTTGGTGGGTAGCGCCCATACATCGCATTGTTGGGTATCGACTGTGATCGGGATCCGCCACGGCCTCCACGAGAAGGTGGTGGTGCGTACTGGTTGCTGAATGGAAGAGGTTGAAGTGGTGGACTGTAAGGGCCTGAAGCTTGGCGAACAGGATATCCATTAGGTGGTGGGGGGCCTCCATGACCATTGGTGAAGACATTCTGGGGATGAGTTTGGCCGTTGGCAAAAGTACCATGACCGACTCTGCCTCGGAAGCCACCGCGACCACGATTTGACTGTCCATCATTCCCACGATTTTGGCTCATACCGTCCTTGTTGGAACTCGAGCTGTCCTTGAACTGATCAGGTGCTCTCATGTTTTGGTCACCCTTACGATCAGTACCGGACCGCTGATAGCCCTGGTTCTCAAAGAAACTCTGCTCTTGCTTCAGACCCCGATTATCACCACGCGAGTCTTGGCTAGCCTCGAAATTCTGCTCTGGCTGACCACCATTGGGAAGATTTCGAATATCGCTAGTGGACTCGTTCTTAGACGAAGCGGTCTTTGCCTTATCGCCTCCCTGCGCAACAGCAGCTTTGCGTGCACTAGATGGCTCATTGGATGGTCGGTTCTTTGTTGTAGGAGGAACCGAGCTTGATCTTGCATCGCGATCCACGGACGGGTTCTCTGTGGCGGAAGCACCCTGCGGCTTCTCACCGGTGCCATTTGTGCTATGACCTGTACGGCCACCAGCCTCTGTTCGGCCCCCGCGAGCTCCACCACGTCCTCGACCTCCTCTAGTCGGCAGCGGTGTGTTGAATGTGACGGATGGGATGTATGGGACTGGAACCCACTTCTCCTTTGGTCGTGGTTTGTTGGAAGCATTCTCATCTTTCTCGTCCTTCTCGTCCTTTGCTGGTTTGTCTTGAACCTTGCGCTTCTCTTCCTCAAGTGCTGTCTCGGGTGTAGGCCACGACATAGCATCCTCTACTGGAGGTGGGAACTGGCTTGTAGGTGCCTTCTCATCCTTCTCAATTCCTCTGCTACCTCGGGTGCCTGTACGCTTGCCATTTTGGTCATCCTTCTTTCCAGGAGTATCACCTCCCTTCTTCTGTCCTTTGCTGGCATTCTGTGCATCCTTCGATGTACCATTCTGGGCAGGACTCAAAGCCTCCTCACCCTTTCCCCGCTTCTTCTCAGCTGTCTTGCCATTTGGCGTGGATATATCGCTTGCACTTCCAACAGTCTGTGGACTTTGCCCGACCACAGGACTTGGCTTTGCCTTAGCTGCCTCTTCCTTCCGCTGCTGCCAGAAGTTCACTGTCGGTAACGGAGCCGGGACAAAGACCTCTGGTTTGACTTCTTCCTTCTCCTTTTCGGCCTCCTTCTCAGCCTCCTTCTCAGCATTCTTCTGCTTCTTGCCCTTCTTGGGTCTCCGACCTTCACCTTCAGGAGCCTTGTCCGTGGCGGAACTATGTCGGTCTTTGTTCGAATCGGGTCCTCCGACTAACACAAAGTCATCATCCTTGTCCTCCTTGGGTAGCGTGGACGTCGAAGCGGTGCCAAAGCTTGGTGATGCTGTGGATGAGGTGCCTCTTAATGAAGCTGTAGTCTTGGTCTCTGTATTCCGACTAGATTCTGCGTTTTCAGCCTTATTTGATGCCTCAACACTTCCGTTAACGCTTCTATCGCCTCTCTCAGAGCCTGCAGAAGGGGTGTTAATTGTAGATTGCGGTTCCTTAGCTGGTGTGCTGATCCCGGAAGCGGTGGATTGGTGTGACTGCATGGCGGAAGCTGTGGTAGCAGCAGCGCGACCTTTAGCAGCCTGTGCATATGAGAATACCGGTGGAGCCGGCGCGGCATCGCCGTTTGGTCTTGAGGGTGTGGTACTCATTGTGATTGACACGTAAGATACCAATGGGAATATCTCAGAACGCGTCTTCGGAGCAGAAGGGTTGGCTTTCACCAAATGCTCGACTTCTCTATACTGGACGGTGATTCAGAACCACCACCAGATTTGTATGTCCGGAGAGGTTTATATGACCCCTCCGCACGATCTCCCCACTACGCCGATATCACCGGGGTGGAAATGTGGCGGATGGAGCAGTGAAATCGAACAGTGAGTTCGGCTTCGAGGTTCGAACGTGTCGTCGGTTCTCTTGGAGGGGTAAAACTTCGACGATCGAGGGTAGGTGGTCGTGCGATCTCCGAAAAAATGAAGCCCAAAGAAATATAAGAAACGGAGTGGGTATCAAGGTCGGACTGTTGGAAAACTTTGCAGATCAAGATATCCGCTCGCGTAGAGAGGTCGAAGTGGTTTGTCTGATGACACGGATGGTGCTGGCAACGACCGCAGGGCCGCACAATTCCTGATTTGAAGACAAATATTAGCTTGACAGATCCAGCATAGGATGACTATTGGACGGGAGTGCAGGCAATTTGGTGAATGGGCTGAGTAAAGGCCGAGGGAATGCAGTGCTGCTCGAATAACGAGACACGCACACAAGCTTGAAATGTCGCAGAAAACAGTAGAACGAACCTCACAAGACCACAATACCAGCAAGCCAGTTGATGTGAGTTGCTTCGTGAACCGCAGTTGCGGACGAACAGGTCGACAATGCAGCAGAAATCTGTCTCTCGAGGCGTCTGACAAGTACTACAGCTGGTCGCACGTTCTCGTCGCAGGAAATCTCAGAGGCAAGAGGAAAACCTCGAGATGATTCGAAGGGATGAAGGAAAGGTGCACCTCTCGAAGCTCCCAGCGGCGAAGGGAAGGCTGAGTTGAGCGACGGTGGGTGGGAAGTGGAGGCGGAAGTTGGTTAGGGCTTGAGGATTGATAGAGAGAAAGTCTGAGGTTGTAGTATGCCTCTCCTCTCGTTAAAAATTTCTAGGGCGGACAAGACAAGTTCCTGCCGGGTCCCACTCCACTCCTCTCCCACTACTCGGCTGGAGAATGACGGAACATATCGTGCAACTCATTTGCGTCTACAGTGCCAGAGTGCATCACCTTTAATTTCACAATTATGTGGATCTAAGCAAGACATTTCATCTTAATCATTATCATTCCCATACGTCGATACGGCCGAGTTTGTTTTTGGTCCTTCTGAATGTAACTGCATGTTTTCTTTCCCCTCGGTGACCTGTGACCTTCCTTACCTTACCTACTTTACGTGGGAGATTGGAAGGTGCTTTCCGGCTAGACGATGCCGATACTTCCAGCTTATTATTCCAAGATCACATCCATCTGAAGGTCGGATACAAGAGCTTTGCTTTTCCGCTGAAACATGTTTTGCACCATATTATTCATTGCCCAACCGAATTAGAATCGTTACAGTACAGCATTCTACCTAGGTAACAACCACTAGCACATCCTGCGGCCAGGAAGGTGTCGGCTACAGGCACTTTCACTGAAAGGAGATCCACGCCGGTCTTGCGGGACTTTCCTCCTTTGGACCTTAAGGTTAGCGAGGAACAGCAGAACTAAACAGAGAAAGCTTTCAGGAGGTTTTTGCTTTGCCGTCATCCGGGTCTGTTGTAGAGTAAAAGCTGTACTTTTGGCTTGGGAGTTCCCAGGCATGTAGGAGAGGTATCAGTTCCTCGAAACTTAGTTGCAAGCTGTGAAGCGCCCTGTTGAATGTCGGGCCACGGAAGCCCCAGATGCAGCCTAAACTTCGATAGAGGGAAAATGAGGCTTATGATGCTGCCTGAAGAAAGGAGGCACTGCTCACTAGGAATTTTATGAGGCAGATTTTCCACAAGCACAGCAGTTACTGGTATCAGATATTCTGCCTCACGATCTATGACCTTTTGACGAAGGTCTTGAGAGCTCCCGTGCTGACTGTAAACAGGCAGCACTAAGGTGACCGAAATAGAACTCTGTGATGCATCTCGCAGACCTCGGCTCGACATGACTGCCATAGAAAACTTTCGCAAGTTCGCTCTGAATAGTTTGACAAAGAGAGAGTAGACAAGAATCGGAAAGATTTGCTTCTTCCATATATCGACGCCAGGTGCGTCAGGATCTTACAATTATATTGACATCAAAACGCACAACACTTTCCGAATCGCTTTGTGCTGTTTATATCTTCCTTAGAGTTCAATATTGGATGAACGCTTTAATCGACCTGCACGCCGTACCTCGCTCCTCTCAAGCTCCCTTGACAGAACCTTTGCATTGTGATGTTATTGCTTGACTACTGTTCACCTGTATCCGAACCGAGCTATTGCTGAGGGCATTTCTAGAACTCCGCACACAAGCCACCTTACCACTGAAATGCTGGTAATTCGAGCGTCAACTACAATTGTGACCGAGAGCATCCTTGGATTGGATCTGTGTTTTCGACCTCGATGTACCACCGCAAATGTTGGCACCAACGCCCAGCTTCAACTATCACTACCTGAGTTCCGAATCCAATGAATACGCCGATATGCCTGATCTTACAAGCACTTCTAATTTCCGCATCCACACAATGATACCGAAGAAATCGTTGCTACTTCTCTTCACTGTAATGGTTCGGCAAAGGTCTAGCCTGATTTCGGAAGCAAAGCCAGGACAATCCCCCAGCTCAACGACGGATGGATCCTCGAGCAGTCGATAGACCAGGCTGCTAAACCCCGAACCACGAAGCTTATGTTCCCTCCTGTTGATCGATGTCCCCTTCATCTCAATCACCATGGAGTACTATTATGAACAGTATACCGAGACATACAAGGTTGGATGGAAAGTGCTGCGTGCCTTTCTGGAATACACGCTCGCGTGTCCTAGTGGCCCTCAGTGGATTCTAAGATCCTTCGATCATTGACTCTGGAATCTCGTCAAATTCAGTGAAGACGAAGAGAAGACGTGGAGGAAAGAACTGGCTCAGCATGATTAATGCACAGCACATCCTGAAACCAGTGTCACGAAATGGGTGGGAAACCAAGGAAGTAGATTCACTGAACGCAGACAAATTAGTGTGCAAATAGCCCAGAAGCCGAGATTTGGGCGTCAGCTCCAAGAATTAAGAGCAAAGCCTCGCGCTCTGGGTGTCAGACTACTGGAAGAGAGAGGTCCAAGCAGATACACGTCAGCGTGAAAGACAATATATTTCAAGCGATGATTTGATATGGTGGCACAAAATTCTACGGAATTTGGCTATGGACCCTGGGTATACTGCCGTGACAAGTGGAGTGGATTGTCTTGAATTGGACACAGGAGAGACTCGGCGTGTGTATCAGTGCTAAATACCTATTTCACAGCAAATCAACCTTCAAATACCGCTGTTGGTTCTCCGTACGTTCAAAGCTAAAGTCATTTCGTTTGATAGAGGCACAGGAAAAGTGGATGGACATTCTGTCGGTTGTATTGATGTACGTGGTATATTTGACAATGATAGTTTCTCGCTGGCGTTTCTAGCCAGTCATCCAAGCGGCGGCCCTCTGCGCCCCAAAACTCGTGGCGAGTCGTAACCTGTTGAGTTGTTAGGAGATGACTTTACCACTTTCCATGGTCTGATGGCAAATGCATTGCGTAACAAGAAACTTACCCGCTGGACCCCATTGGGAAGTAGCTGACAAGGTACCAAACCAAACATGCTAGTTGAATCAGAGCTGAAATCAAAGTTAAGATAGTACTTTGAAGCTGAAGAATATTCTAGATTAGCAAAAGATCATCTCTGGATCAAGGCAGACTCACACCGAGACTGAAATATAGCGTAAGTGCTATCGACCCGAAGTAGGCTGCGGTAAATGGTAGTCGTTGTGAGGACATCAGGTGTGAGGCGTATGTCCAGGGTCCCATCATGGCTGCCCATGAAGCAAGGAACAAGGCTGACCCTAAAGACCATCTGATGTGTCACAAGATCCAGTCAGTGTCTGAGAAAATCAGGAATATCATGAATCATGACGTTGGACGAGATTAGAGAGAGCTTCTGAATTCCCACACCATCGGTATCATGGTGGCTTAGAAATGGTATTCTTCTAGAGCTGCATAATGCAAGACGGATACCTGCAGGAACCGAGCTTGCTGACGAGAAGGGTTGTCTCGAACAGCAATCTGCAGAGTTGACAGTGAAACAAGAAAGACAGAACTTACAGGAGAGCAAACTTCCGGGGCTTGGCCATCATTATTGGCCACAATGCAAAGACTAGGACGAAGCAGGCCAGAGCGCCAATGTTGCACCCCGCAAAAATTAGAAGTCGATCCCATCGACTCACTAGATAGCATCACAAGTCAGCCTCTCGGCGCTTCTTCAGAGTAATACGAGCAAGATCCAGCCACATGTGCTGCATGTCGCACATGGTCCGTGAGATAGGCTTACGCAGGGGCAGTGAAACGTAAAGGAGGTGTAGGAAGTTGACTTACTAGCAAACCATGCCTCATCCTCTTCTCGTCTATTTCGAGCAGGAAGAGGAGCTCCGGCACCTTCGACTGTTGGGAGTCTGACATAACCACTGTCTCCAAAGGGGTTCAATGACTTAATCGACGACAAGAGGCCGGTCTGCTGAGAGGTGTTGACGGGGAGGTCCGGCTCGCGACGGGACCAGCCTAGGGAGTTCATAGAATCTCTGAACGACGAGGATGCCATGGCTGACTTGTGCTAGCTTGAGGATGCCGGTAGTCGTAGATTTAAGGTTGCAGAAACCTGGTCGAGCCAGTCGTGTTACTAGATAGATACCCCTACTGGGAAGAAGATCTGCGGGCAATTTGTAGGCGGGGTTGCTTCGAGAGAAGAGAAAGGGCGTTGTATCGGTCGTACAGCGGAATACGCTGCAAGTATGTTATGCGTCGATCGACTGCGTGGAATGAATACGACTGGTTTGATGGGGGCCCCAATGACCACAAGAGCCGAATGGGTTGCAAGAGGAAGTGTGTAGATGTGCTGAAGGTTGGGCTCGTGATCCAAATGATCCTTGAAGGGTCTTTCGTCGAAGGTGGTGGTGGAGGGGGGTTGAGATGGGGAGCTATGGGGCATTCGGATACGATGGAGCTCTGGCGCTGGGCTTTGGTCGCAGACAAAGAACTAGAATATGTAGAGGACTCGGCGGTAGGCAGAAGTGCGAAGGCCAGTCTTGTCGAGATGGGATTGTCCGGAGAGTACGTGTGCGCGATGATGTGGTGGTAGTGGTGGTGTGAAGGCAACGAGCAACGAGCCAGAATTATTTGGAGTGAGGTCTGGAGGTCTCACAACTGGCCAGTAAGGTAATCTTCCAGGTTGCCGCGCCTCGCGTAGTTCTGGGGTCACAGTAGGCTCACAGTAGCCTTGCCACCAATCATGGAAAGCTTCAGCCACACCAGCCATCCCCACCTGCAACGTCCAGCTTCAGTCCAGTGAGCCCGAGTCCACTGCCCGTGCAGTTCTCTGCCTCGTCCGGCAATCGGCTCGCACCGTGAGATGGAGGGTACATCAGTACCGCACCGTACGGTAGCGGTCCGCAGTATCGCGATAAGACAACCCCATGCATCCTGGCAAGCTGGGATGAGTGGGAGGGGGAGATCGAGGCTGGTGAGACATATTGGCAGGCTGACTTGACTGGCTGATGACTGATGTTTAGCGAAAGCCCCCGAGAAGACCATGGAGGGGGAGGGGAGAGGACGGCATGGCAGCTACTATTGGCAGAGAAGAGATGGAGATGTGAGGTCTTTCGGACGAGGTCTGATATGGAGGGGTTGCGAGTATGGAGCTAGTTTGAGCGGCGATTTTTATTCTAGCCTGCTTTTGACTTCGACCAGCTTGGTCTTCCACCCCCCTTGTCTGCTGAAGTCCTTCTCGTTTTGAGACCATAGACGACCAAAACGGACCCCATGGTCTGATAGCCATCTGAGTAATGAGAAACCCATCTTTGAAAAGTAATCAGGAGGCTCTATGATGTTGGACCAAAGCAGGAACGGATCTTCTACATAAATGCAATCCCCCCATCCGTCTTCCCTCCGTCCCTTCTTGCAGATATCCCGTTTTCTTCCCTTCGCTTTGAGTGGCTGCATCAACACTTACAGAAGAGCCCCAAGATACCACAGAAACTGATTCGTACGACTCTGGTATCCAGTACCAACCACTTCTTCCTTCCCAAAGCATCAGATGTACTATCGCTTCCTTGTCATCTTGACAAGATACGGATATACAGCATCGAGCCTGCCAGCTTCCTCATTCGACTCTTGTTGATATATTCCAATATAATTCGCAGGACTGACTTGGTCCATCGCTCCCATCAATCATATTTCCACAGCTTCACCACGTCCCAAGCGCCAATCGCCCGAGTCAGTGGCAGTCTAAAGGAGCCCAGACCAATAATACTGTGAATATCCGGCTTGGTCTCCTCGACTACTCGACGTCCCGCCCGAACCTTACTCGTAGATCAACCCTACATTTCAGTCTATATCGAAGCTTACACTTGTGCCAGATATTGAGATTCCAGATCACGATCCGGACATCGATTTGGCCAGAACTGAGAGCCTCTCGCAATCGAAAGCCACAGTCAGATATAACCGTTTCTTCATTTATCGATCCAGACCGAGGCAGCGTTCATCATCAGTAAGAACCCTCGACCAGCCTTCGTAGCCGTAGTTTCCGCCGCCTAAACACCTAGCTCATACTCCAAAGGCTAGGACACGGAGGCGAGATCTTGATCTAAGATCTTGAGGGCTGCTGAACTGATGCTGACGGGAAAAACATAGAATCGATCAGGACAGTCGGATTATTGATTACGAGAAAATCACTATAATTCTCAAGCCTCGCCCTTCTTCTCCAGGTTGTGGGCGTAAGAATTAATCAAACCCCGCGGTTCGCAGCTTAAAATAGCCTATCGCCACAAGCCTTCCAGCCTTGCTGGCTGCCAAAATACGAAAGCGAGGAGGGATCTGACCCAAAGGAGAATATTGCCAGCTGCAAGCACTGTACGGTGCATGCAAGATTTCGGAGAAGCGACCATCAATCACACTTGTTGACTTTTATATCCGAATTTTGTGTGAGTATTGAGATTGGTGTCGTTCTTCTTTCTGAACTGTGGAGAAGTGGTTCACGGTTGGTTAGTAACGACGAACGAGCCTTGGATTGACATCGGAGGTCTTTCACTCGTCCTCCGGCCGCCTGGCTAAGCCTAGCGAGTCATCATCGCCGCCCTCACTTTACTTGCCTTGCCCTTCTTGCACTTACTGCATCTGCATCTTCCCACCACTCAACTCACCTCCTCGACCTGCATCTCCCCGACTCTTCAAAAACCCCACGCTTCACCCGCGACCGACTGCCTACGCCTCCGCCTACGCCTGCTCCCACGTATCCTCGAGCGCCCTACAACAAAGACTGTGACTGCGCGACTGCGACTGCAGCCTCCAACGAAACTCCATCTCTCGGGGACACCTGAATCCCTTCACCTCCTCCACAGTTCCCCCTCCTCTCGACAACCCCATCGTTGTCGCACAGAACAGCACTGCACTGCACTGTACTGCATTCGCATCTTATCCACATCTCCACACTTTGCTATCCCGCAATTCATCATCAACTGTGTCACCAAGCTCGGTATCTCCAGGCCAAGCCAAACCGCGACCTTCACCGTATCTCTCGTCCGCCTCACATTGTGGGATTATTCCTCAACGCAGCGGCTGTTTGGACATAATCCCGCTCCTCAATCCTGTCGCCCGCCCTTTCAAGCACACCCAGATAGGTAAATACCTCTCCCTCCGCAACTGCCATTGTCTCCTTCCCGGCGTCCCGTCAGAGCTGTCAATTACGGTCTTGTCCTCGAGCGCTAATTGATGTTCTGTTAGACAAGAACCCCTCCTCCCCCAAGAAAGACCCGCAGGGAATCGCACCCCCGCCAAGACAAGCAATCCCTCGTGGCAGCATAAGAAGTTACAAAAAGACTCCGAAAATCTGGAGTTGCTCGTTGCATACCGCTGTGCAAGATAAAAATTCCAGGTTCGCCCTTCCGATACTCGCGACAATCTCGGCCGATGTAAGTGCGCTTCCTTTTCGAGTACAATGCGCATGTCCATGAAGTCACTGGCGGTAAGGACTGCTGCAGGCATGTCCGTTCAGCAGTCCCCGAGCATCCGTCTTGTCAAACCTGACAGTCTGCTCCTGTCGCTGCCCTCTTCGCGGCTATAGGCTGGTAGAATTTTCTATGATTGCTTTTTCCGTCCGATGGCGCATTTGACTTCAGAGCGGTGGCTAATGTTTGTCACGCAATGCAGATACCAACGATTGCTTCTACCCTCACCGATCTCACAAACTCTTGCCTGTCATATACTGCTCGTGGCATACTTTTCGATTAGCATCTGCAGGTCAAGGTCTCAAAAATGGCTGGCACGGGCGCGTCCAGCCCGTTCATCAAGGACGAGCCAGAAGACCAATTCTTCTCGTCTCACAATCAAAGATTCATGGGTGGCAACGGTTACAACATACCTCAGCCTCAGCAGCACTTCAATCAGTTCGGAAACTCACACGGGGGTAGCATTAATCCCAATGATCTGACGATGGGTGGAAATGGCGTGGCTATCCCGAATGGTGGTTACGGATCTTCCTACCAAAACAGCTACAATAATCAGGCCTCAAACCCCAACGCTAGCTTCTCGAAAGGAATATCGACTTTCGGAGACGATGAACTACTCGATAGTCTTGGGACGAACGATATGCACTCAAATCAGTCTGGAATGCAGGGTAATGGTCAAGATTTCGGCATGGACTTTGACTTTCCAACAAATCCGATCTACGGTGGTCACAATGGCACGCCTGCATTGTCAGTTGACCCAAATCACATCAGCGGGTACTCGAACACCCCAGATGGAGATCCAATCCAGAGTCCTTTCGTCAGCAACTTCAATCATGAGCAATTCAGACACATGGCACCCCAGCATAACTTTGGGAGCTCTTTACATTCAGGTTCGTATACTGGGTCACCAATTGCTGGGTCAAATATGCACAATGGCTTGGCAGATGGGGGCTTTCCCAAGCAGCAACGACCAAGACTGAATGCGTCATTAGGAAGGAAGAGTTCTACTAGAAGTCCTCTTACCCCAAAGACTACTTCCAACATGGCCGCGCTTCAAATAGGATCAGCTGAGAATTCGAACTTCGCCCAACCTATTCGGACTCATTCTTCACATAGGCATCAAAAGACGCTTTCAGGTCAATGGGATCAGACACCGAGCAGTCTCACCTCGTTTCCTGGCTCAGACTTTTCGCCGATTCAGGGTGTACATCCAAATCCTCAAATCTCCGATATTCTAAAAGGAGCTTCAATGCCTACCAAATTGAACAATGGCCACTCAGTCGGCAGCGCACCAGCACTCCAGTCCCAGGAGATGAAGAGGAGGAGACGGCGAGAATCACACAACCTGGTAGAACGTCGACGACGAGACAACATTAATGAGCGTATTCAAGAGCTCAGTCACCTTGTTCCAATGCATCGTCTTGAGGATGAAAAGGTCCGCAAGGCACTTCAAAACAACTCTCCACTCTCACCCACTCTTGCTGGCCTCTCAGCCCCGCCTACTGGCATGAGCCCTCCCCAGGCTACTTCAGGTCTCGCTGGACCAGGTGCCCGACGAGCCACAGCGGGTAATATCACAACGGGTATTCCCATCGAAGAGAAAGACAAGGGGCCAAACAAGGGAGACATTCTCAACGGTGCTGTGAGCTGGACTCGCGATCTAATGTGGATGCTTCATACCAAGCTTCAGCAGCAAGAAGAGCTTGCTGAGTTGATACAATCCCTCGGCGGGACTTTCCCTTTCCAGCCAACTGAGGATGAGAAGCGTATGCACACCGAATTGATGGATGCCATGGTGAAGAATGACGGGTCTAAGTTTGAGTATTCTCGAGCACCAGGTACTGGATTGCGTGTGCCTAAACACACCGACGTCAGGGGTGATTCACTTGGAAGTTTAGGTCAGGGTGGTCAGTTGGACAACTCTCTCAGCCCGGACAACCACAGTATCGGGGAAGCTGGTATGGGAGGAGCTGGTCAGTACTGGAGTAACAACAACAGTGGAGGAAGCGGAGCAGGTTCCATCAGCTTCAAGGAAGAAGATGAATACGGAATGGACCTCACGCAATAACTGCTCTAGCTTCAACTGGGTTGGGTACGTTGACGAAGGCAGCGGTATCTTGCAGATTGGCGTTTTTTAACACGAGATTGTTTTGTTCTTTTCTATCTCTTTGCTCTCTATTAACCGTATCATCTTTAACTTTATCTGGGCGTTTTTGCATTTGGAGGTAGTTTCGGAGCTTTGAGTACAGGCGTGGGATGGTTGGCGTTGCTTGCAGAATACGAGTTTAGCATGGGATACGACATCTTCAGTGGTTATGTTATTGCTTTTTGGATGGGTCCTTCGTTCGGTGATATTCTTTTTCTGGTTTAAGGTCTATGGCATTCACATTTCTATTCCATTTGCATCCATATCTGTCCTGTTGATTGAATTGGCATTAGTGCCCCTATGATACCTTTGCATCCGAGTGTTGCTTGATGTACTTTGCTGTTATTTTTGTTTTAGGCCCCCTTTTGGGTTTCGGTTCGGTTCGGTTCGGTCCACGGTTCGCTCCGGCTAGCTAGCTATAGGTGCCCAGTTTGCTTTGCTCACCTGTATCTGTCTGCCTTATGCAGACGGATATATGTTGATTATCAATATCACACCTCAATCCCGCTCCACTACATCTCTTATATCAGGTCATGAGCTTTCGATACTGATCGAAAGTCAAATAAACAGGTCTACTATACTGGTCCTGGATGTTCGGCGTCTCGAACCAATCTGGTCGTTTCAAGCGGCAAGCTCAAGTCTAAGTAGTCGCCAGTCGCTCACCACCAGTCGCATGTCCCTCCGATACCCTCAAGAATCCCATCTCCTCCGAATCAAGAATCCCATTCCTCGCTCACCCCTCAACACCACATTCCTCACTTCACTTCACTTCCCTGATTGCTTACCTCCCAAATTCCTGATTCCTGATTGCTTGAGCCACACACACCCAGACATAACATGACTCATCACCCAACCCACCTATCCCTCCACACAACCTTAACGTACAAGCTCAGTTGCAACCTTCACGTTGGCATGTGACCTTGGCAGGGTGACACCTTTGGCACGTGGACTATGTGTGTTTCATGCTGGAATGGAAGACTGCTGGAATGCTGGAATGGAGTGTTTGAGATGCTAGCTGATAAGGAAGGGTGTTTGAGGTGGACTGATAAGAGGGTGGAGAGGTGTTTGACCAGGGAGGTACCTCAGGAAGGGGGTTGGAGGGGGTGCCGCGTGATTAGGTAGGCTAGCAAGAAGGAGGGGTGAGGAGAGCATGGAGGTGAGAGCGGTGAGAGGTGAAGGCTGGGTTATGACGCTGTTTGTCTTAGAAGAGGGAAAGGGGAATGTGATGAGTCTTGACTGTGTGATGTAGCTTGGAAGAGACAACAGATTCAGATCGGAGGGGAGCAGGCTCAAAATAGGGAGGTGTTGAATACGAGTCTATGAGAAAGAGGGCTTGGATATTTGAAATCGAAAGCCGCTAACGCAGCTTGAGGGTGACGGTACTGCTGCGAAGTACGATAGGGAGGATACAGGAGGGTTCGCGGGATGTTGCTATTGTAAAGAGCTGGAAATATGTTCGTAATTCTTCTTGGTATGATCGACCGAATTGTCTGCGTCTCTTTACCGGCTCGTATCATTGACAAGGATAAACCATCGGGGGAAAGTAAAGTAGTCTAAGATAACCGTATCTCAAGGTAGACTGTAGAATACGGCGACTATTTGCTAGACTTCCAAATAAGTATGGACTGTAGCCAAAGGAGAATAAACGATACTATTCACTCGGAGATATCTGACCACAGACCACTCTCTAATCACATCATATTTACTTTCCTTCCTGGGCATGTATTTATCAGCTCCCTATTTTGGGACTTCCCGGGGTATCATCAAGCACCGATCTCCCCTGATTAAGAAGATATACGCAAATGATACACAGCAACCCACTCACTCCACAAAGCATGCTTTAACCATACTCTCTCACCAATGTCTACAAACCAGCAGATGCTCCTGATAACACATCACAACCCCCCACGTCTCCTTCCTCTTCATATTCTCCCTCAGCGCAATCATTTCCAAAGCCTCCGTCCCGTTAAAATACTTCACAAACCTCAGCCAGCACTCCTTGACCTTTTGCTCCTTGAATCTCTTTCCCAATGCCGCAATGTACAGACTTTCCTCATGGCTCACTTTATGTGGATCCTTGATGATATAGGGCGCAATACTCTTGAGATGCTCAGCCTTATTCTTCGAAGGATGGTCCGTCGCCTCAGGTTTTAGCATCTTAGAGAACTCGGCCGCTTCTTCAGCAGCTGCTTTGGCGACTTTAGAGGCTAGGCGTTCCAAGCGAGCATTTTCTGCTACTTGCTCGGTGGTAAGTGGTGCGGTGGGATCGAGGTCGCTACCCTTATCTGGCCCAGATTCGTCCGTTGAGCCGGTGGATTCGCTGGATCCGTTGTTTGACTTGATGCCTTTCTTTGCTTTCTCAATAGCTTCTGCTCGTAACTGATATTCCACTTCGTAGATTATCTCTGGCCAGACCAAGATCCAGGCGAATGTACGCAATTGGGTGACCCAGCCGCCGCGGATTAGCCAGGCAAGCATGTCGAGGTAGGTGGGACGGTGGTCTTTGCTTGGAGCGTGGATCTTGTAGGGGCGCGGGACGAGGGAGAGCGTTGCGAGGAAGCTGGAGAGTGAAGGGGCGAGAGGAAAGGCTTTCTTCCAGGCAATGCTTGCGATTGGAAGCTTGCGATTATCGCAATTGGGAGAGACGATGTAAACTTCTCGGGGGTGAAGAGGTGGGATTGCAACTGCCCGCCGGTATTGAATTAGGTGGTTCGCGAGGATGAGGAGACTGCCTATCTCGATCGAATGGGCTTGAGCGACTTGGAGGAAGGAGAGTGTTGGTTTGCAGATTCGGATACATTCTATTAGTGGTGCTGATAGTTCATTGTCATCGTTTTGAATCTCGGAGATGATCTTGCTCTCGTCGTCGAGGAGGAGAAGTGCGAAGTGTTTGTTGATGTAGGAAGGGTCTTCGACCCCTTCTTCGTCGATATAGGGGTTTGCAGTTGTGAGAAGGAGACCGGGCACGCCTCTCTCTGCAAAAGTTGGGATGCTCACCAAGAATGATGGGACTGGGATTTGAAGTGACATGTCTTCTGGCGGTTTACTTCCAATGCGAAATGTTGCAATCTTGTTCCTCGATATGGAAGTGAAGACATCTTGAATCGTAGCGGCTAAGGTCGATTTGAGCAGGATTTCACTCCATAGCCAGCTCATAGGTCGCCCTACAAGAATATTAGCAATGATTTATTGAGTCAAGTAAACTTGACTTACTCTCTTCTCGAGCTTTCTCCTTCATTAGCAATATCATTTCTGACTCTTTCCACACATAATTGGCAGAAGCTTGACCATGCTTCAGAGCCTTATTGAGCTTCTTGATAACATGATCATAGATCGTAGCAATCTTTTCATCCGCTTCGTCCTTTGGGACGTTGAGAATGAACACCACATTGAACATAGTCATCCCACCATGATCCTCTCCATCCTCTGAAGCGGTCTCCGCCGGCGTCACCGTCCCAGACTTATCCTTACCCTCACTCCCATTAGACTTTCCCCTACCAGATGTCACCGTCTCAGAATCAGTAGGTTTCGGCTTCCTCGACTTTTTCGGCTTCTTCTTATTCCACAGCCCATCCGGCCGAATATGTATCGGACACGAAACAAAATACAACGGATCTAACGACAGCTCAAACTTCTTCTTATGATAAGCCCTCGAAGGCGTCAGGATACTCTCCAAGTCCGTCGTATGGAAATCGAATAGATGTTCCCAAGGAACTACATGCTCGCCAGAGCGATTATCGTAATGACCATCGAGATCTTCTTCAGCGGCCTCCACGTGATCTTTAGATTCCGTCACAACAGAATCGCTCAGATCTAGCTTATCGGCTTTGTGGGCGAGGAAGTTCCCGTCGTCGAGATCTGAATTGTCGGCTGGTAGTGTGTCATCTTCTGAGTCGCTTTCGTCGAGCTCGGTTCCGTAGAGGCCTTTGCGTTGAGAGGTTTTGGTATCGGGGTGTGGTGGGTAGTGGAAGACGAAGCGTGGACCGTCTCGAGATCTGATGACTAGGGCGATTGCTATGAGACCTGACTCCATCGCTGCAGTAGGATAGGCCATTGCTTGAAGTAGGCGGGGCAAGGAGGTTGAGCGCTGCTAGACTTTCGATAGGAAATGCAGAGGAGGTTTAGACCTACAGGGATTGAAGCGACCTGAAGTCGATTATGGGTCGAAAGGAAACTCTCCGTGAAAGAAGCGAGATACCCCTATTCCCACTTGTTTACAAACAGGGATTTGGATGGAATATTAGATACTCCAGAGAAGCTCGCCTACGGAAACATTTTGCGAAGCATTGGACATTTCTGCAAATGTTCGATTTGCACAAGGCGAGCATTCATATGAAGAGCGACTATTAAAGCTGAAAATCCAACGATACAACCACTCTGCATCCGACATCGGTTTTATGAGCAGAGATATTACCAGTTCTACCAAAGGTTCCCATAGATATACACCCAAAGGTTGCCCCATTTCTACCCCAAACGCCGCAAATAATACACTTCCGAATATGCCTTTACTTCAACACTCCGCCCTCTACCATCTCAGTTCCCCTTTCACGCCCTGTTCCTCGTCTTTCTTCGGCCCTATTCCATCCTGTCCTCTCGTTTTCTCTTTATCATCTCCGAACCCGAGATTTTTAAATTCGTCCTTCGCCATCAAATTTCTGTTCGACAGAATCAGCCCACCATCTCATCCAGTTCAATGACCTCCCCTCTCTTCCATCCTCAATCTCCCCCTGCCCAATCTGCCCGAAACGAGGCAGATGAATATAGACGCACCTCTCCATCCGACATGACAAGTACTCCTTTGCTTGTAACCTGCACTCGGGATCATTCATGCCTTTCACGCGCTTGATGCACGAAAGATAGCTCATCATGACATCTTTGCACTCCCCTGTTTCCACTAATTAGCCTTGTATCCCCTCTCCGTCCGTGTCTAATTTGGTAAAACGATTGTCGCCAGTCAATTGCTCTTGTCATCAAGCTGTCGAACAGCTAGAGTGTGCGGGGAGGGTATCGTACCATCATGATCGAGAGGAAAACTTCCGCGTTCAGGGCTGTGGCGTATTAGCTGTCTCGCACCATTCAATATCCCATTCGATATACTCACGGACTAGGCTTCGTACTTGTCGCTCCGCCTCCTGGTGCTCCGAAACTCATTTCGTGTGGTTATGATATGCGGTGGTGTTGAGCTCGAAGCTCAATCTTTAGGCATCGGGCTGGATTATTAGAGGGTCGGCCTTTCGATGCAAAAGTTCCGATGCCAAGATGTCATATCTTGGAGACTTCCCCGGATTTTCGGAACGGGGGCTGGCCTCTGATGACGTAGCCGAGACAGCCGCAGTCCTCTGATAACATATCGGTTTCAAGATTCTTGGTCTTCACAATAGAGGACAGTGTCATTGTACATTTGGAGAGAGGAGAAAGACACGCTGAGTTTTACTGAAGAGGTTCGGATTTACAGAGAGTTATACATCCACCTTAGCCAGGATAGAGGATGCAAAAATGCGGCTGCTGCGAGGTGTTCTCTCTGAGCCTAGGTCCTTCTCCTGTCTGGACCTATACCGATATCATCTTTCATGACCTACACTTGAGACCCCGGAAGTTCCAACCATGGAAGCATGGGTCCAAGAACTATACCAGCCTCACCATGAAAGCAGTTTCCTGTAAGCCGAGGACAAAAGCATCGTGAACGAGGGGCTGGCAAACACACAAGTGACTAGGATGTTGAAGGGAAGCTCATACTCTAGACTCAAGGCCCAGACGCATCCATATTCACCAAAGAAGCGGTGAGATAGGTAAAGGTACCACCAATGACTCGCATCCTTTTGCGCCCTGATAGTACCATATTCTCCAAAGTACGGCGTTACAGCTCGACATATCGATATAGGAGTGCATGCAGATATCGATGTTGATATAACTTCCCGTGGTTTAGCATGGGGTAAAGCCGGTATCTTGTGGGGAAATCAAGATCGAGATATTGAATAAGGGATTGGAAAGCAGTGGGTGTATATTACTCTGGCATATTATAGGGCTTTCTTATCTTAACAAATGGCGAATTTCTACTCGTAGGTTTCTGGCTTGTCGCTGAATAGCTAGCTGGCAGCTAAACTGACTCGTCCCTCCTACTTCTCAATTCCATCCCCTCAACATCCTCGCCATGGCCCATGCCACGCACCTCTTTTCTGCTTCGGAGAATAGAAGACTTACCAACGAATCAACTTTCTCACCAGTCCCGATCCTAAGCCAGTTTTATCCAGTCTGCCAGTCCAGTCCGGCAGGTCCCCCACTTCAGGCACTTCAAGTCAGGCACATCTGCAGGAGAAAAACAAAAGCGACAAGAGAAGAAAAGAAATGGGTCGCCCTTATCTCCCCCTCTCTGCCCACCCTTTGCTGACGCTGATTTGACTGTTTGTGTTTATAATCAAACCTCCCGCACTTTCCAGTTCGTACTTTGCTTCCATAGATGAAATGCCTCTTTCATATTTGATACTACCATTGAGAGTGAGCCCTCCGAAGTCCCGAACATCGTCATCATGCATCCCGAACTCCTCCTGCTTTTCCTTCCGCTCTCGATTACCATACTCGCCATCCTTAGAATCCCCTCTCCCAGCCTCTCCCAACTTGCACTGTCCATTTCCAAACCCCAAATCTTAGTCTAGAGCGTGGCTCTTCAGCTCTTCCTCGCTCGGGGCAGAAGAAAGAAGACAAGCATTAAAAGATCGGCACTATCAACGGGAAGAGTCAACCCGTCACATCCATAGCCAGTCTAGACAGAACTTGGGACCAGCCATGCGCATTATCTCCACTAGCCTAGTACAGTATCACCACTAAAATAGAGCAATCCTTGACCGCCATTCGCCGCCATCATCGATTTTCTTCGTGAACTCGTTTCGTTATTTCCTAATCTAGAGCCTAGAAATTGGGGCCTATGTAATGTAATTCCTGACCAAGCCCACACATCCAGTCATCACCCCGAAATCCCAACCAACGCGGGAGACAAATAAAAATGAAATCCAATCAAACACCCCGAGAAATGAAAACAAGCAAGAAAATAAAGAGGAGAGTCGTAAAAGGCGTTCGTTCCTGATTTCCCATCCCATCCCATGCCAGTCCACCCGTTCCGAAAAGATCCCAAACCAACCCCCATCCACCCACACTAATGCATAGCCGTTCCCGATTGATCGATCATCCAGCCAGCCCGAATCGCGTCAGGTCACTTGCGTACGTGTATCATCGCATACCCATCTATCCACCCGTCCGTCCTAAATGATACCCACTATCGTGACCCCGTCCAGTCCAAACCAATCGTTGCCGTCCTCTATTCGTGCCCGATTCGGATATCGTGCGAAATGATGTTACAAGCTTGCGGTGAGGCAGGTCACTTGCAGTTGAAATGATTGGTTTGCTTAGTAGCGTGGAGCTGTGCACATTGGGTAATTATCAGTTATGATTCTTTCTTCTCTTGAAATTGAACTTGAACTTGAACATGACATGACTCTCTTTCTCTTAGATAGGCGTGGTGGTCTCTGGGCATCCTCTCTTCTTCATGTAATCTTTTTGACCCACCCCACTAACGCCGCCCAAAACGGAAGGAAAGGAAGGGAAACAAAGGTGTATGTATGTGTAAACATTATGTATCAGAACGGAGCAGGAGAAGATGCAGGCAGGCAGGTGGCTTTGCTTATCGTGAAGAAATCCTGATTTCATCATTCATCAAACAGCGTGTGAGCGACCCATATGCCAGAACTGTGTTTCATGACCTTTGTAACCTCGTAAATTCGTAACGTCGTGACCCATGAGATTTGAGAGTGAGGCACGAAGCTGGACTAGCTGTTGATGCAAGGCTAAGCGAAGAGAGAAGAAGCGTACGTGACCAAGAGCCGTTACCTCCTGTCATAGCCGACAGGAGGCGCCGGTAATGCTGCCGAGTATGGATTGTCATCAACGTAGCGAGGTCCGTAGTCATCATAGCGACTGCTGTTTGAGCTTGGAGCGTAGCGTGGTTCTGTTCTGCGTCTGGCGATTTCATTACCGGTGCTTCTGCGAGGTGATCCTCGAGGAGAGTTCTGTAGTCGCTCCATACGCTTCTTGTGTCGTTCTTCTTTCTTCTCTCGAAGCTCTCTGCATTCGTGTCTCATCTCGTTTGCCTCCTTAATCTCAGAGAATGCCCCTTTGATACCAAGTGCAGCAATGCCAACGGATGCTACATCTTGTAGAGTCGCTTTGGCTTTAAGCTTTCGTGCCTCTTCTGGGGTCATATCTCCTTCCGCCACAGCCTTACGCCGTGCATCTCTCTTCTCCATGCTCTGATATACATTGTGCGCAGCATGAATGGTGGCAACAGTAGCCAAACCAGCCGTAAGAAGTTGCTTACCTTTCATCTTCTTGATTCTCTTCTCATCCCCAGATGAAGATCCCAGACTACTCTCCGAGTCTGAGTATGGTGCTCTCTTGCCTTCTGCAATATCTCTGTTCCTATGATCCTTCTTGCGTCGTCCTCCTCCGCTCCTTGATCCGACGTTGCTGGATCGTGAATCGGCGTACCGTGAGTCTCCGTATGGATCACGAGAATCAGCATATCCGTAGTCTCGAGAACGTCTTGATCCACCGTATCCATCATCAGATCCGCCACCACGACGCGAGGAGCGTCGAACAGTAGTGTCCTCTATAACTTCTCCACGGTCTCGGTGCTTGTCACTGCCTGCTGCGGCGGCTGCTCCACCAATACCAAGAGCTGCAAGACCATTTCTGGCGTAATCTGTCACACTCTTGCTTCTCTTATGTCGGTCCTTCTTTTCGCCTCGTCTTGGAGACGGACTTCGGCTGTCGTAGGAATCAGAGCTGTATCTGCGTCTTCTAGAACTACCACGTCCACCACGGGACCTTGAAGCTCCTCGAGATCTTGAACGTGACCGATCCAGGAGTTTCTTGCCGGCAATTGCTCCAAGACCAGCTGTAGCCAAAGCAGCTAGAGGGCCAGTAGACGCTCCGCCTCCTGGGCCCCTCGATCGAGAACGAGATCGTGATCGAGATCTGATTGAACGACCATCATCCTCAATATTGTTTCTCGAACCATTGATGAGTCGGTTTCCGGCAAGACCTCCTACCACAGCCTCGAGGATGTGACGTTTGCTTTTCTTGTCAGGATCCCGATCAGCTGCTGCATCAATACCACCAGCTCCGATCGCCGCGGTAAGAATTCGCTTTCCCTTGTCGCCTCCCCATCCACCAGGCTCGTTTCGTACGCGGAAAGCCTCTGTGGCACCAGCGAGAAGAGCAGCCTTAGCAGCTTGCTGAAACTTTGCGGCTCCTTCTGGAGACTTTCCACGTCCACCTCGAGATCTCCCGTCTCTGGAGTCGTAGCTGCTGTCGCTTCCACGGCGGCTTCGTCCTCCTTTGTCTCTGCTCCCTCCAGAGGCCTTGGCCGCAGCGCCGAGACCAGCAAGGCCCAAAGCACCCTCTACAATGGACTTGCGACGGCTCTTCGATCTCTTTGGCTTGACTGGCTCCTCATCAGAGGCATAGTATTCGTCTACTTCGCCGTCCCGACCTCTGTGAGCGACGTAGGTCTTCACTTTCTCCTCTGCCTTGCCTCCATGCTTAGCGTAAAGCTCAGCACCTTCGTAGGCTGCAAAAGCACCTGCCGCACCAACAGCTGCGGATTGAAGGGGGTTTCGTGAGACTGGACGACCATCTGCTTGTTTGCGGTCCCAAAGTTCCTTGCCACCGACTGCGAGAGCGGCTCCTCCAACCGCAGCAATTATCTTCTGATTTCTTGACAGTGAGCGGCGACGAGGCTTGACAGCCTCTTGTTCAACATATGTTCCGCGTGCATCACGTCGGTCTAGCTCGTTGTGCGATCGTCGAGGATCGAGATATGCTCCTCCGTAATGTGAACCACGTTCGGCTGAGCGAGATCGAACTGGCGGGCCGTACCGATCATCTCGTACCATGGTACGCTGGGTGTAAGTGCCCGCACCGGGTGGAGGAAAGTCCCTTCTAACCTCTTCGACTGACATATCGCTATCTTCACGGGTTGGGCGGCGAACAACATCGGTGGTGCGAACTGCGTATGGAGGGTCGGGGACAGAGACAGGTGAGCGAACGTAAGTTTCTTGTGTTTCGACATATCGTGGCTCACGCTCATCTCTTGGATCACGATGGCGGTGGGACCGACGGCGGTCATCAACTCGGTCGTAGGGATCGATGGTCGACATTGTTGATGTGGGAGATTGCTCTCTATGAGAGAGAAAAGTGAGGTGAAGTTATGGCCCCTGCCCAGCTTCGAAACCAAGATCGAGAGACTATTTTAGTGTTGATTATTGACTTGTCGTGAATGCAATATCTGAACACGATGATTCGGAGTCTCGCAATGCCTTCTCCCAAAGGTGTTTGTTTTGTTGTTTTGATGAGCTCGTTGATCTCTCGGGAGGCTTTGAAGTGAAGTTCGATGATAGATTGCGACGATGACGAGGGAGGGGAGAGGAGAGGGGTGGATTTTGCGGTGAAGTGCAGACTGCAGGCGCAGGTGGCTGGGGGCTTCGAACCTGACCAGACCTGGAGCCCGAACTGCACCGAGTAGCAACCTGATTTGCCTCAATTCAACAGCTGTTGGGCATGCACAGCACGTACTCCACGCATAGAGCAAGCAATTATTATTGGGCAGCTTTGAAAAGCTGACAGGGTAAATCCACAAAGGTGCAGAATGTCTCGATTACAGTACCTGTGGCTTCATTATTCGGCCATGTACTTGGTCTTCCCGGCAGAGAGCCAGAGCCTGTTCTATGGTCTGCCTCGAATGAACAGCTGAACCTGAATGAATTGACAGAAGGGCAAGGGCAAGGGCATCATCATCGTGCATGGTAAAAGGAGAGAAGGCCAAGTGCCACTACCACTACCACAGCACACAACACCACTTTTCATTTCACGGCATCTAGGAGACCCCTAGATGGACGAGCCTCAGAGAGCATTCTAGAGATCAGGGTCCTGATTCTCCCAGGGCTTTCCTTCTACATCTCAGGCCTCGGACGTCATGGATCATATATTGGGCCATTCTATCAACTCGAGGTTTTCGGTTGTCCACCAGCCTTGTGCGAGCGAACCACACATCTACTGCCACGCAAGACACCCGACGGCAACGGAAACGGCTACAGGCAGAGACCGGCGGACACATTTGACTGCGGCAAATTCGCGGCAACTAAAATGCTTGTGTTCACACTTTCAGAGTGAGTGTAAAGGGCTGTGGCTGACTTTCTCGGAAAGCGAGGTGGCCTCCTGCCACACTGCGCCTCGTCTGATGGCTGAGTTCTGTTCTAGACATACATTTTCGTGAAGCTCGTACATTGGCAAGGCTGGACATCTGGTAGAGGCCATGAGGACAAATCACAAGCTCATTGTTTTGGCGATGAGGGTGTGAGCAAGGCCTGCTCGAGTCTAGGGGCGGGCTCGTTACAATGGTGAGAGGCAAGGAAAATCCGAGTCCCCCGCGATGATGTCATTTTCGAACCTGGAGAGTTACTTGTATGTGACTTTCCTTTAGGCATGAGTCTTGGGTTCGTAGCCTTCTCTACCTTCTTTAGGGCTAGGGCTCTGGCGATAGATACTTGCTTAACCTGTCCTCACTGGTACATTTACCTCCGTAGGTAGTTCTTGTGGTGGTGGTGTCCATCCACTTCACTTCATTCAACTGGCAACATGAATCGTGATTGCGGGGGAGGGGTAATCCTGGCGTAGGCATTGTGTCCACTGTCTCAGTATTCCTGAGCACTAGGCACTCCAGGCTCCACTAGGAGAGTACTACTGACTAAACGCAAGTCAAATGTATCAAACTTAACGAGCTTCTCTCTCATCGTCCTTACTTCGTCTTGACTCTTTGCAATGATGGGATTCCCATCAGATCTCCTCGTACACGTCAGCCACACCTCAAGCTCAGCGCCACAGCGGGGAGCTCGCTTACCAGGTCATCAACACCTGGAGCATCAGAAGCTGGAACCAGGTTTTCTGCGATCCACCACCCCAACAAATAGCAAAGGCTTGCAAGGCAGGTACAACCAGCATTATTCCATGGTTCGGACAATATGTTCGTCGGTTCGCGATTCTCTCCTTCTGCAATTGGACTATTGCGATCGTATGTTTGCGCGGTACCTTGAAATTTACCTTGTTTGCACCTCACCGCGTCCATGACGCTTTTTGGCGATGAACTTGCAGGACCTTGGCTGGGCGAAGAGTTGACGATGTTAAATTCAATGAGATGCCTGCCTTTCTGTTAATATCTCTCTTTTCTCAATTGTCTATCTATCATTCAGTCTGTCAATCAATCTCAGGACATTCCAATCTTCAATTGATCTTTGTTTGATTAGATCAAATTAGCCACTTCCTCATCATGTTGTCTTCCATCTTGACCCTCGCTCTTCTGACCTCAACCGCTCTGGCAATTCAGCCAGAGAAACGCCAGGCAACAGACGGAGCACAATTCACATCCGCCGCCAGCCAGGTCATTGAGCAGTACATCCCATCATCTGTTCTTCCAGGTCTTGAATCGGCAGTCAGCTCGGCAGCAGCCGCAGCCTCAGTTACAGGCGATGCCAAATCTCTTTTGTATGAGGCAATCCTTGCACAGAGTGCACCTTCATGGCTAGCATCTGCAATCCCTTCAGAGTACTCAAGCCAATTCGCTGCTTTGGAGGGAAGTATTGAAGTTCTCCGTCCTACGGCAGCTTCTCCTGGGGGAGGTATAATTCCGGTCGTCGTCCCAGTTACAACTACGGATTCAGATGGAAATACTATCACTACAAGCACCTTGTCAACGTAAGTCAACCTCACCAGGAGAATTGCATCTTTCAACTTACATTAGACAGACCAACCGGAGTACAAGCAGCCGCAAGCACATACTCAGCCCTTACCACGGCAGTCGTTGATGGCGTCACCTCGGTATACAGCACTGTTGTCACAGGAGTCGCCAGCGTTGCAAGCGAGATCTCAAGCGGAGGGTCTAGTGTGGCGAGCGAGATCTCGAGTGGAGGATCCAGCGTTGCCAGCCACATCTCGACAGGTGTTACCGGTATAGCCGGAACTATCTCGAGCGGAGGAAGCAGTGTCGCATCTCACATTTCAACTGGAGTTACAGGTGTTGCTGGAACGATCTCTGCAGGTGGAAGCAGTGTTGCAAGCGAGGCTTCAACAGCTATTACTAGCTTGATTGGTGAAGCTTCTAGTGCTGTCGACCAGGCTAGCAGTGTTTTGAATGGAGATACCTCTTCGTCCACTGCCGGTGGATCGGTTCCCACTGGTGTCTCTGGAGCAGCTGCTGGTGTTATTGGAATGCTTGGGATGATGATTGTATTGTGATGAGTTTGGTTGAGAACTGATGATAATATGCATTGACGACGGAGTATGGTGTTGTGGAAGCTTTACTTAATTAATAATACCTCAAAGTCTCTGAACCATTTCCTGTCCAACTTTTTCTGACCAAAAGCACTACACTGTTGCTTCGTTCTCCAGGAGTTGGTATAGAACTTTAAGATCTCACCCTCTTGACACGAATGCTTCACAAAGAATGTAGGGACAAAATGCCCTCAGATTTTGCCTCTCTTTTAGCTTCAACGGTTTGTCCGGACATGTTAAGTTCTTGAGTCGCATTGATGTATGCTATGTTTAGTCTGAAGTCTGAGTTCAGGAATCACGCTAGGCTCGGCCCTGAAAGCTTACCCGGTCTGACACCCATCAAATTCCCAGACATCCGGACTCGCACTCTTAATTCATACTCGACAGCATATCGTCATGTTCCATAGTCATGATGTGCATTCTCTCCAGAATCAACCTCGTCCACAGAAAAGCCAAGCCCAAGCAACGGTAAGACAGGGGCAGTGTCTGTCTCTTCAGCCGCTGTGGCTGCAGATAAATTTCCGGACTAGGAATCATGGCTGAGCACTTGCATTTGGGGGCTGGAAGCTCGAACAACGCAAAGCAAAAGATCTGCCAAAAGCTCTCTGTCATTGTCTTCAACAGACAATTGCAGCTTCCTTTTATTGTCTCTTGACAGTTGCGAATAATGAGTATAGATATACGTCCCAATCTTCAGCTGATCCTCTCCCAGACAGCTTCCCCATCTTCTCCTTTCCTTCCAGCCTCACTACCACAATGGCCTTCGATAACGTCAACCAGAATGTCTTCGGCTTCACAGCACTCATAGTCTCGCTCGTCGCCCTTCTCACGACCGTCCTGCAAGTCCTACAGCAATACTTCTCAAGCGCTGAGGGGTATCGACGATGTGCTGAATCAGTAATGGGACGTTGGGCGGAAGGAACGAAACGAAAGCTCCGACTGCAGGAATTCCGCATAGAAGTCATCTTCGAGACTCCCGTCATATTCGTAGCGCCCCCTAGCAATGAGAGAGGTCCAATTCCTAGAAAGCCTATATATTACATCGATGGGACTGAGGATTCTTACGAAAAAACACGGGTACTGCCTCCACAGGCCAGAGAGAAGGCCGATGCTGAAGCTACGGCAAGAGTGCATACTGCAGATGATGAGAAGGCGTCTTGGGTGAATTTGCTCTCTGCTCTTCAATTGAAGGAACAGCAGTCAAGAGCGTGGGATAAGGAATGGAGTACGAGAACTCCACCACGAGCAGGCTTTTTGAAAGTCGAGGATCCCGATTACAAGGTCGCAGTCGGACTTCAACGCAAGACCCGGTCCTGGGACTTCATACCATCTTCAATCACAAAACCATACGCCACTTCGGCAATGTGCCATCTTGTCGAAATGATGGCCATGTTAGGCTTATATTGGAAAGTCTTCGACCAATCGATATGGAATCTGCGAGCTGAAGGGAATGGCTTCATTTTGACATCTACTACGGTCCATGGTCTTGGAGTGATGGTAACTTTTGCTACGACGGGGAAGTCGAGCTTCAAGGAGAACAGGGTCATTCCTTGCGAAGCTGTGAAAGAGCTGACGTTCGGAACTGTCCCTAATATCTTCGACGATGAATCGTATCTGAATCGGGACTCACAAACGCAAAGTTTGAACCTTGTATTTGGAGCACCTGAAGATGTTGAAACGACATTAGAGTCCATTGGATGTCAAGCCGAGACGCTGAAAAGATACAGGAAAGACCACAAGCACATATTTTCAGGTACGTCCCATGCCCAATTCCATACACATATACGAGGAAAAGTCTAACGGATCGGCGAAACAGTTTCATTCGAAATCATCGGCATGCTCAGCAAAGTCTTCCGAATCCGTGGCTCCAACTTCCGCATGCTCCCCAATCCCACCTCCGACAGCTGGCTCAAGAAGCCCGGTCCAAAAGCCTCCTGGAAAATCACCACCTTAATGAATATCTTCTACTCCCAACTCACCAAATTCATCGACTCATCCTCCTCCTCCCTCCCATCCGCCTCTGCGCACCGCCTCTCCAAAATTACTGCTCACTGGAAAACAATTACAGAACTCGACTGCACCGACGAAGCCAATCTGTCCCTCGAAGTCCGCGAAGAGATCCACCGCGCCCTCGACCTCCAAACCGACTACCTCCTCTCGATCAGCCAGGCGGAAGTTCTCGCCGTAGTAGTAGCGCACATCACAATAGTGATGGAAGTGCTCGACAACCCCACTTCACCACTAAATGTCATCGTGCTAGCCAACAAGGAAGACGCGCTCATGACATACTACTTTCAGACTATTCGCCCTGCTGTGGTTGGAATAGATTCGCCGACGGAAGGCGAGGAGGATAGGAATGTTATTTGGATCTCTCTTATATTTCGCATGTTGTGTTGGTTGCTGTTGCATGATTTCGATAAGGCGGATACGAAGATCGTGCCAGCTGATTTAAAGGGGAGTCGTATGCCGGTTTATATTGGATAGTCTTGATATCTTTCAGGTTTGGATGGCATCTAGGATATTAAGGAGATGAGGAAAGAGGCGGGGAGCATCTGCATACTTTGATTATACCATCGGTGGCGTTTATTTGCAAGAACAAAATGAGCAAGCGAGTAGAGCGAGAGCGTTAGGTTTCGGTAGTCATTTGTTTTCATCTCATGCGTAGCATCTGACAGCAAAGCGAGGAATATTTAGAGGCTTTCAGTTATCCACCACAGGAACATTCTGAGCTGAATTACCAATAGATGCAATTTTATTTGAGACTGATGACTTAGTTGTGATAGACCTTGTGACTTTATTGAGTAGTGCAAACAACATGTGAGTTTTTCGACTTTTCACGCGTATGGCTAGCTGCAAAATATAACACCACCACTGACTTCTCTTAGAAATGCGGTGTTTTGACCATTGCTGAGAGTGCTAAGCGCTTTGTGAGCAACTCTCTGACTTATATCTTTCATCTTTAGTATTGGCTAGCTCGTCAGCGATCTAAAATTGAACACGGGATTTCTGATCAGGAGAGGACATATCGAGGTAACGATAAACAGTGAAGACACGAAGCACGATGTGTCATAAACTCTCGATATACACTAATACAGTTCCTTTCACATCCTATCCGCCAGTTCAACGTCCCCCATAGCTTCCTCGTCCTGACCATTATCACCATAAAACTACTCTCCACCATCCGCACCATTTCCCATAAGCCCACCACCGGCCTGTTTCCAAGCCTGCGACATAGCCAAGAGATTCGACAATTTCGCTGTCTGCACATCGTCGGCCGGGAATACATAGTCGATATACTCCTCGTAGCTGTCGTCGTCCAGCTTGCGGCGGCGCTTGGTCTTGCGCGGCATCTGTTTCTGGACCTTTTCGATATCTTCTTCTGAGCCGTGGGTTCGCTCGAATGAGAGCCATGCGTTGAGGAGGGAGACGCGCTGGAGAGTGTCAGCTATCTTGTCTAAGGTGTTATGGAAGTAGGAAATGTGTGTTTTTACCTCGTCTTTGAGATCCTTGTCCCGCATACTCTTCAAAGCCCGCTCAAATACCTTTCTAGCGCGCGCCTTCGCCACCTCGCTGACAGGCTTCTCTTCCTCATCCTCTGCCTCCTCTTCCTCCTCATCTGGAACATTGATCTCGAAGTGAGCGTAACTGATCCAGACCTTGACGTGATCCGTCTTATCAAGCAGACGCTCATACAACTGCCTAGTGCGCTCGTACTCGCCCTCTTCTTCCTCAAAGTCGATGTAAGCTTTCCAGAGGAGTTCAGGCATGTCGAGAACTGGTTGGTCAATGGCGAGTTCGAAGATGGCGCGGGTACGCTCAAGATCATCGAGACCACGTTCAAGCTCTGAGAACTTGATCCAGGCCTGACAGTTTGCTGGGTTCCACTCGATATGCTTCTCATAAAGAGTTCGACAGCGCGTGAACTCAAAGAGCTTCAGCTCCAGCTCAACGTAGCCTTTGAATAGCTTATCTTTGGGGCACATGCCAATAGCTTGACCAAGTGTCTTTCTCGCAGCTGAGAGATTCTGTTGACGGATCTCGAATTGAGCTTTCAGCAACCAGATTTTGGCGAACGTAAACTTCTTGTGGGGTATCAATTTTAAGCACTCCTGGTAGATCTGTCGGGCACGTTCTGTATCCTTGGACTCCATCTCTTCCCAGATGGCGTAGAAAATCCACAAGTAGATGTACCGCCTCCAGTGGCGCTTTTCTTGTGTAGGCGGGATCTGAGCAATGGCTCTCTCGTAAACATCTCTTATGCGATCCACATCACCTCCTGTCTCTTCCAGCCTGGCATAGTCGAACCACGCATCGTAGTTCTTGGGATTCTCCTTGACCTGCTCCTCATACTGGACCCTTCGCTTGGACAAAATGACATCTTCGACCCCTTCTCGATCGCCAAACTGCTTCTCGAATGTCGTATATGCCTTGTGAAGAGACACAGACTTTGATCGCGCAAGTCGATCCAAGGCATACTTGTAGATTGCCCTGGCTCGCTCGTACTCCTTCAACTTGGCCTCATATCGCGCATATGCGATGAAGAGCCTTTCATCCATGAAGTCGTCGCCCAGTGCCTCCACAGCAGACCCAAAGACTTCTCTAACCAGATCGCTCGTGCCGTACTCCTCCTCAAATCTAGCCCACTTGATCCAATTCCTTGGTTCCGGGTGGACCATTGTAAACCTTTGGAAGATCTCACGTGCTCTCTGAAATTCACCATATCTCTTCTCCAACTTGATATAACTGCTCCAGGCCGCCTCATCTGGTTCCCAGGACATCCACCGCTCGAATACTTGTCGAGTACCTGGAATATTCCCCAGCATCTCCTCCATGTAGGCATACTTGTACCAGAGCTTGTCAACTCTGGGCAAGATAGTGACCGCGCGATCTAATAGATTTCGAGCATGTTGAATATTCCTCGTCTTCATCTCCGCCTCGATGTATCTGATCCATAGCGTAACAGACGTCGCATCTACGTCCAGAGCTCTCTCGAAGATTGACCTCGCGCGCTTGTATTCCTTTTGTTCCAATTCCCATTGTGCATATCGCATCCAATTGTTCATGTTAATCCTGTTCCTCCGCACATAATCCTCGAACTCCTTGCGTTTCCTGCCTTGAAACTCATGGAGCTCCTCGAGATCAGCAAATCGCTGAGTAGGAGCTTGTAATCCGGGCTCCTGTCGATCCACTGCTTCTCGAAGAAGCTGTTCAGCAGATATCTGGATTGCGGAAGGGGCTTTGTTTTTGACCCTGGGAGGGCCACGAGAAGACTCCATGGTTGCGGTCTGTTGAGGGTGCGCGCACTAGGTATGATTCTGTGGTGATGTCCCAAGCGCTTCTCAGCACTTTCAAGGAAAGGCTCAAATCTATCCAAAGACAGAGCGGCGGTGGAAAGTTGATTGATTGTCGAAGTGTCCGAGGAGGCTGCGATGTCAAATTTGGATGTAAGGCTGAGCTAAAATTCGACGCTACTGTAGTGCAACTACCAAATAAATTACTCGAGGCTGCAACTTCAAGCTACACGTCCACGCCTTACAACGCGCCAGTATCAAGATGTCGACTCTCGCAGACGAACTGTTGCAGGATTTTGAGGATTCGGGATCGGAGGGTGAGGGCCAGAACGAAGGGCTATTTCCAGACAACGAAGACGCGAAAGATGGCCTCAACGGCAATGCGCCATACTCAGGCGCAAATGGCAGTATGGAGCTGGATGGTGACGAGGAAGAAGTAGACGAGGACGAAGAGATGAGCGGTGTCGCTGACACGGGTGCCGACGTCGAGGATGAAGAAGAGACTAAAGCCAAGGTAGAGAAGATGGAGTTGGGAGCTGTTGACGACGTACGAAGTGTTGCGCGACTGATGAAGACTTTGGAGCCAGTTCTTGAGGTCAGTACTTTTCTCATTTTCCCTTCCACATGTTTTTGAGACACGAGGTTTACATCTATACCTTTGCGCATTAGCCCTGACGTGCCATCGATTTCACAGAAAATCGCACATTTTCAATCGTTACCCCCCGAGAAACAGACGACATTCGTGGGATCCATTGAAGACAATCCGGAGTATCATCTTCTGACACAGTCGAATACCTTGTCAACCTCGATCGATACGGAAATAATGATTGTTCACAAGTTCATACGCGACCACTACTCGATTCGGTTTCCTGAGCTCGAGACACTAGTTACGAATCCTTTGGACTATGCCAAAGTCGTCGCTATTGTTGGAAACGGCCCGATGGATGGAGATAGTATCAAGGCTCTTCAGACTTCAAAGGACAACAGACTCGGAGTCACTCTACGATCAGTTCTAGATGGACCCTCGGTCATGATTGTCACGGTCGAGGCAACTACAACCAAGGGCAGAGAAATGTCACCAGTAGAGTTGGATCGAGTTATGCAAGCTTGCGACATGACACTGGCTCTGGACAAGGCTAAGAGAACTTTGACCGACTACGTTCAGTCTCGTATGAACCTGTTCGCTCCCAATCTCACAGCACTTATTGGCTCTCTCACAGCAGCACAACTTCTCAACTTTGCAGGTGGCCTAACAGGTTTAGCCAAAACCCCAGCCTGCAACCTCCCACCTCTGGGATCCAAGAAGCAATCCGGTACAGGTTTCGCAACCAACGTTGGTGTCCGTCAGCAAGGTTTCCTCTACCACTCGCCTATTATAAAAGGCATCCCCAACGATCTCAAGCGTCAAGCCATGCGGATTGTTTCCGCGAAAGTAGTACTCGCGGCTAGGGTAGACCGTGTCCACAATAGCCGGGACGGATCTACTGGAGAAGAGTTGAAAGCAGCCTGCTTGGAGCGTCTAGAGAAGCTCACCGAACCACCACCAAATAAAGGACAGCGAGCTCTGCCAGCACCAGATGACAAGCCAGCCCGGAAGCGTGGTGGTCGGAGAGCCCGGAAGGCCAAGGAGGCAACTGCCATGACTGACTTGCGGAAGGCGCAGAACAGAATGGTATTTGGCAAAGAAGAGAAAGAAGTCGGTTACGGTACCGGGGAGGGTACAAAGGGAATGGGCATGATCGGACAGGCAAATGATGGTCGGATCCGTAATCTGCAAGTCGACCAACGTACGAAAGCAAAGCTCAGCGCAAAGAATAAGGGCTGGGGAGGCGCTACACCGGTTGGTGGCTCTGCATCATCTCTTCGTGGCTTCGGTCAAGGTGCAGGTTCTGGTATAGATCTCCGTGGAAAGGGACTCCGTGCTTCAGGTGTTGGTACTACTGTTGGTGCCGGCTCAGGTACAGCATCCAGTTTGGCATTCACACCTGTTCAAGGTTTGGAACTAGTCGACCCCAAGATGCAGGCTGAGATGAGCCGGAAGCGGAAGGCCGAGGAGGATCGATGGTTCAAGGGCGGAACTTTCACACAGGTCGGCGGAAGTGGCAGCATGGGACCACCTGCTTTACCACCAAGTAAGAAAATTGACACTGGCAAGGGGAAGGGAGACATGGCTCCTCCACCACTACCAAAGAAGTGAGTAGCAGAGCATCGAGAGGCTGGCGAATTGGGATTGGGATCGGCGTCCAGGGCATATGGAGGCGTTTATTTGCAACATTGCGTGACTTGAACAGGGGCTACGGAAGGTGGACCCAGTATCTATTGATACTTTGCGGTAGCTGTATCAGAATACATTTTGTAAGATCAAGCATTCTATTTTCCTCTGCGGAGCACCAAATTAGTAACCTTGTTGTGAAATGTGAAGGTAGTGATGAGTTGATAAATTCTGCTCTCTAATGATAGATAGCACATGCGTTCAGTTGCTTATCCTCAACAAGTTTTCGGCCACTCAACAAGCACGCCCTCCCAGTACATCGCTACAGTAAACCAGCAATGACAACTGAAATGCCATTCTCTATGGATTCCAAAAGAAGTAAACGACCAGCTCTCGACCCTCCACCATCGACCTTGGAAGCTCAAAGGCGTTTGGGGGTTTTGTAACTCGCCGTTGCCCCACTTCGCTTCTATCTAGCGAGCCGTAAGCTTTTAGATCGACAGCTTCACTTCAATTCTGTCTGGAAGTGTCATCTTACATCTCTCAGCTGGAAATGGTAGATATGATAGATTGAAGCTACTTAAACTTCCAAATCTCCGATCACCAGGCCACAAGTCATACTTCCACAGCAATTGACTAGAATCATTAACATGCGTCCTCTCCTCCCAGGGCTGCGGCCGCCTCGAATGTCGAGACAAGAGATCACGTTGTCCGCGGAAATGGATGAAGCCATTGCCGAGATAATGGAGGAGAAAGGGGAGCTCCTGGATATCGTCACCCGCGACAATCGCAGTGAGTCCTATCGAATGCCGAAAGAGGGCAGTCTTCAGGTCCGGCGTGCTCCACACGAAGTCCGCCCACCAGCTCACACGGGCGTCCAATATTCGATCAACGATGATGGAGTGTGTACTCTGTCCCTGAATCATGCTCCAAATCTCCCTGAGTATGAATTGAACTCTTTCAAACTCGATACGGATCATCACCCTCTGTGCCAGGCTTGCTGTGATGTCTTCAACTACTATTGTCGATACAAGGAGGCTCGCTTAGAGGTAAGTGATCAAGTCTGCCATCGCTTTGGAATTGCTGGATAACATTGGACCCCAAAGCACCAGAGTCTACCAAAAGAGGAACATACTGGCCTTACTCTTTTCAACGCTGTTGTGCATCACTTGAATATATGCTCTTTGCTCGCATGGGCGACAATTGATAAGTGCAGGCTTTGCCAGACACTCCTCAAGAATATCAGGCCAAGATTTGGCAGCTCTTTGAATATACAGAACTACGAGAAATTCCGTACACAGGTCTGGTGGTCTCGATTAGTCAAATTAGACAAAAAGGATATTCTGTACTTCGTCATGACGGACCCATCCAAACCAGTCGATGTCTGGAACTCCTCAGACTTCTATAGGATGGAAGTATGGCCTATCGAGTTTCTCCCTTCTCACTACGATCCAGTTTTCAGTAATGATGGTAATAGCACGCCTCAGTATCAGAATTGAGTTTAATGGGTCGTACGAACACCCGCTCACCAAATCTCAAGCACTTGCCAAGTCATGGCTTTCTCAATCCAAGAACAATAAGGACGGGAGACACCAAGAGTGTAACAAGCGTGATAATGACTACATCCCCGCTCGACTTCTCGATATCCGACATGCGCAAAGAACTTCACGCCTACGAATAGTGTGTTCACAGCTCACACCAGAGATGTTTGCTGAAGACAGAGAATGGATGACGTTGAGTCACTGCTGGGGCGAATGGGGGGCTAAGAATAACCCAATGCTACTCAAAGCTAACGTGAGAGAACGGCAAGAAGTTGGGTTAGACATAGCAGATCTTCCAAAAACTTTCCAAGATGCCATCGAAATATCTGGCTGGTATGGAAGTGCGTGGCAACTTACTTCCTGGACATCGTGCTCACACTGACAAAGTGTCAGTAAATTGGCTCTGGATAGACTGTCTGTGTATCATACAATATTTTCAAGAGGACTGGCTCCACGAAGCTGGGATGATGTCCCAGATATACCAGAACGCGCAGCTTAATATATCAGCAGATATCGGCGCGGACTCTCGAGCAGGCTGTTTTGCTGAACGTGATGTGATTGATATCACGCCTCTTCAAATCAGCTGCCCCCAGATCTCCAAGACATGGATGGTGCTTCCGACTGTACTTTAGATGTTTGATTGGATGTCGCAAGCTACATCCCTTTCTCGGGCATGGATACATCGAGAACGGCAGCTTGCCAGGCGGGTGCTGCATTTCACCGACGGAGAGCTAGTGTGGGAATGCTGCGGTACTAAGGGAACTGCATATGCAAGCGAGATGCTACCTGTGGGTGCGCCCTTCGAGTATGGACTGTTTAAAATGGACCACAAATATCAGATCGGGAGACTACAACAAGGTCTATTGGAGGGTGATGAGGAAACCTACGCAACTTGTGAGCACTTAGACATCCATCCTTTCTCCTCGCCTTACTATCCCACGCTTCATGTTCGCTAAGCGTCATTCCAGCTCGAGCGTTTGCTAACTCGTGGGTGATCTAGGGAACGACGTATGCGAGAATCTCTCAGAAAAGGATCTGACAGTACACTCAGACATGCCAATGGTACTTTCCGGCCTGGCGAAAGATTTCGCGAATGTCCTCCCTGGAGATAAATATACTGCAGGGCTCTGGCGATCAATACTACCACACAGCCTCCTTTGGATACAAGACGTTTCAAGGATCTTGACTTAGAAATATCGCTCCCTCGTGGTCATGGTTGTCAACTGGCACTTCTGTAACGCTTGCCAACCGATCTAGCATTACTGCAAAGTACCCGGTCGCCACAATTCTGAACGAAAGCACCACGCTCAAGTACGACGATCCATGTGGCTCTGTAGAGCGCGGTGCTTTAGAGGTCGAAGGAATTCTCAGACGTATACAAGTCTCTTTCCCAGACAAAACGGGCGATTCGCAAGACTTTGACGTCAAAGTACTTGAGGACGATGACGATGACGATGACGATGAGTATGAGATGTGGCGAAATATTGGAAATTCTTAGGACGAGTACTTTGGGCATGTTTGTGTCATGAACCTCGACACGCCACTCGAGGATGCTTTTCTAGACTGCTGGTGCATCTTCATCACAATCCAGCAGTGGTATGACAGTACTGCAAGTCGAGATTTTGCTTGTCTTGTTCTTGAAGATACTGATGGCGAAGAAGAGACTTTTCGACGTATTGGAACGATGGTGTTCAAGCACAATCTTGGGCTGAAAATGCGCTACTGGATGACGCGTGACCTGAATGAAAATGTTTGGAACGACATAGAGAAGCTCATCAGCAATAGGCAATACAGACTGAGGGTGGATCGAAAAAGGGAGAAGGAGAAGATTGCATCAAAGGCAAAGCTGTGGCAAATTTGAATGAGCCCTCCAATCCTGCGGATTTGGAACCCAGGAAAGAAGCGGAGGGCATTGATGCATTGTATCAGTTTGACGACCTCATTGCCTCGAAGGGATTTGATGAGCTGTTCAAACAAATTGTGCCAGTAAAGCTGACTATCCTGTAATTGATACTAAGGAGGCCGAGATCAGCCTGATGCCGAACTTTCCCACGCCGCCGTTCGGAATGTCTCAGGAGGCTGCAAAGCGAAGTCAACAAACAGCCATCAAACCAGATATTGGAGCATACAAATGATACCCGTAATACCTTACTGTGAGAGGCTGTAGAGTATGGATGAAACCATGCACCTGTTTCCACGTAGAATCGAAACACGTAGATCTGTAGTTGAACATTTACTTGACATGTTTTTTACTCCAAGGAAGAAGAAACTAGAGGAGATCCCCACCAAAACAGCATCGAACTGTACGCTCTACGCTTCAAGAATCGAAAAATGCCCGCTATCATATCATATCCATCCAGCGACCCTGGCAGGCAGGTCCCAAACGCCATCCACCAGTCTATCCAAATACAATATTGTCCCCAGCTCGAACTATCCAGGTCCATTATATTCACAGCGACCCAGATGGACCCGCGCTACTGCTCCCGTTGACCTCAACGTCCGCACTCATGATCGAAGGAGTGGCCGAACCCACAGCAGGAGTAATCTTCAGCTTCCTCATTGCACGCTTCATGCACTCCAGCGTTGTGCGCTCCTTGATTAACATCCCCTTTGCCAGATCGCGGATGGCTTTCCGTCCCATCTTCTCGTGCAAATCTTGCCACCCTGCTAGCTCGCCTGCTACAACTTGCTGTGTATATCTGAGCTCCCTGCCGAGCTCATCGGCTTCCTCTTTCGTTCTTCTCATCTTGTCTTCTTTCTCTTCGTTCAGTCGTTGGCGGGTCTCATCCAGCAGTCCAAGAGGCCAGCGAGTCGATCGTGATAAGGAGTTGTAGTTGCGCTCTATGGCTTTCCGAGAAGAGTTGATTGAGGATATGAGAGATGTAGGACGCGAGAGCGATAGCAGCATAGCAATGATCGTACTATGTATAGAGAGGATCGTCGAATGGAATGCTGAGTAAGGCGAGGTTGATGGCGGTGCGAGGCATTGCACGTAGGCTGCTAAAGCTGATGTGTGAGTAGCTGGAAGACCTTCGAGTGTAGAAATTGCTCGTGATGCTAGATGCCATGCATTATGGAGATCTGAACTTATTAGCATAGTCACAGAATGGGACCTGAAGACCTTACCGGTCGTGCTAGCGCGGACCATATTGGCTCTTCGTGCAACACTCTTGGTAGAATAATTGACACTACGAACCATATCTCTAGCATGATCGACAAATCTCTCCACATCTCGGATATCTTCCACGGGCTCATACTCTTCTCTGACCGTCTCTATTCTGGTCTCAGCTTTCAGCTTACTGCGCTGTTCCATCATATCGGCTTGGATATCGGGCACAAGGAAGAACTCCCACAGCATCTCATGTGTTGAGAATGTCGAGTGCGCCAATAGGATCTTCAGAAAGCCATCAAGCCGAATCTGGATATCCCTTAGAACAGCTCTTGATGGTTTCGATGGGAGCTGGAACGGGGAACGCATTCCAGATATCGAAGGTAGCCATGAAGCTGGATTCTCAAGTGCGAGGAGCTTTGCAAGATGTTCAAAATCGGCAAGCGAGCGACGACAGGTTGTCACTGTAAAGCTCTGATTTACAGAGGGCGCACCGGACTTTACTACGAGACGAATTGTGGCGTCTTCGACGAAGAAAGAGCGCACGACGGCCGTGATCCTCCCATCAGCAGCAGGTTGGCCAGAAAAGAGTATCAGATCATCTATGCGATTTCGCACATCGTCATCCTTTGCGAGCTCAACGGCAGTAAGTCCTCGAAGCTCCTTTGCAAAGAGATCGACTCTCGGATCTCCAAACAAAGCTCTGACCATGTCCAGTCTTCCGTATTTGCTTGCCACCATCAAGGATGTGAACTTCTTATCATTAGTAGCATTCACGTCTGAATCACAGTGCAAGAGGATCCGCAAAGCCACTTGAGGATCATTGACGATGTGCAATAAGGTGTTGCCTTTCGCATCAACGTGGTCATCCAAGTGCAATTGCTGCCCGTCCCCTTGAGAAGCTGTGGCAGCAGCAAGACCGGCTTCGACCATAGCTCTATAGTTCGCATGGTCATACGAGCGGCAGAGAGCGAAAAGAGGAGTCTGACCATTTCGATCCTTCTGGCGCCAAGGTAGAAGTCGTCCAACACGAGGAATAAGTGTTGGAGCGTTAAATAGGTAGTGCGCGACACTCCTGCCCCTGATATCCTGCTTCGCAAGATATTCCACCACAATTGCTTCAGATTCGGCCTGGTATACAAAATCGAGGATAATGTCGATCAACTCTGTGTGTCCGAGCTGCACAGCTGCACTCAGGAGAGTGGTGCCCTCGTTGTTGGCATCATCCAGAATCATCTCCAGCGGAAAGTAATTGCGCAAGGACAACAAGTACTTGAGAGACTCCGGTCTTTCGTTCTGAATGGCCATCATAGGAACCGATTCTCCAAACGAATCCTCCGTCTGCGTGAGTCTTTCGATTGATGTGTCGCCTTCTATGCCACTACTTGTGGAATCGATAGTTGTCGCTCGGGACCGGAACGACATCTCTGAGCTGCTTGACATACTGCGCATATCCATGGTAACTTGTTTCGGTCTCCGTAGAGGTGGGAGGCGTTCTTCTTCTTCATCTTCGTGCTTGATCTGAAATGGAAATACGTGATTCAAAGTCGAGGCTTGCGAAAACCTCCCCGACCCGCTTGAGCGCGAGGAGTTCCGCCTAGAATTAGTAGTAGATCTGTTCCATGGAGCATCTTCGTCAATCGTATCATCAATGATTGCTTCAGTCGAGCCTTCATCATCAGAGAGATCCTTCTCTGGCTCCATGATGGTCATCATATCCTTGATATCGCCCTTCTTCGTCGCCTGCCAGAGCTTGTGATTTCTTCGGCTAGCTTTGCGTAGTCCACCGGAGTCTCGTGCAAGATAAGAGAGGACAGCCTCAAAGGTACTGAGTGCATAGCCCATCTCGCCACTTTCAACATCATCAATGAAGATGAAGTGTCGCATGTACAATAAGCGAGCTTGCAAATACCGAACCTGAGCTCTGATCACTACAACAAGAAGCAAGGATACCAGAGTGTCGGCATTAATGGTCAAGACTGGGCTGATTTTCTCAGAAGTTGGGCCTGAGCCGTTCAGGGCGACACTTGGAACATCGGCAAGTTGAGTGACGGTCTTCAAAGTCAACAGAAGAACATCCATCATCTGTTGAGGGCTCCCAGCAACTCCAAGTTTCCGGAATTCTTCCACAGCTCGGCCGAGTCTCAGCGTCAATTCATGCTTCCCTCTTTGACCACCCTGAATTGGTATGCCGACTTGCGAGATGTCCACAAATTCCATCTGCCTTATTTTGGACTCCAATTCAAGATCCTCTGGTCGCTTCATAGCACACAACCTAGGGTAAAGCACGGCATCGTGGACTTGCTCCGTTACGTATCTCTCGATCAGACGCTCCACAACCGGCCCCGTGAGATCCGTTGTAGCTCCTAGTAAGGACAGTTGTTGCTTGTCAACCATCTGGAACAGATCAATGGCAGCTGTTACCGCAGTTTCCAAAGCCCCTCGCATGACGTCCTCATCGTCTTCAGCATAGAAGTCCTCTATCGCCCTTTTGTCCGCATGGCCGTTCGATCGGAAGCTCGGGGCAGAATTTGTGCTATTGGACCGCGCTTTCTTCATTGCCGTGGCTATTGGCCCATCTGGCACTGGATCTGGTATATTCGACGCAGATGGCGGAGGAGGTAAAGGTTTGTCGAACACAGTATTGAATTCCTTGAAGAGTCGCTCAAGACCGGGCTGCATCTGTCTTGCAATCATGGGGAAATTATTCAGTAAATCGTTAAAGGACCTGATATCCTTTTTCTTGGGAAGACTGCTTGGTGAAATTGGGGATTCGGTTTGAGAGAGCGATCGATTTGGCAAAGATGGTCGGCCATTTGGGGATGACTTCGGTATAATCGCAGGTGTAATCTTGACCTCCTCGTAGACGCCCAACAAAGGCCTTGAGATGTAGTATATGAGCCATTGCCTTGGCTCTAACGAATCCGGGTACCAAAGTGTATCTGTCAAGAGTTGTGCTTGGTTGAGAGTTTTGAATCCTACAAGACCGTATCAGCTTCCGCCTCGTTCGCCAGACAAGAAACGCACCCTTATTGCTGTACACATAGGCGTCCTTCACTACCACTGTTCTTCCATTGATTGTTGTATATTGTTTCGCCTTTCCCCTACTCTCACGCATATTCGGCGCATCCTTCCCTCCCGCTGTCGCATGGTTGGCTGGTATTCGCAAGACATGGCTACCAAGGAATTCCTCAGATCCGGCTAGGTCTGCGTATAGGACACCAGACTCGCGATCGCGGGAGGTGAGGAGAACTTCAGTTGTAGGTACTAGCAGAATCTGTAGGACTTGTGAGCTATCCGTACGGCAGAGTACCAGCTTGTCATTCCATCAAGCTTACATGGTGGTGGACAGGTGTACACTGAGAGGGCACAGCGCTCTTGAAGAAGGCACTCAGGAAAGGGTTTAAGGGTTGCATTCATTCGACATTCGCGCGCTGCATGAACAGTTGCAGGGCGTGCTGTCCTGCAACGTGGTGAAGCCAGGACCCTGATATCGCAAGCCGTGTATCTGATGCGCGCAAGTAATAGGTAATGTGCTGGCCTTATGCTGGGAAGCTGGATGCTGAATAGTATCGAAATGATTGGTGCAGCTTAGGAGTCTGGTCTCTTTGTTCTTCTCGTTTCGTCTTTGATGATTTTGAAGTGAGATGGAGGGATGCCGCTGGAGAGCTGTTAGGAGCTTGAGGATAAAGTTGGAGGCCTGAATCGTACTCGTACCTGTTGATATCTCCACCCATTCGCGGAGGAGGACTGGAGTCTGGCTTGGACCGGGCTGGCAGGCTGGGCAGTCAGGGCAGGGTTGTCAGGTTGTCCAGCATGTGATGTAGGGTGGTGCCAAGTATCGGGGTGTCTTATCTGTAAATGCTGACATCAACAGCTCTTATCGCGCTCGGCTCACTGTTTGTACTCTCATCCCTTTTCCCTTTGATCCTTTCATCCCCATCTTTGGGACATATGGCTCTCCCCACTATTGACTATGATAGCTCCCCACTACTGATGAACTGCTCATCACTGGTGTCACGGCAGTGGCCGTCAGGTACTAGATTACTAGATAATATAAGAGCTACCCCTCCTTGATCAAAGTTGATCTTTCCCTTTTTCCCTTCTCCCAAGCGAACACTCCAATCTCAGCTTCTAACACTGCTTTCGTCTTGTTTCAAGCCTCATATTCATACCAATTTGCTTATCGTACTTGGATTGCTCAGTCAAAATGGTCAAGAAAGTTCTCGTAGGCTATGGAGTCGATATCGACGCAGTAGCGGGATGGCTAGGTTCATATGGAGGGGAGGATTCTAGTAGTGATATCAGTCGAGGTATGTTCAGCTTGGCACTTTTCCAGTATGCTACTGACACAAATCAAAAGGCATGTGGGCGGGCACAATTGGAGTACGCCGTCTGCTGAAGCTGTTCGACAAGAATGGTTTCAAGGCAACTTGGTTTATTCCCGGCCATTCACTGGACACCTTCCCCGAAGAATGCGCTCTGATTCGGGATGGCGGCCATGAGATTGGACTTCACGGATACTCCCACGAGAATCCAGCCGATATGACGCTGGAGCAACAACGAGATGTCCTTGATAAGACTTACCGTATGCTCACCGAGTTTTGTGGAAAGCCTCCGAGGGGAAGTGTCGCTCCATGGTGGGAGACAAGTAAAGAAGGAGCCGAGTTGCTGCTGAGTTACGGCATCGAGTATGATCACAGCATGTCCCATGACGATGCTCAGATGTATTGGCTACGTATCGGAGACACGTGGACGAAGATCGACTACTCGAAGAAGGCTGAAGAATGGATGAAGCCACTTCAAAAGGGCAAGCCAACCGGACTCGTCGAGATTCCCGCATCATGGTACATCGATGATCTGCCTCCTATGATGTTCATCAAGAATTCGCCCAACTCACATGGATGGGTAGATCCCAAGGTGGTGGAGCAACTCTGGATGGACCACTTCGACTACTTCTACGAGAACTATGACGAGTTCTGTTTTCCCATGACAATCCATCCCGATGTTTCGGGAAGGCCACATGTACTCAAGATGCACCAAAGGTATGTAATCCTCACAAAGAACAAATGAACGACACTAAGACCACCTCATAGGATCATCGATCATATTAACAAGCATGAAGGAGTAGAATGGGTCACATTTGAGCAGATGACAGATGACTTCAAAAGCAAGAACACTCCCGAAGCAGGAGCTGTGATGCCAGCCGAGAAAGGGGCTATGCTGAAGAAATAAGACATAAACCATTTATTATTATGCACAAACCTACCATTTGCAAGTCATTTACTCATCATCTTTGCCCAAAGACTTTTTTGCCCAACCGTATTTGAATAGCTGACAATGTCCCACTCTGTGCCACCACTCGCTTGCGAAGGAAAACCCTTCATAATTTGCTGAAACGATGTATGGGTAGTACTCTAAGCACAAATTATCAGGACAACAGACCTGGGACACTACCGCTTGGAATGATTTCACTGGCGGAAGCAGTGTAAGTCGTGGTAGGTGCTGGAAGAAGATCTCGTATCACGTGATTGATATTCGCTTTGTTGACTTTGAGTCTGTCTCGTTTGCAGTCTCAAACATTTCTTTATGACAAAGAACATCACCAAGAGTGCTGTTGTGGATTTTGAGGCAGATTCTCACCATTTTGGATCATTCGATGGCAGCGATGTAAACAACACAAAACGAGTTTCCGGCCAATTACAGCATATTACCGCCATAGGTTAAATCCCCGGCATACCATAACCACAAGAGCCAAAGCCCTGACTGCGGTTCGGACATGACCTTGTTGGAGTGCGGCCCAATGTCATACCCTAGGACCGATCTGAGTCCAAGCAACCTGCTCTCTTATCTGTATGTGCTGTCGTCCATCTTCGATCCAGCGATTGTAGGCTGGTATTCTGAAGTAGTGTGAAGCCACGACGAGTAAGGTGACTGACTGGTGGTGATCTGAACGAGGCCTATATTATTGCATACGGATCTTCATGCTCGTTTTGAAACGCGAAGTTTTACGAGACCTATCTGAACAGAGGATGCTCTTGTCAACTTAAAACAAGCTGCCCCCGTAGCTGGGTATCGATCTTTACTGTGGCCTCAAAGCCCCCATCTCATTGATCGCCCACTTTCCATCGATATACTGCCTCAAATTTTTCCCCCAGAACGCGATCGGAACGGCGACCAAGCCGATACCCAATATTATACACGCCATCTCCATGTTAGCGCCAGAGAATCCTTGTGATTTCACCCAAGGTAGGATACTGAAACTTATGCCAAAGCTGGCGATGTAGCTGATGCCGCTGACGACTACCATTGCTGGTGCTGCCCAGCGTGGGAAAGCTTCCGTGATCCACTGAAAATGTACAAGTCAGTAAAAAAATCCGAATCCACAAAGGAAATAATCTAGAGAGCGCGGCGCAGTGTATCACCGCGATATTGTCACAGCAAGCGAGAAAGAGTGGGGATGGTAAACAAACACTCACCAGCGTACTCGCAGTCGCCATAGCCGAAAAGCTAAACGCATTCAACACATACGCCACATAGACCCAAATCCAATGCCACTTGTGCTGCACCGTAATCCCATAAAGCGTCACACTGCCCGCGCCCGTAAGGATCGGCAGCACAAATGCTGGAAGATAGTGCTCGGCATCCTTCACCCCTTTATTCGCCATCGCCAGTTTCTTCATTATGTGCGTTACCATAATTCCAGCAGACGGCCACGCAAGAGCTGATCCTAACGCTCGCGCTACATTGACGAGCCCGATGGCGTGAGGAGGGAGATTGTACGGCTCGGAGCGGAGGACTTGGACGTATGTTTGTCCAAGTGATAGCATACTTCCGAAAATCGCGGCTTGTAGTAATGTCACCCAGAATACGAGCGGGTTGAGCAGACAGAGCAGGATCTGAGGATAGCATGCAAACATAGCATTCCATCCACCAGGAGTCTTGCCCCAGAATTTCAGCTCTTTCGTCGACCATTTCCACACTCCTTGTCCCGGAACCTTTGGAACATCTCGTACGCCTACAGCGCCGGGTACGGCTTCCCAGGTATCGTATATTTTGATCTCTTCTGCAGCATTCTGGACGATGATATGCCCGTCAAAAGCCACTGTTGGACGGGTAAAATAGGTTTCGGTAAAGACGAAGTAGACAAGTAAGAAGGAGATGGTGGTGGGTATGATTCCCATGTAGTAAAATTTTCGCCAGTCCGATGTTGGATTTACAGCGTGGGAAAAGGATAAGACAGCAGGACTGACTGATCCTACAACCGACCAGACCATGGCGATCGCTTGGGGTCTTTGGTGGATGAATGTAAGGTCGATGACGGCGAGATACACCTTTATTTGTCAGTAGATTCGTAAAATTATGGAGAGCAAGTAGACTCACAACACTCATCGCAGCCCCGAGGACCGTACCCATTAGACATACTGCTGCCAATAGCGACACGAAACTCGCTGAGGCACCAGCCCAGATGGTTGCAATGAGCAACGTAAATGATGCCAGAAGTAGAGTCGGTCTTCTTCCAACAGCTAGAGAGAGTGGGACCCAGAGGAAGGCTGCGACCCCTTGGAATAGCGAAGGGGCGGAAAGCAACAGCTCAACATTGAAAGGCCCTGTTTCCTGCAAGAGTGTTACCAATATCACACTCCCCACCACACTCATCTATTGTTGTTTGGGATTATAATTCTGAACCAAGTCAAATACTTACATTCGGTCCGAACTCCCTCGCCAATACCTCAAACATAATACTAGGCCCCAATACCGTCACCAGCGGCACCGTCGAAAATACCATCAGAACAACAAATGAGACCACTCTTTTTTTAGCTGGCCAGTTCAGCGGATCGTGGGGAGATCTCGCTGGGATAGGTAGATTCAAAATCTTTCCTTCTGAAGAGATGAGGAATACGCTGCCCGTCAAATCAGCTGGTTTAATTTCCGAGTTACCAGGTCGTGAGGCTAATGTTGGTTTTGCGGAAGCTGTGGAACATAGTGCAGTCTTCGACCCTCCTCCCGAGGAGGAGGAGGACAGTTGAGATCCAGGTCCACTCATTATGCTTCAAAACACACGGTTTCCATACCGTGGGATTTAGAAGCGGAGACTGTCCTCTTTTCTGTTGTATATCAAGCAATAAGCTGCAGTGGCAATGCTGCTCATGAGAAGTGGAAATACTTCAAGAAATAAATCTCGCCCCGCCCCCCAAGGAGCGAGCGGAGTCCAGGATTTTCGCAACACTCCGAGGTCAGAATCATCTCATCTTTCTGACCTCTCATAAGATTCATGACGAGCATACTCTGGCCATAAGGACATGCCCAAAGCGCACCGAGTGCCGCGAATTAAAGTTACACTTTCCCCGCTGGAGGTAAGTGAAACCAAACGCAAAAGTCTGGTGGGCCACAAGGACCCCTCTTTGTTCAACATAACCATGTTTACGATTTGAAGACACCAACCGGAAAATTGGCAGGATGTTCTTTTCGCCGTGGAGACCATTCGGTTTCTGAGTTAGTCAAATCTTATGCCAAAGACTTCAATCTGCAGCAATTAGTAAAAAAGGGTCTGATACTAGCTCATGAGATCTAAAGTTAGCTACTCACGACTGATACTTTAACATGAAGTAATGACTCGGATGGTTCTACCAGAGATAGGCAGGTTCAAGACAATCGGACAGCAGTTTGTCCTAATTGCCTGCTGTCCATAGCTTCTAGCTTATGCCAACGGGCATAGTACCTTTTGCCAGGGATGAGACGTCAAATTCGGCTTACTCATGACTTCCCGATCAGCATCATTGGAGCCACTTGGAGTCCTCTCCGAAACAAAGCCATCCTGAGCAGAAAATTGTAATGCGCCCCTATCCTTACTCTTTATTCCTCCACTTTCCACTTGGATGTCCTGGAAAAGTTGAGCTTGTAACACTTGTCGACCCCAATCGCTATCATCTCCATTGTCAAAGCTACCCACCTTATGGTATCCTTAGGCATGGAAGTTCTACTATAGACAATTCCGGTGCATCGCGTTTCTTGTAATTCCCATGTTATGATTTCTAAAAGCTGAATCGACTTTGGCCCTGGCAGAATAAACTAGGAAGTCAATATACCTGTGTCGCAAGAGACTCCGAGACTGCACGCCACAGAACATGTAGTGGCAAGGAAGAAAGGGCCAATGACAGACACTCTGTTACCAACATCAACGCGCAAAAGAACATCCTACAAGTAGAGAACCAATAATTTCAAAAGCATGAAAACAAGCAGTCTACAAAGCAAAGATTCCAAACGATCACGTAGCGAAACCGACGAATACCACCCAAAGAACCGCCTCAAATATCACAGCAGAGGAACACTTCAGTACCAGCCAAAAGGCCGTTGGATTTATCCACATATTATTACACATCTCGACTCCTCCTACTATCTCATAGTGAGACGACCTAGCCCTCTCTCACTATCTCATCCCAGCCTCTCCATCCGTCCTATCCATGCTATCAAATCTCAGTTATCTCTCCTCTCTCTCATTTCATCTCATCGCAGAGTGGCGTGAAGGGGAATGTTTAAATTACACAAGACAATCGGCCAGGCCAATCCAAACCCATTCTTCCCCAGAAAAGGGAACGCAAACAGCTCCCGGGCCCCAATAGAAGACACCATAGTGGTGTGTATCGAACTCCATGCGCCGTATAGAAACATAACACAGCATACAATACACATACAAGCCCAGCCCAGCCTAGCGAGCAGAAGATCGAGGTATCTTCATCACTCAAGGCCCAAGGCGATTTTCTTTTTCCTCTTCGTCGCTATGCATACTGTACAAAGAGCAGCGCCCTCCATACGAAATCAAACCTCCTCGCTGAAAACGACAACGAAAGTGGTTGAGAAACGAAGCGGCGATGTGGTGACATCCAGATACCAGAACGAAATCGACATAATTCCAAGCCGGTCAAGAGATTATATATAATCCCTCCCACTCTTCTGCAACTCAATCAAACGCCATCCTCTCGTCTCAGGATTATTCACATCTTCCGGAACTCGCGTGACGCCAATAGCATAGGTGACGAGCTGGACTTTATCCTCCATGCCCGCAGCAAGATCATTCGTCTTCGCATTCCTGTACACATGCACCTCCTGCGTTCTGCACGTTACGATGAACACGGGGATATCTCCCGGCTCTAGGATTCGCGCTGAGAGGATCTCCACGTTCCGGATATCGAGAATTCGGCCATCGGACTTCAGGCCTGCAGTGGTGTATTGTTTTGACAGTGCATCGTAAACTTGGAATTGAGCTGCTGAGAGCCAGAGACGTAGTGTCTCGGTGTCGCCCTTAACATAAGCGTCTAGCACTTCAGGAAGGATATATTCGCGCATCTCGCGCAGGAAAGGCTCCATCTGGAAGCCTGGGTCCATTTCCCTGAACTTCTTGATGACCATTGCTGTCTCGTTTTCTGCGAAGAAGCCAGCTACTCGGTCGGATATGCTGCGTGCGGTGGAGATGAGAGGGTTTTCGGATTCGTTGTAGACGGATTTGAGTCCGAAGATGCCTTGCAGGACTCGGTTGGAGTCGCGGAAGTCTCGCCACGATTCTTTCCATGCGGCGTCTTTGTGGAGAGTGACATTGGTGCCGGCGCTGTTCTGGTCAGTAATGTTGGAAACTTACGGAATTCGGATATGCTTACTCTGGGTCTTCTTGAGCGACTTCAACCCGTCTGCCGTGCATCCCAAGCTTCGCAGCCTCCTGCGCCTCTCGCAGCTCTCTCGCCTTCTTCCGCTCCTCTTTCTCTACCCATCCACCATATCTCGAACTGCTTCCATCATCGATGACATTCTTGACATTCTTGTATGCCTCAGTCTCTCGAATTGGTCGTGTCCCCTTCTCAATCACACTCGCTGTAGCGTTGACAGTAGTTCGCACACCCTTGACAACAGGCGTCTCCCATGTCCAAGCAGCTCCCTTCCCCACAGCTCCAGCAGTACCTTTCAGCACCTTAGCAGTAGTCGATGAAACCGCACCCGTAGTCTGCTCATATGCCTCCCGAGCTCGTCTCACAGACTCGTTCTCGGTAAATTGTTGAGCTCCAGCAGCCAAAGCCTTTGTAGACTCGTTCCACTCCTTCGATGCCTTGAACTCGGTCTGCAGCGTCTCAGTGAAGACTTGCCATGGCGATTTGTCTCCATGTGGCGGAGGTGGAGGAGGAGCTTCCTTTTCCTTCTCCTCTTTCTTCCCTTCCTCGCCTTCACTCTCGCCCTCCTTCTTCGCCTCCTCTTTCTCACCAGAAGCAGACTCCGCGTCCTCAGCCGAAGCTTTCTTAGCAGACTCCCCCTCAGCAGGCTCTTCTTTTGGAGCCTCGGCCGCCGGCTTTTCCTTTCCTAACCTCGAGCTCTGGTGAAAACTTCTAGAAGATGCTAATCCCGGCCCAGCTATTTCATCTGGCAGAAACCTTGACCGTAGAGGCGATGGCTGTAAAGGAAGTGCGGATCTGGTATTAGATGATAAGGAGCGTAGATTCGAGGTCTGATTCTGCTGCAATAATCGTCTGTATACCGCCGCGTGAGCAGCAGGTCTTGCTACTGAAATGAACTGGACATTGGAAGGCGTTCTCGTCGCCGTGTTCCGAAGGCTGTTCATGTCGACCGAGTATGCTTCAAAGATTGACTGACAAGAAAAACAATCGCAAGGCTTGTCGTAATTAAAAGCTCGAGTCGAGTCTAGAAGGAGAGGACGAAGAATGGTTAAGCAAGAAGTTTGATTTGATTTGGTCGCATGCAAAGAAATCACAGCAAGCGACAGCGGCGTTCCAAACATTTTCGCCGACAGATTCTCGTCTTTCCAGGGTCACGGCTTTCTCCGCCTTGGCAACAACTTTCTTCGAGAACCTCGTCAACACCAATGCATTGATCGTGACATTGAGAGCTTCATTGTTCACCACCACGCAGCCATGAGTCGAATAGCCTCGAGGCGCCTGCTGGCCCAATCGCCTCTTCAATCCTTTCTTGAAACATCACCAGCATCTCGACTTCCTTCACAATGGCAATGTCTCCGCCAACTCTCAACCACAGCATCCAAAAAAGCAGAAGGAGATCCCCCCAGACCAGCTCCCGCCCAACGAGCCTTCCCATCCTTCGGCACCCCTAGAAACAAACCCGCCGTCGCCCCTCGTCCTACCTCACCTTCCATCCACCCCAAAGCCGCTACCTCGGACCTTACAGGCCTCGCCGACATGTTCAGCAAGCTCATCGACGAGAACAAAGGGCAGCGAGCAAGCGAGACAGCTCGCCGAAGCATGAGATTCGCCGACTCGAACTTCTCATCTGATGGAAGTGGGAACTTAGTCGCGAGAGAGGGCGAACATGTCGAGACGGCGTGGCAGCTGCATATCTATGCTACGAGACATAATGTGCATATCACGGTTGTGAGGCCGCCGAATTGGTACCATCCGCAGACGGGCAAGAGATATCCTGAGAAGGGGGACAATAGGACGGTGGCTTTGTCGTTGGCAGCTGGGAATTTGGGATTCAGGAAGTCGGGCAGGAAGCACTATGATTCTGCGTTCCAGTTGGCGTCGTATGTTATGGGACGGATGCAGGAGTCGGGGATGAATGCTTGGATTAGGGAACTTGAGGTCTTTTTGAGAGGGTTTGGTGCGGGAAGAGAGGCTGTCACGAAGGCTCTTTTAGGTACGGAAGGGAGATATCTCAGAGGGAAGGTGGTGAAGGTGTCGGATGCTACGAGATTGAAATTTGGAGGAACGAGGAGTAAGAAGCCCAGACGTCTGGGTTAGATGTGAATTGGTTTCGCGGGAGCAGTGATGAATGTACACTACATGCATGGGACGTTGTAGAAAACTTGTAACATAAACAGAATCTGGCTGGTATCATCCGTCCTGAACGCCTTTAAAATAGATGCCCTCCGATATGCTTAGAATGCCAAATCATGAGCCTCCTGAAGTCCTTGTCTTCTTCGCGGGAGCCCTCTCAGCAGGAGGCACAACTCTGCCAGATGTATCTCTTACTTTGCCCTTCCCCTTCCCACTCCCACCTTGTCTTCTCTCTTCCTCACTATCCCACTCATCATCCCGCGAAAATTCCACACTCCTCCTCTGCAGACTCGTATCCATATCCCTCAACATCCCCGACCTCTCATGACTCTCATTCCTCTCCTCATCATCCATCAACTCCCCGTCCGCAGTCTCGAAATCTGGGGGAGCAATCCACTCCTTGGGAACCACACAAGGTAGCGCAACGCCAATACTAGCAGCTCTATTCAACCATCCTGGTCCAGGCCTTCCAGTAAGCTTCTCACAGAGGTAAGCTGTGAAGTGATTACAGTTTCTAGTGAGCAGATTGTATGATGTGCCTTGAAATACGTCGGATGCTTCTTTAATAATCGCGTCTATTTCATTTTGTGGTTGGACTGTGAAGCCGTGGAGGATCTCGCATTGGAATGTCCCTCCTGGGGGAACGGCTCGAGGTGGGGTGTAGTAGACGCCTGTAAGTCCTCTTCTGTCATGTCCTCCGTATGCATATTCTCTGTTGTTTATGACGACGCCGGAATGGAGGAGTGATGAGCCGATTGTCCATAATACCGAAGCTAGTTTTCCAGGCTGGTGAAGTTAGCTTGGTGCTCTTGAAACTCGACTGATGTGTAAAGCTGAAGCTTGATCGTACAAAGCCAATTGACAATGAAGCTGAAGCTCCAGCTCTACTTGTACTTGAACGGAGTATTTCGGCGCAAGCTTCAAAAAGAGGGGTATCTCACAGGTAATAAGTCGTAGACATTGATCTTTATCTCGGTCTTCTGCAGCGATAGCGTTGATCGATGATTTGATTTCCTAGAGTTCTTACTTGGTGCCATTGTGTATTGAGTTGCAGAGTGTTGGGTTGCTCTTTCTTATGGATTGATCTGTATTCACGATCTGAAGGTCCAAGGATAGGATGCGACATGTAAAACGAGGTGGAACTCACGCCCATGCTATCTATCACCTCACCTCAGCTTGGCCTGTGAGTATGATATCAGCCGGAGCCGCATCCGTACTTGAAGCCAGCCGTCTGGGCATTAAATCGGGCCGTGAACGTAGTGAGGACCCCACTCTTTCCTACCATAAAAATTCTCTTCGTCTCATTCGCAGAGCTTTCGCCTTCTCTCGTCGAGCCCAGGTCCAGTCCCTCCCTCTCGTTCGCTCGTCAGGGCAGAAGCCCGGATTCTTATTCGTCGCACAATCTTTGGGCAGCGAGAGAGAGGTTTGGCTTTCTTCCAACTCTCTCACTGCACTGCACTTCAACAAGGCTGAAGTAGCCCACCCCTCATTCACGACGTCGTCCTTCACTGCCCCACGTCTTTTCTCTTCTTTCACCCTCTCTTTACAACGGTCTGCGGCAAGAACTGCGACCCGAAATCAACACCAGAGCCTGCTTAGCTGCACGGTCTTACTCACCTCTACCTCTACACCCACAACAACCACACAAAAACGTTCTTTCGCCGCAAAGAAGAAAATGCCTCCCAAGAAGGCCGTCAAGGAGGAGAAACTCCTGCTGGGCAGGCCGGGTAATAACTTGAAGAGTGGAATCGTATGTAGCTCCCATCTCCTTTTGCTACTGCAACAGCCTCTCAAGCCATTGAATGCAACTGACAATATCTGCAGGTCGGTCTTGCAAATGTGGGCAAATCGACTCTCTTTCAAGCTATCACCAAATGCCACCTTGGTAACCCCGCCGTAAGTACCGACATCCACTCTTCCCTACACCGCTTCCTTCTAACCAATACCAGAACTTCCCCTTCGCAACCATTGATCCCGAAGAATCTCGTGTCATTGTGCCCGACGAGCGCTACGACTGGCTCTGCGAAAAATACAACCCCAAGTCAAGAGTTCCTGCACATCTCACCATCTATGATATTGCTGGGTTGACTCGAGGTGCCTCAACTGGTGCTGGTCTTGGAAATGCTTTCCTGTCACACATCCGTGCCGTCGATGCTATCTTCCAGGTCGTCCGATGCTTTGATGATGCTGAAATTATTCACATTGAGGGAGATGTCGACCCAGTCCGGGATCTGACCATCATCAGCGAGGAGTTGCGGATCAAGGATATCGAGTTCACTGAAAAGGCTCTCGAGGCATCCAAGAAGTTGACCAGAAGAGGTGGTCAAAGTCTTGAGATGAAGAAGCTCAAGGAGGAAGAGGCTTGTATCGAGAAGGTACTTGCTCTTCTTCAAGGTGGTGGTGACGTCCGAAAGGGCGACTGGAGCGCAAAAGAGGTATGTGAAAAATTTCTCCTTCCAGTCTTCCCAAATCCCACTATCATGATGACAAAAGGCCATGAGGCCTGATAATCCCAGCTCGTCGAATGCCTCACATAAAATGTAGAGAGCATATTGAGATATGAAACACGTTCTGACTTAGTTTACCTTCTTCTACTCTGCAATGGAAAGCTTCATCCTATCAGACGCTGACTTTGAACATAGATTGAGTACATCAACCCTCTTTTCCTCCTCACTGCCAAGCCTGTTGTCTACCTCATCAACCTGAGCGAGAAGGACTACATCCGAAAGAAGAACAAGCATCTCGGAAAGGTTATGGAATGGATCAAGGAGCACGCTGCCGGCGACCCAATCCTACCCATCTCCATCTGCCTCGAGGAGCGTCTCACTCAATTCGAGGGAGGATCTGAGGGCGCAGATGCAAAGAAGGAGCTTAAGGAGCTTGGTGTTGAATCCGCCCTCCCCAAACTTATCACTGTCATGCGCAAGGTCTTGAACTTGGGCAGTTTCTTCACAACCGGTACTGATGAAGTCCGGCAATGGACGATCCGGAATGGCACCAAGGCACCACAGGCTGCAGGTGTCATTCACGGTGACTTCGAGAAGACTTTCATTCAAGCTATCGTGTACAACTTCTCCGTCCTCAAGGAATTAGGAGATGAAGCAGAGGTCAAGGCGAAAGGCAAGATTCAGACGAAAGGAAAGGACTATGAGGTCCAAGATGGTGACATACTCCTGATCAAGGCTGGCGCAGCTAAGGGTTAATTGCAATGATAATTACGATCTCATGAAGCAAGTCCTTTTCTATCTACCGATGTGGTGATAGCTACTAGGACTTATGGCTTGTAGCTGACAATGACGGAAATCCGACTGTTGTCCTCGGAAATGGGATAGTGGCGGTGGGAGATACCCTGGTCTTCGAATCGAAGTACCAAAGATTATGGAAATGAAATCCGAATCCAAGCAAAGCTGCCTTCTTCCTAATTTCATGTGTCTATCCGCCCCTCTTGTCTCCTACCAAGTGGCACATTCCAATCCTTTTCTCACAAACCATCTGTAGCAAGAACATAAGTCATGAGTCTCTTAAGTAACTTTCCATCAAGCTACAACACTCTCTCACGCTATTCACTGTCCATGATCTTAAGAGCCACCCACCTTGCAACATTATAAATACCAATAATTCCACCCGCGAGGCACACGTGCAAGGAAATCGGGGTCATTCGCAGTAGGAGAAAAATTGTTTCAAGTACTCAAGCTGCCCTCCCATTCGAAATCACATCCCTCGAGACTTTTAGACGTCACATGCAATGCTATTGTCAGTTGGATACCCTTGGCGTGTTGAAAGGTTGATTAATTTCTTTGCTTTCGGTTCTTCACTTGCCGCTAATGGTGCTGTTATTGTCGTTCTGCTTTTCTCTTCATTGCGTAATCTCATCGATGCAAACATTGCAAGAGTGTCCTGGAAGAAAGCCACGACATGTGATGGAACTTGTACTCTTTGTCTATTCAAAGCAAGGGCGCACATAGGCTTGGTAGAAATATTTGTAGAGGAAGTCTTGTCATGCTCAAGTCATCATTTCTAAGCAAGTCGCTTTATTTAACTTTAGTACTGAGGGAGTGGAGATGGGAGATTGCTGAATTATATACAAATGGCTTGACCATCCACCCAAAATACCTACGTGAATATCCTTATTTGGAAAGGTGTTTATCGAATAGATCTGTTTATGTCCACAGTGATGTATACTCATGCTAATCAACTCTCACTGTTCTACTTCACTCTTTCTTGTTGCAACGTAAAGGCTTAATAGGGAACAAAAGTAAAAGTTCTCTTGTTAGACTGCTTAGAATGGATCATTGGTGCTACGCAAGATACTTCAGTCAGTTAATGGCTTCTCGAATCAAGAACGGATAATTGACACGTGAAGATCCAGTTCGGAAGATCACAAATTGTGGGTAATACATCGAGGATTTGATCTTAATTCAGTTCTAGAGCCCACTCAGCAATTTCTATCTGAGAAGTCGAAGCGAAATTCTGAGCGCTGTTATTTTAAGATATTATCGTCAACTCACCACCCACTACCATTCCATAGGATCTTCTGCTACTCTTCCTCGAGAGTCTCGATCCTCTAGGAGTAGAACGGACGGTAGGAGTTCTCCGTGTTCTGTGTGCCTGATTTTGGAAGCTTTTTTTACTGGTAATTGTAGACATGCGAGACACGACATGAGCCGTCGAAACTCCGCATCACGAGTGAGCCTCAAGCTATAATTTTGAGGATGACTGGTTTTCCATTTTCGAGAAAAACTTCCAGAGTTCCTGAAGTTATTTGACTCTTGAATTTTTCGACTGAATCGTCTCGAGCCTTCAGATTATTGGCTGTTTTTGCAAGAGCACCTATGCAGATGTAAACAATGCACTTCGCTCACGGCGATCACAAGAGTTGTTGCGGTCCCACTTGTCTCGATTTCCTGCTGCCAACCATCCCACTTGCACCTAATACCCTAAATGAGACTCTAAAGCCGAAGGAATATCTGAGCTTCTCAAGCACGATCAGCTCGGTCCTCATAGGCTTCTGCAAATGTGAGGTGTGTCAGTGGACTAATGGCGCTGCCCCGCAGTGTCTGCCGCCTGAGCCCATTCCTTGGCCTTTCCTACGCCCAGCACATGTATTTCTTACAGAGCAATGCATAAGGTAATGGAAAAAAAGCCAGCAAGTTCTTAAAGTGGTTCGTATCATCGACAGCTCCTCGGTAAAGAGTGGGCAGACTTCCGAGAGCTGAATCGACTTCCTATCTAATTCGTTGCTTATCTTCCGAGGCTATTTTGTCCTGAAAGGGAAATGTTAGCGATTCTGCGAGATCCTCCACTTGATTCGGCCACTGTGATGCTTGGATCTCCGTATTCCGAGAATTCTTACCAGAGATGACTAGCCTGTCGAGTTGGACCTTTCTCGGAGCCAGGTTGTCTCCATGCGTAGAAGCGTGTTCTGGAAATATCTTGGTACTTTGCAACCATAAGAGAAATGCAGGCTCCGGTCGAGGTTCCTGTGACATTTAGCCACTGGAAACTTGTATCTTGCTTTCTTCATCATTCCAATTGATATCCAGAACTCACGAACGATCTCGCAAACGCAGGTATGGGAGGCCATCCGATAGCAGAAAATACTCTGCATGTAGATTTGGAAGTCCTCAACAGGGTTGTCACTGGTGATCCTGAACGGCTCTCTCATCATGCAGTGATTCGCCAAGATGACATAAAATTGAGCAAAATCAAGCAATGGACTATCACTTTCCTGATTTTACTGTGCAACCTGTTCCAGGTCAAATCTCCTCGTACCCATCCTTCAAGCCCACAAGACTGACAAACGTCAGCAGTACACATCCATGTTCTCAACTGTGGCAGGAGGTTTCGAGTTTAGCACTAAAGTTGGGCATAACGCTGGCCCAGGGGATGCGAATTGGATGGGTGCTGCTTATTCGTACATTTTTCATATTTTCCTTCGAGTCACAGCGTCGAGGTACTAACTGGTTTCAGGCTGACGCAGAGTGCCTTCGTACTTATCAGTGGACGCCTCGGAGCCATCTATGGTCACCATAGATTAGTACTGATCGGATGCACAACTATTGTTATCTTTTCAATTGTGAACGCCTTTTGTAACACCTACACTTCGTTCATTGTAGCACGTGCCCTTACCGGTATTGGAGGAGGTATGCTCATGCCCAACGCTGTTGCTACCTTGACAATCTTGGTGCCACCTGGCAAAGCTCGGAATCTCACCTTAGCCGCGTTTGCAGCTTCGCCTCCACTTGGAGCATGGGTTGGAGCCATGCTGGCAGGAGTTTTCCTCCAGTATACAGCATGGAAGTGGCACTTCATCACTATGTGAGTCTTTGTTTGGCATAGATCTGGGGGGGGGGGGGGAAACCAAGAACTAATGCTTTCGCAAAGTGCATGTCTACAAGCTGTCGCAGCTGGTGGATTGATGTTAGTTTTGCCATCAGAAGAACGCGCCGATCAAGAAGGAGGAATTGATCTTGTTGGTATACTGTTGGGTGTGGGAGGCCTTATCCTCTTCAACGTTGCATGGAAGTAAGATATATCTCCATGTATTACTTGCTACGATTTACTGATTCGACATCGTAGTCAAGCACCTGCACATGGTTGGCAAACTCCATATGTGATCGCTATCCTTGTTGTATCCGTATTGCTGATCGCAATGTTCTTTGTCTGGGAGAGCAAATTCGCCAAAGAGCCTATCATGCCACTCTCGATATTCAACACCCCCAGCTTTCGAGCGCTGATCGTCGTCGTCCTCTTCATCTATATGTCTGTAGGTATAACTCTCTGGGAGATGGTCGCCTGGCAACAATTCATCCGTCATTGGTCAGTGCTGCACATTGCAATTGGCTGGATACCATATGGTGTGGGAGCTTCCTTTGCCGTTCTCGTCGCGGCATGGCTCATTCCTCTCCTCGATGCACAATATATCCTTGCGCTTGGATGTGTGACGTCCATTGGAGCTACCATTTTGTTGGCCACCATGCCAGCGCAGCAAACCTACTGGGCTCAAGTCTTCCCCGCGACAGTTCTCGGCAGTCTATGTCCTGACTTCGTCTATGTTGCGGCCCAAGTCATTGCCAGCAACAGTGTCGGCAAACGCGAGCAAGGTGTAGCAAGCAGTCTTATTGGTACTCTGAATCTCTATGGAAACAGTCTCGGACTGGGTTTTGCTGGTACGATCGAGGCTCAGATCGTGAAGCGAACGGGTAGTCAAGTAACGAGTTACCGCTCTGCTCTATGGTTTGGAGCTGCGCTTTCAGTGATTGCCTTGATTCTTGACTTGGTATGGCTAAGGATGCCGAAGGATGATCGTGAAGGGTGGACAGAGGAGTCGGAAGAAAATGTTTTTGAGCTGCGAGCAGGGCAAGATATGGTGGAAAGCAGCGTTCAGGGTACATCCAAAACGTGAGAAAGAAGGAGAGATCTTCCAAGTGGTGTACATGCAAGATGAACTCCTAGTAGTTCTGCAGATCAAAGATTGGAACAGATTAGAAAAATGTTAAGTAGCGAAGTACTGAAGACATTGTTTGATGGAGATTACAGCTTGTCTTACATTTTGGCTACCGCATGAATTTCGTTCGTAGTGCTCTCCTTTTGCAGTATAGTCTTGTGAAGAGCTTGCGGAACCCTGAGATCGCGACAGAAACAAGGTCCCCCACAAGTCACCGTGCTCAGTTGTCTTTCGATCTACATGAAGCGATGCACAATAACTTTCTCGAGTTCTTGGGCGAATTTATCGGAAAAGCTGCTGCAGCCCGGTGATATGTAAATGGAAAGATCAAGCATTCAAGAAACTGCAAGCTCGAAATATGACAGACCATACAAGAACCTGCTTTTAAAGAGACGAGAAAAACGTGGTAAAATATGTCCACATTGTTTGCTTTTTCCACTACCCATTTTCTACATTCTACGCTAGTCCTTGCGATACAATTTCCCCTCGCGAATGTCAAACAATCGACTCCGCGTATTTAAGCCATCTTGGTTCATCGCATCTTGATCGAATGGCCTTGTTATCTGGCACGGACTCATTATGACTCCAAGATCGATGCACTCTTTGACTCGACAAAAGTCCGTCCCTTATCATCCACAGCTTGCTCAGCCATCAAGATCTTGTCATCGGTAACGATACCTTCGATGACACCGGCTGCGATGACGATATTTCCATCGTTGACAGGCGGCTGGAACTGCTTGTGACCTTCGAAGGTCCAGGCTAGAGCCATGGCGATGGAAAAAGCTCCAACAACCAAAACTGTGTAATTCATGTTGAGGCTGGTAATTGGATGTGCCTGCGGCATCTAGTAGGAATATGTGTGTTAGCATGGACTACATCTGAGGCAGAATGGGATTTTCCTTACGAAAGCAACGATGACCACCAATACCGAATAAAAGACCGAGACGGAATAGATTGGTGTACCCCAAACACCAAAATTCCATCTGTCGCTCTCGGGAAGTGTCTTGCCACTTGTGACCAGCAATATCAAGGCAGGAAATCCTGTTTGTCCATATGTCAGCCGTGTCATGAAGATCAGCTGCTCTATATATAGGAACTCCTACTTACCAAAACTAATGATCATACAGACTGCCTGAGATCCTACAATGGCGTTGAAGGCAGCGTTGGAGAAGAGGTAGCTACGACCACACATCTGTTAAAAACTTTCACAGGAAGCAGATCCAGATACTCACATCAGTCCAACGAGTCCAACCAGGATTGACGGTAGATTGATGGACCAAAGCGGCAGATGAGACTTGGGTGTAAGCTCTACTAACCTAGAAGCTGTCAATAATATGCACGAGAGAGAAGTGTTTCTGCTTGATGCCTACTTAGAATTCCAGAAGAGGCCACCATCACGCGCAAAAGCGTAACCTTGTCTACTCATCGTTACTGCACTACCAAGGGCCGAGGTACCGTTGTTGACAAGCAAAATGAGACAGAAGACAATGGCGGCCGCATCGCTTCCAGTCCCTCGGCGGATAAGCTCAAGCATAGGTACTCTGCTTAAGTCGTCAGTATCGCATAGATTCGCGGTACAGACTCGCCCCAAATCTCTAGGGGGTTGGAGAAAGGTGTACTGACCCTGTTGAAGTGGACATGATGCTCTCCAGATCAGTGATCGAGAAGCCAACAACAATAATCCAGACTACCCCTATGCAAAATTGGCTGAGAATTACAATCAATAGGATTCGGGGTAAAGCCTTCTTTGGCCGATCTATTTCTTCGGCAAGATGAGTTGGTCCATCCAATCCCATCAGTGTTGCGAAACTACTGAAAAGACCAAGGACAACAGCCATAGCCATGGAACTGTATCTGTCGGCGGTATTAGTACATCTAATCATGTATCTGGAAGATCAGTGTGAGAACTTACCCTGTTTGATTGTTTGTCTCAACAAAAACAAATTGTGCGTCCGCTTTGGGAGCTTTAACAAGGAGTGCGATAGTGTATGAAATGAATCCAAACACCGTTGCATAGCCTGCATGACAAGTAAGTATTACCAAACAATAAGCAAGGGTTTGAGACCAAACTAACATCCAATGAGCTCCAGAGTAGGAATGCCCTTGAGTCCCCAAAGATTGACAAGCCAGCATATGGCGTCAACTGCCAAGTAGACAAGGAAGAGCTGCCATCTTTCGCTGACATCAAAACCTGGCCTGCACAGATTGACCAGTCCCAATGTGCATGTCGCCACGATAGCACAGCAGCCAGCATGGGTGAAGATCCAGCCGAGATAGTTGAACCAACCGAGCGGATAAGCAACTTGTCGTCGGTATTTTTCGGGTGTTAAAAAACAAGCGTAATGGTAAGCACCACCTGCACTATGTCAGCACAAGTTCAACTGATACCCAGCTACTAGTTACAGTTCTTACCTGCTGTAGAGAATCGAGAGGCGCACTGAGCGAAGGTCAGAATGATACAGACCACCGCGATGCTGGAGCCAATACTGGATAGAAACTGTCAGCAGAGATGAACAAGCATCATAGTTCGAACAGTGTACTCACAAGCCGTAAAGAACAACAGGAATTCCTCCAGCACTAAGTCCGAAAAAAATGATAAAGGACATTCCTCCGAAAACATTGATCGTGAGCCATCCTAGACTGACAGCACCCCAAAGTCCGAAGGTGTGAGGAATATGTTCTCCTTGAAGCTCAAGAGTAGGAGCCATACTATGATTGATGTTGCATTTGTGATTGAAAGTACAGAACGTATCATACAACAGCTTTCCAAGAACAGCTTCTGAAAGGGTGCTTGTGATCTTTTGAGATTTGAAGTGGCCTCAAGAGACTTGTGGTTTTAAGAACAGTTGTTTAGACGGATTGTGATCTTACTTATATCAAGGATCTTCGCCAGAAGAGCACCATGATTGTATCACACAAGCATTGATACACAACTACATCTCAAAGACAAATCGCTATCATCTTGAGAACGTCAAGGTAATCCCGCGACTCCCGCCCACCAGATAAGAGGAGCTGCAAATGACAGCTAGCCGCAACCAGAAAAAGGAGGCGATGTTATCGAAGGTGTCCGAAAGGATTGTGCCTGGTATGGCATGGCCGGTATCTGCCCCAGCTTCCACACTTTTTCGGATGATTAAGGTAGGTAGCTTTATCAATGTTCAAGGTTCACTCCAATTTGCCGCATTGCAAAACGTCTGCTCAACCAGTGCTCCTGCCCCTCCTCCCCCCCCGCCCCCCCTACTACCTCTTTGCTTATATAAGCAGGGTCATGGATAGCAACAGATAGGCGAGAGCGAGACGTGTAGATAAGGAAACATGAGCAGGGCAGGGCACGGCAGGGCAGGGCAGGAGCCACCAGTGGACCTTGACGCCAACGTAATGGAACCAATGACCATAGGAACAGACCCCCATTTCCGTGTCCCGACTTTATCTTCTTTGTCAACTGCAAGATGCAGAAATCGCTTGATCCGAGGATATCGTATACCGATTGAGCTACGTATCGCAGAAGAATCATGAAAGCAACGAGATCACGAACTGGTCAGCCTCCTCTTCTTGCGTGCAGATTCCTTGGCCCATTACCGAGTCATCTCACAATCTCCTAGGATGCGCTACCTGCCGCCAAAGGCACCAGAAGTGTGATGAGGGCAAACCGACGTGCTTCAATTGTCGGATGCGCGGAGTTCAGTGTGGCGGATACGGTATCAAGCTCACAGACTTTGTTTCTCAAAGCACTCCCAATGGCCAAATGGTGTCGAAAGCGAGGAGAGGCACATCCAGCTCGCATAGCTCCACGCGTGGAAGGGCTCGGAGAGGTCACCGTCCCAGATCCCCTGCAACAATAACAGCTACACATCATCATGAAGCTCGCAATGATTTTGATGCAGTCGAGTTATCCCTTTCACAACGGACCAATGCTTGCAGCAGTGTAGCCCCAGGCTACCATTTCTCCAATGGAGATAGCCTCCTGCCGGGCTCACAAGTACACAACAAAGTCAACTTCGATGTCGTGCAGGGACCAAATGAGATGAGTGTCTGCGATCCACAAAGATCTCATACTTCCAGTGGCGGGGAACACGAGCTTCTCGTCCCTGGAGCTATGTTCGATCCCAACTTCGACTGGAATCCAGATAACTCACGGGACCAGGAAGACTGGATGGAAGTTCCATGTAGCCCGGAGAATAGTTTCATAACGGGAATCCAAGATCTGAGCTCGTCCTCGCAGTCAATTGACGCTTCTCTGTGGTCCAATGTTGAGGCATTCTTCACCTCCGGAGGTCTTGGCCTAGTTCCGATGGATGAGCCTACCGTTATATCGTCGACTGAAACAGCTGCATATTTCCGCTCTGGTAGCGCCAGTGAGACGTGCCCAGAGGAGGAGAGTCTTGTCGTTGACCAGAAGATGCGCTTTTTCCTCAAAGATCCTGTGCTTCGACCTCCTCCTAGCGACCCTTTTGACCAATATTTGTTCAGTCATTGTGAGATTCTATTCCTATCTTCATTTAACTAACATTAGTGACCGCAGATAGGCTGACTTCCTTTTAACAGATATCAACACACTCTCCCTTCGCCTTTACCCGGTCAAACCAGATCAAAATCCTTATCGAATGGTCTACGGCTCTCTTGCAACAGAATCCAAGCCCCTACTGAATGTCATATTGTTTGCTTCTGCTCTACATTTGTCAAAGTTAGGCCAGCTACCTAGCTTCGCCGTCAAGCCCTATCGAGTGGCAATGAGAGACTCCTTTAGGGATGCTCTACAGACAGAAGATGAGGCGTGGGGACTTGGCGCCACTGTCCTCTTATCGGTCGCGTTTGATGTTGGTTCGCACTTTAGAATTACCTTTTCACATCGAGCTGATATAGACAGGTAATCGGCACTGGTCTTGATATCTGGAGCTCTAAGATCGTCGGTTGTCGGCGGCTACTGGAGCAGGGTCTTTCCAAATCGAAGGGGAAACCGAGTCCAGCAATGAGATGCGTAATGCTGCAATACAACTGGGCGGCCATTATGGGTCGGGTTATTTTGAGAGGCTCACAGTCGCCTGCCTTCCTTGATGAGATGAAGCGCATTACCATAGGTGAGTGATCATTTGTTTTTGCATTGTGTTTGTACTGACCGACATTGCTTGAAGAACCATCAGCTTTTGGGCCTCAGCCTGAAGACAGAGAAATGGCTGCTCACCAGTCTCATTGGTGGAATAACCTGCCCGACTATCGCATGCACATGCTCTTGCAGGATGCAACTGATCTCTGCCTCGAAGTCGACCAGCTCAAGTCAACGCCGGAGAAAGTTGAGTCCTTGCTCCAGCTGATGCCGCGTGTCTCTACTCTTATCAACAAGATTCAAGATTGGCGACCAGATATCTCTGCGGTTGAGCCAGAGTACGTCGACTCTGTTGAGCACTTCAACTCCATATGGAGAAAAGGAATTCTCTGCTTCGTCTACCATGATATATACTCTCTGGACTCTAGCCACGAGCTCATCCAAACTTGTGTCGAGGCGACGCTTGAGCCATTTCGACAGCTATCATGGCTTCAAGCTTGCCTTTTCCCCTTGTTCATGGTTGCAGTGCACGCTCGAACAGGCCAGGCTCGGGAATGCTTTGAACATGGGTTAATGCATATGCACACATCTTTGGCATTTCAGACACCACTTTCGGTTGTTTTGGTCCTGAAAAATATATGGGAGCGGTTAGACAATGATTTGGATGGTCAAACTAGATGGAGAGATGTTATCAAGGAAATGGGGATGGAATTGAATATTCTTTTGTGATCGACAAGAACGAGTTTGATGGTATTACAAGAACCGAAACAGGGAGTGTTGGTTGAAGAATCTACATTTCTAAACTTCGTCGACAAAGTGTCTCCATGATAGAGTGGGTGTTACGGCACGCCAGGCATCTTCTCATGGCAATAGCCTTACTTAGGTCAGCAGAGTCGTTCCGAGGGATCAAATAGCCTCCGTCAAATCGACCTCAGTGTAAGTCCACACCAAAATGAGCCAAGATACCAAAGCTGATTTAGGGGTGCTTGTTAAAGCTTCACGGTTTATTTATTGCACGTGGCCTTTGGTCTGAGCGGAAACAACATATATTGGATAACTTCGAACATCAATCTATTTACGCCGTCGCGACAAGCGGTCTGGAGACTTCCTCGCCTTGGATACTGCCATATCCGAAAGGATCCTCCTTGCCTCCCAGAATTATGATTGGGTCTTTCCCATCTACATGTCCACAATTCGGATGACTGACTGAATAGCCCAATAGCGACTGGACTTCTGGCTCGAATGTCTTCAACACTTCTGGTTCAATCGCAAGATATTGATTTTCATCGGCTCGCATCGATCCCCTGGTCATGTGGCAAGAGTAGATGATTCGTCGTTCGGGCGGATTTGTCTTGTTCTCTCCAGCACCATGCCAGATGCTGCCAATGATGAAAACGGCGTCGCCCTTCTTCATCTCGCAAGTCGAGCAAAGCGAGCGATCGGCAGGACCGCACATGGCAGCCTCGGGCCATTTGTGAGAGCCAACAATGACTTGAGTAGCTCCATTCTCGAAGTTGGTATCCTGATTGTCAGGGAGTCAGCATCATTCTTGCGAAGATTTTCCGGGCCGGAAGACCTACCACTCCAGCTAACAAGAGACCAAGGAGGGAGCTTTCACCACTACCCTCAAGATGATCGAAATGTTGTGCCATGTCGTCGCGGTGGAGCTGTTGTGCTGTCGACGGAGATCCTCGATTGAACGCCTCGGAAACGGCCAGGACTGGGTTGGAAACGCTCTTGTACCTCTTACCATCCCGATAGACAGTGCTATCATAGATTGTCAGCACTACTTCCTCCCAAAATCGACACCGGCAATTGCGTCTCTCTGAGTTACTTACTGCTCTTCCCTGAGCAGAGCCTTCGCTGTCTCTCTGTAAGTTGGGTGGTTTATTGCCTTGTGGGCGAATGTTGGAGATTTGCCGGCGAAACCACTAGCAAGATGTCAACGGAGCTCGATCCAGGCAGACGGGCGAGAGCACTGACCTCAGAGGGGGATCAGCTGCGTCGAACAGCTTCCCTACGTAGGAGCCGAGCTTTCCCCAGTACTGCTTAGCTTCTGTGTGCATTTGATCAATGTCCTCCGGCTTGACAAAGTTCTTGATGATGATTCCACCATCGCGCTTGATAATCCTGACAATCTCCTCAATTGGAGCCGAAGCGTCCAATTCGGTGACTTCAGGATTCTTTGCTTGATGAGGTGGGTTCGGCATTGTGTCTGATGAGGAGAATCTGTTTACTCAATTATTTTCGATTGAAGATCTTAGAAGTTGGAAGGTCTTTGTGATTCTTGTCAGAAAAGAGAACGAAGTGGTGCTTTTGTTGCTGTAAAATTGCCGGGCTAGACTCCAGACCATGGAGAAATATATGGCTACCATTAGGTAAATATCAAAGAACATGACAGATGGAGCATCTCCCCGAATCGCTCTGCACTCGCCTCAATGGTCACCCGCAGTATTGTAACCGAAGTGGGGCAGCAGGATAGGCTTCCCTAAAAGGAAAAAATAGCCTCGCCTAAATTTTACCGATGGATACGAGGAAGAAAACATTGGCACGCACGACTCGATTCTGGATGAGCAGATACTTTCCGAGCATACACGTAATACTTTGCTGTTGCCTCGGTCTGGTTCGGTCGATCAATATCCAGTTGGCCGACAGGTAGGATATACGCCTGTTATTTCATGGCGGGACGAGCATTCTGATTGACTACTAACTCTGCACTAAGTTTGTCTTTTGCTTCTCAACAGTGATCATTTATTGTTCTTCATTCTTCTACAAAGAAAAATCAAAGAATTCGTCTGCCTATCATTTGTTGACTTATTGCATCACGCGCTGTTAGAAGATATACCAAAACCAAGTCCTTTCCTCAATTTGAACCTCTTCAGCATGGCTGCTGTCAAGCACTTCTCCGCCTCCGCAGACCCTCATGAAGTTCATCAGTATCTCAAGGCTGACGGCATTGTGGTAATTGAGGGAGCCGCTAGCTGCGAAGATATGGATGCGGTCGTTGAGGAGTTGGGCAGCATCGCTAGCGGGCAGACATTTGCCCTAGCTGCGAAGAGCAAACTATTCGCAACCAAACACCTTATGAACCCCCTCTACATCGATCTGGTGAAGCGTGTCCTTACAGACACATGTATTATCTATTACGAGCAAGAAAGGACTGTCTCAATCTCCGAGCCACAGGTCTCCCAGACATCGATTCTCTCAGCACAGCCAGGTTCCGCACCTTGGGGTCTTCGCAGACAGGATGAATGCCATCACATCACACATCCAGCCAAAAGGGAGACGGATTTTGGCATCGCATATGCTGCTACCGACATTACCAAGGACAGTGGGGCAATCAGGGTAGTGGTTGGGTCGAACAACTGGACCGATGAGCGCGATCCGACTGAGAAGGAGGAAACACTCATTGAACTTCGGAAAGGCGACGCAATCCTCTGGTACGCAAAAGAATCCATTTTCAAAACGCACTATTGACACTCCTTTCCTCATTCTGACAATACACTAACTCCAATCCCAGTTTAGGGTCAGTCTTCTACGGTCAGGCTAGAAATACTACCGACTCGCCAAGTGTGCTCTTCAACGCATTCTCTACTCCCGGATATCGCCGCCAGGAAGAAAATCAATATTTAGCTGTTCCTTGGGAAGTAGCTTCACAATACTCGTCAGAAGTTCAGCGCTTCCTGGGATACTACGTTAGTCGTCCATATGGGGGTGCTGTTGAACACATGGAACCTCTTGACTATTTGAAAGTCAAGGGTGATTGGTCCAAGTACATTCCGGTTGACTTAATTTGAGGGGCTCGTGTCTGCTTGGAGGGAAGCGAAAATCTCTGCTAGATGAAGACATGCTTGAGAAATTCTTGTGGAATGCTCTTTCGGGTGATTTCATCTAATGATATATTTGCGGACGGTACCTTCTTGATGATTTTGGATGATATTCGCTGTGCATATGACTCTTTCGTGCAGTTGTGAAACGCTGAGTGAGCAAGGGTTGCCATAATCTTGAGACGCACCCTGAAACTTCACGATCATGATGATAGAGGGTATCTAGCACTCATAAAGTAAAATCTTCTCTTTTTCAATCTTGAAAACTTCAGAGGGTTCTCCTTGTACTGCTGCTGGTACGCTGTTTGCTTAGCAGGTGACATACTGAAATGGCAGCAAATTGCCATGCCATCGACTGTTGCGTACCATTCTTTCCCAGTTAGATATCGAGTTGAATATAGCTGTATGGTGAATCAATGTATATACGATGCTGTTATGACCCTTTCGCACCAGGTTCCTCTTGCTCCGGTGCCATATTATCAGTCCCTCGAGCCGCCAGAAGGAAACAAAAGAGTTCGCTTAAGTTACCCGCTCTGGGACAAAATGCTGTTCCGCCGTCCCTTCACTTGGTGGACTGTAGAGAACACTGTCGGGGTGGTAAAATGGGGGAGTGTATTAATAGTCGGTGTTGGAAGGTGATGTGATATTGTTGAAGATGTAGTTTTGTTGAAGACTTGATAGGGTCGACACGTGTTGGAAGGAAAGGTTTAAGGCCAAGGTAAATGGACCCCACTCGGTATCAACTTCATAATTTGCAAGAAAGACAATACACTGTAGATACCGAGTATGAGTTCTTGGAAACATGACTTCTGCCTTGATGGAAATGCACTATAGTAAAAACGTGTGGAGAGCACTGATGATGTATTGGTCTGATTTTGAAACCCGAATCATACTGCAGTACTTTGAGTATTCATTACCCGAGAATGTGGCGCCGGTATTCCAGAGTTTGACAGCGAGGATGGAAATGACAGCAGATTTCGAGAATCAAAAGCGAGAGAGTACACATGCAAAATATCGCTTCAAGTGAGCCAATAGAGAAGCGAACCACGGTCTGCTAGCGAGGCGCGCATATATCAGTTCAGGACTTTTTCAGCTTCTGAGGCAGCCCTCGTGGCACGAAGTCGTAGAACCTCTTCCAGACATGTTTATCACTCACTCGAAAGCAGTTCAGCTGGATTCCTAGAGTGACGTATATATATGTGTAAGAACAACCTGGCAACCGTGCTCATGTGCGGTGGTGAAAGCTTCAAGAACGAGTGGTCGGACGAATGAACCATGTCAACGAAGTATGCATCGCCATTCCAACAAAATGTTTCCGTTTAAGCTCCTGTGTGGATTTTGGAGATAATCGCGTGGGTATGAGATATCTCTGATGTTCCAGAGCAATTAGAGGGGCATGACGCAAACACCTTCGCTTTTCGCGCAAGATGTTGGGAATCATGAGGGACGAGATACTTTGGACTAGTGTGAATCTTTTGTACTTTTATTCAATGTTATGTTTATGTAACCAAAAAGCTTGACAACTTCTGAATTGACTGAAGCAATGGGCAGTCTCCGAAGCAACGCATGAGACTTATGGACATGATACCGAGGCTAGACATGACAGCAATATATAAGCGACTTATGTTTTTTAAAATTTGTCCATAACAAGCATTTAAGAAATTGTGGTTATACTGGTCTAAGAGTCGTTCCAAGTCAAATGAGTAGAGCAAAGGTGTTATTTCGCAAAATACGGGCAAGCAAGGTCATTCCGCACATTGTTGTGGGTTTCACCATGGAGGTTACTTGCGCAGTACGCGGCTATCGATAACGACACTATACACTGTCTGCTGTAAATTTCAGATATCAGAGTCGCTTTTATATTGCGAGCTACCATCTTGACCCAAAGGTATGACTAAAAACAGGAAGGATGACAGACAGATAACGTGAATAGGGTAAAAGGCCGGAATTCATTGAGAAATAGCTGTTCTTCTGGCTACTGAAATATACAATGTGTAAATATTCTTGCGCTGGAAGTCTCATCACCTCACAACTTGGGGTTTATCTAGGCTCACATTCAGAGGCCCTCTGCCTCGCTGTCTGCCCTGGCTTGCAGCCATCAAAATCGATTTGTATACTTTGGATATATATATTGGCATAAAGACCACTAAACATACTCTGACTAAGTACGCTGAGATGAATCGCGACGGGAAGGAGAAGACTATGGAGATATATATTCCAACCATCAGAGCTCATGGTCATCGCATGGAACCAAACAGACTGGAGATGAGGACTTTCATCGTGGCAATCTCGCTGAGACTAAATTGCGTGAGAGCGTTTCATATCTTCTGCATCTCTTTGACAGCTGCTGTCACTTCAAGCTCTGTTTACGTTTCACTACCCCACCAAGATCTTAAGCGAGTGTCGTGAGAACATCCATCACAATTCGCTCACCTGCCATTCGCTGTCAAGCCCCATATAATTGTCGTTGCGAGCCGTAAACACATCTAAGACTTATATCTGCAAATGCTCAGGGATCTCCGTAAGGGTTTTCTCCCAAGCTTTGAAGTGCCTTTCTCAACCACCTTCGAGCCTCCTTCCAGGATTATGCAGAACCATCATGCATGGCCTAGTGCATGCAGTGTCAACCCCTAATAATTCAATTTGGCCGACGATGTGGTTGTCCTCGCAATTTTTAGAGATGAGTAGAATACATACCAAGTTCACGCTATACCCCTGCCTCCAGAGTTAACTTAAGACCAAGCGATTCACCTGCAGGAAGACTCACTGGTCTTCAGCATCTCTGCCATGCTATCAAATCACGTCTGCCAGTTTCGATAGTCACTTTCTTTGCAAGTATTCAGCCTTTCTACAGCCAAATTAAGTATTTAAGGCAACAGAATCTGTACTGACGAACTACAAAAACATTCACGATCAGACGGCGTCCGACTCAAGGGAGATGTTGACCGCAGTGTTTCTGCTGACAGTATCACTAACTGATTTTATATGCCCTTCCTCAACCACTCAATCATATTCACAAATCTGCTCTATTATGCCCGTCTCTCGTGACCATGTCACTTTTTTCCAGACTTCACACCATACCTAGCTCTCAGGAAAAGTGAATCTGTACTGATATTCACAAATCTCTCCTCCCTCAAGGATAAAAATTCGAATCATCTCCTCTAGGAGAGCGGTAACAAACAAGATGCCATGATGGAGGGTCCTCTAGGACGCCAATGTCTGTTTACGTGAGTACCTCCTCATTGCGAGAAGACATTCAATTCCAAGAAGAGCAAGCGATTCCTTTATGTCCGATCCAAGTTCGTATCGCTCTGTCTGGTCTTTCACACAAGCTCAGAACTATTCCCCCTCATATCTCGCAACGCCAGACGGTTGTCAAAGTCCTATCCTCTGTCAGCTCCTTATCTCACCACCCACAACTGGCTCAGAGATTCAAGACTACTCAGTATCGACACCAACTTACGATCACATACAATATTTTCAAATGTTCTTGTGATGAAATCCACTCTCTATTTTCTGCATCAGCAATAGGAGAGTGACCACATCCATATTATTGAACACATGGAATCTATTGGGCCATTTGGATCAGAATGAATGGCTGGGGAGAACGCAGTCCTTATGTACCTACATTGCGAAACCTCTTTTATATTGCTACATTCCAAGTCTATTTCATTGGTCGAATTGGCTTCTTCATCAAAGAAATGAAAGTCGACACTCTAGAAATCAGAGTAATATGGTCTGAACTCTACATTGTAGCGCCGCTCCCAAGATATAATTCGAAGCGCAAGCAGTAAGAGCACAATCATAATACTTCTAGCAGAGGTCAAGTGAGGCATAATTATCTGCACGATCAACTAGAAATAATGCTTTTGCTCTATGTTATCCAGCGCTATGAAAGACTCGGTCTCGCCTAATAAGCCAATCTCACTAACAACGATATCAGAGAAATGCATGTATGGAAAAAATGCATGGTATCCAGCGTGTCTTCTACAGATGTGTCTGTCTACGCAAATAAACGACGGAGAAAATCCTAGAGAGCAGGCTCAAGATCAAGCTTAAACTCAAACGATCGCCGGCTCAGACTCGCGAAAGATGATAGAAAGGATTGAATGTTTTCTTCTTAAGCGCCTCGTCCAGCACCAGCTCCACGTCCAGCTCCGCCTGCACCACCCATCATGTTTCGTGCCCTGTCATTTGTTAGCTATCACGCTCTAGAAATTGCGGACAAGTCCAGAAGTAGCCAATAAGGAAGAGGTATACTCACATCTCAGCAATCGAAGGATCCTGCATCAAGCTCGCCAGATCCGGCATTCCTCCACCCCCTCTTCCTCCCTGCGCACCCCCAGCCCCAGCCCCAGCGCCTCCCGCACCACCAGCACCACCAAACTGGCTCGCCATATCGCGTATCCGCGGGTTACTCATAAGATTCTCCATCATATCCGGGTTGCTCATCAGATTCTGCGCCATGCTCGCAAACATCGGGTTGCTCATGATCGCACTCAGATCTGGCATCCCACCACCCGCACCTCCAGCTCCACCACCAAACATGCCCGCCAGCGCGCTCAAGTCTGGCATGCCGCCTGCACCGGCACCAGCACCGCCTGGAGGACCGCGAGAAGCGACTTCGTCGTCCTCATCGCTGTCATCTCCGGCCTCGAGCTCCGCAACACGCTTCTTGGCTGTCTCGAATCCCTTCTTCATGGCGTCACTTCCGCCGTTACCTTCGAACTCGATGCCCTTGCCGTACGCCTCCATGCTGCCCTTTGCGTCACCGAGAGCGAATCTCGCAAGACCTAGTCTGCTCCATGCCTTTGTGTATTTGGGGTCTGCGGCAACGGCAGCTTCTGCGTCTGCGCGGGCGGACTCGTGGTCCTTGGATGCGGAGTGTGCGGCGGCACGGTTGGAGAGGAAGATGGGGTTGCCTGGGAGGATAGCAAGTGCTTTGCTGTAGAGATCGATGGCTGTTGGGTAGTCCTTCTTGGCCATGGCGGCGTTTCCTTGACTCTTAAGTGACTCTGCCTCCTTCTTTTGTGCTTCAGTCGGGGCGGCTGTCGTAGACGGACCTGCAGCAGCCGCTGGTGCGGGGGATTTGGACTTTAGCTTCTCGTAGACAGAGTAGATTTGGAGGAGAGTCTGGGAGTCCTTGGGAGTTGCATCTGTTGGATCGACCTTGAATGATTCGGCAATACATGATTGTGCGACTTCGACAGACTCGCGGTCTTCATCTGTAAGAGTGCCATCAGTGAGGGAGGTGCTGAGGAAGTCGATTATCGAAAGCGCGAGGCGCTGCTTGGTGGTAGCCATGTTGGAGAGGAAGGCTGCTTTGATTGAGGGACGTATCGATAGTAGGGATTCTAGACCGACGAATTCGATTGTAGGAAATTGTGTTGGTGGAGTTGAAGCTGTTGTGATGAGAGATACAAATGGAACTGGGATGAGGTGAAAGAGATAGAACATGCTCGATTAAAGCTGGTGGGGTTTGGATACTAGCGCAGGATCATGTGGCTCGACATGCCTTCTACCCCTCTGCGCAAGCCGTAACTTAGTCCTGGTACACCAAATGGGCAACCCGGATTCAACAAAACAACAGACTATCCACAAATTGACATGTGCTTGAAATTCCATAGGATCTTCAAATAATCTAGTTCTCAGATCAGATCAACTTTCCTTTAGGAAACCTGATCAATCGGCGCGGCTGTTGCTAAATGTGAAGCAGTAACCTTTTGATTTCTCGGAGGACTGTGCTGCACCAATTCCAGAACTCAGCCAACTAACAAGGCTCGTTATAGCGAGTATTGTATCGGCCTAATCGATCACATCTTATAATACTTCGAGAGAGTATAAGAAAGACTTCATGATTTTGCTTGAATAACTAACTACAATACAGACAGTGTCCCGATGTGGGAATACCCGATACCTTTCCGATGAACAGCATTTCAATTTCCCACTTTTGCCCACCCATGAATACATCTAGCAATGCCAGCGGTTTATAGTCCAGAAAAACCTGCTAAAGTCTATAAAAATGCTCAATTACATAATCTCCTCTGGTGATAGCCTTCCAAAACATCAGAAGCGTTCCCCAAACGCGTGACCAGAACAAGAATACTGATCAGATGGGTGGTCCGAAAAGGCGTGAATGTGAAGGATGCTCGTAGTAGTGAACAGTGAACAGAGAATGATGTACAATGCATACAGTTGCGGTTTCGTTAAAGTATTCGCCAAGGCTGCGTGTTGGACAAGTCGACTTCTGAAGAATCAAGTGGACTAAAGGACGACGTTCCAGTCAAGGCATCGCAAAGGTAACCTTTGGAGTATTTCCTCTATGAGGAATACCAGCAGCGGGAGAAGGGAGAGGAGGTGGAGGACCGGAGACCTCATCCAGCGACGTTCCTGAAGAAGCAGCTGTTGATCCACTTCCGGTACCAAGCTTCTCAGCGTTTCGATGCTTCAATCTCCAATGCCGATTGCGACGATGTCGAATACTGCGAGTCTCTTGCTGTACAGGAGGATCACTCGGGGCAGATACTCGACGGCGTTGCTGGACAGTATTAGTAGATCAAGCAGGATTCGTGGTGAAGTGACATACCGCTGCTGCATTTTGCAGCAATGGTTGTCCTTCACCTGAACTGACTGCAGTCATGTCCGAATCCTGCTGACCATCAAGCGAGTTGTTTGGTCGATTTGTTGGCTCACTCTTGGCTTGGTGTCGGCGATTAGAAGAGCGGGTACGCTTTGGTTTGGGCTTATCAAATCCAAGCGTATTATTACCTTCATCGATATCATTCCGAATGGTGGTAGAATGAGACTCATCCGCCGTAGAAGCGTTCCCATCTACTATTATCAGTGAAGCCCAAGCACGCGATAGGTAATAAGACCTACCCATTCCATGCCTGTCGATAGCCTTGGCAGCTTTCTTCCCAGCTTTCTTGGTCAAACTAGCGATCTTTCGCTCCTCCTTCTCCTGCTTCTTCTGTGCTTTGGCAGCTTCCTTTGTCTCGGCCTTGGAAAGGGGAGCTGATGGCTGTGACTGTGGTTTCGATTGAGTAGGAACGAATTCCGGTGCATCTGGCTTCAACTTCGAACCCTTCAGGCTGTTAGACCACACTGATATATAGATGAAAAAGGAGCGAATTTGATCAAAAGTAGTTGATGAATCAGCGCGGCACATTTGCCCAGAGCATGGTGTGACGGACTGCCGTAGTCAAGATCACGAAAAAACGAGGAGAGAAAGCAAAACAAATGGAGATTGCAGCAGACTTGCTATTCAAATCGTGGCTCAAAAGTGAGTGCTTGAGACAGTGATGATCTTTGATCAATCACTTACCTCTCGTTTGTGACCACTCTCCTCATTCTTCTCGATCTTTGTCTCGATATTCGCCTCGGTGTCAAGCTTGCCTCCGTCGCCTGGTTGCTTTACTTCATCCTTTCTCGGCTCATCGTGACGAGTCGTCTTCATGGCCTTGGCTAGTTCGACTCTCTGCATGGTGGGTGTGAGATCGTTGATGATACTCGCATCACGTTTCTGAGGGCTCCGAGATCTTGAACGACTCTTGATGGGCTTGACGAAGATTTGTTTCGACCACAAATCGTGGTATTTGCCATTCGTGTGAATGAGTTCATCATGAGATCCTTGTTCGACGATCTTGCCGTTCATAACGACCACAATGTGATCAGCCTTCATGATTGTCGACAAGCGATGGCTAGTAACAGTCAGAAAGTCTAGCTGTAAATGAATAGGGCTCACCTACGCAACAACAAATGTAGTCCTGTCCTGACAGAGAGTCTTGAAGCCTTCCTGGATCAATTGCTCGGTTTCTGTATCGACAGCACTGGTTGCTTCGTCAAGTAGAATAATATCAGGACGCTTGAGTATGGCTCGGGCAATAGCAACACGTTGCTTCTCGCCTCCGGATAATTTCACGCCACGATCGCCGACCTTAGAGTCGTATCCTGAACCAGTCAGTAAGTGATCAATGATGGGGTGCCAGCTCAACTACCATCAGGAAACGTTTTGATTTTGTCGTGAATTGCAGCCGCCCTACAAGCCTCGTGAACTTCCTCGTCTGTGGCAGACAGTCTTGCGTATCGGATGTTATTCATGATCGTATCATTGAAGAGCATTGGCTCTTGCGGTACAACACCGATTCTCTCTCGTAGACTGGGGAACGTTAGCAAAAGCCAATCTGTATCTTACGACTCAACTCACCTATCCAGAGTGACTTGGCGAATATCTTGGCCGTCAATGGAGATGGAACCGGATGTGACTTCGTAAAATCGGTCGATGAGCTTGAGAATCGTCGACTTCCCGCCACCAGTCTCACCAACCAGAGCAACCGTCTTTCCAGAAGGAACAACGAAACTGACATCGGTCAAAGTAGGCTTACGCTCGTCGTAAGCAAACGAAACATTGTCAAATCTTACTACTCCGTCTCCAAGCTTCAATGGCTTTGCTCCTGGCGCGTCAACGATTGTTGGCTTAGTTTGGAAGAGTTCCAGCAGTCGCTCGGCGTCCATCAAGCTATATGAAATTTGCTTGTACATGGTACTGAAGAATGCCAAAGGACCTGGGAAGATCAGCAAGTAGCGCAATGCGCAATGTGACGAAGAAGGGGGGACCTACTTTGCATTTGGCCCCAGTAGACTAATAGAGTCGTGAATTTACCGACTGACTGGCCTTCGTATGCAACCTGGTAGACTCCAAGCCAGAGAGCTCCCAGAAGCCCAAGGGTAAGGATCAAAGCTTGTGTAGCACCGATTGCTTGTGAGGACATTTCGTAGTTTCCCTTCGATTTCATGTGTTCCTTCACAGCTTGGCAAGGTTAGCAGGAGTGAGTCAAGGATCGGAATTGCTTACCTCCAGAATATCTATGGCGTTCGTATGGGATCATATTGAAAAGCTGCCAACAGAAGTTAGGACAGGGAACGGAATAATGGGGATTATTGGGACTCACACTCGCAGTGCTCCAGCCATCAAGTGATTGCTGGCCCATAGTCCATTCGCGTCTGTATATTGTGATATACTCGCGACGCATTTCGGCTCTTCGAGAGTACAACTTAGTCGTCATGTAGAGGTACGACACCACAGTTGACACCATCATGAGCCCCATGTACGCCCCAAATAATGACCAGAGGTATGCAAAGGCGACGGTAAGATCAATAAACATTGGTACAACCTGGAAGCACACAATATCAAGCAAGTCCGTAACTGACCTGCCTCCATGAATAGCTTGGGTCAAATCTGAACTGTTCTTGTTGTCGTGGAAATCGGAGGAGAGACTCATTAAATGTGCATGCGAGGCAGTACTCAAAGCATCATACGAATATTGTTCGAGGGGCATCCAGAGCCACTTCTTAAGCCATCCGATTCCGGCACCACCGCTGATGAAACGAAGCGCTGCATAGATGGCGACCGGAAGCCATATGCTCGAAGATTTGTCTGCCTTGGTTAGTAACAATGCATGTAACGCGATTAATATGTGCTCACCTCCATCGTGATAATTCGTCAAGCTGTCGATCATGACACCCATCTGATTGGGAACAAGTACGTTCAAAGCATTTGTTGCCAGCAGACAAAACCCAACAAGTACGGCTCTGAACTGTAGGAGCCTGTTATGGTAAGGCCAGACATAGGGAAAAAAGATCTAAAGAATATTAGCAATGCGTCAATCATGACTAATATGTAGACAAACTGTGAAGCCCTTGGCGTATGTGAACCAGTTACCATCTTGCTCCAAGCGCTTATCGATTTTTGCTTGTGCTTTTCGCTGCTGAGCAAGGAATGAGTCTTCCGAAGTATCACTTGCATTGCCGGCAGTGTCAGAATCCTGCGAACTATCCGTATTTGTGCCGTACCCATTTCTATTCAAGGTGGATGCTTCGCTTGATGGCTTCTTGCCCAATTTCTTCTTCAGAAGCGATTGACGCTCGACGTCGCTGTCTTCGTAAAGTTTGTCGTCGTTGCGTAGGCCGAAGAACAGCGATGGCAGGAAAATGAAGAAGCTAGTTCTCAGGATTTGAATGGCCAGAATGGTAAAGTCGAAAGCCTTTTTCGGAGGAGCGAAGACATTCGGCACGACAAGAAGAAATAGTTCCACGACTATGCCAATAAACCATGTTCCGTAGTATGGGTACCACACCGGAAACTTGCTGTCAGTCAAGGCGAGACATTGAACCCCGAAGGCAATGGTCGACGCGATCAGGTAAATCTGTTGGAGTGTCAGGAAAGGCTGCTAGCGAGCATATCAAGGGTTCATCGATGGCATATAGGTACATACCACGAGGTCCTGTGGTGGATAGTTGCCGGTAATGAAGACTTGAACAACGACGATGAAGGTTTCAAGCAACTGTACATAAATGTTAGTCGATCAGCCAAGATACAGTGCTGGGTAAGCGACGTACGTAGGTTAAGGCGATTGCGAATATCAATCCAAGCATAACATCGCGGCGGACAGGCTGATCCTGGACTCGGAGTTTTCGTGTTTGTAGAGTACAGACTGTGATGGCGAGAGCGATGAGGAAATACAATGAGACCAAGGCAGGATAGCCGTAATGAATGGCTTGAATGGCGGCCCAGAGCTGCACACATGTCAGGAATGCCATTTTGAAGAGATGATCTGGAATGATGAGAAGGCGGCATACCTGATCTGGAGCTTTTGGAGCCATCTTTGTGGCCATGACAGGGGACTCTCGTTGCAATCCCATCAATGGTCAAAGTTGGCGATTCGAAACTGTAACAGTAACGACAGTCAGCGTCCGTATCAAGGAATCGGCTGTGTTGAAGCCCACGGCGATGATGCAAAGCTGCAGAGGTGGAAAGGAACAAAGTTGAAGAAGTTGAGGAAGTTGAGGCGCAAGTGAAAGCTTTTCCCGCGAGGCTATTGCCAGTACTTGAAGTGGAAGGGACGACTAAGCGACAAGGTGAAGGAGAAGGAGAAGGAGAAGGAGAAGGTGAAGGTGAGGGTGCCGAGACCAGGCGAGGCCAGACCGACCCGCTGTGAATACCTAGGCAGAGAAGGAAAGGCTGACACCGTAGGTAAGCAAGCGTGAGAAAACAGAGAAAGGAAAGCAGGGTAGGGCAACACCATGCGAAGCAAATTGAATGACGCAGAACTCAAGCGAAGCGAGAGAAAATGTCCATCCAGGTAGGCGCGATGCAATGAGTAGTGAGGATTGTTAAAGAGTCCACTTGTTTGAACTGACTCCAGGTAAACCTTTTCTCTACCCTCCCTAGTACAATGGAAGCATTCCCTCAGCTCAACCCTCAGCCTCATCACACACCAAACAAAAAGCCTGCTTGCGACTGAGTGACTCCCAAACACGGTGACTGAAAGCAGTAAACACAACAAAGTAAAGCCATGTTTACCCGCACCGAAGGTGGCAGGAGAAAATGTTGCAAGGCAAAGTAAGCCTAATGTGTACGTACCTAGGACATCCAGACAGTTCTAATTGTATTATAGGGTGCAGTGTGGGTTGCAGGTGGGTGGTTGAGAGTTCTGTGGGGTCCTTTTCGCTGGGTCCTCCAATACCAATCCAGCACAGCGTCCCTAGTTAAGTACAGCCTTCTCTCAAGACGTACGTCTGACTCCCGAGCTGGAGTAGAATTTGTCTGCCTTCTCTCACGACCTGAAGGTCCGGATTCAGATGAAGAGTGTCTGCCTTGAAATGCTGGGAATTCTGCTTACAATTTCCAGCTCAATTGGCCGCTCGCTCTAATGCTCGTCCCGGCAGCACCTGTCAGCCGCTTTTACTGCCGTAAGCTAGATCGATTCCTGTTATGATGTGTTGCACAATCACGTTCAATCGTATTCTTTGGTGGAACAGAACGGCAGCAGCTTCATGCTCAGCTTCACGATGTGGTGTGGTGGTGGGGGGCACCCCTTGACTTTGTGCCCTTTGCTTCTCGCTCCTAGATTGAGCCATTGCCACAATGACTTCAAACTGCGAACGAGAACAAAGCCACGGCCGAATCACATCTGGTCCCTGCAACTGTGCTATTTGGCGGCGGCACTTACTTCCAGACGCACATCGACAACTGGCGGCATGATCGTGGAGGAGGCAGCGGTAGGCAAGGAAAGTCGGGGCAATATCAAAAGGAATATGGAAAATATGGAGATGCCAATGCCTCTTTGCGGCTGGCGCTCGACCTTTCTATGACCGCGCTTGTTCAAGAAGGCAACAGCGTCATGGCGGTCAGTCCGGGGAACAGGGAGATGCTCATGAAAGTCAGCAGCCATGGCTTGCCAGAGTCACAGAGCTCAGGGCCGGCCCATGGGTTTCATGGGTTTGAAGGCACATCTGTGCATGTGTCGACTCAAGAAAGCCAGCGGGTCTTGATGACAGGCAGGATGAGAACGGTGTACAGTACGACTCAGGTTGTGAAAGCATTATCTGGCAAGGTACCGGTGTGGTGTTGGGCTCACGATGCCGATGCGGAGAGCGGTTGGATGGTGGATGTTGAGCAGGACGAAGCAGCAAAGGCAAGGAGCGGAGGCAAAGGCAAAAGCAAGATGCAGCAGAGAGCACCCAGGCGGTAGGCGGCCAGGCGGCCTCCCAGCCAGTAACCATACCCGGCTAGGCTGCTTGGATGGCCATATTTCGCTGAGCATGGGCTCCGTTCGGGGCTTTCAGGGTATGTTGGTTGGTGGTTTGCGGCGAACCCTGGACCAGCTGGGCCCCACTAGCAAAAGCATCAACATCCATCCGCAACCTTGCTCATGTTTCTTCCATCTTGCACACTTTTTCCCATCTCCCCCTTTCCCCCAATTTATCGTCCCATACTCGACTTTCTTTTTCTACTCCCCAATTTCTGTCAGAATTATCCGTCGTGCTCGGATCAGCAGTTCTTCGCCATCCAGAACAGAACAGCCACCAAGCCCCAGCCCAGCCTGTCACAACCGTTACGGGCTTCCCATGCGTGTCTTGACGCAACACGGCTGTGTTCCTGCAGAAGAATTTCTTCCCGAGCTAGATACTGGCTGAATACCATGTGATGTTGGCAATATATGGAGTCAGAGGCTTCAAAAGACCCTCTAAGGAGGCAATCAGAGATCGATCAACTTCACCGGCATCTACGAACGTGAGCGATGTTCCCGTTTCGACCCATGATTCTGCTTTGCAGTAACAGGGAGCAGGCTCTCAACGTGCTGGCATCCAGAGTCCACTTTGCCATGCATCCACGGGCACAGAAGCTCGGTACCAAAGGTCGTCTCCGGTGCTCTGCTATTCTGGGATGCTGCACAGATACGAAAGCCTGTGTTGACCTGCTCAATGCTGCAATACACACCAATATCAGATGTTGGATGTATAATTGGGTCGGCAGGTATTACCGTCGAGACACACCGACAGGGCCAAGACCGCCATGCCGTCGCAAAATCCTGAGGATATTTTATTCTCCGCCAGGAAACTTATCAATTTCTGTCAGCTGGTATCAATCGATTGGTTCTAGGAGGATGTGCTCACTATTGTGACGCATCAGTAGAAAACTGATAATCACACCGTGCTTCGAGTCGGTGGTGTCATGTCGTTCGACTGCGCTTCTCTCTGCAATAAGCCGAACCACGTTGCACGAGTCGACCCGTCAGCACGGTAGTGGCCATGACCGACACACTGAGCTGGACCGAGATATCTATATCTGATCTCACTGGTGAGGCTTGAATGTGGCCTCGAATTGCAAATTCGCCGACTTCCAACCAACTTGCAGCATCAGCGAATGGCGCACATCTGCATGATCTGACCTGGCGTGGCATGGCATCATGATTTTTTTTTTTTTTTGCTTTGCATGCTTCTTGAAAACCTGTCTCTCTTTCCAACATACGTGTCAACAATGAAGAGCAGAACAAGGCATCTGACTCCAGTACGAGCCTCTTACCGACTTTTGGGTTGAATGTGGGGTCCTTTTGACACTGAAAAGCCCACTAGGGCCCATGTTATATGCTTGAAGTGTCCGCTCATATCTGCCCATTTATGTACTGCGCATGTCAATATTGCACTTACTCCTTTACAATAATACCGGCCAGTGACCCCCACACCGCCAGCGCTTGTTTCTTCAACATCGAGTCCGCCGATCTAAGGTGCTCCTGCATAGCTGCGTCAATCAGAGTCACAAGCACAGCAACAATGTCGGTCTAGCTGTGCCAAACAATAGCATACGCATCATATCACTACTGTTGAATTTGGTATTTTGACAGATTGGATTCCATTGGTTCTGTATCAGCAATTGCTGACGCCTATCAAGGCCTACTGCTACCCGAAAACGCTTCATTCGTAAAGCAAAGCACCTTTGAGACGCGGTAAACAGGAACGACGAGTAAAACGCCAAGGCTATGCACTAGAGATGGCCTCCATCAATCATCGATCATCTGATAGTTATCCTGCACTGAGAGAGAAAGTAACCAAGTCTATCCGGCCACGAGAACAAGTCAAGCAGCTTCTGGAACAACGAGACAACCCAACCCGCAGGAACCTTCAACGCATATGCAGCATGGTCGGAAAAGACATGCAAGACCGCCAGAAAGGGAGAATGAAAAGAAAGATCAAGTGTGCAATGCATCCAGACCATACTCCTCCGCCCAAACGACCATCTAAGCCTACTTGCCGCCAGCTGGGCCACCCTCAGGACCATTGAACGCCTTTGCGATAGCTGCGGTGAAAGCATCCTTGGCCTTCTTATCCGGACTTGGAGTACCTCTGACGTTGCCAGGACTGCCCATTGTCAACGGAGCGGAGCTGTCAACACTAGCACCGTAGCCGATAGCCTGACGAGTTGGAGAGGGGAACTGGAAACCTGGCACGCTGACTCGTCCGGGTGGAGCAACGATCGGGATGGCAGCAGCTCTACGAGCACGGGATGCGGCTGTTGGGTTGGAGCCAACATACAGACCATGGGTGCGGGAGCGGCCTGATCCGTGGACGAAGGATCCTGCAGCAGGTTGGTTCTGGTGAGTTGGGGTAGTCATTGGGCTGGTGAAAGATCCTGTGCCAGACTGGGTTGGGTTGTGAGGGACCGCCATATTGTTGAAAGCATAACGCTCATTACCTGGGGTTGGTCGAGGGTTGTCCGCAGAGTTAAAGAATCTGCTCTTCATGAGACCTTGGGAAGTAGGAGTATGATAGGCAGACGAGCCAGTGTAATGCCAGCCCCCTGAGCCAGTAGCACGGCTCTGGGGACTGTTGGATGTCGTACGAGACTTGAATGAGCTGGATTGACCGCCGAATGAGTTGTAGGTGGCTCCTCCAGTGTTCATATGAGTCCATCCTGAGCTGGGCATGTTGGGTGCTGCAAGGAAGCCGTGGGTGACGATGCCTCGCAAGTCACTCCTACCACCTGCAGTACTGCCAAATAAATCGAACGAGGTATGAGTCTGGTTGTTACCACCGCCCATCATGCTGCCTCCCATCATGTTGTTTTCCGTGTTGTTACCTCCCATGTTGCTACCCCCCATTGAGTTGTCTCCTCCCATCATATTCTGCTGCATCGAAGTGCCTCTCATCGTGGTGTAACCATCACCCTGTTGCTCATTTGTCATTGTGCTGAATCCACCATATCTTGCAGTATCTCTCTTCCCAGTATAGTTAAAGACACCAGGCTTGAAGTCACCGAATTGAATACCCGTGGCTTGCTGTTCATTGCTTTCACCTGCATCATCTCCTTGAATATCTTCAACTGGCAAGTCCGAGACGAATGAATCAGGCTCTGATGCAGGTCTATGCGCCATGACTCCTGCCGAGAGCTCATAGAAGCCGGGGCCTGGTGAAACTGACTTATAATCCTGCTTGGCCAACGCACTGAACGAGGGAACGTTCTGAAGAGTTGATGTGAAGGTGTTATCAGCGGCGGCATGCGAGCGGTTGAAAGTCGTAGTTGGAGCGAACTGGAATGGACCCGTAATGGGCAAGTTGTCGTACAGGTTCGAAGGGCCATCAGCGGCGAGAGAGTTCAAGTAAGCGCTGTTCGAGACCGCACGACGCTGCGTCGAGCCTTGCAGCTTGGAGATGAAGTCGAAGTTCTTTTGACGGTCGGGGTTCTTGTACTCCTTGGCTGCAAAGACCTTGCCGGCTTCCTGTCTCTTGATAACGTCGGGGTTGCCAGCAGGAAAGAACGTATCATCGTCCTCCTCGTCCATGCCCTTGATCTTCTCCTGTTCCTCCCAGTACTTCTTGATGTGGGGTGGCAGATTCTCGGGCTTGTTGCGCTCCTCGAGAAGCTTCTGCTTGACCTCCTTAGCATCAATGACAGCAAACGGAACCATCTTCATTGGAGTCTTCTCCTTCTCGATCTTCTCCTCGTCCTCATCATCGTCACCGTCGCCCTCAGGACCGATCTGCTCGCCCTTCTCAGTCCAAGGCTCGCAAGGTGGGCCATTGAACGGGATGTGCTTGAGGGAGAAAGCTTTGTGAAGAGCCTGTCTGTTCTCATAACCTGGATCAGTTGGCTTCTCACCCCACCCAACATATGTATCCCAGTTGAAGTCTTCATCATACGGCGCATCCTTAGGATAACCTCCATTTTGGACCCAAACCTGCTGCGACGCGCTCGCGCCCATCAATCTCTCATAATGAGCCTTCTCAGCCAGCATGTCGGACTCGCTCGCACCAGATTCAGCCTCGACCTTCTTAAGCATTTCCTCCTCCATCTCCTTGGCCCTATCATCAAAATTCAGCTGCTCCAAGAGGTCTTCAGCGGCAGCCATCTTGTCGTCGTCGGCTGCGGGAGCCATGTAGAGCGATTTACGAAGATCTCGCGATCTCTGCGTTGCTTTGTGGTGTCTGTAGAATTTGCGATTCAGCGCGGTCTGCAAAGATGCTTCTGAAGCGGAAGCGGAAGCTGAAGTAGATGGAGCGAACAAATTTTCTGCCGAGTCGGAGACTCCACGATGATGTCGTTGTGTGTTTGCCTGAGCCTGAGCCGGAGCCTTGTCCTCGATATCAATATCGTTATCTCGCTTATCCTCCTTAGCTCTGTTTTCCTTTGCCTTGCCCTTCTCGTCCTTTGCTTCAGCCTTGTCAGTCTCCTTCTTAGGCGGGCCTTGGCCTCCCTGCGCAGCAAGTGATCCCCTCGGCGTGATGAGATCCTCCAACACAACTCCCTTAGCTGGCAAGATCGCTCCATCAGGGACACGGAACAGATGTCCTCCTCCCTCGACTTTCTCACTCATCACCATGTCCCCATCCGACACATCCCCCACCTTAACCACAGTCCGACCCTTCAGCATCGGTGCCCTACCACGCTCCTCCACCTCCTTTTCCTCCCTATTCGCAGCATCAAACAATAATTTCTTAACCAACGCCTCCCAGAACATCTCACTCTCACTCTCTATCTCCCCCTCCTCACCACCACCCCTCCCATCCCAAGCGACCCATGTGGTCTTCCTCACCACACCCACCATCTCATCCACTTCCTCCTCACCAGAAAGCAAGCCTTCAACCCTCGGCAATATCAACATCTGCTTCTTTTCTCCAAAATCCTTCAACCACTCCAAACTCTCCCAACCTTTGAGATTCAAGTCGGTCAGAATCAAATCCAAACCTCTAATCTGCACACTCTGCACCAAGAGCCTCGCCAAACTCCCCGAATGTCTCAAGTTCTTCAGCAGAAGCTCTTGTAATTTGAGCACTAGGACTCTGAGTGTGGTTGTGGGTGTTAGGAGGAGTGGTTGGAGGGGTGGGAGGAAGGATCCCAGGGGTGAGTAGAGGGCTATGGGGATAGATAGGGGAGGGAGTTCGCTGGTGTCGTGGGCTATAGTGAGTTGAAGAAGCTGCGTTGCTTGGGTGAGTGTTAGGGTCGGCGATTTGGAGTTTGTGTCGGTATTATCGGCTTCAGGCGATGTGTCGGGATCGTTCTGGGTGGTAACGGTCTCGTCTTTCTTCAAAGCTAGGGTTGAGCCAGAGTGCGTGGAACCAAGTGGTTGGAACGGAGTCGATGTTGCTGACACATTTCCCGACATTGTGTTTGAACCAGCTCCTGAACCAGTTGCTGAGACGGTTCCTTGTCTTGTACCCATTCCCATGGGAGTTGATGTGTCCGGATGTTGGTAAATAATAAGCTCAGATGAATTACCGCCACTCCCAGAGCCACACCCAAAGTTGGGATTAAGTGGACTAGATCCGGAGCCAGGAGCAAAGGGACCAGACGTCTGAGTAATGAACGACGGTACATTCACGTTACCAGTCCGAATAGGCGAAGGTGTATGAGGCGTAAATGTTTGGAAGCCCCTGCCGCGAGCAAAGCCTCCTGATCCAGCCCGCGCAGTAAAACCTGTATTTCTCATTCCAGTATGTGGTGTATTTGAGAACGGTAGTTGTGGTGGTACATATCCAGGTCCAAAGTTCGGCGCAGAGTTTGAGCTGAATGTCGGCCCAGAGTAGGAGGGAGGGGTAAAAGAAGAGCTGAAAGTAGGACTGACCCAAGATAGGTCAAACGATGACCCGTATCCGCAACCAAAAGAAGGCGTACGATTATGTCCCAGGCCCTGTTTAGAACCAATAATTATTCTTTGCCCTTGACCTCGACCTCCAGATGAGCCCGTGGAATGGCCTCTGAAATGACCTCTAGAGCGTCCTCCTGATGGTCCGCGAGAGTGACCTCTAGTATGACCCCCAGAAGTACCTCTAGAGTGACCGCGAAAAGGGAAGCCACTCACAGGCTGCTGTGGGAAAGCGATTGCTTGTTGAGTTCCTTGACTTTGCGGCAAGCCTTGAGTATAACGACGACTTGGAGTATTTTGAACCGAGAGAGGCGCTGGATTTGAGCTTGTATAGGAGGGAGTATGTGGATTGTGACTTGAGCTGGAGCTGTGACTGATATCTAATTCGGCAGAGACAGAGATTGTGATTTGAGGTCGAGGAACGTTTTGACGATGGCCATGAGATGGTTGTGAGCGAAGAGTAAAAAACGAGAGCTGTGGTGCTCCTGGGCCTGGAAGTCCCTGACTTGAGTATGATGTACCTGATCCTGGAATCGGCGGGAAAGGATTCCCATCTGGATATAGGTATGGCGTAGCTCCTTGTAATTGTCGAGGAGGAATTGGATTCTGATTTGGGGGCTGGAATGGTGGAGTTCCTCTTGGGGGTCGAGGTGGTGTCGCCATCTCTTCTTCTGTCGATCTGTATTGTGTTCCTGTTATGTTATCTTGCCTTTCTCTTCCCTAACTGTTCTTGAACAGGCTCTGTCATCTTTCTTGAGTCTCAATCTCTTTCTTCTTCGTCTTGTCTTGGGTTTCCACCTTCTCTTCGAGCAAGAATTCGCCTTTGTTTACTTCCTGTCTGCCTCTTCACATCCCTCGACGCGATCTCTCCCTCCAAAGCAAGCAGCAAAGATGCGCAAACGAGTGTCTTGAGTGGCGCAATGCAGGGCAGGCCAAAGCAAAAGCCCAATTTGGTGTTCAAGATGGAAGAAAGATGATCTTGCGTAGCTCGAAGATAAGATTCACGTGCGGGGACGGGGGTGTGGAGACCTCTCGAGCTAGTGACTCGCTTAGCTATTTTCTTTTAGGTTGGCCTGTTTGAATGGGTGGGTCACGAGGATCCGGGGAGGCTGAGATGATTGATGTGTGAGAGGGATGGAGGAGCTTGGGTGTAATGAATTGTGGAAGAGACAAAAGGGTTGAGTTCTGATAGTCTAGGTTTCTGTTAAAGGAGGCTGTAGAATCGACTAGATGGAAGTACATATCTACTTCACCCAATCTGTAATTGCATCATTTTGATGATAGGAAATATAGTTTGACGTGTCTGGGTTGCGAGTCATAAGAAACTCTTCGTAGGGGGAATCGCTTGAACGTCAAGCGCGTCTAGACGAGAGGGACCTTCAGATCTTTCGCCGTCCTGGTTCCCCCCTTACTTTTTGAACTCGTGGCGGCACTGGACAATGGACTTGCAGGTTTTACAGTTATGTTTGAGTATATCTGTAAGTCAACCAAATTTTGGATTGGGAAAACTCAGAATTGTAAGACCTTCCAGTAAAAATGGTGAGGCGTTGATTCCTCGCTAGTGAAGCGATGCGGCAGATCTGCGTCTACTGCAGGTATCTTCTACGAGTTGCTCCAAATATGGCAATGTACTGGCCAATACATTGAGAGAGTTGCTGTAATATCCCCAGAGTATCTCTAGCAATCCCCAGGAGTCTTGCCATCTACCTCTTGGAGACTGAAAATCAAAACCCAAAGCTTTCTCGGCCTCTACTACTGGAGCTCAGACCAAGTTGATCTGTCGTTACCGAATACATGCTATTATTAAGGATAAAAAACTCATTATACAATCCTGCAGAGCTGAAATCTCTGCAGCTACTGCACGGTGAGCAGGAATCCCCCCATGGCCGAGGGTATGTCAGATGCTCAAGAGCTGCAGTTGCGTTCAACTCCAAATTAGCATATGCGGAGATATAGAGATGACCTCGGCGGCTGTATGTTCTACTTCCTCGTTTCATGACTATTAAAACCATTTTGGTTCTGTGAATTGGGCTGCACATACGACCGCAGAATCTTGGTTGATAGCAAACAGCGCAAAATGGATACATTGGCATCAACTTCATCAAGCAAATGAGACACCAGAGTTATTATGTGAAAGTTCAATGGCTGAAATGATCCGATCCAGCATCTCATATCATACTCATGCGGGGTCAACGGAATTTGTAACGAGTCTTCATTCTGAGAAATTTCTTCAGACTATCGCATTGACTTCAAATGCTCACTGGAATCAGGGACTCCGAAACTTCATCGGTTATTTATTTTCATAGCATTCTCGGGTCTTTCAAGCGGCGGCTCCTAGTAGGAAGTTACGCAGAGTTACACATCTCGAAATAGATTGCGGGTTGCGGTAACGTCGTTAAGCATACTTACAATTGGTTGACCAGTCCAGGATTTTTCGCCTTCAACGAACCTATGGATATATATATATACTTCATTACCAGCTGGTATCCGTATAGAAATCGACTCGCCTCAATCACTATCACATGGAGATGGCTTTGGCGTTCGTACTGACTCGGCGGAAACGTTGTCAGAAAGATAACTTTTTTGAAGCAGGACGCTCAGAGCAACATTTCATATAGACCGTGCGAGTTCGAATTGTTCTAGGCTTCATAGTGATTTCTTGGCTGTCAAGCGGTCGACTACTGTCAACTCGACTAGATTTTTCAGAATCGCGCTATAGTGAAGCTAGAAAGGTCTTTCGAATGATGCGTTTGATAACTCTTTGGTCCTCTAGAGGAGTCAATCTCTGCGTTCAGCAAATATTAAGGACATCATAGATCTACATATACCAGCTCATTGAGGCCTTACTTTCCATCTCCGTCTTCACAATTAAACTTCAGCGTAGAAGTCGTGCATCGCCTCCAATCTAGATTTGGCATGTCACAAGTACTATAGAGAGCGTGGAGAAGATGTGCATGGATGAGACCTACGGCGAGTCAAAAGGCCTCCAGTAATCGGCAGCGAAGTCGCTTTTCACAAGACTGCCATACCCACCAGCACAAGCCCGATGGATGTCATAATCCGAGTTCCAGTCCCAAGATACGAATATTCCGTCATCATCTCACCGAGCTTCCTGCCAACCCAGCACTTTTGCTCCCATTCCTCACGCCATGCTCGTCTCCCAGCCTCCTCTGCAACCTTTTCCTTCCGACTTAAATTCAACGACCGCCATCTCGCGGTGTTTTCATGAACAATTACACATCCAAGCATAGCCCATCTGATCGGCCTCACTTCGATCCATCCTGAGATGGGCCATGGGTATTTTAACCAGGCGATTTCTGCGGGCTTCAGCGCAGTGGACCTCGAGATTCTGCCATGGAGTCGTGAGCCAGGGACTCGGATCGTGTAAATTGGGCGCGGGGGCGGGGTGTAAAGTATTGCTAGAAAGCTATAGAAGTGTTTAGACTCTGGAATAGCAATTACGAAGACCTCGATCAATCACTCACAAGAGAACAAATAATGGGAGCATGGGAAATAGCATATATCTAAGCGAGTACGCTGGCTGAATGCTTGAAACGAAGAATAAAATGACTCGAGTCAAACGAGTGACAAGGCGGCTATGTACCAGCCCATTCAAGCGATCGGGAATTAACGGTTCGGCTTCGAAAAAGTCTTTGACACAAGCCATGGCACAGGACATAGCTGTTGAAATTAGGCAAGCCATCGAGGACACGAGGGCGGCGTTGGGACTCGACGAGGACGGTAGTTTGCATGGAACGAGTTCATCGGGCTCTGTACGAAGGCTTGAGGTCTTCAGCATAGTCTTTGGAAGATAAGAATGATGCTTTTGAGTATTTGAAAGCTTTGAAATGTTTCGGCCGAGAGCATCTGGGCATGTCAGCCTGGATGCTGATGTCACGTGTGAAGGATCGGATCTATATTGTTGTCAGGCATTTCACGTAAAATGAAATTCTTCCCGCTAGCTATGCCTCGGTGCCTCGGTCTGATGTATGTAGGGGCTCTGCTGAGTTCTGTCTGGAAGTTAGGTGGTTGGTACTTGTCCATTCCTAGGCGGACAGCAAACTCATCCGACAACTCGCTACCAGCTACTAACCCAGAACCACTTCCAGAAAAGAACCTGCTACTCTGACCCTTACATGAAGCCCTTTCCATAGATCTGCTCTCCAAAAACTCGTAGAGTCATCGGCATCATCGGATTCTTGTAATGCTCAACAATATCCGACTTCTCAACTGCGCAGCTATCGGCCTAAGAATCTCTGGTAGCAATCTTCTTATACTCCTTCTGCTTGTCCTTGCACCAACACTTTGGCAACACACCATCCCTCTTTTCTGCCTTCTTCAAGAATCTCTTGAAGTCAGGTAACGGATCCTCCCCAGCAAAGAGCCCACCAGCATCTCCTTGTATATTCATCTTCGACTCGTAGACGGCAGCAATCGATCAATTGTGTGAAGGCATCTTTCTCTGGAAGAGAATGGAGATAGTCGTTACCAGTGAGGCCGAGAAGTCCGTTGGCGGCGCGGAAGCCGGGACTGTGTTTATTGACTGGCTTCCCGCACACTTTCTTGTGCGCCTTCCAGTCGGCCTTCTGGCAGTCGATGGAGCGGTACTGGACGATGTGGCATTTACCGCAGCGCTTGAGGGGTGATGGGAGTTCCGTTTGGGGGTTTATCGCAGGTCGCGCATGTCGGCACATCGGGCTCTTAAGATGATTCGCAGGTCGAATTCCAGTCTTCAGAGGTTGCAGTGGTATCCATGTTGATTTGAGAGTGAAAGCTGTGAATGTTGATGTGGTCTTATCTCTGTGTAGGAAGTGCTGAGATTCTGCCCATTGAGAAAATCCAACAGTCTGCTGAGTCTTGAGCTCCTCGAAGATGGCTTTTGAGATTGGGTAAGACGCAGCCGTTCCACGCTACATAGCCAGCGAGAAAAAGTGACATCAAACGCGAGGACGTCAATTGTATAATCCTAGAATGTCACCGTTTGTCTCTTAACTTACGAGCTTAGTTCGACAAGAAGAAAATCATATGTGGGTAGCTAGTTGCCTAAAGAACTTAGGAGCAGTCTCACTGTAGACACAGAATCCGAGACTGACAGGATCGACCAACAAACTACCGCACGACTGCATTGTAAAATTGGAAAACTACGCTATGGATTCTTTGACCGGTTCATGGTTTCGTATTATCGCGGCCTGAGCAAAAGCTCAAATTGAACTATGTATGGCTTCATGTATTACTCTTGCTCCAATTTTTACAGAATTGTTTGGTCATGGCAGTGAATCTTCAATCTTTGACGTACTATTAAAACACGAAAATTAATTTCAGAATTCACTGCACGTAATTTACGAGTACTTCTCCCAGTGGCCCAAGCCTTCACACCATACCAGACGTACCACCAGTGGCTCCATTAAACTACCTCGAGAGCGGCAAAATCGAGAAACTATCCAGATATACCCGGTCCTCACTTCATGGAGACGGCTGAAAGAGGTTCTCAGCAGCCCAAATTTTTCGAGGGTGCTGTGACCGATGAAAGGGATTATCGCAATGTTGATGAGCGGAAAGGGGCAGCGAATTAAGCGAGACGCATCCCACCCAGCTTCTGAGCTAGAGTTTGCTAGGTGCCTCTTTTTTCGGACTTTCAACACTCGGGCTGGGCTACATATTTCACTTAACAATTGTATAACAGTGAAAGAGCGAGAATATGTTCAGCTGAAATATAGTAATTGTAGAAGGTGAGCTAGCGACGAGGAGATCGCACGAATTGTCGGAATTGAGCATCGCAATGAATTCAACGCGAAGGAAACCCGAGCATTGACTCCAGCGTGTAGCAGGCTCCCGAACTTGCTCCCATGCTGGGGATTAAATACTTGAGCCGACGACTAATCGTTGAATCCTCACATGGCGAGCAACGTGAGAGAGGAACAACAAGCACTCGCGTCCTGGACGATCGTGGGATGCTGCAAAGCCCATTCGCTCGTAATCCTGAACAGTTGAAGCCACTGGATATCCTAATGCGTCAGCTCAAACGGGAAGCAGAAGAGGAGGTTTCCACTCGGTATCCGGAAGAGCACTTCGCGGGTAGAGAAAATACTCGCCAATGACAACAAACTTACGAACGACGACACTAGTATAGAGATCCCCCTTCCGATCATGACGAACGAACTCACCAAGAGAAAAAGAAAAAAATGCTGGGCGTAATTGAAATGGCAGCTATATATAGACATTCTCCTGAGTAATCATGAAAGCTTATGCCAAGTAACATCAAATCTCCTGGGTACTACACATTCTCCTCACGCTTTCCTTGTGTATATGAAATTCTTTCATACAGAGATGTACTCTTTAAATATATTGTAGACCTACTTAACTCCATCAAAGATGAACAAGATTCTGGTAGACTCACTAAAGTCAAAACGACGAAGTGATCTGAACAAGTAGTGGTCAGCTTGATCGTCTTAAAAATGGAATGCAGAAGTTGGTTGGCTTACCATCAACTGGTGGTTGGGCCGGCATACTCCCAAGATGGAAGTGAATGATATGCCGATTGCTTCCATTACAATTTATAAACTTCTGACGCGTGATAATTCATATCATTCATGGCTATGAAGGGTCCGGAAGAAACAAGACAGAGCTGGTATTCCGTACGAGTTGAAAGACTTGCAGCAAGCTGAAATCGCGAGACTGCCTTACCCCCAAGCATAATATGTGAGTTTGAAGTATAGAATTCGATCACGTCTCTCTACTAGAGAGTCGATTACCGTTGGAGGTAGAGTAAATGACAAAATCTGAAACGCTGACAACGACATCAAGTAAAACATGAGTAAACCTTATTTTCGAGGTAGCCCCGTCAAGATCCTAAGAGGTATGAAACCACCATGGACTGGTCCACAATGAGATTGGAGGGAATGAAAACATTTCTGGTTAGCGAAGTAAGCGATACAGCGAGGGAATCTCCTCTGATGACAGAGCTACAACCATGATATCTCCTGTTCGCAGAAACTCTGTTGTATGGCATTGCTTCGTCACAAACACACACACACACACACACAAACACACACACACAAACACACACACACACACACACAGATCTATATAGATATGCGCGTTGAAAACAGAGAAAGTGAATATGCAGACATAGAAAGTGCGAAGCTAAGATTGAGAGAAAGGTACTTGTAGAATGGATGTTCATGATAGAAGTAAGCCGCACCATCGCTATTGCCATGTCGTGATCTGAAGAGTGTTCTCACCTTCAGACATCTGTTGGATTCATGTTTCGCAAAAGGAGAGAGAAGAAAAGGGTCGCTTAAGGTAACAGCGTAGAAATCGTTTTGAAAAAAAGCCAGAGAATGTACAGCCTTACAGTACTCATCTTCTTTCTTTCCCAAATTGCTTCGTAATGGAGTCGTTTGGAGAGTTCTAGGCGGCGGCGGGCTGGCGGGGTTGGTTGCCCCTCAATACGGTGACTTCAATTGACCTGAACCGCAACTTCTGCGGGGTCAGGATCGCCAAGTTTTAGATACATCCCCATGTCTTTGCTGTGCACAATAATTATAAATGACTTGAATCGCCCCGAATATTCATTGGGGTTTTGTAGAAATTCATTGATTCATCTATCGTATTCTTACGACTCCTCCCAGTCACCCGGACTAGGCATCCGCCTCTACTGATGATTAACATGCGAGACTGTCCCATCCTCCTTAAGATGAACATTCAACCTTTTCTCGTCAGCATATCTTATTGCATTGCGCAGCTACTGTATAGAAACTTACCTATCAGGCTTGAAGTCCTTCGTAACCATAGTTCCGGGCTCGATGACTCTGGTCTCCTTTGGGAGCTCGGCACGTGCGAAGGTCTGTTCTGATCGTCAGTTCACGTTCTCCACCAATATCTTCACATGCTCGACGTTTGCTTGTCGACTAAGAGATAATTAGTAGATTAAGATCGAAGGAGATCTTACCGTAGAGTCACTTCCCTCACCAAGTTTCTTTCCCACCAGCTTATTCGTCCATTCCTCCGTCTTGGACTGCTCGCCACCTGAGTTGATTCCTGGGACAACGAGAGGCATATTGACTGTCTGGTTTGTAGTGAAGTACTTGTTGGGTCTTATTGGTTTGGAAATTGTTTGTTTGAGATGTCGTAGTTTGATGATGGAAGTGTTCATGGAAAGGAAGTGGTTGGTTCTTGTAAGAGGGGGCAGCCTTGTTTGGCCCTTGAGAAGGCGAGGAATGACGTATTGGGACGACACGTGAGAAAGGGCCTTGGCATCCAGTAAAGGGATATCCTTGATGACTCGCTTGATTCCGGGGTTCTTTGTTTACAGATTCCAATATTCGGTTTCAGACTGTGGTCAACTCCTGTTGCGAAGGGCAAATCCTCTCTCGCGCTGTAGTGAGATGCTCCTCGTTCAAATTCCTAGCCTCTGGCGTTGAGAATGCATCTATTGATGGAAGCCCGAAATTTTCACACGTAGTTGCAGCCATATCAATGAGTGATATCCCTGTACTCGGTGTCGTCACCTTGAAAACACTGATGGAATTATCGTAGCTCCAAAATTAACAATCAATTTGTTGACGTGAGAACTCCTTAGCAACGTCGGAGCTTATACTGACGATCACCGCAAAGTAAGCAGTTTAAGAAATAGAAAATTGAGATGTCAGCGAGAGGACAATGCTATATGGATACAATGGGACAGTAGCTGCTTCGGTGATGCGAAAATCGGGCTCAAGATATTACATCGGGGATGATGATGATGATGTCGGTAACGAGCCAGCTTCCCGGCTCCGAAACAAAACAGAGTCGGCCTGAACGATTTGCCACCATGCATGAATCGCCGCCACGAATAATTATTGCTACCGGAATCAAAGCATTCTGGCAGCATAGGAGATCAAAAAGAAGGTTGGAAACAAATATAGGGCCTTTTTAGAAGCGTCGACCTTTACACACGTGACTATCACGTTTCGCCGTTAGCGTCTCTCGAGCAGGAGTTCTGCGCGTCGTTCGAGTCCATCGTCTCTTCTCACCTCATCACTACACCGCGCGAATCGATCTCGACGGCCAAAAAGCAAGCGATGCGTGCTGAAGCACTTCTTGCTTCTCACCGCAAGCTGACCTCAGAATGGCGCCTGTCTCAGCCCGATCAATTCAGCCTGCCATCCTTCATTTTCCAGGTAGCGCCAAGCCGGCGTCAACCGTGCCTCAATTCAAGTCTTCTCCTGAATCTCTAGAGGGCCTAAGCCACAATCATACTTTCGTCTCTCATCCCAGTGGTTCGTCACGCTGTGGGCCAAAGTGGACCATGACTCTCAATCTAAAGATGCTCTAACAATGAGCTTGTCCAAAGCTTGAAGCTTTTGCTCTCAACTTACGTATCAAACATGCGCGGCATATTCCACTTATTACTATCAAAAGCATCTTGCGAACGCGGCCGATGGAGTCGCCGTCAAAAAAGGCACAGCACCCACATGCCCCAGCGCCAGATCCGACGAACTGCATGCGCCTTTAAGAGGAGCCAGGCCAGACTGATTGGCTGTATCTTGCAGTCACGACGATGAAGCCTATCACCAGCCCTGTCGAGACCCCTATCGTGCACCTTCAGCTAAAGCCTCATTAACTTCGCCCCGACCTTAAAATAAGCACTTGAAGGTTGGTTCATTCCGTTTTTCATTTATGTATCGTGAGATACTCAGGCCCTCACTTTCCCTGTTTCCATAAATTTTTCTGTTCGAGTCCCTGTTATTTGGAGTTTGCGATACATTCTTAACTCGTCATACCGCGCGCGAGACATCTCATTCCACTTGTGCGCCGCGACACACCTCACTCTGTCCCAAGCTCCTCCCTTTCTCCCATTGTTCCAACGGAAAGCAGCATCGAATACCATGCGTTCAACAGTATTCGCAATGTTGGTCTCGGCCGCAGTTGTTTCTGCGACAGGATGCGCCCACAACAACCTCGATGATCTAGTTGCGCGAATATCCTGCGGTGCCAACAAGGTGATCTCACAATGTTTGCACGGAGACCTCGACCTATCCCGCCTGGAGGAGATTGAGGACTGTCTTGTTTCAGGAGGATGTTCAATGGCAGATGCGACAGCGGAAGCTGTTTGGTTCACGTTCGACTGTCGAGCTGGATTGGAGGAGTTGAAGAGGAGACAGGACGATGAAGAAACGACTACAGAAGATACTACAACGGAGGGAAAGACGACGACCAAGAAGACCACAAGCAAGACTGCATCTGCGAAGACGACCTCGACGACAGCTCCGTCCTCTACAGAAGCTACAACGACATCGGAAGCTACCACCGAGTCCACAACATCGACATCTTCCACCGAAAGTACAGCCTCTTCAACAACCAGCACATCCAGCGAAAGCACCAGTGCGACATCGACCGCGACAGCACAATCTGCAAGTACAACAGGTCCTCTGACCTGCTCCGTAACCAGCACCAAATCCACATCGATGTGCTTCGTCTCTGCGGGCAAAACTCAATCCTGCGTCGCAACCACAACAGAAATTGCGTCCTGCTCCCCAGGCTTGATCTGTTTCTCTGCCACCGCGGGTGCGAACTCCTGCATGCGTCGTGACAACACGCTCACAACCTCCGGCCTCGTCGTAGCAATCGCATTCGGCGTCGGTCTAGCCGCCACAGCCATCGCCGTCATCGCAATGGTCATCCATGGCAAGAACAAAGTCAAGGCGAATCAACAAGCTCAACTGTTGGCTGCTGCCAGCTCGAGAGGTGGACGCGATGTCGAGGCTGCGAAAGCGTTCACTAGACCAATGGCGAGTGATGCGAATTTGCCGCTGATTACACCTGGCGGGACAAGGTCGGATCAAGCTAGTTATCCGCAGCAGGAGTATTTTGAGGGGGCTCAAGGAGGGAGCTTGACGCCGCCGGAATATAGGGGAGCTGGATCTTCGTCTTCTGGCGCACCTCCTGTGCCGAGATTGGAGTTGCATCAGGGTCTTGGTGCATTGGGGCAGAATCCAAGATACTGATTGTGGGGACTTGGCTTGAGGAAGGAGGGAACGTGAGATGAATTGATTGGGATGAGGGGAAGAATGAAGGAGCAAGGCGCATGGATCTGGTGTTTGGAGTTTTAATTTCTACATTTCGACGCGATCCGGTCACTATGGTCGGTCATGCATACCCCTTTCTGTACGATGTATCGCAATGTACTTTTGTTCTGCTGCTCCTGGGACGAGTGGCGATTTCGGCTTTAAATGCGTCCAAATGAAATGTTTTCCTGCTTGATATCATGTCCCATTAACGTTGGCACCGAGAGTAAATCTGTCGCAGTGACTCTCTTCGAGCTCCGTTGAGCGTCGATAGGACAGTTCATTGGGGTTATATAAGGGTCTTCCTGCTGATTGACAGCCCCTTTGCAACAAAATGATCGCAAATGGCAAGAGAATTTAGGAAGAGTTGCCTCTCGACCGTATTCCAAGGGCCTGTTACCTACAATTTTAGATGAACTTGGAGCAATGCTTGATAGCTCTGCTTGTTGTAACATCGTCATGTCTAAGGTCAAAATCGGTGTCCTGGTTTCTGTATCGTTACATCCCCTCGAGAGCAAGAAAACATGACAGCAGACAGAATATCGACAGCCACACCCTCTGCCTCTCGTTCTGAAACTTTACCTCTTCCTTTCAGTAGATCAGTTAACGGGGCTTTAACGTCCGTCGACTCGCAGAACCATCCAGTACACTTCCGGTGGCGTTTCCGCGACAAGCAGTGCGCGAGCTAGGTTAACAGGTTCCATCGACACAATTTGCTCTTATGATGCTGATATCTACCAGCAAATGATGAGGGGCCTCTTCGCAATGGATGTGCTTATATACTCCCGGAGACCAAACACCTTCTACAGGTACAACTGAACAGAATGGCAAGAATTTTCTAGATAATGCTTCGTCTCTAAATAAAAGGTCATCTCTTGATCATAAGCACGTATCACAGCAGACAAGCCAAAGTATATAGAGTGACTCTACCACAGCCTTTGCTTGAAAAGCTCGGCAAAAAACCCGCGATGAAGATTGGACCTATGGATCGTGGGGCACCATTCGAAAGAAGAACATGATGTAGTGAAAGATCTTTGGTTGGTGCGGTCTGTGAATGAGTGGGAGATTGGAGACTGGAGAGTGAGGAGTGGAAGGAGGTAGCGGGGTCTTCAGTACGAGAAGCCACGTGCTAGATTCGATGGAAGATTGACAGCACCAAGGAGTGTGATAGACGTGGAAAGTTGGCGACGATATTTTTCCAGAGAGCAATTGAAATCTTGCTTGTTTCTTGCTAGAGTATCAAGATACTTGGCGAAGCATTGTAACCTACATTGGAAAGGATAGACTGAGTACCTAACCAACTGTCTGTGACGCTGCTGGTCTGCACACTCTCCTCTTGTCTCTTGTTTAACATCGGGGATCTCCCTGATTCTCAAGAGCACAATAGAGACCATATTTTATACTTGTTCCGTCTGAAGCGGAGGTCAAGGCGTACGAAGAGCGATAGAGAACGCAAGGAGAGATTCGACGGAAAGTGAAGTACGAATATTTACTTCTAGCGAAGTAATGGTGAACCCCGCCCTCTTTTCTCAACATCGACTTCCCTGAGTATGGAACCAATATTTTCGACATCAGACATGGCCTCAGGGATTGTCGTGAGTACTTAAGCTCATAGTAAGTAGCCTGGAGCTCTGAAATCGTAGGATCCCATACAGAACGGTAAGCAAGTGAGAGCTGCGATTATCCAAGACGTTTCAACTCCCGTCTTTCCTCAAAATCATGGTGAGACTATATGTAAGCTCGAGAGCCTCTTTGTTGTTTTGCAAAATACAGATCATCAGATATTGCCAGAGCGAAGTTCCTTAAATTGCTTATACGAATGTCTTTCGCGTATGTAAGGAAGCGATAAAGGGAATGAATGTTGAAACAGCTAAGGATAAGTCGGTACAATAGTAGAATGCCTCGTGGCACGCGAGAGCAAAAGTTCAAAAGTCCAAGTATCAGAGACATCAGCTTGAATCTTCGAGAAACACTGATAGTAGTGATTGTGAGAGCTAGAACCGGCAACATACAGTTGTTAAGGTCGTCTAGTAACCGTGTCCAACTGGAGAAAAAGACCTGTTGCCGCCGAGACATTTATTTTTATGGCACCAATACTAGTACCACACAATGATCTCATGGAGAGTCGACCAGGATTATGTTTTCTTTCTATCACGCCTTGATAGTGAATTGATTACTGGCCGATATGATTGGAATGACAATGAGACGCGGATTTTCTGTGCGTTTTGTTTGTTGACTCTGCTCGCTAACCCTTTTGTACGCGAGGGTCAAGCTCCACAATCCCCCACTCAGCAAACATCTCCGCGGAGGAGGCTTGAAAGGTAAAACTAGAACATCGATAGGGTAAGAAGGTAGCAAACGTGCGATGCCTGGAATTATCCTCGGTCGTTCAAATGTTCAGGTGTTCTACCCTGCAAATCTGTCGCGCCCTTTGAGCTGCACCCTGTCATCCAACTTGAGTCCAACAATTATTTTGCATCATGCCCAATCAGAAACTCGAAATAAAATCTAGACAGGTATGAAATCCAACAATTATGGAGTTATTGGTCAGCTTGCCAAGCCAATGTTACGTCAAGCAGACCTTCTGCATGTTAGGTGCTGCCGGCTCCCACTTTGCTAAGCGACAACGACCCCCATCGCGACATGAGTTGGGATATCTCAATCTAGATCAAAGAATACGTGGCAAAGCGGTTTCACGACTTCTATGCAACTCTTTAGCACACTATTTTGAGTTTCTCAACCAAACTTCGCTTCGGGGTGACACCTCAGCATCTATACGATTCAGCGACATCTCCAAGCGAAAGCAGATCAACACTATCAAGATGCCAAAACTCCAATTTTACTACGCTCCAGGAGCTTGCTCCATCCTCCCACACATCCTCCTCCATGAAACCGGCCTCGAATTCGAAGCCATCGAAGTCACAAGATTCGATCGCCACTTGGAATGGCTAGGGGGATACAAGCGCATCAACCCCAAGATGCAAGTCCCAGCACTCGCAATCGACGACGAGATCGTTACCGAGAACATCGCTGTCTGCACTGCGATCTCCAACTTAGTACCAGAGAAGCATCTCATGGGAAAAACGCCAATGGAAATTGCCAGAGTCTATGAGTGGCTCAGTTGGTTGGCTATCAATCTGCATAGTGGCGGGTTCGCTCACATATTTCGTCCGTACCGATGGTCAGATGATGAAGCTGCTCATGAGAGTGTCAAGCACAGTGCTTTGAAGAGGATTGAGGGCATATTTGAGGCTGTCGAGGAGAGGTTGGTTGGTGTTTACGCTGTTGGGGGCAGCTTCACGGCTGTTGAACCGTACCTTTTTGTGTTCTATAGGTGGGGCATGGAGGTGAAGTTTGACATGAAGGCAAAGTTCCCGAAATACACGGCACTGGTGGAGAATTTGGTGCAAAGAGAGGCTGCCAAAGCAGTGATAAGAGCTGAGGGAATTGATGGAAGTTGGTGAGATATCTAGCCTATATTTGACATGAGGAACGTGCTTTCGATATAGTAAAAAACGAAATACCTGAAACAATTCTCGACGCTGCTCAATCGGAAAGTTTAGGAACATTAGAAATGAAAATTACTTGTAAAACTCGGGTGCATGCTTATACAAGAAGAAAGTTTCATTGTCGTGGCCAAACACAAGTTTCGCATTTGTCCTTCTCGCCAACATGTGTATCATCTGATTGGAATGTATCCAGTCATCATGATCTCTGGCTTGCCAACCTTGAACTGGTCAGCATAATCCTCTCAAATCACACAGAAGCATACCTTGCGGGTTGTCTTGCTCGTAATTCTCTTTCACGTGATACTGATCTGAAGTGAAGATCCACGTCTCACTTTCCCGTAAATTAACCTGCATCATGCACAGGCAAGGTGTATGGCCTGGCGCATGGCGTATAGTCAAGCCGGGGAATATCTCCAAGAATTCTGTGTCAAAAGTCTTCCACTTCAGATCGAAGCGAAGGTAGTGCGGCATGTAAACCGCCGCATCACTTCCAGTAGCAACAGAGTAGAATGCATGCTTCAATTCCTTCTCGTGGACATAGATTAGGACATCTGTTCCAACAAAGTGCTCGAGTCCTCGAGCGTGATCCAGATGCAAATGTCCAAGGATGACTGCTTTGATGTCTGTGATAGAATGACCTGTTTTGGCGATGGCTGCTGGAAGTTCTTTGTCTTCAGTGTAGTCGATTTGAGCGAAGAGGTCATTGTATGGAGGTCCCCAGACTGTTGGCCAATTTCTACCAGAGCCAGTTTCGAAGAGAATCAATCCTTCGCTTGGGTGCTCACAGAGCGGATATCTGGACCAGGTGACGTCGCTTGTGCTGAGGTGGATGTGGATTGCTGAAAGTTCCCATATTGGCCTGAGCATTGTGAGGAAAGATGCTCATGAGAGGAGAGAACGATCTCAGAGACTACCAACTTATTCCTGTTACCACAAAGGCCTCGTCAAGTTCCATATCCCCAACATGAAGGAGCTATCACCTGTTAGAACTCCTATTGGAAAGTTTGAATGAACCCTTACCCATCATTTGGTACCCTTCATTGGGATGTCAGTCGGGTTTTCCAATCTCAAGAGCTGTTTTGGGGACTTACCTCCGGAGCTTTGTTCAGGGCATCTAGCGACGACATCAGAACAGTAGTAGACGGAAGAGTTGTACCAGCCATGATCACCCCCAGATCTTCGCGACCTTTTATCCCAGTCAAAGGAAGGAATCCAGATCGTAACAACGTGATATCAGAGACAAATCGCCCGAAAGACATGACCGCCTCAGCGACTGCTATATTCACAAATTGGTAATCATGGAGGAGTAATCAGACATGACTTCGTAACATGAACTAAGAAATTTGAAGCAAGTGATTTCAAATGCATATCGTGAGTTTTGCAAAGCTGAAAAATTGACCTGGATTCTCGTCCGGACATCCTTGTTGACCAATATGCAGGTTAGAGCTTCCGTGATTGGTCAATGTCGAGAGGCGTAAGCGAGCTGCAAGCCTTCTCCTTGGCACTGAGAGGAGGCGAATCAACCATCCGATTCCAGGGATGCCGCAATGGAGGTGATATAGAATTCATGAATCAGCAAGATACTGTAGACTGATGTTGTACTTCTGGTCATTACATTGCTTGCCTGAGTAAGCAGAATTATATGCCCGATCGGATTTACAAACAGCGCGAATGCTCCACTGAGCTGCGAGGTAGGTTGCAGCACACAAGCCACAATAGACAGTATGGCGCGGTCAGACAGATGTGATACCTGAAAGGTGTCAAGGCAGACTCCAAGAGCGAACCTTGAGTTAAGTATAAGAGGCTTCCAAGTCCTACTGTTTTTTAATCACTCAATCGAAGGACGAACATCATAGTTCACCTTCTTCACTGCTCACTGGCAGAAGTAGTCTTACCACACAGGCAAGAAACACTCTGGATTATAGTCTCCGACAACTTTCGAGCGTACAGATTCATCATGGTCACTTCGGCAGACTTCAAGACCTTCCACGGGTCACCTTCCAGAGCGATTCAGGAGGGAAACTACAAAGGCAGAGAGCTCGAACCAAACGAAGTGCTGATACGCATAACATACTCTGGAGTATGTGGTACTGACCTTCATGGACTTGAAAGTGGTATGGTTCTCGGACATGAAGGCGTGGGTGTCGTGGAGAGTTTTGGAGAAGGAACGAGAGGAGCCTGGAAAGTGTGAGTGACGACGTCAGACTCCAAAGATATTACTTGTCTGTCTCCTATTTACCAACTGACTTATTGTATTGCAGAGGCGAGCGCGTTGGCTTCGGCTATGTCAAGGACGGTTGTGGAGTCTGTGAATTCTGTCTCGTCGGAGCTCACATGCACTGCATTAACTCCGCCAGATTCTACTCTGGAAGCGATTTTGATCAAGGATCGTTCGCAACTCATGCAATTTGGCCTGAAACTCTGATCCATCGAGTTCCAGAAGGCCTTACTGATGCTGAGGCAGCACCGCTCTTCTGTGCAGGCCAGACTGTCTTTATGCCGTTGCTGAAATATGTCAAGCCTGGAGATCGTCTTGGCGTTGTCGGTATCGGTGGATTGGGACACTTGGCAATTCAGTTTGCTTCAAAATGGGGATGTGAGGTTGTCGCCTTCTCTGGAACCGACAAGAAGAAAGATGAAGCTTTGGCTTTGGGAGCAACTGAGTTTGTCGTGACCAAAGGAGTTGACAAGCTTGTACTGGATCACAAGCTGGACCATCTTTTCGTCACAACAAGCCAGCATCCAAAGTGGGGAAGGTGAGTAGCTCCCATGGGCATTTCAATTCCTCGAACTATTTGCTGACTTTTTCCAGGTACTTGGATGTTATGAAGCCTTTTGGGAGGATATATCCTCTCACTGTCTCCACAGAAGACCTGGTAATACCGTTCATCCCTTTCCTCCTTAAAGAAATCTCGTTTGTCGGCCAGTGCACCTCAACTCCAGCTAGTGTGGACAAGATGTTGGAATTCGCGTCCTTCCACGGAGTGAAGCCCATCTTGGAGGAATACCCTTTGTCAATCGATGGAGTCACTGAAGCACTGAGGCGTCTTCAGGCTGGCGAGGTCAGATATAGGGGTGTATTGAAGGCTTGAAAGCCAGAATGTCAATTTAGAGTGTCTAGGAAAAGCTCGATCTAGTCCAATAATGAGATCGGCCAGATTTCCAATGCTCTTGCCTGAATTAAGACTGTCAAAAACGCCTCAAGATCAGAGCTAAGAGGCACCGGGAACATTAATCATCGTTCTAACTTGAGTAACTTCGCAACTTGGCTGCCTGCTACAATACTCACCTCAGATGACTACCATATTGAAGTAGTAAAGTGAAGTCCGGAGCTTCTGTGAGGTGCAGATCCTAGATCGGATAACCCCACCAATGAAAACCAAGAACAAACGGACTGAGATGATTACTGATCAGGATCTTGCCCGAATTTGTGTCAGCAAATCCCGTAACTAATAGCACCGAAAGTGACGAAGTGGCAGTCGGCCTTTGAATAGCATTGGGTATTCATGGTCTGAAGTGTTCTGGACTTGAAAAGCTGTTCGAGTGCCACTTCAAGAATTCTTTCCAGATCCGCTCCTGTCTGACAAACTTCAAGGCTCAGGAGCAACTAACAAAGACCGTGAGAGCTCATATAAAAACCAGTGACCGCATCTATTGATATTTATCGTCGGTAGTTTAAGGGTTACGGATATGTCATCAAAATCTGGCCAAACAACGAATCGTGGACCTGCATCGAATGGAGATGCAGGTGCACGAGTCCCGGGGCAGCCACGAATGGGATCACAAACCTTGCGATCCAAGCCAGTCACATTACGTCCAGCAGCTGCTACTGGAAACCAAGAAAGCGAAAAGGAAGTTCGGAAACGCATAATGCAGGGTATTCCCAAAGCGAGACGATGGGTCATCAGGAACCGAATCGAGCTCACGCTTCCCCCTGAATTTTCGCAGCCAACACCCTCCAACCAGACAGAAGCTTCACCAGTACAGACAAAAGATCTGGAAGAAGCGGATGGAGTGGTGACACAGTCACCAGGAAATAATCCCAAAGTTCCGCCGCATTCCGAGAATGCCATTGGCTTTCCCATGTCCCTGACCTATCCCAATACACCGATGATTTCCCATCCGAGAACCATCCTCGGTGCCGGTAGAGTAGATCCATTTGGAAACTACCCAATCCATATGTCGTACGATGAGAGATGCCTCTTAGACCAGGGTGAGTCGACATACCCCACTTGCCAGCTGCAACGACATTTCTCAGCAAGAAATACTTACTAAGTCACCGATTGCCAGTGTACACCGGAACCGATCCTGTACTCAAGACTTTCAGAAACTCTTGGCTCCCGACTGCTCTGAAAGATCCAGCAACATTTCACCAGTTTCTGGCGAATGTCTCGTTAAATCTATACCAAGTTCAAGGCCGGGCACGGAGCAGGACGGTATCCGGAGAACATCATGCAATCGCGCTCCGAACTGTGAACAATGCTCTCTCTGACCCCACCCGTAATACAGCTGATGCTATTGTTGCCAGTATTGTCACTTTTGTATGTTACTGTGTAAGTGGCGAACTCAAGTTTCGGCATCGCTTGGCACCAATCGAGGGCGAGCTGACCATCAACGTGGCTTGCAGGTATGTCGAGAAGACCTCGCCGGATTCGCCGTTCACATAGACGGTCTCACAAACATCATTCGCTTACGTGGAGGTATGCAAACACTGGACCATAACCCAACACTGAGGTGCATGGTGTTCGGGTGAGTGCAACACTTCCGAGTTAGTTCATAACTGATGATCAGACAGAGTTGATCTTTCAGGCGCTTGTCGAAGAGACTCAAGACCAAAGTTTCCTCCACCAGATCGATTGATCCAGAGTATCCAAGGAGCATTCCGTGACAAGCTGAAGCTCACTCCAAATCACGTGCCGAGCCTGAGTCCCAGACCATGGACAAACGCAATTCCTCCGGACCATCTATTGACAAAAGCATTTGACGATCTACTCAGAGCTATCAACTACATTAAAATCAGAACAGCACGAAATGAGGACTGGATTGAAGTGAAGTTCATCGTCTTCTGGATCGACCCGATCGTCCACAGTATTCTTGGTCAAGGGCCGGACACACAACCAAGTGACGGACCAAGCGTGGTACAAGAAACTGCTCGAATCGGTCTCATACTTTTCCTGTTCAAGCTTCGGCGAGTTTGCGGACAGCTCGGTGTTTCCACGATATTCTTCGTCAAGAAGCTGAGAACACTTGCTTCAACCCTGGCCTGGAAGACGCTATGGAACAGATCCGAGCCGCTCTTGCTGTGGGTAATTTTCGTGGGTATGTTGGAGAGTTTTGGGACAGAAGACGAGGGCTGGTATGTAGAGACAACTGCGATGGCTGCGCATTGGATGGGCATTAAGTCGTGGAACGATACTTTGGAGACTGTGAAGCAGTTCCCCTGGATCGATGGCTTGTTCGATGACGCATGTGACAGATTCAATAAGAGGTTTCTGGATATCATGCTTAACTTGGAGAAGGCAGTAATTTCTCCTTGACAGTATAGTCAACTCTGTATGAAAAGAACTAAAATAGACGCATAATAAGCACTAAAACGTCCCCGAGGACAAAATCAGCACACCTCGTGCAGACCTTACTGTCAAGCCTCAGGATTCCAAAATGTCATAGCAGGCTCGCTGAAATCGATTAAACATATTATTTGCCACAACATCCCCCATGGGAAACAATGCCATGAAGAGAGTTCCTGAGACTCCTGCATCGAGATCGATCCACCCTGCCATGACCAGAGTTAGCAATTGGCTTTCTATACCTCTCGAGGAAATTTCGAAGGAGAAAAACATTCAGAGTTTTAAGAGATTGGGAAAATGTGGGAATTTGAAAACTTACAAAAGGTATTAGGAAGACCAGACCAAGAAATGGTTCCTTTGTGCCGCCCCTCTGGCGTAGCTTCCAAATTGAGGCAACTTCCAAGTCCGTAGTCGAGTTCAGCCCCGACGACCTGCCCTTGAGCCGTGAATTGAGCGACGCCAGGGATTTTGCGAAGATCCATGAAGGCTTGACGGGGTTCTGGACTCAGCTGCGGCTTGATCATTTCAAGAACGGTCGACGGCTGAAGAAGTTTGCCATCGTTTGCAGTGATGCTTGAAAGTACCTTTTGGTAGTCGATCGCGCTGGAAATCAAACCTGCCCCTCCATATTCTTCTTCCACTGGGTCTGGAAACCACTTGAGGTCGGCATCTGTGACCTTGCCGTGCGGATCGTTGGCGAGGCCCAACTCGTTCTGACCACCTGAGCGTACCGAAATGGGAACAATTTTGGAGCGAATTGTTTCTTGCTGCTCCAGGTGGAACGTCATGTTTTTGATTCCTAGCGGAGTCCAGATATTCTTCTGCAAGTATTCTTCGAGAGAAACATTGCCGTTGACTCTTTGAACCATGACCCCTGCCCAGTCTATTCCAGAACCATACGTATACGAGGTTCCAGGCTCGAAGAGAAGCGGGTAGAAGTAGTTGTCGGGGATCTTTCCTGGACGATCAAAGCCGTTGGAAACATTTTGCCACTTCCGGTATTGAACAAGAAGCGGTGTAAAACTGATTGAGTTAATATACATCCATTGTGTTGGGGGAACGAAGGCTCACTGATCATAGCCTATGCCACTGGAATGGGTCAAAAGATGTCTGCAACCCAGATCAGTACTATTTACGGCTTAATGCAAATCGTTCTACCGGAGAGTGATGTGCGTGGTGGATGGAATCAAATTCGGCTCTCCAGATTCCTCGTCAAAACCGGTGAGAATTTCAATTCCCTTGAACTCGGGAAGGATCCGAGTGACATCCTCGTCAAGAGTGAAATGACCTCGTTCAACTGATTGAAGGGCGGCGATGGCCGTCACCAGCTTCGATGTAGATGCCAAGAAGAAAGTGGAATTGAGTTCAATTGGTCTTGTATCAGACTCATAGGAGTAGTTTCCGATAGACTTTGAGTAGTTGATCTTGCCTGTTCGGTCCCGAGCTGTCAGCACGAGTCCGGGAAGGTCGTGGTTGGCGAATGCTGTTTCGAATGCGTGCTCGATGGCGTCCATGATTGAAGTTGAGTTGAGCTGGATATGTCTCAGACGCAGTAGGAATGGTCTCAGATATGTAGAGTTTTGAAGGGCATGGTATACAATATGATAACGGGAAGATAAATAATCTGGCTTGGGCGAGCTTGGCTAGATCTCTTGGAGGGTAAGAACTCGCTCCGAACCAACCTATGGAAGACGAAATTAGTCTTTCCCTCTTCTCAGCATAGAGGTAAGCAATCAGATTAAATCAGGGAAGACCTTCCACTCGCTACTGTGGCAGCTCCCTGGTTCCGCTCTCGCCAATAAGCAAAATTAAGCTTATGAAACATTTTGAAGCTTCCGTACAGGTCGCATCGAATCTGCTATTGATTCACACATCATTGCGATGGTACGCCCGTATGAATGTTCCTGATGTACGCATTACAATATGCGGATTCCCTTGCCCGTTCCCGTGCTTACATTGTGTCTGGTTTTGGCTTAGCTTGATCGTGATTCACAAGCTAGAGAAAGGGGGTAGGATCTGGTGAAGGACCCATTCAAACAGATCAGACTGTATCATGGCCATAACACAGTATTTCAGGATATTTGATTGACCAAACTACTAGCTCTCTTATGACTAGTCAAGAAATTGAAGCTACGAGGAGCTTTTAAGGACGAAACTGAACCATCCCTGGTTTTGTTTACAACTTCTCGCCAGGAAAAAAAGTCACTTCCGCTCTGCCACGACCACAGGACTCCAAAATAGGTACAAATGGTTGCAAGACTCCAGTTCATAAGTGATCATGCATACAAGCTACTTTGCAACTAAGCCTTTGTTTTCTTAGCAGCCTTGGTACTAGTTGTCTTCTTTCCGCTGCTCTTCTTACTGGCCGTAGCGGTAGGGGCGGAGCTCTCCTCGGCATCACCACCAGAGCCACCAGAGCTGCCAGTGGCAGATGGAGCGGAAGATGCAGCACCCGTGGCTGTTCTAGAAGGAGCAGCAGGGGCCGCGGGTGCAGCATCTCCTCCCGCACCACCATCAAAGCTGAGAGTGTTTCCAGACTTTCCTACGACAGCTGCAATGACTGCCCCACTGCCGAGCAAGTCATACTGGTACTCGACAGTCGACAATGTACCAGCTGGTACAGTGTTCGTCCCCGCGCCCCAGACATTGTCCTTCTCGACGGCTCCACCAGTGTCGACGGTGAAAAGTGGCTTGGTGGTCCCGTCGAAGACGTTGGACTCGACGAGTACTTCCGCACCTTGTCGTACATTGATGCCGTCAGTGGTAGCCTCAAAGTACGAATTGTAGACATGAGCTTGACCAAATCTGATGGAAGGGGTGCGGGAGTGGATGTTCTTCCAGTGATTGTTATTCTGAGTGACTCTGAGATGGCCGGTATCTTCAGCACCATTCGAATCAGAGTGACCAATCAATGAGCCTTTCCAATGATCATGGATATAACTGTTAGAGACTGTGATGAAGTCTGCTTGTCGGGTAAGATCACATAGGCCATCGTAGAAATCTTTGTCATGAGTTGTGTCTGCTGAGAGATCCATGTGGTCGATCCATACGTTGTTTGCATATTCTGGAGCTGTTAGTTTGCATATAAATGACGGGCAAGAGGGCTACTCACGAACTCCGATGGCGTCACCATTTGCAGCGGTGACTTTGGCGATGGCTATGTTGCGGATGATAACATTGTTGTCGTTCCTCACCAGTCTAGGCGAGAGAATGTTAGCGCGAGTGTCCGCATAGGATTACAGAATTAATGAGCACTAACAGTCCAAACCCGGTAAGAATCACAGAAGAGCTGGCACCGACAAGCGTGGTGTTGCTTCCAATCTTGACTTGTGCTGCGTCCTGTGTGATAGGTCCGGAAATGATGACAACCTTGGGCTGGGTACCCGCTACAGCTGCTACTAAGCTATCATAGTCCGAAACGGTTGTTGCTGCTGCACTGCCTCCTCCTGTTGTGCCGCCGTTCAGTGAAGCCCATCCCGTTGCAGGCTGAAAGATGTATCTTAGCTTGAATCATCACGCGGAGATTCAGGAGATACTTACGTCAGAAAGTGAGGCTCGCTTAACAACCCTATTCAACCCAAAATCTGGAGTTGGTGAAGCAAGTACCGCAGAGGCAAGCAGGGTGAGCGAGGATATGAAGTACTTCATGGTGCAAAAAGTGCAACGTAGAGAACGACTGAGTAATCAATAATGAGTGACTGATTTATAGATGCTATAAAGCTATAGAATGGAAAACTAAGACCGACCGACATGATTATATAGCGTCGAAAAGGGGAAGGAGGTTTTTTTGAGATGACTACCATATTCTTGGCGAGGCATTTTGACATGCTATGAAGGAAACAAAAGACAGAATTGGCAAAGTCTTGACAGACGCAGAATGGTTGGCTTAGGGTATTGCCACATCTGAAGTTATATATCTCGAGCACTGACATCCTTCAACGCGGGGATCTTGTGAACTCTATTTGATCAGACTTCTCGGCAAAGTCTAGGTTCATGAAGAACAACTCAACACATATACCTAGCTGGCGTAGGTTTGAGTAGAGGCTAAATTTGATTGAAATGCCAAGGGGTAGTCTGAAGATGGCCTGGGGAAACAGAGGCATTTGGTGTTGATGAATTTGTGTTATTAGCGTCCAATGTTTAATTGATGCTGGGAAATATGGATATGATAGGCGGAAGTGGCTAGGTCAAGCTCGCGAGGACGACGACAAAGGATTTTGGTAATAGCTAAACCTGCACTCGAATTGAATATCGCTAATTGTCTGAATGGAGTTCATGATTCAGCTGATCGACTTGAATGTGCCGCTGACAAGTGTCTGAGGAGTTTAACGCAAGGGCCATTCTTTTTAAGTTGAGAATGTGATGTAGATGAGGGTAACTAGTCTTCCCCTCAATTTGACTCGAAACTAGTACCAAGACCTTAGAAGTAGAATGTTCCCCTGTACTGAACTGTATGTTCTCGCCTACCAGCCATCCGGGGAGAGGGCTGGAGACATCCGCCACCGAGGCAAACCTCTTCCCACCGCGGACTGAGCTGTACAGAACAAGGCGGAGCACGCAATAGTCAACGAGATAATCGAGGGGGTTTCAAGAGGACTCAATGCTGGCACCAATTTATTAGACGAAGCTTTTCGTCCTGAAACAGCAGCTCTTGGAATGGTGGCGGGGGCAGGCCATTCAGTACCCACTAGAGTAAAGTAATCGAAAACCCAGTATACTGTTCTGGAAAAGACGAAGTTCCTTGGGTAGATATATTGAGATTGAAGCTGATATCACTCGATCGAGGATCGTGGAAACCTGAAGCTTTGACCGCACTTGTCCCAGAGTTCCGTACCCAACTCCTGTAGCAAAGAACTCCAATCCAGACGCCGTACGCAAAGAAAGATGCCACCAATCTAAGTATCAGCACCCCATCCCCTCATATCATTATAATCTGAAGCCAACCTCAATCCCTGTCCGAGAATCCCGATCGCCCCATCCGCAAATGCATTTCCCGTCCTTGGGGCCTCAGGTTGTCTCCCCATAGCCTCACCCCTAGCATCAGCCCTCTCCGTAGCAATACGATACGCCTCATCCAGCGCACTGTCTTTGCACACCATCCTCGCAATAGCCGCTCTCTTAATCGCGCTCTGCCAGCGATGGAACCACTCCACTTCCGTCATGACCGTACATTTTCTCGTCATATCGTCTCCCGGCGGCGAGTCCGCATACTTGAACACAGCTTTCACAGTCTCGTATCTAGCCGTGATGAAGAATAAGAATGGCCAGGAGAATAGCCAAAGGAATGTACAATAGAACACCCAGCGTATCCAGGTCGTAATCCGCCACTCGTTGATCTTTCCTGGACTGTACACGATCAAAGACGTCCTCTGCTCAGGAAAGTCCACAGAGAGATGACCGCGGTAATTTGTCTCTGCGATGGCAGATCGAAGTAATTGCTCGAGTTTCTTCTTGTCGTGGTTTAGGATCTTGCGTTTGAGCGTGAAGGACTTCCAGCCTGATTTATCTGCCACATAGCGCTCGCACCATCTCCGCAGCTCGTCTGCGCCTTCTTCGCCGTCGCTAGTATCGCTGACTGTAGGTTTTAATGATGGGAATCTTGTGCCTCTGTATCCGCGCTTGTTGTCTGGTAGGAGTTCGACCTCGCCGCTTCCTAAGCCGCCCAGTAGGTGTGTTATATTGACTACGACGAGGAAATCTTGAACTTTGTCTTTCGTCTCCTTGTTTCCATTTCGCCGTGTCTCTGTATGCGTGCCGTGAAGCTGGACGAAGTAGCTGGGTGGGTAGAGGGCTTGTGTTCGGATCATATCGTAGAGGGCCGAGGCATTGTTCGAATAATGGGGAAACCTGGTTCGGAATTCGCGACAGCTGAGGTCATGGGTCATAAATGGAAGATCGGGTGGTAGACTAGATGTGCTGTTAGCAATAGAAGGTTTGACGAAGGACATCTGCGTACTATGACCATGTCTGTGTTGGAGTTGCGGGAGCTGCTGGAGCCAAGGGAGCTTCTGACGGAATGTCTTGATATGGCGGAAGCTCTTCATCTGGGAAAGCTGCTTCAACATCGTCTAAGAGGACCGCAGAGGACATTGATGAAGTCTCTGCATGATCAGGTTCATCTCTGTACGCCTGAGGAGGGGCAGGCTGATAGACAGCCTTGCCGGAACCCATCTCGAGCTTGTTTTTTTTGAGGACAGGCTGGATCGAGGAAGTCAATAAAGGAGTGATAATGATCTGAAATCTGAACAACTCTCCAGAGGTATTAGAGTGTTATGAAGCGCGTCGTCGTGAAGGCAAATCTCGTATTTTGCGGCTTTATTCCCCGGGCGCTGACCGAGTACCTATGTAATCGGGGACCCTGAAAATCTATTCTTGGGACCATTGCGGCACAGCATTCCACGATGTGTCTCGACCTGAGAACACGATTTGACCTGTTCGACACAAGCAAACACACAGATCAGAAACATGTTCGCATTGTTGTATGTTCTCGTAGAGAAAGTGGCTATGTTGGATGCTGCAAGAAGTCTTTGGTAAGTTTCGCCAGAAATGCACGACGCGGGCCACAGAGTCAGCCTCCATCGCAACGACTGCACAGTCGAATTTATCATTTGGTTATCGATCTGCTGGGCAAAATAGATCCAGAGCCCATGCCAGTTTGTTTCTCACCCAGTGTGTTTTCAATAATTCGTTTTCATTCATTTTGCTTGAGTACTTGCCTTCCTCAGCGCTTTTCAGCATCCATCACAACATGAGTCTTTTAATATTTGAAAAAGGACAGGCGCCCTCAGTCTCAACATACCCGGAGATCTGCTCAAGCACTATCGACGCTTCGAAAGAGAAACATCACGAGAGACCAGGAGGTAGAAATCCATGCTGTTTCTTGTCGATTCTCAATCTTCTGAGTTAGGGAAGACTGAGTCCGTCCTTGATGCTTCAATACACCAGCAGTCTTTCTCATCCGAGGCACACAATTACCGATTCACATCTTGACCAGTGTTGATTGAGGCCACTAAGAATTAGCGGAAGCCCAACTGGGCAAGTTGAAACCTACATCTATACAAGTCGTTGCCGATCATCACTGTGAAATCTGTTCTTCATCACTTCAAGTCAATCTTAGAGTTGGCAATTGAGAGCCGAGAGTCCTTTTCTATTCATCATCTAAACACCAGGCTTCCAATCTCTTCCCCAGAAACAGGCACCGCACAAAGCACAGCACAAATCCTACACCCGAATCCAAGTACACCTCCAATTCACACCAACCAAAGAAAGACACCACCACCAAATCCACCTACCCAAATCCCCCAAATTTCTCCACAATCTCAAGCACGGAGGCACATATTCTTAGTCTGAGACCGAGTCATGATCTTCCGACCAGACCCGGCCATTGGCTTCGTCTTCGACTTGGTCTTCGCAATCCGATTGCTGGCTGCGACAGTCTTCTCCTTCCCCTTGTTCTCCTTCTTCTTCCCCTTGCCTTTCCCCTTCTTCCCAAGCTCAACCGGAACACGAGCCGGCTCAGGCCACGGATTCGTCTCACGGTTGACGATCATCTTGATGATGATCCTCTTCTTTGGTGCTGGTGGAGGAGGAGGAGAAGGAGTTGGTGGGAAAACCCGAGGTGTTGCTCCTACTAATCCATCTTCATCGACACACCCGATCTTGCGCATGTAGTAGTCCCAGCGCTCCTCATAGAGCTTGTCGTATCTTCGTTGCCAGGCTCGGTTCTCGCGGGCGTTGGCGGTGGCGGGGAGAGGTGCTGGGAGGGGGTAGGTTTGGTCGAGGGAGGCGAGGACGCCGCCGATGGCAGCGAAGTCTTGGTCGGAGATGGTGACGGGCATGGTGGGAGGTTGGTCATGGAGAGGAGTAGTTGGTAGAGAAGTATGGTGATGGTGATGGAGAAGTGGTGTGTGAGCAGTGTGTTGATGTGAGTGTGAGTGTGGATGTGGATGTGAGTTTGAAGCTTCGCTGAGAAGTTGCTTGATTTCCAATTGCGGTGTACCTGATGGAAAAGGTTTGTAACCTTAGTAGAGAACTGTTTCTTATATACTTTGGAGCTACGGAATGGAGCTACGGAACGCAGTTGAGAGCTTCTTCATAGCATTGTCTTTGACTCCTATCGTGTCTCCTCGCGTTCTTGGTGTTGCTATTGAGAGCCAGAAGACAATATGATCTCGCTTAACTGGGAGGCGGGCCCACCCCATTGAAATGAAGAAAGCTTCGCTTCTGTCGGTGGTAAATGGCTTTCAAACAAACGAATGTCGGAGACCAAGAGCTCATGCTTGCTGGTGGCCCTCTGCCTTTCCGAAACCATTAAACGGATGATGCTAAGGAGAACGAGCCTTCGCTGGTGAAAGTTAAGCGCATTCAATATTTCATATGTACTGTATGCTCGTAATCCAACGTACAAATGCCGACTTTCATGTCGAGAACTCCTCGTATATACTGTGGTATATCATTACATTATCGCTCATTCCTCATACAATTTCATGCTCCCGCGGTGCCTTCTCCCGACTATCTCTCCCTGACAGCTTCCAACCCACCAGGCCCCTCGCTTCCATGTACACCACCATCTCTACTCGCCCTCCTTGTCCTCATCCTCCCCTCAGCTTTTTCCCGAAATCCTTCCCTCAGTCCTTGACTTCTGGCATCCAGCCCACTTCCCCTCCACTCACCCATGCCTTTCTCCCTAACCACACGCATCCTCTCCTCTTCAGCCTGATCATGTGTCACATGTGCTATTCTCTCATTGACAGATCCTCGCAATGCTTCGCCAGCACCGTGGAGTCCTTTCAGCGTCGCAGTGAAACTTTGCTTCTTCCCCACAGGCTTTTGTTGCGCGACTCCTGGGCCGCCGGAAATGGTGGTGGTGGTGCCGAGGGGTGCAGGTCCCGATACAAGATTTGTTGATCCGGGAGCGGTAGAAGGTGACGTTCCGACGCCAGAGACTCCAGGTCGGGAGAAGTTGGGTGTTTTAGGTCGACCAGTAGGGTCAGTCGCTGTCGTTGTGGGACTCATAGGACTGAATGACTCCTGGGCGTCTCTATTGAGAGTCGGTTGATTGCCATAGTATGCTCCAGTTGCTTGGTTTGGGAGCTGTCCCTGGTTCTGCGTTTGGTGCATGGAATTGCCACCAATACCGTTTCCATATCCAGTTCCATTTCCAGGTACCAACGGAGGAGGATGACTTGGGCTCTGATTTGGATGCACTGGGCTGACATTCAGCGGTGCCACGATACCATCTCGCGATCGTCTCCTTTCAGATCGTTCAGGCATGATAGGCGAAGTAGGGCCTTCAGGCACAAGCGACGGGCTGTTACCCTGCGGCATCGTAGGCGAATGTCTGAATTCTGATCGAGGAGGAATTGGTCTGCCACCCGTGGTAGTAGGCGACAAAGGCACAGCAGGCAATTCAGCATCCAAGCGAGGGTTGCTCCCACTGCCATGCGTCTGCAACACCGGTCTCTGAGGCGGCGGTCCAGGTGGCGCAGCATACTGCGACTGTTGTGCTTCAGGTTGTTTCGGTGTAGGCTTGCGCGCTGGAGCTTGAAAGAACGAATTCGGATTTGATGTGCCTGGAGTTGGAGCAGTTTGCTGGATGGTAGGATTCGGCCTGCCCTGTGTCTGGGCAGTAGGCATTTTGTTCGGTGTGTTGTCTGCTCTGATAGGATTGCTTGAGCTTGAAGCTTGTTTCGTGTTTTCTGGAATTGGTTGTGAGAGGCCTGGTTTTATGCCAGCGTTCGCAGGGAGGTTTTGATCGATTTTCGTCTCGGACACTTCTGGAGGAGGGTCTGTGGATGGGTCGTATGGGTGAGAATAGGTTTGCGTTGTCCCATCTGAGGAGACAGTAGTCGTTGCTATGTTGCATTATTAGCAACCATTTAATTGTGTGGTCAATCATTAAAGTGACAGGCCACTTACTCGTCGTTGTCGTGGTCGTGGTTGTGACCGTGGTTCCTGGCGGCTGCTGAGGTCGCGGGGCATGAAGCTGGCTTGCCTTCGAATCTGCTGTCGATACATTGCTGCTGGAATAATATGTCGAATCATTGTAACTGTTGTTTTGGGAATTGCTCATGTGCTGAGGGCGAGGAGTAGCCAGACCATCTGAGAAGGGTGCTGACGGGACGGGGTTGGTGGTGTTGTTGTTGCTCGCCTGAGATTGTGCCTGCGAATTCAAGGGATCCGGCTTCGTCTTATCCTTATGTTTGAAGAGGCCCATCTTGAATGCTGTCTTTCTTTAGCAATATGGAGAATTTGTGTAATGGAGAAATATGAGGGGCAAAAGAGAAGAAGATAGGTAGGTATATTTGCAAAAGATGACATCTGGGTATGGAAGGGGATGTGGCTGGTGAAGCTGTTAGTGATGTAATGTGGCGCATGGAGCTCAGAAACAAGGAAGTGATGCATGATGAACGCGAGATCTGCAGAGAGAACCCTGCCAAGAGTGTGGCTGATCTCGGTTAGTCGAAAGGGGGATTGGAGTAGTGGGGCACCGAAGTAAATAAAGATAAACTGTCGGGTCCGGATGACCATTTAAAGAATGATGATAGTAAATTATTAGTCGAGAGGAAATACAATGTCGCAGAACGAGCTCGCCATTGCGTTCGACGTATTAACCAAAAGCTATGTTTCTATATACCACGCCGGATACATTCGCGTGTAGCCAGCTTTCTATTTCAGCAACACCATCTGCCACGAGACCAATTGCTCAAAGCTGAACTTGGACATCTTTTGCGCAAGATTCAAGCTTTATAACAAAAATCCTTACTTCTCCTTCCAAATGTTCTTCCTGGCCCGTCTCCGGAGCCCGTCTTTCAAGCTTTATGGTCTTTTTCGCTCGTCCTTTATATTGGCTTTCACGTCCGAATGCTAAGGATGTCGAGAGTCTGAACTTTTCAGCGGATCAGTGGTGTTAGCGATCTGAGGTCTGAACGGACCCGGCCGTACAATAGGCTGATTTTCTGTCGCTGAAGAGTTCTTGAATTGGGGCAAATAGGATAGAAGAGAGGGATGCAGGCCATCATATTCTCGGTCAGGATGAGGTTGACGATTGCCGGAAACGGGCACATTTGTAGGATTGTCGAAAGAGTTTTGTGGCGGTTGGGATGGTATAGGTCTTACTTGAATAGGCACAATTGGTACTTGGGTAGGTATAGGTGATGGTTGAGTTTGTGTTTGTGTTGACCCTAATTGTATAGGGATTGATCTGGGAGGAGCAGTAGCCTGGCCGGATGGTCCAACAACCTTTGGAATTTGAGATAAGAAATCATTTGCAGTCATTTGGTTTGGTGGCTGATATTCAGTTGCAGGACCCCAGAAGGTGAAAGTTTGAGTGTCGATGGTTCCCGAAACTTGAGGCACGAGTCCCTCACGCCAATCTCTACTCAAGTCATCCAATCTGATCTGTTCGAGACCCTTGGTCATCGACGATATGTTGCGAGTAATATTTGTGCCATGTCGATTCGATGCCTGGCCTGCAAGCGAAGCCTTGTGAAGTACTGCATCTATAGTTTCCCTTGGTGCTGGAGCCATAGTTGGGCTCTCCTTGGCAGCTTGTACAGTACGCACAGTTGAATCGCTGTGATTCATTTGTCTCGCTCTTCTACATACAGTCTTCTCTTTAATGAATCGAGGATGAATCGAGCGCTGGGTGTACATTTGCTGAGAAGGATCCAGTTTTGTGACATCTGTGTATTCGTACTTCCTCTTAAGACTTTCGGCCTGACTGTCTTCCTTGGAGACTTCAGGTACGGCAATATCTGCTTTGGCAATCTTTGAAACAGCCTTTGGAGCTGGGAGTGATTGCCTAGAGGAGTCGTTTATGCCCTTGGAGAGTTGAATTGGAAGTCCTTGGTGTTGTCTGGTTGGCTTGTCTGGGACCAATGCTTTTGGTGCCAATTCCTTCTTTGCCGACTTCGGGGTAGGTGTATTGTTTGTATTGTTGTGCTCTGTTTCAACCTTTGTGAAGCCCTCTGTTTCGGACGTGTTCAGCTCATCGTCGGAATATTCTTCGGAGATGATGCTCCAGGAGTCAGAGTCATCGCCCGACATCGTGGAACACCGTGTGCTGTGCGAAGAGCTTGAACACAATGTAAGCCAGTAATTCGGGCTTCATGAGAGAGCCCTGGCAGTCAAAGTTCCAGCCAGAGGTCTTGGACATACCTAAGTTACTCAAGTACGGGTGATAATTATAGATGTGGTGAGGATGTGACAATGTTAATATGAGAATGTCTTGTTTGTTCTTGATGATTGCGGTATTTTCAAAAAAGGAACCTTTAAGAACATGAAACTTAAGCTGAAATGAGCTGTGTGCGTATTATGTCACTGCTCTACCAGATTTGAGAGGGTTTGGTTGAAGTTATGCAGCAAGTGGTATCGCGCGAAGCTAGGGCGCGTCGGATTCTCGACGGCTCGGATGCTAATGTTTCGTCCCGCTGTCAATAAATAGTATCAGCCACAACTGCAGGGGGTCATATCTACCAATCTCTCTGAAGAACATCCATGATTAACCTTGCTGTGAGGTACACCGGGATTTATACAGAGCGGAGAGAAATTTTCCTCAAAAATGAGGCGGCTGAGTGTCATTCAATACATTTTAGTCACTTCACGATAACAAGGCGATGATTTAGGCAATCCATTTCATTATCTGCAAAACCTTGCGAAAAAGCGCTCGCAGAGACTGAGGAATCCAGTTCTACGAGATAATTCAAGGTTTTTGGAAGAAATCCCGGCGAGAAGTGAGAGGTAACCGAAGACTGCAAGTGTCTTCACCAGGTTCTCAAATGTACTCCGTGGCTTTGACCTTCCAAGAAGTTCCTTTCTCCATGACCCGATGAGGAATTTGTGCAGTAAGTTTGAGAATGAATTCACAGACATTGACGTCCAGTTCCGCTGACTTCTAAGGCGGAAGATGGCCAAAAGTATTGTGAGTGCTGTTTCTATGAACTCGCTCGCCCTCGTCGGTGAGCCAGAAGATCTTGCCATTGCGAGATATCTCAAATAATGCAATCCATTGACTCCAACTTGAGCCCTTGATTGCAGTTGTTGGGCATCTGTCACGATCAACGATAGTGCAGTGGTACAAATCGGGAGTGGCAAGGAAGCTGAAAAGTTGGTCTGCAGCCTCAAGGCGAGCCTGCTTCCAGACTTCGGGTCCATTATTGAAGTAGACCAGGGAGAAGGTGACAAGGAGTAGCTTTGTTGCTCCACCATCAGTGCGAGACATACCCTCGATGATGTTGCGAATAATGACAGGCAAGTCAGCAACAATACTTGCTACTTTGTGCCACTCCGCAGGTTCTTGGGTGAAGCCGAATGACACAGTCACTGGAACTCGGGGGAAGGTAGCGTAGGTGTAGCGAACTTCAGCATATGCTACGTTGGGTCTGGTGTACGACAAGGCGTCTGCTGGTGAACATCTACGAAGACAAGCAAAGACGGTAATAGCAGGCGTGTAACCGCTACAATAAGGAAACATACAAGATTGCTTTATGTTGTTAGCATGCATTAGGAAGCACTGAAGAAAAGATTAGGGGTCGATCTCGTCGATCTGGTTTGAAAATGCTATATTTACAGTGGCTAAATCCCTGCCCTCGCTAAGGTTGGGGTAGCAACTCGCCCCGCTAATCGACCAAAACATCGAGAGTGCTCGCTGATGTTGAAGATCGGTATATTTCGACTTCTGCCCACCATAAGCGACTTTTGATGACGAACACCAAGCTACCTTGTAGCGGTAGCAACACCCTCGAAGATAGAAACCACGAGAAAAAGTGGTTAATTGGCCGCCATCCTGTCCTCGACCATTCCACTCGCCCAGAAACGCTTTACACATATCGTATCGCTCTACTCAGTGACCTGACCTCATGGTCTGATCTTCTCCCGCCTCTTGAAAAATTTGGAATCGCAAGATTTTGCATCTCGTCATGTGTGGATCGATATATACCTGTCATCTGATTTCCTTGCACACAGATTTTAGAGATCTTTTGGAAGCCAAGCAGTCGGGACTCAACTTAAGCTATAGCAAAGCTAATCAAAATCAGTGGGTCAATCAACCATTCGTTTTACAGATTGCCCAGTATGCTTCTGATGGCATCAATTACCAGGCAAAAATTCCCGAGCATGCTAGCTCAGCCAGTGCTTGTCAACAAATAAGCGAAGGCTCCACATTAATTAATTAAATTTCTTAGTGTGCTGCAGTAAAGTTCGTGCCGGGCGATGTCTTACCTGTCGACAGGAAAGAATGCTTCAATTCTAGTGGTGTCACAGCCGTCGCCGCGAAGGGTTTTACGTCCACCCTACCATGGGGAAGTGTTGTCATCCCAGCAGGCACAGCTATTCCCTCTGGAATGGGATCTCCATCCGCCACTACAACTGCCTTCAATAGCAATACTCTCACAACTTCGACTCATAGTAATCCACCTGCTGTGACTTTCGAGGCTGTTTCAGAAGCAAGTGTAGTAATCAATGGGTCCATTGATATCAGGATATGGATGCTTTTGGCTACAATGTTATTTGTTGGAGCATGGTTCGTTTGAGCAGATTATGCGAATAAGGAATAGTTCTTTCCAGTTCACTACACTTCTGTTTTGTATTCGTGGTTTGAGTATCTGAATGGAATCAATGAATTTGAATTGGATGTTGGTTAACAAACTATCTGTGTGGGATGTAGTTCAAAGCAAGGCAGAGAACGCAATTTTTTTCCTTCTGCTAAATCGTTGTTGGGAATGTCATCTTTCCATAAAAGGAGACTCACACGAACACACTGTCTAGTATTGGCTTGATAACATTCTGGAACCTCAACTGCGCCTCAACATCCGTATCAGATCCTTCTTTTAGGAATTCTTGAATCCAGTTCTGTATCTTCGTCTGTCTTGCAACTTTCTCCTCACACACACTCACCAGATCTCCCTTCAACATATTTTCCCTAAGATGCCTAGCCAAACCTTCCATTCTACAGCTCCAGGCGAAGTCCCTGGCATGCACAGCGAACATGATCTGTGTAGTCAAATGAAAGGAAACGGAATTATGCGCCACTCTGACGTATCTCCCTCGAGGTAATGGGCATAAAGCAGTGGAGTGGCCACCGTCATCTCAGATATAAGAGCGAATGGGGCTGCAATTCGCCAGAAGATGTCTTGTCGACGGAACGAATGGCAGCTAGTATTACCTGCACCAGCCAGGTATCTAGCGAGGTCTTGCTTCATGCTGGGTCACCCTTCTTTCTTCGACTCCTCATTTTCCTCCGACATTCGCTACGGGCATCTTAGGCCAATGCTTAACATAATCTATCACCATCTTGATACGCTCCTCGTCGTCCGGTTTATGGAATTCCGGCGGCTGAATACTCTCAAATCTGTAACCAGAAACGAAAAAGCACAGGCTCATGATGCAACTGATCGTGAATACGACCGCTGAGATCCATATGAAGGCGATTAAAAATTATGCCCATTTCGCCCGTAGTTCGACGATTTCGGGGTCAAAAATGAGGCCGAGAGTTGGGATATTGACACCGGCGATGAAGATTATGCGGCTTAATACGATGAGCCAAGCAGGAAAACGTGCCCTGAAAGGGACGACATTTGGCTTGATAGTTGATTTTGCCTGGGTTTGCTGTGTTTGAACTGCCATCTTGAGCATGCGCGTTGTATGGAATTGGATAACGAGGGAAGAGTGAGTATGAGAAACAAAAATAAAATATGGCAAGATGAGAAAAGAGGAGGGAGAAGCCCGGTGTATCAAAATCTTCTTTGGCGTACCGTAGAATCTGTTTGATGGTGGGAACGATGTTGTGTACCGCTCTTTCCGTGATGTCATGCCCAAAATAAAATGATCTGGTGATTAACTCGGAGCTTTCCAAATTCTTCCGAGCCATGCCAGACAATCTATGTTCCGCAGTCGCAGAAGTTTTCAGCGACAATGAAACCAACATTCGCTTACACGAGCGCTCAACATTGAAATGAACAGCTTGCTACGTGTCTAGAATGGCAGTCTCAGAAACTTTGATACCTAAATGTATTTTGAGTGTGGATGAGCTCCTCAGTCACTAGTGTGATGAAGCAACTTGCAATGAACACTTAATCAGCACTCAACACCATAGCCCCTGCAACGAACTAAAGTGAAAGAAACGTGTACTTAATATCCTGATAGCCCTTGTAGTATAACTTTCGACGCTGAAAAAGGAGGGAGTAACTCGAGAAGGTAAGTTCACGTGACATCGAAGTTTAGGTAAGCTTTCAACAAGTGTTGGCTACTCTTATATACTTGCCAGTCTATGATGACGAGATATCTTCTTTGTACTTTTCAAAAGTTTTTTTTTTTTTTTCATTTTTTTTCAATCATGACCGAGGTTAGAGGGAAACTATGGGATCTACCAAAAAATTCTCCATCCCTACATTCAGACCCCTACGTTCAAAATTCCCCTCCATCCTCCGCCAAACCCTCCACAACCCCCAAAAGCGCCACACTAACCCTCCCTCTCCCCCTCTTAACATCCTCCATTCTCGTCCTCAACTCATCCCTCCTCTTCCTCTCCACAAGACTCAGCACCCTCCACTGCATACTCGCACTCCCACCTATCCCTTGATTCACCCCATCCCCCCTCTCACACCCATCAAACTCCCTCAACTCCACCAGCACACCCTCAAACTCCTGTTGGAGACGAATACTAATCTTCTCATCCAACCCCAACAACTCCTCAATCCCCGTGCGCAACGCACTCAAAAGCGCGAAGATCCGCATCAGGGTACATTTTCCCTTCAGTTGGCTCGCCATACCCCTCTTCTCCTCATCCTCCAGCTGCATGAAGATTTCCCATAGGCCTTCCAACCCCAATCCCATATCTCCGTTTGCAATCCTCCCTCGTCCTCGCCCTCTTTCTTCCTCTTCCTCCCCGTCCCCCTCCCCCCTAATCAAAACCCGAAAACACCTCCCAAAAACTCTCTTCTTCTCCTCATACAGGTTCGCAATATCCATATGTAAATTCTGTATTTGCTGTCTGACCAGCAGTCCCCTCGGCGGTCTCGGCAGCGCAGAAATAACTTTATCCAGATCCCCCGTCATCAACATCCTCATCTGCGAATTCGCAAATGAGTAGGCTCTTATCGAATGAACCAGATTCCCAATCAGCATCCCGACGGCTTGAATTTCTTCGGTGAGTTCTTCGACGGCGTGGAGGTGCGCTTCTGAGGTGGTGGCGAGGTGGAATTGCATTTCTGTGACCATTTCCCTCTCCGACTCTGGTGTTGGGTCTATGGGGAAATGCATATGCATGTTCTTTTGTGGCGTAGGCGGTTGGATCGTGAATCTCGGTGCTTGTCCTCGTCCTCGTGCCTGTCCCTGTCTTATACCTATATCTTGATTTTGGCCCCCGACATGGTGACTATTAAGCTGCCTCTGAGGTCTTGCCCCGCTCTCGTTGTGATTACAGCTACAACTACAGCTGTTGTTGGTGACTGAGGATGCAGACGAGGCGGAGGAAGAAGATGATGACGACGAAGAGAGAGATTTCTCATGGCCGAAATATATAGGTGGTGAGATTTGGGATTTGCGGACGCGGTGGAGTTCTTTTTGCTGGTTTGTAGAGGGGAAGGAGGAGGGGTAGCAGGAGAGGCAGCACCCCATGATTGATTAGTTTCTAATCGCAAGTAGAGATACTACCGGATTCGGTGCTTTGTTACTGTATTTCGATGGTGTTGGGATGGAAGTCGTGAGGCGGATGATGAGTGGGAGAGAAAGCGGGATGGGAGAAGCGAATGGACATGGTAGAATTGATGAGAATGGCTGGCAGATGGTTAATTCTCCCTGGTGGTGAGGGATGGAATATTGACTTTTAGCGGGGTGGCTGGCGAGGTGAGGGGTGGGGAATGTAGGGTTGCTAGGGATGGTATGGAATGTAAATAGATATCTCGCTTCGGGTATTGGTATGAAATTGTATTCGCCCCCTATATACGACAGGATGCCATAAACCCCAACTCCTTTAGAAAAGGCCAGCTTTGATTGCTGAATGCCTGTCCGGGTCCAATGAAAGATAGCGTCGTGTCCCAGAGTCGAGGCCCAAATGTCGAGAGACAAATCTGACTCGAGTGTTCCATCCGTACTGTACTGTACAATCCAACGCCTTGACGCTTTTGATTCTCCATATTTCTGTTTCAACATCCTGCCTACCAGAACAAGTCTCCATCACCAATCAAAGACATAACAGACTCTCTGCATCTTCAGCAATCTCCTCAACACCCTTAATAGCCTCCGCCAAACACCCATAACACTCCTCTAACGCGCCCAACCTCCCCTCCAAAAACCCCACAAACCTCACCATCATAATCCCCTCACTCACATTCCCTACCCACCTTCCCTCCGCCGCCCTCTCCTTAACCCCTTTCCTAACATCCCCATCCAACCCCCTCTGCAACCCCAAATCCCTAACCACCTCCCCCACCCACTCCGCCAACATCTCCCTCTCAACCACAAACCTAATCCCCTCCGCCGCCATCCGACTCGTACACGCCTCCGGAATCGCATCCACCGCTTCCTTCTCCGCGTCCGTAACCGCTTTCCGCAGTTTGTCCAGCGACGCGAAAGAATGTTGCAGGAAAGCCGCTTTGCGGAGGAAGAGTCGTCCGATGTGCTCTTTGGTGCGGAAGATGGTGGAAAGCATGTTGGCTTGTTCAGATTTTCGGAGGCGTTTGAGGTTCTGGACTTGGATTTCTTTTCGGGCGAAGATGAATAGCAGGTTATTGGCTAGATTTGCGGTGAGGAATTCCTGCTGTTGGAGACGACGGTGAGCGCGGCGGAGGAGGGATTGCAGATGTGTGAATTCGGATCGGGAAAGGCTAAGGTGTGCGTTTAGGGTGGTGGAGACAGTTGTTGCGGAGGAGGCTGCGCTTATAGGGGAGTTCGTGGTTGAGGAGGTGAGGTTGAGTGTTTTGAGGGAGGGGAGGGAGGATATGGAGCTGAATTTCGAGTCGCGGGAGCTGTGGACCACGGGCTTGCCTTTGCCTTTGTAGAAGATGTCTTTTTTGGTGTAGCTGGGTACTTCGAATAGTGGAGGGACGGTCACAGATTGTTTCGGGGTCTTGCCCTTCGTGATGCTACCACCTTGTGGTTTTGGCGCTGGAAGTGGTTTGACCGTTCCGAGGATTGCAGAAGGTTTCTTCGGGGTAGGTTTTGTGAGAGATAGGACTGTATCCCAGAGACGATCGGCGTTCTCTTGTGGTGTAGATTTCTGTTCTTGCGTGGAGGGATTGGGTGACCTTCGTGGAGGGGTGTTGAAGAGTCGGCCGAGCATCTTCTTCATCTTTGATGGCGCTTTATTAACATCCGCAGATTTGTCCGTCGAAAGCCTCGGAGACTCCAGGAACAACGTCGAGAACCTCTTATCCATCTTGCCCACATTGACCGAAGGTCCGGTACCTCGAAGTTGGGACATCGATCTGAAGAGTGAGGTATGGTGGGGAGGATCGTCCGGCTCGAGAAGATTCCTGAATGGCGCAGAACCAATTCGACCTCTCGACAGTATGTTCGGCGAGTATCTATAGCTCTAGGCTATGTTACTTGTAAAGGAAATGATGAGGAAATACGAGTACAAGTGTGTGATCACCGAGTCGTCGCACCACTAAACAGAGTTCACCCAGAAAGCGAATAATGCGAGTGACAAATGATAACAGCACAGCACATGCCAGCTCGCCTGCGAGAAAAACAAAAAATATAGTCAACAATTCAAAAAGTAACGAAAACACCGAGGATATAGATCAAGATGCAAAACGCCAACAACAGTAATAAATGAACAAGAAGAAGGAGCGAGAGAGAGGGAGACGCAGTCTTCCAGAAATCCGGAAGATCTGACAGACATGAGGCGAGGTGGGATGATCTGCATTGATAAGGGTCGTCTGTACTGCCAAGTGAAGCCGTGCACGAAGGGTATTCAAGATGTCTCAGATTCCTGGTCCTGAAACCCGTCTCTTCCGCCCAAACAATCAGCTCGCTTGCTCTATTTATGGATAGGAAAACAAATGGGGACGGGGACTCACGGACTGGACCCCGAGGATCCCAGATTTCCAGGACCCTCAGCCGCATCGCAAGGTTGTTCCCTTCTCGTCGAAGAGTGACATGCGAGATGGTGAGTAATGAGTCCGAATTGGTGGTGTCAAGTGTCAGGGAAAGTTAAAAGATGATCAAGAGCCACGATGAGGAGATGAGGAAGGGGTCGAAGGAATAAGCTTTTGGAATTTGATGAGAACTTGCTTAGGAGATCTAAAAAGCAGATTGCCGTCGTACTGTTCCTTTCTTCTACCGTTTGTTATATTTCCAGCCCCCAAAATCCTTTCCCATCCGGCTGTCCAGCGAGCAGTATCCAGCAAATCCTTCCCAAGTCCATCATCCTGTGTCCCATTAATCTCGCACTGCCATTATCATATCATATCTCATGCCCAGATTGTCGCACAGGGTGTGATTGAGTCGTAATGGTAGTTATGACTTAGTCGTCATCCTCATCATCGTCTGCGCCAACCTCCTCGAAATCCTTTTCCTCTGCGGCTTTTGTGCCTTTGGTCTTGGCAGGGACGGAATCGACTTCGTCATCATCGGCAGAGTCCTCGTCTTCCTCTGGGTCGGCCTCGTCGTCCTCATCGTCAGCTTTGGCGGGAGCTTTAGCCTTGGGAGCTGCTGCTTGATCGGCGGGAGCTGGCTCGGTTTTGCGCTTCTTCTTTACGGGCTGTGCTTCTATTTGGTGGTCAGTCTTCGTCTTGCTGATGGATAGCTGCTAGTGGTGGTGGAATTGGGTAGCTATGAAGGGATAGGGTAAATCGCGCATACCTTCAGCGCCGTCTTCCTCCTCAGCATCTTCCTCCTCTTCCTCCTCCTCACTCTCATCATCATCGTTCCCACCTGCATCTTCTGGCTCGGAGTCTTCATATCTGTTGCGGATCATCAGCTCTATCATTATGGGTGTATTGGTAAGCAGAGACAATGCGCTGACATGTGCGCGTTTGTATCGGCGCATACAGCCTTATCATCAACCATATCGCATTGTAAAGCTCTGATATGGACTGTGAAGCTGCAGAGAGTCCAATTGATGTCCTGGATGCGATATGGCATGAAGTGCGGTGGAAATGTGAGAATAACGTACTCTTCTTCTTCCTCGCTGTCGTCGCTAGGGAGCGCAACAAGCTCCTCGTCATCTTGCTTCCTCTTTCTGGTAGACATTTTTGTTGTTATTTGAAGAACAAAAGTTCAATTGGATATTCTGACGTTGGAAGAAATGTGGGGGAAGTCTCGATGATGGAGTGTTGGTCGTAAAGGTGGGAAGTTGGGAGAAGAAAGGGAAGGGAATGGGGGAGTTGAGAGGTGGGCGAGAGGGGGATCAACTTGCCATTGGGTGAGCGCATCGAGCTCACCTCACCACCCGACTGCTGGGCTGGGGCTGGCTGGCTGGCTGGCTCTGGTGGCCCACAGTGATAGAGCTCGGACCTGAATTCCTGGGGTGCATCGAGCACATCGCACGTCACTACAACCTAAGCGGCCCGGATAAGGGAACGGTGGATGCGGCGTGGAACTAGCTATGCCGTGCCACTGATTGGGCTTAGTGAGGCACGTGTATCGAGAGGGGGAACTTTGGATTGGAAGAGGGGATGTTCAGGGGCATTTCTTGAGGCTGGAATAAACAGGGTTTGGGAGGACGAAAATAGATGAACAGAGGTGTTGGGTTAGTAAAGGATAGGAGGAGTTGATCCGGTCTCGGATTTCTGTCAGATCAACTCTACTGGACCAGCCTGTACCGTACCTACATCTGTCAACAAAATAAATATTACTCGTGTTATTAGAGAGAGAATACAGCATGTCTTAATCATGCTCTCAGCAGTCTCACAAAAGCCATGCGGTCTGAGACCTAGCTGTTGTGGATAGGCCTTGTTGGGTATCATCCATCTATCAGCTTGGAAAGCCAGTCGCATCAACATTGTTATATTTGAAGTCAACCTCTGGTAAACCCAACCTACATAGATAGCTCAAGTATCCTCAATTCGATTTCCAAGTAATAACAGATTTTAACAGTCCATCGCTAGCCAGAATTACTTCTGAATTTCATACCCCCACTCTGAAAATGAGAAGGCTGGGAGGGACGAGGGGATGCCAAGATATGTCCAACCGACTTTACCGAGCCCCTTTTCTACACAACAAACTCAACAATTCGAAATCCCAAAGGCTTATAATACCTGCAATCAGAAATCATTACTGGCTGAAATCAGAAGCCTTCGACTTCTGCTTCAGAGAGACCCTGAATTGCTTCAGCAATATGTGAAGCCTTGCTCACAGTTGGAGAGTCTATACAAACTTCGAGCCCAGATCTCGAATTGATGGATTCATGGATTCCGAAAGGCTGTGTCTCTTCCAGAGAATATGTTTAAATAACAGAGCTGATCTGAACAGAACCCAGTGCTTGGCTCCTCAATACCAACAAAGGCCAAGCGGGGACGGAAGCTCGTCCCTAGCATCAGATATATGGCAACACCCTTGCATCATATCAGATGACTTCTGGATCTCTTCATCTGGCCATTCATATCACCGTACTATATCCACTTTCCTCATCTGGAATATTCTTGATCCACCCAACTTGGGTAGCTGCGCGATGGGTCCTCTGTCAATTGAGTTGTTCTACTTCTTGAACTCTGAATTTCAGGAATTCTCATTTCGTTCATTATTGCTTCATGTTATGTTATTTTTTTATTCTAGGTTTTCCCCTTGAATTTTGTTCAATTTTAAAATTTTGATAAAGGCTTTCATTGTTGGGGGAAAAGATCTTGGGATTTCTTTGCCCTTAGACTGTATCCGCATGGTTCTGAAATCAACACTTGAGAGGTCCTTGGTCTGCTTTGTTCTGCGTAGCATACTTCCGCAGTAGTAGCTGCAAGAAGCTGTGTGCCCTTTTTTTAACTTGTATTTTGTGTTCTTGTACTGTATGCATTCAGAATATTATTAAGATTCGATTTTGAGATTGTCGTCGCGGATCATTATATATTCTTGTTGAAACACTTTCTTGTGTGCTCTGTCTCTATTGCAGTCTTAGTATAGAGACTACTTTACCTACTTCAGTCTAGTACAGGGACTGCCAGAACCGAATTGCCGAAGGACGACTGCCCGTGTTCTGGTAGATTAAAGTCACATGACCAACATAATCGATGATCGATGTGCATTCAGAGGCTGGACTACGAAGCAATGACCTGAGAAAGCTATTCAAAATATTCGAGAATCTCGGCTTTGAAGTGTATTCTGCTACAGATATGTGATTGTTCTGTTCATAGCAGGCCCTTGGTGGTCAGGGCATTCAAGGGAATAGAGATCAAGTGTCTCCTCGAGTGGGTAGGTATTTGTCAAGAGACGAGCCTCTTCTCTTAGACGAGTGAGCTTCCCTTATAACTCACTGAGATGACATTGTCACTTGGCAAGATTTTCCCTATGCTTCGGGGCAGAAGGACTTTGATGGCGATGACGATGCATTTCCAGCCGTACCCAGAGAGGGTGGAAAGCTAGTGAGCTACCATGAAAAAAATCGACGCTTTCAGCAGCGGCGTCAATACAATGACGACAAGCCCTGAAAATGGTTTAGCTATCGGGTCGGAGACGCAGAATGCAAACTTCAGTGATGCTGAACAGCTGTGCTCGATCTTGAATGCAAACATAGCTGAGTATTCGAGGTAACTCGGTTAAGGCTTGGCATTTGAGGAGGAAGTAGCGATTCTCTATTTACTGGAAGTGTGAATGACGCTGTCCATTCGAGCCCGTGGATGGTAGTGAAGCGCATTGATACAAGCACAGCGTTCAGCTTCTACCTGCGCCTCCAACATGTTCCTCTGATCGATTTCCTATCGCGGAACTTCCCACGGAACCATTTCTATATTTCACAGCTAGCTTGCTGTATATTTGCAAGAGAACACTCGAGAGCAGCCGTAAGCAGTGTAGGTGGGCACAAAATTAAAGTCGTCGTTTGATGTTGCTCGGAACCACGGTACGCTGACAGTGAACTATCCCAATCCAGCCTCATTGAACGTGCGCCTGGTCTGCTCATGGGGAGAGCATGCTTTATCACGGGCGTGGATATTGGCAAAATGTATATCGCGTTCAATACCTCGTCTGAAGTCGTTCATATTCAAGTCAATGACCATTTAACCTGCTGCAAGGTATATTCCGGACAGCTTTCATCACCTTCATCTCAGCTACTTTAACACCGCCAGAAACTAAATTGTCCGTCTGTTTCACCCTAAACAAATTGGCTAGAGACTGTGAAAATTTTGGAGACGGGTGGAGCAGTCGACTTCACCTGTTTGGTACAGCTCTGAGCTCAATCGGTCGGCAGCAGAAGGTGGCCGGCGCCCCCAATCACCTTCATAAGCAGCAGCTCCCTCCCTCGCTGCCCTTCTCTCTTCTCCAACAACACTCACCCCCAGTCACCCTCCAGCACCCCGAATAGCTTTACGGATAACATCATTCCAAACATTGTTAGCACTAACCAGAAGGACTCCAATTACCTCTCAATTGCTCTATCTCTTGCTCCTTGCTCCTTGTGCCCAGACAACACAGCCATGGAGCTCGACGACACCTCACTGAACGGCAACAACGCCAATCTCTCTACCACTTGGGTGCGCGACGAACTCAGCATCAATATCAGCTCCCAACTGGCCGCCGGTATACTGCTGGATCGAGCCCTCAAGCCCAAAAAGACCGAGTTCCTATACAGCCACTTGCCTCCACGCTCTCCATCATCCGTCCCCTTCTGCGCTTCGACCGAAATGCTCAAGAGAAAGTACCGACGCACAATGTACAACAAGATCCAGCTTATCGAAAAGACCTTCGGCTCCGAAGTCTTAACCTACCAGACTCCGCAGAAGATGATCAATAATTTCGAGGAGGATTGCAAGAGGGTCGAGGAAAGCTACCGAGATCCGAACGGAATATCGCAGATTATCATTCAGGCAGAATTGGAGAGCCGCTACAAGAAATTCGAAGCCTGGTTGGATATGTACTATGACGGACTCCTCAATCACGAACTCGAAGCCCGGTACGATGCCAAAATGCAGGTTCTCGGACGACGAGAGGAGAAGTCACAAACTTACAACTTCTATTTTCGCAACGGGAAACTGTTTACATGGTACAATGTGCCTCCGAGCGGGAGGCTCGTTCATGAAAAGGTCTCTGATTGCCCTATACCACTGAAAGCTATTTGGCAACGCCTTCTCAATGAAGCCCTGCGGAAAAGATCAGATTACACAGACGACCTCTGCTTCTTCGATATCCTTTTGAAAGCAGTCAAGCACAAAGAGCCAAGCAATACATATCACATGAAGAATTCAATCACGGATTTGGAGCAAGGATTCATGCGTTGGCGGATTCTCCGCGATCTTTGCCTCAAGATCAAGAAAGTAGCCACAATGATCCTGAAAAGATTTGGCTACGAATACTTCTTCGACGGAAGAAAAGAATTCAGCAAGTTCCTCCACTTCTGGGCTATACGTTACTGTCTGGTTGCCGATAACGCGTCGAAGAAGGAAATGACGGAGAGAGACTGGGCGAAGGACGTCGGCAAGGTTCTGTATGCTCTCCTGGAATTTTTGAAGATATCTCACGATGCTCTCTTGGAAAGAGAAGTGAAGGCAAAACTTGAAAATACCTTGGAAATTATCACGAAAGACGGCCTGACTATCACGCCGAACACCCCAGACCAGTTCTGGGTCTTTCGAGGGAAACTTCGCACGCTAGGCAGGGGCGTCTTGAATGCTACGGAGGAGATCTCAGCGCTCCTAAGGAAAAGTATAACTTCGTCGGAATGCGGTGAAGAGGTGGGTGAGTTCAAACTTACCAAAGAAGAGTTCAGCCTACCGCCGGATCGTATCTTCCGCGAGATAGAAGAAGATGAAGACGAAAGACTGAGGCGGGAAGAGGAAGAGGAAGACTTCGATTCCGATTCTGAGTCTGAAGATGAAATGTTCCCTTCCATCAAGGACGTGACCATTGACCGTATCTGGAATACACGACCAGAAAAGGGTCGAATTGCAAGCCATCTTGTTGATAGACGGTCGAAGGTACTGAGTCCTTGTCTCAAGGCGCCTCCACGATTTGCTGCCGAAACTGCTCAGCCAGCATCTCAACGAGATCCATCTACCCAGTCAACTTCCAGTAACTCACAACGACGTACAGGTATCCCGATGAGATCAAAAACTGCACCGGCGCAGAACGTAACCGACTTGAACCCTCGAAGACGGCAACGCAGCATGGCACCTAGCCCTGGCCCTTCAAAGCAGGCAAGAGCGACCATGATACATGGCTCTTCCCCTCTTTCAAGCCTAGCTAGACTTGTAACTCCTCCATCGAATGCCAGAGTCGAGGCAGTCAATGAACAGGATAACGGCAGCAGTAAGATTATCCTTATACCAACACTTCGTAACCCGACCGTTGACCAGCATAATCGCAGACCGGCGAACCTTCCCAACCAGAGTCGTGAAAAGTCCAACCAAACGAAAGGTCACCAAATGCACGACCAGAGAGGAGCTCAGCAACAACATGGCCAACATGCGTTTGCACAACAGAACGGTGGATCGTAAGTTTTGCCCCTCACATTGAAGAGATATTTGCTAACATCTGTATTAGAGTACCCCCAGTAGATACAGCACAGAGCCCCGCTGCCCAGCCTACTCCAGGCAACTTTGATCCACACAATTTTACCGGCAGTCCCATCAAGCTCGAACGAAGTGACCCCAGAGACAGGTACGCAGCCTTGATCACCTTGTTGAGGCAGCCATGGATACTGACGATGAGCTATAGGCTGAACCCATGGCTGAACGACCCCAAGATCAGCGTCACTCGGTTCATGCCAACGACACATCGCCCTGGAGAGCCTCTTGACCCCCCATCACCGAATATCGAGCACCTTATTGGAGACCAGAAGATCAATAAACCTAAACCTCGGTCCGCACAAATTCAAGCACAACACAAAACTCCAGAAGAAGCATATCAAGCCTCACCTGCTGGTAAATTGTACGTGTTACCTTCATGCCACTAATGGTCGGCCCTTGAGACTTCAGACTGACTTTCACAGTGCCAAACAAAAAGCAGATGATGCCCTCAGTACCGAACTTGGCGAAAATCCTCGTTGGCCATCGAGTGTCTTGGAAGCCGGCGTACCATTCACAGATGACTGGCCAAGCAAACAAATGCCTCCACCTACGGGATACTCATCTTGGGAACAATGGCGCAAGTCACAGAGCGAAGGAGGAACTGTTGGACACAAGTTGAACGACAAGGAGTTCGATGCTGAGATTAGTCGGGCTTTTGATTAGGTTACATAAAAGTTCTTTGCTTTTTTTTCTTTCCTTCCTATTCATAGCACAAAATCGAGGTGCAGTTGGACACATGGCGTCGAGGTTGGAAGTTTTGTATCGTTAGTTCAGAATAACACAAAAAGCATGGTTTTTTTACACGGGTTTTGGTTTACAGCGAGAATTGGAGTTCATGATGGGTTATTTACCATACGACTATGATGACGACTCTGACTTTCTGATACCTTGCTGGTGAGATGGATAACTGGCACTTGGAGCTTAGTCGAGCGTTTTTCCGGCTGGTACGAACGTAAAAGTTTGCATAACAGACTGGAGGTTGCGAGTGTCGGACCAGAGTAGATGTGGAGACTTACGTTCCCAGTTTGAAAGTGATGTTTACGCTTTTGATGGTGCAGATATATGAAAGTGAGGAAAGCGAGGAGAGAATGATGTTTGTTCTGACGAGTGAGACACTCAGAGGACGGGTCTGTAGCGGGTGAGTTAGAAGAAGTGTGGAATTGAGGAAGAATTGGGGTATTGAGCGAGTAATAGAGAGGGCGGGTGGCCGGAGCAGGTTTGGGAGTACTCTTGGAGTGTTTGAGAGGGTGGCGGAGCAAGGAATTGAATGGGGCTTGGATGAGATAAAGATACTGCTTCGCATTGAATGTTAGGAGTCTATTTTGTCACATTACCTAGGTACATGTTTTCGAAAGTGAATAGACAGCCCTCATGGTAGCCTTTGGCAAGTACTTAGCCATGGCCAGCCCGTCCTTTTCCCTCTGGAGGACTAATGTGAAGAAATTAAGCCCTATCAAATTTCTCCAAGCACGGGAGAATCGAATACGAAGCTGGAATTCATGTTCCTCATGTCAGTCGGCGAGGCATCATCTCGTCACGATATTTCTAGTCACCGGGATATCTTATACTTCGTAAGCGGAGGTGATTCTGATAGGATTTTTCATAGCATCGAGCAAATAGGCTTGTCAATGTGGAAATTTAGAGGAAACCGTTACTTTGGAGCATGAGTTATTTTGCTGAGTCTTTGAAATGCGACAAATCTAAGATCACATTCGATGGATGAGCTCGCATGGGATTTTCCCTCGATCACTACATCCGAAGTCAACTAAAAGCTTCGGTAAGAACGAGTGATGAAGTATGTAGATGACAGTCAGCCAGAAACTCAGGATAAACAATTATTTGGAATGCTAGAAGATCTCTGCGAAATATTTAGCCACCTCATGGTGCAAGTAGAGTGGGGATTTGTTGTTCTAGCTCATCCTTTTGGGATTGGATCTTGCTCACGGATTGTCCCACTCAAAACTCCACAAATTTGATGCTGGACGTGACGTGGTCTTAGTGCCAATAGTTAGAAAGCGTGCCAGTATGATTAGTCAATCCTAGTAGAGCGAGAGCTAGTAAATTTAAGAAGAAAAAGTTCAATTTTTGGGCTTCCTTGCCGATAGTCCCCTCGGCCACATGAAGCCAAGATCATGAGAGAGTCTGCCTCGAAGGGTCATCGCTCACCATCACAGCCAACACTAGCACGCTGTGATCTGGGGTTCCCCATCCCTTTTCAGACAAACGGCTTCCACTTCTCCTCACCCCACCCCAAAAACTTCTCCCCATGTCCTAACCCACCATCCTCCACCCTCTTCATCGCATTCAAAATATCCTTCCTCGGAGACCCACTATCAGGTCTCACCCTGCCCCAAGGAACCACACAAGCACCATTCTCCACTCCTTCTCCAACCCCGCAAAAAGCTCCGTATACGCCCCAAATCTCGCGTCATGCAACAACGGCTTCACGAAAAACATAGTCAACGCAGAGACACCATCATATTCACCCGTCTTCAAATTCCCCAGGTTCTGAGCGACGCTTATAATTCCATCCTTACCATTCCCATCTCCACTGCCTCTCCCGAATCGTCTCGCAAACTCCCGAGATAAAATCCACGTACCAGCTTTAGAGATCGCGTAATTCTTCACCAGACTACTCGTTCCTGTCTCGAGGAGAGAGAAGTCAATCCCGGTTGGGGGCGTGATTCCTTCAGCCATGTAGCTCGATGTCCAGACTACCCTCGCTTTCCCGCCTAGGGAAGAAGCTGATGCGGTGCGTAACTGTGGTATGAGGAGCGTGGTGAAGAGTAAAGTGCCGATGCAATTTGTTCCGATGGTTGGCTCGAAACCTTGGGCTGTGCGATCGCCGAGGTGGATCTTTGTTGCGCCGACGGCGGCGTTGTTCCAGAGGATCTCGAGGCGGGTTTCTTGGGTGGCGAATGTGGATGCTGCGGTTTTGATGGGGAGGAGATCGCTTAGGTCGAGGTGCAGGAATTTAAGAGTTGAGGGTGCGGGGATGGTGGATTATATGTCTTGAATTGCTTTGGTTGCTTTGTCCTATGCTGAGGTTAGTATCTGAATTTTTGATGTGATGAGGCTTTTGCTGAATTGTTAGAGTTACCTTGTTTCGAGATGCCATGTAGATTGTTGCTCCTGTGCCGTAGAGGAGCTTGATGAGTGCGTAGCCGACCCCAGTGTTTCCTCCTGTAACGATGAAGACTTTGCCTATTTGAGAAGGAACATCCTCTTCTGTAAATTGAGGCTTGGGAGGGAACCATTGATTACGCAAGTTCCGGATTGTTGCGAGTGACATGGTTGTGGTGGTGAAGTAATGACGGAGTGTTTATGGTTGTCGCTTTAATATGCTGGTTTATTGATATTCCTGCTGGCGGCAGTACAGTGGAAGTATAGTCCAAGAAGTCTGTTGCGTGGAGTGGACTCGAGAAGGTGATGGAAAATTGAAGTCTGATAGATATGGGTATCCAATTCCTGGATACTGATGATCACAGGGAGTGAGAGTCAACATGGTATGTACAGTCCCAGATTCGCATATATGGGAGTGATGCACGTGCCACATTCGGCACCAAAATCACGCCGCCTCTCAGTGGAATGTCTCCGGGACGTGACCGGAGAAACGATGTCCTACTATTTTGTACTGTGGATGTTAACCTGAAATTGAAGGATTTGCTTACCATGGATCGACTGCCATTCGTCCATCGCGTGGTTTGAAATAAACACCGAGCTTGCCAGCATGTGTGTGCTTTTCAAGCGAGCATGGCGATGGGACCATCGCTCATGACCCCCTTCAAGTGCTTAATGAATTTTCCAGGCATCAAAAACACCCTAATCACATGTGTAGATGTTACAAAACTTTAGACAGTCAAAATTCATCTCGGACCATGCAAGTCCAGCTACCAACATTGAAGTGTCGGTTGGAAAGAGACGGGGAGGAGTAAGCGAGAACTGCACCGAATATTCTGCAAGCGATGTGAGACACCATCTGGTCATCTTATACTGCCTTATCTATACATAATTACACCTAAATCGACTGACAGTAGCGTCTCATAATTAAGTTGAGGTTGATCTTGGACGTTTTATCATGTCTTGCTTCTGCAGAGCGCAGGAGTACATTTACACCATGCCCGATCAACCCAACGGCAGTGAAACCAACAGCCGCCCATGTCAACCCAAGGAATGAAGTGACCCAGGTGGAAATCCCATTCCAGAGTCTTCTTTGACCGGCCACGGAGGTTATCAAGGCCGCTGAAGTCAGCATGAAGACCAGCGCGAGCTACCAGATATCAGTCACACAAAATGCCTCAATATCGAAATCTGCAATCTTACAAGAATTATCACCAGCACTGGGAATTTCTTGCACTTGTCAATCCACTGCAGTCCCAAAAGCACCAAACTTAATCCCAAAAACACAATCCCCAATACCAACATCACACACGGCGCCTTCGTACGTATGATATCCAAAGGAATGGACTCCACAGGAAATAGACTCCCGTTCCTCTGAAAGCTGACAATGAACGGATCATCCGTCCTGAACGTGTATCCTAGAGGCTTTACTTTGCATTCGAGAAACACATTCAAGGGAGTTGGCGATCCGCCAACGTAGCCGGCGCAAATGGAGAGGTAGTGTACTGTGAATACCCACCAGTGGATCCCATCGGTGATTTCTTGCGGTGTGAGGACTGGTGAGGTTGAGGAACTGGAAAGTGAGGAGTTTGAGGTTGATGGAGGAAAAGCAGCGGTGCTGTTTAGATTGTAGGAGTACTGGGATTTAGTCAGGAGGTATCGAGTGATGGATGGCAATTGGGACGTACCTGGGCAATGGCGAGTTTGTTCAGGACACCATTTTTGTAGCCGGATGTGAGGAGGAGGATCGAGAAAAGAGAGATCAGGGTCAGTGAAAGTAGCACTACTAATTCTATGTATCGTGAAAGCTTCATCACTTCAAACTCTTCGGGTGCGGTTTGGAACGGTTCGGAAGACGTGCATGGCAAAGCGGATCGACCTCTATTTGACTTTACACTCCGCCTACACTGAGACCGGTCGAGCAGTATTCAATACTTGGCCAGTTCAGAAGCACTGATCACCGCTATTCACTACGATAAATAATTCTCGTATCTATTATTGAAGGGTGAACCTAGCTTTTGGTAAGTAGACTCTCAATTCAATGGCTTGGGGTGGCGCAGCCGATGCTACAGGGAGCAACGCCACGTTCAGGGGTTTAGCGAGGCCTATTCAGGTCATTGAAAACATCGTGCTCGCGCAGCCGATGTCGCCTCTTTCGAGTATCATCCTCTTTCTCGTGTTTTATTTTGTTGTTGAACCATTGTATATGTATCATCCTGGTTTCGTACGATCTGGTTTATGCCATCTGCGCAACTTAGACACGCGAATACTTCGTCCAGATCTCGAACTTGGGCATAGTCTACTACATGCCGCATCTTGCAAAGAACCTCTTTTGAGAGCTTAAAAGATTTAACTAGCACTTCAGCATTTTCTAAGCTTTTCTTGCCTCGCCAGTTGAAATAAGTAAGAGCAGTTTCTGCAACCATCCCCTTCATCACATCTCCTCAGTAGATCACTCCAAAGGCCTGCTTCCAACGCTCCTGCCTTGAAACGTTCGTCTGCCTCGGATACATATCTATTCCGAATTTTGTTGAACACTGGGATGACTGTGAGCTCAAATCCTTCCTCGGCTGTATCTTCATCATCGTCCTCTTCTCTTAAGAGCATTTCGATCCACCACATCATCTGTTCTTCAGATCCCTCGTATCCTTTACCAAGATCCCAGCCGCTCTGCATTGGCTTCTGGCGGATCGTTTTCCCAAATCGATTCAGCCTTATGCTTCACCCAAGTAGCCTAATTCCAGAATAGGCCAACCAGAAATTCAACACAACGGCGATGGAATAGAGTACCATGAAATCGCTTTTCTCCTGATGATCCAAATCTCCCGTCATTTCCGATGTTTTCAGTCCAAGTAAGGTAAGCAAGGATGTGAAGACATGGAACAAAGGCAAATGTTACGATCGTCAAGGTCTCTGGTAGTGGTCCAAATAGCTCATATCCAGTGCAGTGAGGCCTCGCAATGTGTTCTGCGAATTCAAAACGTAATTGTGCATCACTGCGTACGAAGGACGTCGCGATGGACCATAAACTGTTGAGTATTGCCCAAGTCGAAATGTTGGTTCTGATTTCCCGGACGATATCTGTCGGAGATGAATCGAGTGAGACCTTGGGCAGCCTCATTGCGTAGCCTTTCTTGAATGAAGCTGCCATACAAAGCAGGTACATGAACGGCAATTTGTAGAGTATACAAGAGGGAACAATAGTGGTTCTGACATGCGATTGTGGGCCGATACAAACCAAATTGCACCCTTGTATTTGCGAATAGGTCAACCAAAACATGAAAAGAGTGGATGCCGGGTAACATATGATCAGCACTATGAATCCGAACATAGAAAGCTGCTGATCTTTCGCCGGCTGCACGGGTGCGATATTCCCTGGTGGAATCATCGTGATACCCTGCTTAGGAGGTCGATGATTAATTGTTCTGGTCGAAAAACACTGACGGCAAATGTCTGCTGGAACCTGAAGGAGGCCAAATAAGTAGCGCCCGTAGAGAATGTTGTGTGTGACGAGTAAGTAGATTCGTCGCGTGGAAATTAGCGCTGGTCGTTGCTCTGTAGTCTTCTAGTCGACGTCATGACAAGTCTTTCTTATTGAATCACAGAACATGCTCTCCCAATCTTCGAAACTTAAGAAGCAGGGTCGTGGCGCTGTGGCAATTTGAGGAATGATATCTGAGGGTCTGAGAGAAGCTCTCTGTCCATCGGAATCTAAAATGAAGAGGGCGGCCATTGGCTACCGGATTGAGTGAGCTTCAAATGAAAGAGCACCTACTTGATTAGGTAGAATATCCTCAGAAGCAACACTTGTTAATGGTGACATAGAATGGACCTCAACTTTAGTGTACAGGGTCGGATCTTTGAATGCATTGGCCATGGCGTTCAGGGAGAACTTGAGGACCGAAAGACCTGTAATTTTGATCCTATTAAATGGAAACATATGAGACATCCATGATATGCAAAAATGTGAATCGAAAACGAAGCGAGTGGCAGTCTTCCAGTACTGGTCGAATCCTCCTTGCCCAACTCCAATGCCATGCATGCGTGTCATGCCAATCACAGTACACGTCCAGTGCCGACGCACCAATTCCTAACCCACGTTTTTAAGCAGCAACACACTTCTATGAGGAAGCCTTGTCATTGATCCAGCTAGGGAGAGACGCAATTCCCGGGTTAGCATTGAAGCTGAATCCTGTACCAGCACAGGCCTTATCCACCCAAATGGTGCAGCGGAAACCAGGTTTGGCCTTGCCGGAGGAGACAATGTCGTTGAAGTTGGATGGAAAGTTCACGCAAGTACCGGGGTTGCTGGAGCCGGTGAACTTGAGATCGAGGAAGTCACTATGGCTTTTGTTAGATGCAGAATGATTTATTGGGATTTGAGGATGCATGCGAGTTCTTCCAGACGTCAATCAATGCCTGAGCCCGGGTTTCGAGTTGTACAGGCTCGGCATTTGCTTCTGGGGCAGCAAGTGGTGCAGGTGCAGGTGCAGCCACTGCCAAAGTGGCAAGGATAGAAGCGGTGACAATGTTGGTGAATTGCATTTTGAGTGATTTGAGTCCGACGGAGACTTGAAAAAGCTAAAAGTGTGAATGAAGGACTTTTTGGGAGCCTGGGAAGATGGTAGTGGGGATTGATGTGGATGGGAGGAAAAGTTCGGGGGATTTCTGTGGACTTTATATAGATAGCAAAGTCTAGAGAAGTCCCGAATCAACTATCATTCTCCTCATCTTGATACTTGCCTTCAGCTTGTTGTTGCGAGATCGGCCGACATCTCAGTCACGATATTAGCCTGACATCAGATCAGATTTATTGTCAAATCCTGATGTGACTATGAACTGCCAAGTGGGTGCCTTAATTTAAATTCTAAACAAATATAGTAAGCAGTGAGATCTAAACTATACAACAAGAGAGTGAAATCTGGAGGATGCCATTGACCAGGCCTTACATCCGGTCCCGAAAGATCCCTACATTTTTTCACCATTTCTGTCTACCTGTATTCTCAGGTAAAACCATGACGGTGGGTAGAGATTGGAATCTCGTTCTGTTTAATATGAGCTTCGACTGAGTTTCTTTTGCTATTGACACGTTCAGATGGGAAGACGAGCACAAGTCCGAGATCTCGATGGTCCTCGGGTCTGTTGACAGAAATTACATTACAGCATGATCAATAACAGCAACAGAATCCACGTGTAATACAACTTATTCCTTGATGGATCCTACGATATATTAGCTGAAAAGGTTCAGGTATTGGCGTTGGGTGATGAGCTGTTGGAAACAGTCAGACGGAACTTGGGGTTTACTCGACTTCGCAACTGGTCTCACCCGAAGCGCAAGCCATACAGTAAATAAATTTTATAGCCTAGATAGCCAGATTTACATGTTTCATATACCTCTGTGTTACAAGGAGCAACAATCGGGGAAAAGGTGTGCTGCATGTTCGACGGTCAGCCGCATGATCTCACAACCAGTTTCTTGGCTCCCCCATCGCGGGTATTTACATGAATAATACACCTCGAAGGAAACCTAATGATCAAGAATGAGTCTGCAGAAAGCTTTGGGAATCACAAAAAGGATTCCTCGTTCGTGGGAGCCTCGTAAGCTGCGTGCGCCGCTACCTGGAGGCGATATGCAATAACATATCATATATAATATGTGTGACTACTAAACTAAGAACTGACTTCTTGGAAGATCCCATAATGTCATTCAATTCTTTCTCCAAGCGTGCTCAATCAGTAGACATATTGTTTATGACACTTATAAAGATCGTCGGCCGCTGGGGAATAAAGCTGACGACAATACCAGTAGGAAGGATCATGATTTAACGACTGCATACTCTAGCGAATAACATTATCTTGTGCAGATAGCTTTACAAAATGTGGTAACATCTGGTTTACTTTAGCGAATCTAATTTATATCCTCTTTAAGATGCGATCAATTTTGTATCTTCGCCGAATTTGGAACTTTAATTCATGTGACTTGAACAGATGAATGACCCCGTAAGATAAGCACCTAATTCTCATTTACTAGACTAAGATATTGATAAGTAACTTGCTTCATCTTGGTGTATATCTCTTCTCGACTAGCTCAAGATTATCCCTCATCTAATTTTCAAATTCTCAACATCACTCGAAGATCTTCGTGTCATTTCAAGTCACTTAAAGCCCGGCTCGGTTTGTTTACCTTCGTCCCAGCCCCATGCAACCCCTCATTAAGCGAAGCCCAGCACGCTAGACTCCAGGGCATAGAATGACCAATGCGAGCGGCATGCACGACAGTGGGTCCCGGATTTTGCATGAGCTTAACGCCCCGGATGCATCAATGTTTGCCCACTTTTCTGCGAGGCAACAAATTCAATTGGCTGTGCCTGAAGAATGGCCTTCAGGACGTATGCAAGGCTAGTGGAGTCCTTCTTCCAAGGCTTCGAGGTTTGGCCTTTACGCTCGAGGTCCATTTCTCCCTTCCATATATGAAACTTTTCCGCTCCCAATTCCTATCCATTTTCCTGCTGATCCTAGAGACACTCATTGACTTTCCTTGCCAATCCGCGCAACATGGCTGGTTCGTTTGTGAAAGCGCTGAATGCGAAGATCAGGGCAAATCCAACATTGAGCTATTTTTGCTCTACTCGTACGTTCGACACTTGTTTCTACCTGCCATCTACTCAGCAATCTACTCTGCAATCTACTCTGCTCGATTTGCGACGTGCAACAAAACTTAAGCGAAAAATCCCTTGGAATTTACTCTGCTCTGTCGATTTTGCGACATGCAACAAAACTTTAAGCGAAGGACAATCTGGAGGCTCGCTTTCCTGACATGAATACAGATTTCATAGGCCCAGCATCGAACTTCGGAATCCCAATTGCGGCTGTGATGGACACTTACAAAAGTCCTGATATGTAAGAAAGACCTTCCTACCTCTAGCATCCACCTGGCATCCCCGCTAAGAACAATTGTATCTGTAGGATCTCAGGATCGATGACGGCTTCCCTTTTCGTCTACGCTGGAACCTTCATGCGCTACTCGCTTGCCATTACACCCAAGAATTACCTGCTGTTCGCTTGCCACGCTCTCAATGCTGGGGCGCAGGGGACACAAGGATATAGATGGCTGAAGTGGCATTACTGGGGTGGTAAAGAGAGTATGGAAGCATTGGAGATGACGAATGTTGACGAAATAGCTGAGGACACAGAGTTGGCAGCGAGTGGATTGAATGGAGCGAGAAAAGCATAAATGTCGTGTGAACATCTTAGTACATTGATTTGATTACTATCTTTCGCTACTGCTTTCGACAGAGGTGAGCGAAACGTACATCGAAGTGCCCGAGTAGCCATGCTGATTTCTGACGGCCCAGTGTTACGTCTGGGATCCTGTCGGGCTTCCTTGTGGCAAGTTGTGTGTTGGTGCTTGATTTTGTGACATGATCGCTGATGCCTGACAAAGAGCTCCAAGTGCCGGCGGTTAGCGAGATGGTAAACAAAGAAACGAAAGCACCGCTTAAGCATCACTTCTGCTCAATAGAATCCACGGTGCATTTATCAATCCCGTTTTCCATTCATGCGACGATCTAGAATGGAGAAAATGGCTGAAAACTTTAGAACGTGACTTGAGGGCTGGCGTTAGCCCGCCCACTCACTCCGTTGAGAGAAACAAGGTTGCAAGAACTTGTTTAAGGGGCTGTAGTTCAGTGGCAACGCCTCGCTTGCAACGATTGCTCAGCTCGACAGAAATGTGTGGTGTGAAGTGCCTTCAAGTCACTGGGTCCAATTATCGCATTGAACAAGGGTCAGGCAAGAGTGGGGTGCCTTTTAGATGTGTCCAGCTTCGTCACTGGAGGTATGAACAGACGCATAAAATCCAAGCAAACAAGTTTCGCTCTAATGTGCAAAATGCATACTCAGAATAGTAGAGCAATTACTTGGGTACGGGACAGTTTTGTGGCGCTAAACCATTAGTTGGAAGTTATTGGACTTCGGGCAACTCCGAAACCCCAGCCCACTTAGTGATACATCTGTCCACTTGGCTAAGCCCCCAACCTCGGCCCCCTCAAGGACACAAAAAGAAAAGCTTCGTACATACCTCTACCATTGTTACAATGGCCAAAAGGGACAAAAAGAATTGCTGGAGCAGCGGCGGATCCTGGAAGACATGTTAATACATGGTTCTGAGAGCATTTTCATAAGTGTTACTTACGAACGCCGGACTTCATCGATCTGAGAATAGACACTTTAGAGTATCTGCTGCAAACGAGGCACTCCTGGCTGTGTTAACAGTTGATCTGCATTGGTTGGAATGATTTTACTCACTACCACTGAGTTACAGCCCCGTTGTTGATGCTCGGAAGTGGTTATTTGAGTACAGATTGAGATAAACGAAGTGGCTTTTTGTGCATATTTCGGAGCGGTGTGCTTAAGCGAAGCGCCGAGAGACTAGCTTCGGCCGCTTAAGCCTCAGGCAAGAGCAGAGCTTCAAAGGCACCCGACCAGCAGTGTGAAGCTGTTTGGACTTTTGTAGACGGCAATAAATATATCATAAGGAAGAAAAGTAAATGGAGACACTACGTTGATTGATGTCTTCCTTATTCTAGAGAAGATTAGGTAATTGGATGTCTCTTAAGTGGTTGTGTACAAACGCAAGTCCCCCGTTTGTAACCACCCGCACGCAATCCGCGCTCCAACTTCAAACTTCGGGCGCACCTCCGACCTTCAACTCGCAACCACAACATCATGATTCTGAGACAAGCCTGCCAATTACCTTTGGGGCTTCTAATCCTACTATCAATATTCGCAAATCAAGCTTTGGCCTCCTATGGCGACCGTCTCCCAAGCTTCAAGCACTGCGTAAAGGTACTGACCTCTATCATTCACCCAAGACATTTCTAATCCCCCCCAGGTCTGCAAGGAGGAGAACTGCGCCAGCGGGCACCCGACGTCTATACGTACGCAATACCATCCATTCCAACGCTATCTCTAACAGTCTCCAGCTCTACTGCACCAGCTCCTCTTCTGGGACTGCCCAGCCGAATGCGATTACACCTGCCAACACATCATCACCGACCAACGCGTCGCCGCGTCCGAAGACATCGTCCAATTCCACGGAAAATGGCCCTTCTACCGCTTCCTCGGGATGCAAGAACCCTTCTCAGTCTTCTTCTCACTCCTTAATTTCCTCGCCCACCAGAATGGCCTATCGAAAATCACCTCGAGCCTACCCGCTTCATACTCGATGCGAAAATACTACATCCAGTTCGCATACTTTGGCATGGCCAGTTGGGTCTTCAGCATGATATTCCATACTAGAGACTTTGCTCTTACGGAGCAGTTGGACTACTTTGCGGCTGGTGCCAGTGTGCTCTATGGGTTATATTATACTGCGATCCGGATCTTCCGGATGGATCAGGGAGGGAAGAAGATGAAGTCGATTCTGCGAGCATGGACGCTTCTATGCATCAGCATGTATGTCGCGCATGTCACATACCTGAAATGGTACGACTGGGACTACACATACAACATGGCCGCCAATGTGGTGGTTGGCGTGGTGCATAATTTGATGTGGAGTTGGTTCAGTTACAAGAAGTACAAGCAGTCGGGGCGAACTTGGGCTATGTGGCCTGGTTTTATTGTTGCTTGGATTATGGTGGTCATGAGCTTGGAGGTCCTGGATTTCCCGCCGTTGTTTGGATGTTTGGATGCACACAGTTTGTGGCATCTTGGGACTGTTGGGCCGACCATGGTTTGGTATAAGTGAGTATCTTCCGCAAGGATAAGTGGAGCCAAAGCTGACCAAAATCCAGTTTCTTGCTCAAGGATGCCCAAGATGATATGGCAGGACAGAGGCTCAAAGCTTGAAAGGCAATGGAAGATTGTCAGAAGAGAGCACATGTATTGATCAGTAGTGGTTTTACAGATAGTGGAGAGGGCGTCCTACAACTTCTCGTGTGGCTTGCTTGTGCACATCGGATGACTTCAGATTCTTTCCTTTGCTTGCAGAAGATACCCAGCTTCAACATTCTTTGGATTTCGAGCGTATCAGATAGAACTTGGTGGGGGTTCAATGGGATGAAATCACCTCAGTACAATGCCGAACTGCCTCGCATATTTTCCAGCCCCTCCGGCTCCGCATGCAAATTCTCACCATACACAATCACCTCTTTCTCGATCTCACTGTCATCAACATCACATGAATCCTGTGAAGGCAGGAAACCGCGGTCATCACGTGATAAATATTACTCGCACCCATACACTTCATCACTTTACGTGCTCCAACCACGCATCAAAGTCCACAAGCAAACTGTCAAATCCCTCATACAACCATCCCTCACTTCAAATCCCACTCGCAATGCCAAAATCACTCAATTCCTGTTGCACATCGCACCGCAAAGGGCTTCCTAATCGAGCAACAGGATGGGGTGACTTTGTTTCCATTTCACATAAGATCCACCTCTCGACATCTCCCAACCCGCAACCCGCGCGCGCTCCATATATCCCAATTAATTCCAGCAACAAAGTGAGACGATTTTGCTTCCCTTATTTCCTTTCTCGAACTTTCCAAATTTTTGTTGCAAATCGCAATTCGCATCGCATTGAGTTACTTCTTTTGGTCGAGCCATTGAGGCAATTCTTCTCAAGTTTCTTGCATACTGACCGGTATTACGAGTAATTTCCCGCTTACGCTTTTTCCACTCCCCCTCGCAGCGGGCTTTGGTGTACTTGCTGACGATTTTGCCTATGCGATACGAGCTCGGCATGGTCGCCTTCACTTACTTCTTCCAGCAAACCAACGAACGACGAGGCATTTCCTTGCGAGTTTCGCGAACAATCATGTGCCTCATTACCGCCTACTGCCTCCAAATATGCTCACAACTTTTTTGCTGCACATCGTACGCATCACATTTCCGCATTAGGTCAAGAATGCAATTTGCGGATTCGCGACTTTGGAAGTTTGGACACAAAAGAGGCGCTTCTTAGTGTATCAGCAGCCATTTCAAGCATGAAATTGTTTGACGGGTAGGGCAATCGGATGCTTTGGCTCCTGGGATCGTGGGGTCGATCGCGTTTCATGGGGTTGGGTATTGTAGCCGAGAAGTCTCGCATGAGTTCGTCGCATCAATTCTTGTCCGTCTGGTCTTGTGAGTCGTTGCGAGTCTCACCTTCCTCTGATTGTTCGGCTCGGTAGCCATGTTCATGCACTGACTTTGACATCTCGCTTCGTGCGTTGCGAGATCGATCAGACCGTTGCGAGGTCTCATGACATCCCATCTATAGATCTGATGTACTTTGGTCACTTGGCAACTTCCTTTTAACGTCAATATTGTAAGTTCACGCAATCTCATATCTGTTAGCAGGATGCAGGAAGACACTTAGGCCAAGGATCTCGAAACTTTTGGTTCTCTTTCTTGGTCTACACGTAAGTGTGTTCCGCATCATATGAAGGAATATAATTTCCCGGACACGGCACAGAAGGAAGATAAACATCGACAGTAATACCCTGCATAGCAAAATAATGCTGCCTCATCGTATTAATCTGCGAATTATCCGCCGCAGAATTATTCGGGCTACCATAATGCATTGTAAATCCATCATTGTGAGGAACATAAGTCTGCAACATCATCAGCCCATCGTTCTCCTCCTTTCAATTATTTCTTCGACACTCAGACCATAAATGAAAACATCAGAACTGGTAAACTCACCTCACAATCCGGCACATTCCTCCCAAACAAACTCCAAATCAAACTCCCGGCCACAACCGGCCTCTCCATCCCCTGCCTCCTCTTAAGAACATCATAAAAGCTCCTCAACGAATCCCCTCTCTTCGCCGTCGCTTCCGCCGTCCACCCCAACTCCCCAGCAATATACACACGATCTGCACTCTCCACTGCATTGATATCATCTTCCAGGAGCGTGTTGTTGAGAGGATAGAAATGATCAGAGAAGATATCAACCTCCTCAATCACGAAGTGCGTTTTATTGACACCGTACGTCCCGTCGATGCAGAGTTTCTTCGGACCGAGAGCTTTGATCAGAGTGCAAATCTCGATGATCCAGTCGACGTGGACGTCTTTGTCGCCTCAGACGATACCATTTAGTTCGTTACCTGTTTCGTACCCGATGATGGTTGGGTCGTCCGCATATGAGAGGCCTGTGTATAGATTTACGTGAGTCATCAGGATATCGATGTAGTCTCTGAAGGTAGTGATGATGGCGTCATCGGTGTAGAATTTCATTGTGTTTGGTGGGAGAGGCGATGTGCTGCCGGAAATATTGGACCCGTGCCAGCGGAGGAAGGTGAATTTACCGCCGTGGTAGTAGTCCTGCTGCTGTTAGTCTCTTTCTCTTTCTCTGTCCATTATCTTGGTCCGAGATACAAATCTGACATGAGAGGGGATGAAGACTGACAAAATTGTCGACCAACGGCGCAATAATTCTTAACCCATGCTGTCTCGCCTGAAAAACAGCCCAGTCAATAGCCTCAAAAGCATCCGTATTAATTACCCCTTTCGCAGGCATCAAACTCAACGGATTCCCCACACTCACTCCCAAGGTTTGGCTCCTTATCAATTTCGCACCTATCGTTACCAGTGTCCTCATGATCTCAGTTGTGCGTCCCTTGGTAGGATAACTTGCTTTGAATGGAGCGTAATATGGTTCTCCTGCTGGTGGTTCGACGTTCTCGTCGAGTCCGAGCCAGTAGACGTTTGCGCCGCTGACAGTCCATAGCTCACCATTGAGGTACAGACTTGTTCCGTTGCGGTAGACGTGTGAGTTCCGGGCAAGAAGAGTACTGATTGGGGCGAGGAAAGTTTGTAGGATTTGAGAGGTAAGTGTGCCTGGTGTCGGGAAGAGGGAAGTGATTGCTGAAGCAACGACGTCTTTGACTTTTGAAGGGTCTTGTAGAGGTGGAGTTTGTGAAGATGCTGTGGTAGCCAAAAGAGACAGAAGTAGTGTCTTCCTCATGATCAAAATCTTGAGGAAAATGGTAGTTGAAAGGGAAAAAAAACGTGGAAAGTGATTCAAATGAAAAGAATGAAACTGAGGGAATGCAGAATACTTATTGAGATCTACCAGATGAAGTCATGACTCGACTAGATGAATTTATGGACATACAACCCCTCTGTACATCGCGTTGAAGTTGCTGCCCTTCCATATTCGGCACTCTTGCACGCCAATCAAACTATCAGATTAACCACCTTTCCCATTTGGCCGATTTTCATTCGGGAACAATGCCACCATCCAGATGAAGGAGCCCAGTAGAAGGGTAATAGCGAGGTACAGACCCATAGTACTAGATCGCATACTATACGGAGTGCTGTCCACCCGCTCGAGGGGCTGGTCGGAGGCTGTGCTTCCGTTGTCAGGAGGAGAAAAGCGTGATGTCCTAGCTCCTTGACCCTTTGGTGCGAAAAGTGTCAGCTCGGTAAAGGCAAGCGATATTTTGATTTGAGATAGCAAGAAAGGAGCTAGGAGAAGCCATTCATGACGTTGGATGCCTATGTGGCGCTGTGAGCAATTTCAAAAGAAGGTACGAGAAGAGGTGCGGGATAATTTGGCCGGGTAATGAACCGAGCAACGAGCTGCCCTGACCAAGTACATCGCCCTAATCTCAGTAATGGTGTCCGTCAAAAACACGATAGGGCGCCAAGAAAGTATCACAGGAGATCAATGCGCTTGTTCAAGACTGTGTGCGTTGAGTTCCTAGCAATTCAGACGCCTCGCTGTTGACTCTCAAGAAGAGAACTGTTATGCTAGAGTAGCCTTGCAATGCGTCAACATATCCTTGTAACCTAATTCGTATTACTCCGCTGTAGGCCGCTCCAATGTTGATCTTGTGGGGGAAGAATCAAGGAGATGATGAATATCTGCAGGAAAAGTGTCAGAACGGCTGGTTTCGACACCAGAAGGTTTGTGTTGAAAATTTCTCACCTCTTGATTCATCAGAGAACAATGTCATAGAAGGATCTAGCAGCCTGAAAACTTTTCTCACTTTTGGATAGGTCCGAGTTCTGGATGTTGTTCCTGGTGTCTTCTCATAATAGCGCCAAAATCCACGAAGGGCTCAACCTCGCCTTCTGGGTCAACATGATCATTATACATCAAAAGGCCAGTGAGTCGGCAGAAGATGCGCAATTGAGTCTGAGTGATACAGCTCCAGGCAATATTCTGGGATGCATTGCAGAGAATATCGACGGCGCCCTTGCTTTCAGCCGGTACCTCGTTGGCGCGCAACGCTTGAGTACATTGACAAATACGTACAGCACATGATTGAGCGAACTGTTCATCTGCAGGGTATTCATGGCCATCACCGTAGACTGCAAGGATAAGGAGAATCGTTGTAACACGGTAAAGGGTAGATTCGTAGAAAGCCTTTTCGTCTGCGAGGATTGAGAGCAGGTGTTTGGCATCAATTTTGTTGCATTCTTTATGGAAAGCGATAGCTGTTATATTATGAGCACGCGATCGGATATCGGGATATATGCTTACCTTCGTCGGCTTGCGCATCTCCACGGTCCATTGCTCGTGAAAGCTCCGTCATCTGATTGAATTGCTGCGGGAAGTCAGACACGCGAGAATCGAGGAAGTCTGACAAGGGCATAGTTCTTACACGAGCCAGGAAGTCTGTCAAGAAGAGGACGTCCTCACTAGTTGGGCCCATAACTAGCCTATCGCCGGCGCCAGCCACCGCAGATTCCAGATGCTCGTAGACCTTGGCTGTATCCCAATCCCGATCAGTGGGATGGAGGCTGTGCTCGTCGGGGATCGCCATCATGTTGCTTGTCTTCGATACATTGGCCTCATCGACACCGGAAGCAGTATGGTCTGGCATGTTGTCTCTGGGAAGTTTGGCGTTGAACGAATCTTGCGTTAGAAAGCACGAGATCAAGCCTCGATGGCGGCTGAGAAAGAAATATTGCAAGCGAAGAGGCGCCTTCAGACTAGTCATGAGGTGGGGCTGCCAAAGAGGCAAGAGCCGAAGTCGTCGACAACACGAGATTAGATAAGGAAGGCGCCATTGACCCATGTACCTGCCTAAAATCAGCTCTCGTTACTTCCGGTAAATCAGTATGACACCACTGACACAACGATGGGCAACTCGATTTAATGTTGGCTACTGACCTACGTTCATTTTTTTGTAATATCCGCTAATGTTTCCAATGTGGCTGCAATCATACCATACATTTGGTTGTTCATTGGTAAGCACAACAGGGAGCACATACTGGAAAATCTTGTTGGTCTGATGCTCCCCTGTAATTGCAGAAGAGCAAGCTGGGTTGGAGCTAGTCCTTCGGCCAGAGTCTGAGTCTTCCCGTCTTCGGGTCCCAGTTAGTCGATTGCGGTATCAAAATACTCGACGGAGTCATTTCGAAAGAACTTTCCAAGTGGCTAATGTCCTCTTGGGGCGCTTGCTCCGCTAGGTCCCTAGTCGGCAAGACTCCTTCAAGTTTGTCTTCGATAGCGGAAGCTTCCATCTTCACAACGACCTCTGTCGGGTCCGATAAGACTAAATTTGGGTTGTTGACATTCTCTGGTGGCACCTCCAAAGACTCCCATAGGCAATCTTCGCATTTCTTGTGTTGGCATGGTTGTGGGGCGGAAGCAAAACAGACGAGTGATGTGCCTGGATTCCATACCTTGATGCCTTTTATCAGCTTCTCCACCGACCAAGAGGAAACAGTCGAGCGGCACTTACCTCAGCATGTCTTCTCCATTCTGGTATCCTCTTCTGTGCGAAGCAGCACAACCATGGAGGGTCTTCCCGTAATGACAGCCGCCGTGGCTTGTCTACTTTTGTTGATAGATCAACAGACTTATTTGCTGTTGCTGCTATTTTGGAAGTTGCAGATTGTCCATAGGGAGACACATAGGCTGGAGGTTTGTATGCTTGTATTCTGGCATATGCGTCAGGCATGTTGACATTTGCGCCGCCGGATCGTATATCGTGCCTGAGGCCAAAATCGGATGGCGGAGATGTGTCATGAGATCTGCCCAGAATGAAGTTGCTACTGTGATCAGGCGCATCCGTGGACAGCTCAACTGATTGGTGTGAGAGCTTGGCATCATCATCTTCTTCCATCGCCGAGTCGTGGTTTGTGGAGCGCTCAATACTTTCTGGCACGTCTCCTAGAATCCTGGCGGGGCGCATCTGGGCTGGACATCATTTGTCTTTGTTCATAGAGGAACGGTTGATTATCAATAGATATGCTGGACGCGTTGGATAATGATTGACTCGAGTTGTCGTTTGATGAATGAAGTCGTGATCGAAGTCGAAAAGTTTTACGTTTGTTGTTTTTCGAGGAAGGGACGTTGTTGAAATTAGTGGAGGCTAAGCGAGCCCATGCCTAATCCGGAGCATTAGACGAAGGCAGCCTTGATTGGCACGAATGGCGTTCTTTCCTTGGGAACAATTTGACGCCTCTTCTTATGCTTTGAATTACTTTCAATACATTCATTATTAACCGAACTTAGCATAACATAGCATTGTTAATTCCACGGCTGCCAAGTATCCGAAAGAACTGAGCCGCACAAGTGTCACTATTCATACAGCATGCCGTCTGAACAACTACCAACCGCAGGAATATCTACAATTGGGCACCTTGGTCGACCCACTCACAGAAGCAACACACTTTCAGCCCATACAAGACACGACTTGGAATACGCTGGCAACATCTCATTATGTATTGGGTAGGTAAAAAAGTGTAGATTACCGGTATGAGGGTGTTGACACCGGCGTTTGTTGACCCATCACTAATATTTGGCTGCAGCCAACTAGATGCGGCATAGTTCTCACAAGTCCGATTGATGGAGATGCGACTGATCTGATGAGAGTCCTCGAAAGTCCTGAGACATGACGCTTTCTATTTGGGACGACATGTTTGGCTCTCGCAAGGTGTGATGATGAGTAAACCCAAATCTGATCTCTTTTCTTCTCAAAGTTTGGTAGGACGCGGTGAATATTCCTGCAAAAAGTTGCGGAAAAAACTCATGAGTTTCACTGATTTGCAAGCTTCAATCTAGAAATTGTCGTGCCAAATCGACACCATTACATTGTCCTTGCTCTTCACAATCTCCGACGAATTGCGCTCGAATTCGACCTTGACCAAAAACACTTTGACTTGGTGAGTGGTATCCTCGATGAAGCGCAGAAAAGATACGGATCCATCTGGGGTGGGGCTCGAGCCAGCGCCGCCACCAATCCGCAATCCCAAATGATCCTCGACCCTCTAGGCAAATGGCGGCAAGGGCGATATATGCTAAATCTGTACGACAAGGAAGAATCCATCTCTCCAGGCGGTCCACGCGATAACCTTGCCGTCGATCACGAAAACAATCAAATGTTGAGCAGAAGCGCTTCGCAAGACACTTTGGTCGAATCATTCATGACAAATCCGGCCAAAGTAACAGAATCGCCCAAATACAATGAGGCAGAAGTTCAAAAAAGTCAGATCGTCAGCACCGAAGTACGCTCGAACATTTCTGGTGTTTTGGCTCCATACGAAGTCTTGAAGCTGGAAGAGAAAGGCACACAAGCGACCTTTACCGAGAAAGAGAAGGCCAAGTTGGAGAATGTAGTAGAATCGTGTGAGCGGACGGTGAGTCTGGTCGAAGAAAGGAGATCAGCGGGGTTGAAGGTCCGCAGAAAAGCTGTCTTATTAACTGAGCATGCGGATAGCCTTAGATTGGAACGGAGGAGAATGCCTCCGTATCTCAAACTGAGTGGGTGGCATGGAAAGCGCTCAAAGCTTGGGGATAGTAGCAAAAACTTTAATTGCGCATTGTTCTCAGACAAAGGCACTGATAGGTAACATGCAGCAAACGCTTGGTGTACTTGACAACGAAGTCTTTCTTGCAGCTTCCAGTGCTTGAATTTATATTTCATGGCCTCTCAGTGCTTTTCCTGGAATGAGAGAACGGCCAATTAAACATATTGACGACTTTACTTATACGTTGGAGCATTCACTGTCTCAATCAAGTAGGTCGTACATAGCATTCCGCGTCTCGGCCTTGAGATCCACTAGTGCTCACCAATGTCAACCAGAAACATGACAACTTACTACGGCCCCCTCAAACCCCTTAGCAGCCTCACTGCTACCGATCTCAGAAACGAACTTGATGCCTTCTATGTCACGTTCAATAAGCAAGACATCAAACCAGATCTTCAATCGAGATGGAGTTTTCATGAACTAGGTTTCATTGAAGACAACAGCAAATCCTCCTCGGCTTGGATCAACAAGGACACAGAGTGGTGCAGAATGCCGAAACCCCCGTTTTCAGATCTTCATAAAGTCGTCGAAGATCAGACCTGCTTACTGTTCTAGTGTGAGATGACGTGGAGCCAGTACTGGCCGCTGCACTTCTGAGAACCGGGGAAGTGCTTTATTTCAATTGGACTCAGAAGGTTTGATCCTCTTTTTGCAAGAACATACTGTACGGTCAGATGCCTTCTTGATACTTCGTCATCGAGCACCCTTTCTGTCCTGGAGCGGCATGTGAATTGAGGCTTGAGTGAGTGAAATATAAGTACCAGACGGCATTTGGCACATTCTTGGTCCTTGATTTGGTGTGACTGCCTTGATATGTTGAAGAGTATAATGGAAGTGATTGAATATAAGCTGATTGAACGATCGAGTTATGAATCGAATATTCTGAGCGTCTTGTCATTGTACTTATAGTATCACGACTGCGGATATCTCGAGTAAACTTCACCTTGGAATGTTGGATCACAGAGACAGCGACGAGTAAGAAAGTAATAAATTTAGAAATGCCCCTAAGGAGTCATTTCAATATGCTATCCGCGAAAGACGAGACGACGCTGCGCTAGGCTGGAAGTTGTGCTATGCTTCGGATTCTGTCCGGCACAGTTGTAGAAAGCGACAGACTCCCCACGAAGTCCTGGACGTTGCTTAAGTCATAGATGATTCTCCTTCATCCGCTCCTTCTTCTTCTTCTACATCCGCTTCTTCCCCTTCAGTTCCTGAAACTGCAGGTATCTTGCCCTTGCGGATGACCTTGAATGCGGCGGTCATGGCCTGCTCTACTTCAACTCTTTTTGGTGCACCTGCGGCAGCGGCTACTCCAGCAGCGGTGGAATTTCCTGGTATCAAAAATATGTAACGAATTATGATGGAGTCCAGAGCCTTGACAACATGTACACCAGGGTTATGAGAGGAAGTGACCGGCCGCCCGTTGCCGGTAACCTCATAACCCAAAAGAGCTCCTACGATCTTGAAAGGTGTGTGGGGCCACGTTCTTTTCAACTTCGCTGGAACGTCTTGATACTGAGGCCCGTAAGGCTCAGATTCCTCCTGGTGTGTTTTCCTTGTGGCATAACGATAAGAATAGCTAGGCTCTTCTGCCATATATAGGCCGGCTCCAAATCTCTGATGGTCAGCCTGTACGAATCCATTCCGGAGGATTGATTGTAAGTTTCGCAGAGGTGTGCCATGAAAAAGAAGCATCGACTTGCCCCTCGCCTTCTTGAGTTGCTTAGAAAGCCTATTGCCATGCGCGGATACTGGTGAAGCTAGGACGAACTGGTACACCCAGTTTGTGAATCCAGGGATCTTCAGGCCTGATCTGCTGGTAACCTCGATGATTTTCGGGCCGAAGAGAGCCACCATAGAATTCGGTTCTGCTTGGTGGCCGGTTGTCGGCAGAGAGCTTCGAGATGCTGGTGGTCCTTGATTGTCGGAATCTCGGCCAAAGCCTTGAGTAACTTGACAGGGCCGTTCACTGGGCAATTCGGGCATGCTGCAAAGAACTGTGTTGCGTAGGAACTCATGTCTGCATAGACAAGTGTAAGGAGCAGATTCATTACAGATGGGCTCGGAAGTTTGGTGGCTGGAAATGTGACTTGGTTGGACAGTCCGGAGACTTGGTCATCAGATTCAGGATCCCCGTCGCCGTTTATCTCATCATCCTCGGACTCATAGATGAATATACACAAGCACATTAGTTGAAGCTGAATGACAGCCGGAGCAACAGGAGAACAAACTCAGCACGAATCAAATTCTCAATATCAAACCACCTATTGGCACCTTTCTCGATGACCAGGTTACGGAGCGTCGCCTCAAGCACGGGGACCAGCGAAGCACACCACCGAGAAACCTTGGCCAGTAGAGCAGGATCAGCAGCCCTGTACTTGTCGACGACTCCCAGCCTAAGAAGTGCTAGCACAGGGAGCAAGTCCGCTTTCAACCCCTTGGGGTCGAAGGCGATGCCACGTTGAGTGAGTTCGAACCGGATTTCCTGCGCGGTCAAGGCTCCAAGATCTTGAAGGTTTCGGTCCGCTGGTATGGCGAATATGACATCTGCCATGGTAATGCTGGATTTCGCGAGGAGATGCTGGGACAGGGTGAGGAATGAGTAGCTAATGGATGAGGAACTTACGGATGTTCGAAGAGTGCCGGGGATGTAGATGTGGATGCTGGTCTGTATTGCCGATCTGGATGTGTACGTTGGTGAGGAAGGTCGAAAAACGTAGGAGATGTCGATTTCGATGGTATTGCGATAACAGTGAGTGTTGATGAAGGCTCTGCTCACTTGTATTGTAGAGATTTGCCGCCTAAAAGTGGAAATGGGTAAAGCCTCGTCTGTTCACCTTGCAAGCTCGCTTAGGCAGAACCCGGCCAGCGACCAGCGTCAGATACAGACTCAAGTCGATGTCTGCAGGTGCCTGAGACATTTGGACTGTGATCTGACTTTGGGTGGTAAGCTCCCGTCCTGGCGGTTTAAAAGAAGCGCGATCCTCAAGTCAAGACATCAAGTGCAGTGGCGCACTGGAAAGCCCCCAAAAAAATAAAGGACAAGATGGCAAGGCCATGGCCAGTGAGCAACAGAATCAACAAGAACAGCAACAAGGCAATGCACCAAGGGTAACCAGAGAAGGCAACAAGAAGCAAATGCAAAGCAGCAGATTGTGAGACGGGCCTTAGCTTCCACATCCACTGCCAAATTGTATTCACTCCGTCAGCCAAAAGGCAACCCAGCGCTCGCGGGCAGCCTAGAGTTTGACACCGAGCCGACTGGATGAATAAACAAATTAGTACATTGGATCTGTCATGTCTGTACATCACCCCAAACTTCCGAGATCTTGACGCTCAGAGCCTTGCCCATCTTCTTCCTCCCGATCAGGTGGCTCATCTCGCTTGATACCAGGTCCATCTTCTTCTTTCGACCTTGCTCTCCTTGACCTTCCTTCTCCCCGATCCGGCTGTACGCTTCCAAGAAGTCCATAGGGGTCTTCCACCTCTTCTGTATCTCCAAAGCCTTCTCGCCCGTCACACCTCGAATGCACATCAGCATCTTCAGGTATACATCCCGCAAAGTTGAGTTGCCTGACTTTGAGCTGATGTCCGCAAACGCATCGTATGTGATGTGATAGTCTGTACCTGGCTGCTTCTTGGCAAGATCCTCCAATAGTGGCAAATAATTCGTAGTCGTTATAGTCTTTGTCGGGATGAGATTGAGCGGTTTCATCTCATACTTGTCCTTCAAAATCTTCGTCATGCTTACCAGGTACCGAATCGTATCGTCCATCTTCTGCGTCTTCTTAACGAAATAGCCGTTGACCACTTGGGTAGAAGCGATGGCGGATGCTACTGCTTCTTCGTATCTATCGGCAGCGTTGGCCATTTCTTCGATGATATAGATCACATTCTTGATTCCCGACTTGCGAAGTCGGAACTTCTGCTCATGAAATCGACCATCTTTGATCGAGCCTATGAGATCATCAAGTCTCTTCCTCTCAACAACATAGTCGAGCAGAACCTCATCACCCTCTGCACCCCGTCGTTTGAGTAGATCGGGATCGTGCAGTTTTGCCACCCACAACACATCTCCTAGGGACATGGCTCGCATTATCGGCTTGATCCCAGCAGATGTGAGATTCTGCTGCATATAATCACGATCTGATTTTGCACGTATCTCTCGTATGTCTAGGACTAGCTCGACACTGAAGGACCCTGGTTCCAAGACAATAGGATTGAATGTTGGGAGGTCAGCGGCAGATGCTATACTTTTGCCAAGAGGAACGATATCTGGGGCGTTGGATTTATTTGGGGACTCTGAAGGTTGTCTGGCGTTGGAACGTCGGACAGGGTTATCTGCATCTGAATCCCCTTCGTCTTCCGAACCGTCTGGGGCAGTTCTCTCTGCTACGGTGAATTTATCCAATAGGCCTTGACTGAGATCTACAGTCTTCAAAAGTGCTTCGGCAGCATCCCAGCCCTCATCTGTCAGGTAATAAAGCCGTGTCGGCCTGCCTTTCTCATATACCAAGTCCTTATTCTGTAATGTTTTCATCGAATTCCATGCGGTATAGAATTTCGTAGGATCACTTGGTGCCGAGAAAGACGAGTCACAGTGTGGTTGAGCGAGCTCGATAAGATGTGCTTTGGTGATGCCTTCCTTGGAGCCACGTTCTTGTGTTGCAAGAGCAATGAGGAGAGCATAGGGTCCGGTCCGTAAGCCTGGCACATATGGCTTCGACTTTCTGGCTTTCTTCTTCGGTGTCGTCGGCTGCTCATCACTACCAGCTTCCTCCCCTTCAACATCGGCTGCCTTCTTCTTCCTCTTGTTCTGTCTCTTTGGCATTGGCAGCATGTTGGCGTCACAGTAAGACTGCAGATCCTTCGTCAATCTGTCAACCAGCTTTGGGCCCCAGCCAGTGAGTTGTATAACTTCGGACGGGTGCTGGAGCTCGAATGGGCAGGCTTTGAGGGAGTCGCATGCTTTCTTGTAGGTCTGAGCACCTTTGCTATTCCGATTTCGTGCTTCAGTGAGCCATTCGAAAGCAAAAGTGTACCACAACTGGTTTGGGCAGTCGGGCATTGTGAGGTAACGGGCACCGCGTGCGGCTTGTGATTGACAATTGGAGGCGATTGAAAGCAATTGGAGCACTTGATAGGCAATATATCGTGAGAGGATGTATGCAACTAACTTTCGTGTAAGCGAGACAGCAATGAGGCCAGCGATGAGGTTGGTGTGAAGGGAAGGGTGCCGGAACCATGTTCTCAAAGAGAAGTTGTCGCGTCAATGATTGCATCTGGGAGTAAACACGAGTTCACGTGAGAGCGGCTTGGCATCACTACTCGCATGGATCAGGGGCCTTGCTGCATCATCTTCATGCAGTTGCCCCTCTGCCCCTCTCTTCAAGGCGGTGAGAGCTGCGGATCTGAATTCCAGCCCAGAAATAGCAGCACGAGCAGAAGCTTGACAGCGGCTGTGCCCTATGCTCTGCTTTGCCCTGCCCTGCCCTCGTTCTTGACCTGATCTGATCTGCTTCTATACGAACATCTCACCCCGCTTTCTTTTAAAGAGAACATCTTCTCCTCTCCTCTTCTTCCTCACCTTCACAACAATCAATCGCAATCATGGACGCAAAAATTCTTGCTGCTTCAGACAAGCACCCCAAGCCCGCAGATCGTGTCTTCCAGTATGGCACTGCAGGATTCCGAATGAAAGCTACACTTCTCGACAGTGTAGTTTTCCGCGTAGGTCTCGTCGCAGCTCTTCGATCGCGGAAGCTCGGTGGACAGACAATTGGTGTTATGATCACAGCTTCCCACAATCCGCCAGAGGACAATGGTGTTAAGCTCGTGGATCCCATGGGAGAGATGCTGGAGAACTCCTGGGAGGCATACTCAACCGAGCTGGCTAATGCTAAAAACGAGGATGTGGCTAAGGTCTACAAGAGTCTGGAGGAGAAGCTCAAGATCAATCCTGCGACACCTTCGAGAGTCATCTATGCTAGAGATACACGACCAAGCGGACCGAAATTGGTGCAGGCTTTGGTAGATGCCTTGCAGGCTGCCGGCGCAGAATACACGGATTATAAGCTTCTCACAACCCCTCAACTACATTACTTGACAAGATGTACCAACACGGAGGGCACACCGCAAAGTTACGGAGATGTGAGCGAGAAGGGATACTATGAGAAATTGGCTGCGGCATTTGTGCGGGCGATGAAGGGAAAGAAGACAGTTGGACCAGTAACTGTTGACTGTGCCAATGGTGTTGGTGGACCAAAGCTTGCGGAGCTCTTGAAATACTTGCCAAAAGCCTCAGAGGGCGTGGAGATCAAGATTCTCAACGATGATGTCCTAAAGGCGGAAGTGTTGAACCATGAGGTAGGTGACATGCCACTTATAAAGTGTCCGACTAACAGTTCCAGTGCGGAGCAGATTATGTCAAGACAAAGCAAAGAGCACCACCATCTTCGAAAGCTGGTCCAAACGAACGATGCTGTTCATTAGATGGAGATGCGGACCGAATCATCTACTATTTCAACGACCCAGAACATGGTTTCCGCCTTCTTGACGGAGACAAGATCGCTACTTTGGCAGCATCCTTTATCGGAGATCTTGCTCGCGAAGCAAGACTATCAGACGAGTTGAAGATTGGCGTCGTTCAGACTGCATATGCAAATGGTGCCTCAACCAAATATGTCGAGAAATCTCTCGGACTCCCAGTTGTCTGCACCCCTACAGGTGTAAAATGGCTCCACCACGCAGCCACCAAATTTGACGTCGGCGTCTACTTCGAGGCCAACGGTCATGGAACCGTCGTATTCTCACAACAAGCTCTCAAGGCCTTTAAAACCAAAGAGCCCGAATCACCAGCTCAAGCACAAGCACTCGAGACCCTCCGCGCGCTCACAGACCTCATCAACCAGACCGTCGGAGACGCTCTTTCCGACATGCTCCTTGTTGAGACCATCCTCGCACACAAGTCCTGGACACCCCGTGAATGGGACCTCACATATGTCGACCTACCTAATCGTCTTGTACGCGTAGAGGTCGGCGACAGGAATCTCTTCAAGACTACGGATGCGGAGCGGAAATTGGTTGAGCCTCAGGGTCTGCAGGAGCAGATTGACGCGCTGGTAAAGAAGTTCAAGGATGGAAGAAGCTTTGCGAGAGCATCGGGAACGGAAGATGCTGTTAGAGTCTACGCAGAGGCGGCGACGAGAAGCGAGGCTGACGATTTGGCGAGCAAAGTCGCGGGAATTTGTAGGCAGGAAGGTGGTGCGAAGTAGAATATAGAGGACGATAGTCTGGGAGGAATTTTGAATGTCACAAAAGTTCTACAGTATCTATGAATTTATGAATACAAAATAGTAGATGGCTTTCCTTTCGAGTGATATGGCCAGGTAGTTCCTGAGCATTGTTTGACATCACCCGTAGCCCCTTCAGCGGTCAGTCTCCTCTTACCACACCCAGACTCTTTGAGTAAGACCCAATTTCGTCTGAAGATACAAAGTGACAGGTGGTAACGACCTTTTTTCAAATCCATGGATATCCTGATGGCATTTCGAAAATACCATCCAAGAAACCCGCGTGCCGTCCACGTTGCCACGATCAATGTCAAGCAGGTGGCTTCGGCTCGTCCCGCACATCTCAAGTGATGATGTCAACACATCCCCGCGTCTCACTCACATGGAGATCTCAAAGTCGTGACGTGAACAGACTTCAGCATTCCATTTCAAATCAACATAAACGATAATGCCCTCACTACATATCTCGCCTCACTTCCAACCTACCTAGACTTACCTTCTCTACCTCAATTTCTTTTCCAACACCAACAAACTCAACTAAAGCTCTTCTATGCGTCCCACCACGCGCCTCTTCACAAGAGTCAACACTTTCAAAACATCACCACAAACAGCCAAAAGACACATCAGCACATCCCAACCAAAGCCCTCTCCCAAACTCACCATGTCAGCACCCGGCATCCCCTCCACCACCCCCCTCCAATCCCAATCCGATCCCACCCAACCACCCTCCCAATCCCAAGGCCTCACGCAGAAAAGTGGTGTTAACACAGCTACTGGCCCAGTTGCTGGAAATACGCCTGCAGGAGTTGGTGCTGGTCCTACTGCTGTAGGAGGAGGGAGTGGACTTGGGGGAAGTGGAATTGGAGGAAGTGACGGAGGTGAAGGAGGCGATGCAGCGAGCTATGGGATTACTAGTACGGATCTGAAGACTGCTGCTGGGGTAGAGTTGAGTCCTAGACAGAGGGTTCTTGTGGGTGGGGTTTTGGATGTGAGTTCTCTCCCTTCCTTGTGTGAGATATTGGGAAAGGGGGGAGGAGAACGGCAAGACGGAAGAAGAGATGAGATGAGAAAGAGAGAGAGAGGGAGATAGAAGATGTGCTAACACATTGAATGGTAGCTTTTCAAGGGCCTACCTACACATAAAAAGATGTCTCTTTGGACCGTACGTCTCCCTAACCCCATTCTCCCCAAATACAGTAAGGCATCACATCTGACCCCCCTCTCCCCCACAGGACACAGCCACCTTCGCAGACCCCCTGACAAAAGCCCAAGGCCGCAAACAATACGAAGCGCAATGGTGGGGCCTCAAAGCCGCCTTCTCGGAAATCGAACAGCAGCACCAACTCATTACCTCAGCCGGCAACCCCATCACCATGGATCTCAAGACCCGATACAAAGTGAAAGGGATTGGTGCAGAGAAGGTGATTGAGAGTGTTATTAAGATTCATACGGATGAGAAGGGGGAAAGGATTGTTGGGGTTGAGGATAGGTGGAATGGAAATATTCCCGAGGGGGCGATCGCTACGGTATGTTTCTGACCTTTCTGATGTGTTGGGATAGGACGGCTGTACTGACAACTGTGCAATGTAGGCGTTCCGCAACCTTAACAGTGTGGTTGTCCCGGCTTTCGTGAGTGTGCCGAAGGAGGATGGGGAGAATAAGTAAAAGCTTCGAAAACGAAAAATTTAGTGTGGTAAGAAAAGGATATGAGTGGATGAGAATGAAAGCCTCATGCAGAATTGTATGATAGGAACGACTTTAACTAGATGAAACGCATTGCGATGATATGAAGATTCTTGAAAAGGGGGGTTCGAGACTGATTGAGACGTTGGAGTGAGCGGCCAAACTTGTATCTCGCTTGAAGTCAAATAGCCAAGATCAACAGATCTGATGTCAATCAGCGTGCCACACCCGGCGGAAAAGCACGCACACCTTCAAGTAGAAGCAGGCCACATTTGAAGTATCTTTATTTAGTTTATTCATTTCCCGTATAGCCCTCACCACGCCTGCTATGCTTTGTACCATCTCGAACGCCGATTAGAGAAAAAAGACATCCATCCGTCGCTCAGATACCATTCCGCCACATGCATTCCATGGCCCATAAAGGAAAAAAGCTTTCGTCGATTAACATTCAACGCATATCCAGGGTCTGCGCTCTCAGCCGCGAAAGATCCCTTTCCTCCCAACCTCCACCCATCCGTCATACTCGTCATTCAGTCATTCATCAACACATCTTGTACTCGCAGCTGCCCTCCGCCGTCCGCGTGATATCATCGGTCTCGAGCTTATAGCTGATCTTGACATCCAAATCCCGCTTGTTCTTCTCATTCGGCTTGTTATCCAAGACACCTCTGATCTGTTCTCCTTGCTGCACGGTCAGGACTTCGCGGAGATAGAACACAGTCTGCTTCCAGTGCGTGTACTTTGTGTGAGGGCCGGTCGAGAAGCGGATGGGCTTGTGGCAGGCTGTGAAGTCGATATCGAACCAGGCGATCAGTGCGTGGACGAAGTCGTCGCGGCGACAGTCGAGAACGAAGGGTGAGGAGAAGGCGAGGTCGGCGGTGGTGCAGGTGTACAGGTCGAGAGTTAGGACGGCGGTGGGGTCTGTGACGACGGCTTTGATTTCGACGGTATCGACGAGAGGCTCAGTGAGAGCTGTGTGCTTGAGGGGGGAGTAGTCGAATCCGTAGACGTTGTCCCAGACTGTTTTCTTGTCAGATTCGTCCCAGCTCTGCGCGCGGCGAAAACTTACATCCGATCTTCTCATCCTTGTACTCTCCATCCTCGATACCAGCCATGAAAATGGTGGCCTTGTCTGGGAAGATCAATCCTTGTGGCGCAAGGTACTTGTCACGAGCGTACAACACGGTGTCCAACATGGACTCGTAGAGAAGGAAGTAGCCCATCCATTCCGAGATTATGATGTCGACCTTTGGGAATGGCAGCTCGACTTCCTCCATCTTTCCTTGTAGGAGAGTGATCTTGTCGGACATGCCGTTTACCTCGACGATCTCCTTTGCCTTCTCGATGATGGTGGACATGTCGACACCGATGACGTGCTTTGCTCCAGCCTTGACGGCGAACCTTGTGTAAAAGTCAGTCTCTGCTGGTGAAGTTCAAGGGAGAGGGCATTCGAAACGTACATAGATAGAATGGCGGTACCACAGCCAACATCGAGGACGACCTTGTCTTTGAACAGGTGCTTGTTCTGCACAATGGCATTCATATATGATCTGGTTCGTACTTCATCCTTCTGCAAGGCTGTTAGTGGGGCTGCTTTGTACTGGAAAGAAGCATTTTGGTCTGCAGGTACACACCAACATTTCTTCGTGGATGCCTTCACTTCTTATTAGCACTCCAACTAATCAACCTGTCGCAGATCTGCACATACCATGGTGGTTGTAACTATTTCGCATTAGCATTGCACATCGTCAGATTCAAATCAAAATATTGACTTACCTGTTGAAGTAATGAACCTCGGAATGCTCCATTCCCTTCATCTTGTCGTCCGCCATGATTGCGGTCTGGCTCTCGAGGTGGTATTAAGGAAGGACTGCACAAAATATTGTACAAGTGACGTGGGGAGGAGGAGGAAAGAGGATTGTGTATTGATATCGCGTGAGGCAGAGCAAAGCGGTCAAGTCAAACAAGTCCCTGAATATTTTTTTGGCGGCTAGGGGGTCCTCTAGTACAGTAAGCTAGTCTCGAAGGGGGCTGGTGTGTCGGTTGTCGGTGGTCGGACCGGGAATTTTCCATCTTCCAGATTCGGCTTTTGAAAATACGGCTGAGGACTTCAAGGACTTTAATGCTTCCAAAAACACTACACTTATAGTCTTCGTGTGAAGTTCTACTTCATCTACCTAACATGAACTCCAGCTCAAGAAGTTTTTTGAAACGGCTAGGGCTTTGCTTTTCCAGAAACTCGCAATCTGATGTTTTGTATGGTGTGTGAACGGTGGACCAGGCCACGCTTCATCCACCAGGGACAAAGTGAATTCGAGATGGACATACAGGTGTACAATAATAGGGATTAGACATTTCTGGTAGACCTCCATTCAGGTACGACTGGCAATGACAATGATGAGATGAACTCTTCCAAAAAGATAAAAAAGCCATTCACCTCTTATCGTCGCCCACCATACCAGTGTGATCGCAATTAGTTCTCGCTTAGCTGAAGCCTAAAACAATTACGCACCGCCCCGCCATTTTGTCAGAGCGCCTTTATCGAGCTGAAAATCCACCCACATTTCTCCAAAAGATCAATTTTGGCAACTCGACACACACAGCGCATCAACCTGAGCAACCCCCATCCTTCCCCCCTTCACGTGAAGCCTGCATCTCTGCAGCGCCATTACAACCATCATCATAATTACAATCATCGTTGCTTCATTTTATTGCTCTCGATCTCTCTCGAGTTCGCTCTCGGGTGCGGGGTCGTAGTCGGGGAGTCATCGCAACCTCATCGTCGCCGTCGTCCTCGCCATCACCATGGCTCCTAGACCCAAGCCACAGCCTGTCCGCAAGGCGAATCCCCTCAAGAATCGAGCTCCTATCAAAGCACCTCCTCCTACACTGGTCCGTCAAGCTGCTGCTGGAGCTGCTGCCGCCGCCGCCCGAGCAGCCACTCAGCCTACCAAACGTGCCTGTCCTAACAAGGAATGTTCCGCTCCTACTGTCGTCGATGGCATTTGCCATAACTGCGGCTTCATCGTCGAAGAGTCTAATATCGTCTCGGAAGTCACATTTGGCGAAAACTCTAGTGGAGCAGCTGTTGTCCAGGGAAGTTATGTCAGTGCCGATCAAAGTGGCGCACGAAGTATTGGTCCCGCTTTCAAGAGATCTGGCGGAGGAGAAGATAGAGAATCTACTATTCGTGATGGTATGTCCTTGATTATTTCAATTGATTTTTGAGACTTTGCTAATCAAGTTTAGGTCGTCGATACATGCAGTCCATGGGCGCCCAACTCGCAATCAATGACTCGACCATTCAAGCTGGTATGCAAATATTCAAGCTAGCGGCCATGAGCAACTTCATTCAAGGTCGTCGAATGGATATGGTCGCTGCCGTTTGCCTCTACAGTGCTTGCCGAAAGACCAGTCCTTGCAAAGTTATGCTCATTGATTTTGCTGACTTAGTCCAAGTAAATTTCCAGTGCAATCTTCTTGAATGCTTGCTAATTATTCTAGGCCAATGTCTTCAAGTTGGGCCACACCTTTAAGAAGCTCCATGAAGCCATTACTATCGCCAAGGAAGGAATTCAGCCTGTCCTTCCAGAAGACTTGATTTTTCGATTTGCGAAGCGCCTCGAATTCGGTCCAATGATGACTAAGGTTGCCGAAGATGCGATTCGAATGGTCCAGCGCATGAGTATGGATTGGATGGTCATGGGTCGTCGTCCTTCTGGTGTTTGCGGGGCCTGTCTCATCCTCGCTGCACGTATGAACAACTTCCGACGCACAATCACGGAAGTCGTCTACATTGTCAAGGTCACTACACATACCATCCAGAAGCGTCTCGAAGAATTCAAGCAGACACCATCTAGTGCTTTGACTGTGGAGGAGTTCTTACACAATGAGTTCTTGGAGTCAGCTCACGATCCCCCATCATTCTATGAGAAGACTGAAGAGTTCCAAAAGACTAAGAAGCGCCGCAAGCGCAAAGGTCATGATGGAGAACACCAGGATGAAGACGGCTCAGGAAGCGAAAACGGTGAAAGTGAAAGCCCAAGCCCAAACAAGCGTCAAAAGACGGCCAACCCAGAAGCTACATCCGGTTCCGACACAGCAACAGACAATCAGACCGCCTCTAGTCCCGCGAGAACCCCACAACCTCCTCCTGCTCAACCCCCTGTTGAACTCCGTCGTGATGCTGATGGATTTGTCATTCCACCACAACCTACTCAGTCACATGATATTCCAATCGACCCTGAACTCATTGAGAGCGCTATCGAGGAACAGTCTGGTACCACTTTGGAAAGGCTGAATGATGCATTCAATGATGCCCCTGCTGCAGTCGAAGAGGAAGAAGACGACATCGATGCTGAAATTGCTGCAGTCCTTGCGCAACACCCGCTCAAGCGAAAGCGTGTGCAGAAGGATATCATGGTACCGGAGCCTTGGCAGTCTGTGGAGTCGCAAATGGAGAGAGAAATCGGCGAGATCGTTTCCGACCCACATTCTCTTGAACATGCGGAGCAATATGCCCAGGCCCAGGTCAATGTAGCTGCGTACATGAGCGTTGCTGAAAAGACCAACCCTCCCAAGGAAATCAGTATGGATGCTTATATTGACGAGAGTGAGTTCGCAGATGATCCAGAGGTTGCAAACTGCTTGCTTTCCGCTGCAGACGTTGCCAGAAAGGAGAAGGTTTGGGTAAACGCCAACAAGGACTGGCTGCGCAAGCAGCAATTGAAGTTGTGGGCAAAGAAGGAAGCCGAGAATGGTCCACCCAAGGCCAGACGTAACCGCAAGAAGAAGCCCAGAATCGGAGAAGGTCAAACTAGTCCCGCAAGCAGCCCTGGAGATGCAGCTGTCAATGCTCTCAAGCTCCGCTCCTTCTCCAAGAAGATCAACTACGATGCCATTCATTCCCTCTTAGGACATGACATGCTCGGAGACAAGAGTGCCCTTGGCAGCGCTGCTACTAGCAGAATCACATCCCGAGCTGGTAGTGAGATGGGTGATTCTGACAATGAGTCTGAGATGTCTTCTGTTGCTGCATCCACCACGGGCAGTGTCGCTAGCTCAGCCATTGGCGAAGACATCCGCGTCGTCCGCGGTCCGAAACCAAGAACTCGCGGCGCGAGATCCAGCAAGGGCAAAGCTAAGGCTGTCCCCGAGAAAGTTTCTACACCAGAGCCCAACGAGGACGAAGACGAGGATGAGGATGATGACGACTACATCAAGCCTGCCGCTGCCGAGCCCGCTCCTACCGAAGAAGACGATGAAGAAGACTGGCGCTCTTCTCTTAAGAAATCCCAGACTCCTGCTGCACAAGGTGATGAAGAAACCTTCGAGGAGGATGAGGAAGAGTATGATGATTTCGGTGGTATCGAACCTGGTGGATTGGGAGACGATGACACTGCTTTTGGTGATAACACTGGTTACGGAGATGATGATGACCAAGATGAGTACGGAGGAGACGATTACGATGAATAATTCGGGGTCAAAATCGTGGTTTCTGGATGATTGGAGGGAGAAACTCACATAGTGACTTGCATAAAAATGGCGTTGGGCGTGTTACGATACCCGGATTTGCAACATCGGATCAGCATGATCGATGTCTTTCGAAACGTATATCAGCCACTGAGCTGAATCGAACTTCATGTACGCTCCTTTTGCATACTGCTGGCTTGGATGGCTAAGCTTCACTTAGCTACTCTTTCGCTTGCTTGCTGTCTTGCTGTGCTTCGGCTGCACGCGTGCGTGCGTTGTTTTCGATAGCTGCATCGATAGACAGATTTGTACTGTAGGAAAATGTACCATTGAACAAAAATTCCCTGTCCCCTCCTTGTTGATGTGCTTTTCCTAGTAGTTTCCATGCTGTACTATTCTCAGGACTGAACACACTTCACAAAGGTCATTACATCTCTCGCTGACATTATGAAGAAGGAAATATCCAAAAAGGTAAATGTTTTACTTCAAGACCAAAAATTGTTACATGTAATGTCACAACCCTCATCACCACCCACCCCTCTCCCTCCCCGGATCCTGCACCCTCGCCATCTCCACCATCAACCTATAAACATAAACCCCCCTATCCACCCCCCTAACCGCCCTCTCAAACCACCTCTTCCCTTCCTCCGCCACCCCCCTCGCAACCTCTCTCCCCCTCTCCGTCCCCGCCAAAAACTGCACCAGCTCCGGCACCTCCTCCATCCCCAGACTCACCGGCACGAAATGCACCCACGGCACCAACCTCTCATCATGCCACTCCCTCAACACCGTCTGCTTCAGCACCGCCGACTTCGACGCTAGAAATTTGTAGTAGCGGCCGCTGATCCCGTTGCCGTCGATGTCGAAGACGAGGGTGGAGTGTAGGGCCTTGTTGCTGGGTGACCAGGGGTCGAGGCGGAAGAAGGTGCGTTGGGAATGGCAGGTTCGAAAGGTGCATTGGAGGAGGTTGGTGAAGGATACGGAGTAGAGTTTGAGGTTTAGGAAGGTTGATTTGAAGGACTGGAGGACGCCGTTGTTGGAGGAGCGGAGGTATTGGTATTTTCGACCGGGGATTAAGTTCTGTGCTAGGGCGACGAATCTTTGGCGTTGGAAATGGAGCCATTGGTTGGGTTCGGGAGGACTGGCATTGGGATCGTCGGTGGCGAACCCACCGGTTGTGGAGCCAGCCCAGTACAGATTGTTGCGTTTGCTGGACCAGGGAATGTCGTGGGAAGGGGAGTAAATGAAGTTGGATTCGTTGTAGGCGGGGCTGGGAAAGAGGAAGTCGCCCATTGTGGAGGGGGCGCCGGTTGAGAGGATTGGGACGAGGCCTTCGAAGAATTGGAAGGAGGTTGGGCTCATGAAGAGGCCGTGCTTGGTGCTGTATTCGGGGTGTTGACAGAGATCCATTGCTGAAGTTCTGTCTGTGACGAATGGGAGATCAGAATGCTCGATTGTGTGATTTAGCCGAGAAGACTTGTTCATCTTCTGGTCTTTGCAGAATTTTGTTAACGTGTCCCAGTGCGGACGCCCCGGCATGTTCGTGGCTTTAAAATGCTGTATGTCTCCTTGCAGAGACGCTGGTGGAACCAACACTCGCGGCTCATCAAGATGGTTAACGAGGAACTTAAGATCCGGTAGTACTCCAGGCAAATTTCCTAGTAGATCATTAAACGAAGTGGAGATATGTCTATCATTCGTTCGCCACGGGTGAGTACAACGAGTCTCAGCTGTCTCTCCTGTGAATACACAAGACCATAGGTTATGGTTCGGCGTTTTCAACACTCGATCCATCATTGCGCTGACTTCCAAACCACTAAGTCTGAGGAACGGTGAAATGGTCTCGAATATGATGTCGAAATCGTCGATGATAGGCGATTCGTGTCGCACAGCGTAGTTGTACCAGTCCTCGAAACCTGGGGGAGGTTCAACCGAGTACCGTCGACGATATTCAGCGTGTGCAGCTGTGTAGTTCTTAGATTGTCTTTGCACGAGAGATTCGAAGTCCGCCTTCGCTTGTCGAACCAGTTGCTCCACAGGATGCTCCAGAGAGCTGCCAAAACTTGATAATGATGAATATTCCGCCTGTTTGATGGCGTAGATGTTCGCAGTGTATGGAAGTACCGATATTAGGATCAAGATCCAAAGGGCAGTTCGGTACTTCGCTTGCTTGGGGCACAGGTAGATGACTTGGGTGAGAGCAAGGCTAGAAGCTATGATATTGAGAATGCATTGAAGGCCTGAAAACTCCATGAATGGATTGCGAGTGGCCATGACCGCGAATGTTGCAATTCTGGGTGCTATCGACCATGAAGTGTGCTTAGCCTGCAACATGTAAGCTTAATCATCTCACGACTTGTCCAGATGAGTGTCACGAACCGCTTGAATGGTGCAGTACCACGACGAAGCTTTGGCTATGCCGGACAGTAGTGGCGACAAATATTTGCCACTAGGAAAACCGAAAAAAACAGTTTCTAGGCCAAGCGCCGCAAATAAAATGAGGAGGATTCGACATGATAGTGGGACGGTGGTTTCCTCAATGTCGATTTGCGGAATGCGGAAGCTGTCGATGAAGGTCCTCGGGATGAGAGCGACATAAACGAGCAGTATGCAAGCAACTGGAACGATAGAAAGAGCTGTGCCCAGCAAGGTCCAATTCGAAAGAAAGAAGGTTAAGGTCACTGCACCAAAGAATGTACCCCAAACTGTGTTGCTTAGGGGCGAAAAACACCACTGATCTGGCAGCTTCGAAGTTTGCTCCGGATCACGCCGGAGATTTCTTTCTACTACCAGAACGAGTGGTGTTAATGCTGGCTGCGGGAAATCAGCTCCATCTCTCCTAAAAGTTTCAATACGTTGCAGTGGCTCACAAGCAGTCCAATCTCTCCAACCTCAGCTCTGTAGCAGCACACTGCAGCAAAACATATTGCTACCACCCACAGTGAAGTCGTAGGGGCCTTGCGACATGGTGACCAAGGCTTCCTATCAATATTTAACTTTGTAATTATCCCGTAATCTGATTGCTTCCTTGTCCTGGTGAGTAGTGGCAGGATCATCCAGCAACAGATCTCGGAACTGATTTCAGATTGTTTCGTGGAGAGATGTTGCGCCAATGCCGTGCATAACAGAGCCGCACCGGCTGATCCCGCAGCCGTGTTAAAACATTCTGACAGGTAATCTCTCATTCTTGGGTGTGGTGGAGAGAGTGTAGTGCTGGTGGGAAGAGCACAGAAAGCAGAGCGGATAGAGGAATACAGTAGTAAACACACCTACCTACACCTGCCATTCCGCCGGGGCTCGTGATGTGTAATTTGACATACACTTGACCCCCGTAACGTCTTGGCTGACATACTGACCATTATTCTAATGCTTGGGTCCGCGAAGTGTTATGGTGAATCTAAGGAATTTAGATGGTGTTGGCAACTTGGCGGGGAGGGCTATGTTGCGCAGGAGAAACCAACGACAAGTCTATGATCTACCTAGCCCGACCAATAACAGCATGCTCTAAAATATGATGGAATTTAGATCATGGTCTCCAAGATTCTTGGGCGATGGGATCCAACGACGTGGCGCGTCGAGCACTCGTGGCCGGAGTCGTGGATCCAAAAGCTGATGGTCAAGCATTGGCACGCCTAAATCCGGCCCAATCCGAAAACACTAATAAGGTAGCCCAGAGTCTAGAGAGGATCCGGTACCACTTTTAGGCCTAAGGTCACCATCCTAAGGTTAAATTAAATGTGATCTCAGATTTCATATATGAATTAGATATCCCTTCACAGCACTCTGTGCAATTATGGTGCTGCAAAATATCTGTGTTGTCACTGCGACTCTGCGTTTAAGCGAGCACCACCCTTGTTCGATGCTCCGGGTGCTCCGGGACCAACAAACCAGGAGCTGGACATCGAGACAATTTGTGAGGTACGGCCAGAATTCACTTCATACTTATATCCTCTTTGAGTAGGAATATGATGATCGGTACCCAAAGAAACAACTTGGGATGTGGCTGATGACGCCATGATTTATGCCAAGGTTGGGGTACGATGCAGGTACGGTCAAACTTCGCCGTGTGCCAAGCTTCGGAGCATAGCCACCCTACTCAATGGATCTCCTGAGAAGTCGTTCAAATTGTCTATTTCTTTTTGTGGCGCACAGAAATATTCACAACCCTGGTGTCCATTCCCCGTACGATGACTATTTACAGCGCCGGGGCCACGTCAAAATGGCTAAGCGACACTCCATACTGTCACTTGATCTTCAAGTGACATTCCTAGGTAGGCTTCTTTGAGATCTGTGATTAGTTGTCATCCATAGACAGTGTAAGAGTTAAGTGGACGGCCAGAAAGTCGCATCCTCCACTGTAATGCGATCCCTGCAATACTTCACTGATCAGCACTCTGCGACTCGCTCCAGCAACAGTAGAGCCAGTAGAGCCAGTCATCAAGAATCGCTTTGCCTGCCTTCTGGAAGCTATAGCTGAAAGACGATGCGAGAAAATTCGGCGGCATAGAATGGAATTGGGTTTGAATCTAGCTATGGTTAGGTGAGACCAGACTACCGTGATTCCAGTTTGCTTTCTGCTGATGTCGACGTATTATTGCACACCGGCGGCTACACAGTCATCTGACTTGAAGTTTGCAGTAGAATTGTTGATGAATTTGAATGTAATTGCCATCAAGGTCTTGCTGCTTCGCTCAATCTATCTTCGAGCAGCAAAAAGGAACTCCGAGAGCAAATCCACAGCCTCTGCTCTCTGTAATACCGAAACTATCTCGAAATCAGCAGGCAGAGCTCCCTCATACCACCTATTGTTCTTCTCTCCCGCATCGCGGAGCCTCGCGTCGAGAGAAGAGGTATCCACTTAAGGAGCAGTGAGAGCCAAGAATTCTTTCAAGTCCACGACCTTGAAGTCATCTAAATCTAGATGGTGCCCGGAAGAGCCTGAGACCACAACACGCCTATTCACTGTTCGTATGAACGCGTATCGGATGTAGAATAACCATGCACTTCCTTTCCACATATCTAACGAAACTACAGCTGTCCAGCTACCAGGTACCATATCCCGCATTCGAGGCCCAATCTTACTATTCGCGGCAAAACTCTTAGAGAGGGTAGGGCTTATCTCGACCGAAAGCAATGGATCGTCCGAGAGTGATGATGGTGCGCTAGAAAGTGCAAAGACCAGAGCATCTTGGTTGAACTCGTCAACCTGCGTGATACTCAGCGAACGAAGGAAGAGCAGAAAGCCGGCTGCGAATCGCTCTGGCTTGAGAATTCTTTCGGCAGTAGGTATACATTTGTACGTGCTCCCGGATGTCGGATTGATGTGAGTAGGTATTGGGTAGCGAATGAGTACTTGCTGAATCGGGAAGACGTCGAGCGGTGCTAATTGCACAGGAGGTGACGGGTTGTCAAGTATTTGCGAAGGGAGCGGCGAGTTCGAGATAGAGGGATGCCAGCATTTCTTCCTAATGGCTGCCGAATAAGCACCTGTGAATGTAAAATTGATCCTTAAAAACAGATGAGGGCGAGTAGCTAGAGCTTCGAAGAGCTGTGTGCTCAGGATGTCGTTTTCTCTCTCGGGTTTTGATAGAAAGCATATGTTCGTTAGATCTTTTGAATGTTCTATTACATCCAGGAGGTCGATGGAGGATTCAGGATGGTCTCAATACAGAGGCTGATTGATTTGATCTTTTGCGTCTCTGGGACGGCTAATGCTGCTGAAAGAGCTTCGACTGATATTTCCTCCACCGTCTCTAGGCTGAGATGCTCTTTGTCCGAGAAAGCAAGACGAAGCAGCTGACCGGATGAGCCAGTCTTGCCGAACCTTGCTGGTGAGTTTAGCAAGTTGCCTTGGAGCATCTCTTGAAATTTGGGTATGTTCCTTACATCATCGAAGATGGACATGTCGAAGCTCTCTGCGTTCAACGTGCTGTCCTTGAACCAAATCAGCACCGTTATGAAGCACCACCACTAGTGTTCGACGTATCCCAGGAATATTGCGAGTCTTGCGTCAATGGCTGGCTCGGGACATGGAGTATGAAATGGATACTCACGATCAAGGTTCAAATAGCTTGGTGATATAGGGATGACTTCGAGTTGACAAAAAGACCAGCAATTGCAGGTAGAGTATCATCCGGGAACTCCGGTGGCCATATGATCTCCAAAGCAGTCGTATCAACAAGAGGTACCTCGGCCATGAAGATGCCGATGCCATCGTGTTCTGGAAGCATATTGAAAGCCTCATTCTGCACTTCGTCTTTCTTGGCAATATATTCAGCAGCAGACATGACTTGACGAGGTCGTTCCTCATCCACGACTCGAAACTCTCGTCCACGTTCGAAATCGAATCCGTTATTAGTGCTCCCGCGAATCTGGCTTCTGACTTCTTCGCAGACGACGCGAACTTCATTGGTGCCGACGCAATATTAACAATCCCATATTTGATCTCATCAAGGTCTGTGATGTCAACGACTACCATTCCCCAACCGACTAAAGTATCACGATAGACGGTTCCGAATGGCTCTATATACGCATTCCAGGTGAGGCCTACCAATGGGTCGAAAGCGACTCCTTGGAGAAGACACGCCTGGATAAAAGGAAACTCCGAAATCCTCTCACGATCCCACCTTTTCTTGTGACGGAGTGGCATACGCGTAGTGGTCTTTTGAGTCAGCTCGATTGGCGCTGGTGGGTTGCCATCGGTAGTGTAGAACTTACTCGCGAGAGCCAGTTCTCCTTCGATGGCGATGCGAGCTTGTTTGTTCTTGAAGATAGTGATAGTTCGATGGCAAGCGGCAATCAAGGGGCTCCCACGCAAGTGTTCTTCGTCAAACGGGGCTCCTGGGCATGATACTATGGCGAGAGGACGATGACGATCGGCAACTTTGGCTACCAAATAGAATATGATGAATATGGTTCTGTAGGGCCCTGAATGAGTCGCCAGTATGGTTTGAAAGGGAGTGATGTTATGTCTTTTTTGTATCGATCAGGAATACGTCCGGAAACTGGAGCCGACATGTTGAGTGAAATGACTTTTCGGCAAAGTGCCAAAGATGTTTAAAGAACCGTCGGAGAGAGCAAGCATATAAGTGGGGGAGGATTCGGCAGCCTGAAATGCTGTCTCGCTTATTGGCCGAGCTACTGTTTTGGTGACTGCCCCTGGAAAAGTCCCACGGAGCAGGTCTTGGTCTGGCCCACACGTCATTGGTAGGCAACCTCTTTGGATGAAAATATAGTTTTGTGTATGTTACGGAATCACAAAAGTTGTCTGACACTGCCACCACTTGATGTAGCCTGGACCAGGTCAATGAAGATAGATTCCAAGGAAGGTCCAAATTCGGGGCAAAATTTGCAACAACATCAGCCCGAACAAAGACGAATTGTGGGAGCTATCTCTAAAGATAAGATGTGTTACACTTAATCTTCAAAAAATATCACCTATGGCCAGTGACGTGACCAACAAGGATGTCGATCCTTCAGACCCTCCTCAAACTCCCCGCTTTCTTCGCAACGCAGTCTTTGCCCGTCATCTTCACAACAAACGCGCCCCTCTCAATCGTATTGATGAAGATATACCCAGACTTGAAGTACGGATACATTGACCAAGTCCCAACAAATGTGGTATTTCCTCCACCAGGTAAATGATCATCTTCGGGATAAATGTCAAAGAACCCTGCCTCGCACACATTCGCTCCAGTAGGATCGGCTGGAATGGACGAAACATCCAGAACTCGAAGACCAGCAGCGTAGTTCGATTGATAACTGTAACCATCCAGAACGTATTGGTTGTGATCAATGGATCGAACGCTCGATTTATAGTATCCGGTCTGCTTGGGCTTCTCTAATGATCGAATGTCCCAGATGTATGTTACCGGAAAGCCGTCAGCTGCTGGCCCGGCTCTATCTTCCTCGTCAAGTTCGTCATCCAGAAGCAGAAATTCTTGGTTCTGCGTATCGAGGACCCAACCTTGATGAGTGTAAGATGCACCGTCGTATGAAGTTCGGGAGATCACCGATGTGTTGACTTTGGATGTCACATCGTAGATGGTCAAGCTATCCTCATTGTACCCGTAGCATATATCTCGTTCTTGGTATTTCTTATCTGGCCCACGGTAGACCAAACACTGAGCATCATGGACGTATCCATCCTGCATTGCGCACCCGGGCGTGGTCGGCTTCGAAGGGTCAGTGAGGTCGATAAATATTAGTCCAGCTTTGCAAGACGAGTTTCGAGGTTGAGCACCGACTGCCACGCCATAATTGAGCTCTTCATTGATCACGACATTGTGCGCTCGTCCAGTCGGGAGATCGCTGAAATGTCCCGTCAGATCTTTTTTGGCATCGAAAGTTTTCGGTGTGGTTGGACTGATGGTGAGCAATTTCTTCATATCGAAGATCTGAATACCATGTCGCTCCGCCTCGCTACCGATGACCAAGAAATTCTTGTATGCGCGAATCTCTCGCCAGATGATTGGGACAGAATACTGAGGAAGACGGCCGAGGTAAAGCATCTTTCCAGCAGGTGTGATCTCGACGAAAGCAGTGCCGTCTTCCTGCGCTATGGCAACAAATTCTCGGCCTGTGTCTGATGTCCAGCCCCAAGATGAGGATCCACTTCCAGTACTGCTGAGCTCAGCGTGGCTGAGGAAATGGTAGAGATCGACCTGAATATAGTGAGGCCCTGATCAAAGCCCCTGTTCAATATGGGTGGAGCATACATTTCTACATCTGAAAGTGTTCCTTGCATCACCAGGAATGGCTGCCGCACTACCATTCTCGCACGGTGTGTATGACAAAGCCGAGTACTGAGACGATTCCATCAACCCTGCGTCAGACGCTTCTTTCCAGAAGTTCTGTTTTGTTTAGCAATTGTCGATAGTCTGCGAGAGTTATGTTATCACCATCTTTGTCGCCATAATGCCATCGTGGACTTTCCCGGAGCGATATAGCTCCGCGGATCTCTGCTCATCGACGGGAATCTCTTTGCATAGGACCGACGAACAAAGCAAAGCAAGGAAGCCAGCTATCTTTGAGTTGAACATAGCGTACAGAGAGAATAGTTGAAAACCCCCTTCTGTGGAGGGAGAGAAATTGAGGACGTTTTGCTGATGTAGCCGCACTTCCTTCTTATGTATGTTTATCCCGCCACTCCTAACTGTGCAGATGATGTCGGGTCCCCTGCAAATGGTTACCATATCCTTGATTTTGAGAACATCCAGAGTAATCCAAGCCTCTCTATTGGTGGCAACGATCATGGGAGTGTATATCGTTCTAATATACAGGTAAACTTTCGAAACATGATCTGACTGGGAACCTTTTGTAATGTCCAGGAGACATTTCTGGGGTTTCTTCAAATACTCGGTGCCTAAGCTTCAGACATATGAGTGATTTATTCATATAATCAGGCTTGAGATTTCAGTAAGCTGATGAGGCAAAAAGCATGCAGGCGCAGTGTACTTCGCTGCAGAGGCAGTATTCCTCCCTGATCTCATGGTGTATTTTCTAAAGCCGATTCTTTCGGAGGTGGATATCAGCCACAACCCCACGAAGAACACGCAATAATCAATGCGATCATGAGAGACAAGATTGTGACACCAAAACTGAAATCCTGCAGACGATATACCAAACCGAGTGCCGAACATGAAGGCAGTATTGCCCTTGGCAATTTATAATATATTTGCCGATATCTTGGCAAAGCGGCATGTAGATCGGATCAACGATGATGCTTACAAGGCCATGTTTGAGAAGCAGCGGAATGGATAAATAGGATTGCGCCAGAGGCGCCAAAATAATGCCGATATTTACGGGACCTGGTGGTCCGACGGGTATGTTCTCCAGGGGTCAATTGTTTACTTTAAGGCTGGTTAGTCAGCTATCGTCTCGCTAAAGGACGCTAATTCCAGGGTCCTACTAATCGAGCATCTGCGACCGTGTCGCAACCCTCAACCTCTTCCATCAAACACAAAATTAACAAACCTACCGAAATTCATCGAAATCCTCCAAACTCCGGCTGTATCTCATAATCCTCCATCTCCAAACAACGAATCAAACTTCACAACTGCAACCTCAAGCAAAATCTACACAATGGCTGTCTCCGATAAGGCAAAGACCGCCATGGCCAAGGGACGCGTCGAGAAGGCCAAGTCCAAGGTTAGTTTTCCTATTCTTTCACCTTCTTGATCTCGAAAATTCTCTTTGATTGGACGCGCCTTTCGAAAGAGAGCCGCTAGCTTCGTTTTGGCATCACCTTTGCGACTGAACGGTGCTAATATCAAATACAGAAGGCGAAGAAGGAAGCTGCGCAGGCTCGCGCTCGCGTTGCCCGTGAGGCACGCTTTGGAAAGAAGCCAGCCGGTGCAAAGGCTACTCCAAAGAAGTGAGGTGATTGCGATGGACACGACGCGCTGGCAGAGGTGAAGCAGTTGCTGCTGACGCAACATGGACGATGCGACGCGATAGGATGGGTTACGGATACTTCCTTGCTTTCGGACGGGTGAACTGGTGAAATGGCGCAAACATTTTGGCTGAGATGTACGATGGGATCGGATGGATGGACGGATACTTGCTTTCTTCACACGGATTGTGCTTCGGGAGTGGATCTGGTAGGCAAATATCAGGTTGAGGTCTACGGCATGGCCTCGAAGACCTTTGCAGCATGCCATGCTGATAGTGCAGGGTTCATTCAATGGAGCACCTGAAAACACACTGTATTTCTTCGCTTTCTTCTGACTCTTGAAAATTGACTGGAATTAACTATCAGGGCCATAGGAATGACTTTCGCGTATTCCGGTCACGCTTCAATGTAGATTGATGTGGTATCTTGGAAGAACCATTTCTTTGTCTGTTGACATACTTTCGCGTTGAGACATTCTCCAGCCAATTCCAAAGAACAGATCTAGTCTACAGCATCCGAAATTGGGAAGTGACAGGAAAATGAAATGTATTCCTCTTGTTAGACCTAGGTTCCAGGTCCAATCGTTTTCCAGTATTTAGATATATTGAGGCAGCAGCAACACCCTTACGCAGCTCGACGGAATATCGTCAGGTCCATATCCAGGACCTGAATCATCACCCCTAATCATCTGGAAGAGCCGAGGAATATTGAATCCCAGGTTCCATTCGCAGACAAGCCATCCATCGGGAGCTACTGCTGTCCATGCCAATGCCACTCGAACCATGGTCAGCAAATCCGTCAGTGCCATCTCCTGGCTCAAAATATACCTGAAGCCATCGTGAATGCCCGGCGACCATATTCGGTGCGTTCAAGAACCATGGAAAGCTGGGACCGTCGAGTTGGAGCGAGGTATTGTTGAGGCGAAGTATTGCGCCGTCATCTAGAGCGGGATCTTCGAAGACAGTGGCTGAGAGAGCAGCTACAATATGGTATGGTTGTACTGCGCAGTATCAGGGCATGTCACTAGATGAAGCATTGAGAGAGAGAGAGACTGACAAACCCAATTGTACTTCCTATCACCGTGCGTGACCTTCAAGCGGAGACGGAAAGATCGAGTGGTGTTTCGGGCTGTTGAGATCGACTCATTTTCTGCTTCCGCAGTGACTATCGTCGCCGCCGTCAATCTCAGGAGAGAGATCATGACTAGTGTGATGCTCCACATGGTGTCAATGTTTTCTAATCTTCGTTGATGAATAAAGGGAAGTTCCGTCCATCGAATATAAATACTATCCCATGGATCATGCCATTCATATAGATTGCAGAGCAAGGCCATCCACCTCTTCCTTCACTGCTGCTTGCCATCACACCGAGCTACTGTGTACCAGATCATCAATATTTTCCCAAACGTCTGTCGATACCCGTGTTTGTTCTGTGATCATGCTTGTGGGCAGCCGACGACTGCCGGTACAAATACGAATTTTCGCGGCGAGGCGAGTGGATTTTGCAGCAACAAGTAGAATCGGCCTCCTCGAAACATGATGTGCGGCCCTGCTCGTGAATCTACGCGTCAGTGGCCGTGACAGGCCCGAGTCACTACAGGGACTCAACCAGTCTTGGTCGCACAGGATCTCTGACCATCTTCAATCTTCTTTTTCAAGTCGAATAAGCTCGTGACATCAGGCCAAAAGCAAGGCGGCTCTTCATTTTTGGTGCGTACCTAGGGAGCATACAGGTCCGAACGAGTAACGACTCCACAGATGTATTTTCAGGCTGAGGACGATGAGGCCGTGTGATCTCCATAAGGCAACTGACCAATTTTGCAAGCACACAAAAGCAATCTGTCGGCAGCCAGCATGCACTGAATGAAATGGTCACACAAAGCCGTTCTGGAGATCTCGACGTGCAATCTTTGACTTGACAAACACTATGACTCGACTCTGCTCTCGAGCTTGACCAAGAGCAGGTATTCGTGTCCTTCAGGAAGAAAGCCGAGGGGCCAAGTGACCCCTTTGTCTTTCATTACACTCAAAGCTTCGTCTGGCTCTCCATGGTCGACCCAAAATTGAGTGTCCGCGCAAGAGATCGTCCCATCTGAAGGCTGATCCTCCAAAAGTGCCCCACGTAACTTCGCATCTCTGACATACGTCACTGGGCAAGTTGCCATAACGTCCTTGGCTTCAAGCTTCATCACACCGAGGTCGATATCTTCCACTCCTTTCCCAAACGCTCGAGCGACTGCCGATATCGAAAATGGATGTGATGAAAGTATGCCAACAGCGTAATCATTTCCAGTCTTCAGACTCGCTAGCAGGCTCTTGACAATGCCTTCATTTCGATGCTCGCGATGGACGCAAAGCTGCGTGACCCACACAGTGATCTCCCTTTTATACATCCATCTCGTTGCGAAAATGATGCCGAGGAGCTCTGTTCCACGGGTCGTAGTGATGTAGGTGTTTTCTGCACCTTCAGGTAAAATCTTCTTCCAAAGGAGTTTTGGAGATATCTTTACCCGAGTTCCTTTGTTCAATTTCGTATCAGCTCTTGCTTCATAGTATACTTTATGCTACAGGTCATGACTGTAGGGATTTGAGGAAGAGATTGTATCCTGCTTACCAGCGTTTACGGGAGACCCCATATTCTCCACGGCTGACTGGCCCCAAATTCCATAATTGGCGCTGAAGAAATGTGCAGCTTCGTAGACTTGCTCATCGGTGATGTTTTTGGTAGAGTGATACATATCGCGCATCTTGATTGAGTATTGATGATGCTCTTATTCTTTGTGGGTTTCAATGAAAATGAAGTTGCGAGTCATCGCTCGTGATGTCAGGTCGATGGAGGCTAGCGAGCTTTCGGTCCCAGACTCTAATCTTTATTATATTTGGCACAGACTTCCGAACGTCTGAGTCTTTCTGGTCGTGAAGAGAAGCGAATTATTGTAAGCTGGAACGCGGGGATACTGCAGGCTAAAGGCTACAAGTGCAAAGAAAAAAGTTCAGGATCTCCAGTGAAATCTGGCTGCAGGAGCTGAACGCCATCAGGAACGAAATGCATGGGCACGGCTGAGATATTGAACTCAAAACTTTGGGACTACAACAATTGCCGGGGCATGGGTTCGGGAAACCAAGGTCCTTGTGCCATATCGCCGGAATTTCTCGAGACAAAGTTACGACTCTACAAAATGTCGACCAGCTTCTCGGCTGCATTGTAGATGTTCGTTCCCCAGTTGTCCGGTGTAGTCTGTTTTGAATCGAGTCAGTACTTGATCCAAATAAATATACAAAACAGGAAGCGCAGCAAATACCTGAATGACCACCGCTCCATGATCAAGCACGATCTCGTTATATCCCTCCTTCGTCAACTTATCCACAAGTCTCAACTTCACAACTCCCTTATATACGCCCTCCTCAAATCCCTCCCTCAACAGATCATCCTCACCAAACTTCTCTCTCTCCAGCACACTCACAAAACTCTCAAAATAGCTCAATGCGAATCCTCCGAGATTCGTCTCCCAGTCATCTCTCACATCCTTACTACCCATTAGCTTTTCTCCCAGCGCATCAAAGTCAGGCTGGAGTTCTAGTTTATGATTTTGCAGACTTTTGCGAGCGGTTTCGAGGACAGCAGCGATCTTGGGATCGTAGTCAGTCTTGATGGAGTGGCGAGCTGCGTAGCTGAGAGAGGGTGCGCCAGATGGTTGAGGTGCTGTGGAAAGGGTCTTGGCGAGCTTTTCGGCGACGTTGCTGATGTTTGTTCCTAGGTTATTGGGGTGGAACAAAAGCTGAAGCTGGCCGTCTGCAACCTCTGTACCGCAATAGTCGATCTTAGTGGACGGGACGAGTGTTATGGTGTGTTCTGGGCAGACGGTATTCAACTCGTCTTTGCCGGCGTCGCCATGGTATTGGAGGAAGTACTTAAGACCGTAGGTGAAGCCATCAAAGTAGGCGAAGATACAGTCTCCCAAAGACTGATTCCCATACGATCCCTCTTCGGCATATGGATAGATGGCAAGAGGATTGACATCAAAAGTCCATGGAACACCTAGCTGCTCAAGCAATTGAGCTTCAAGATCGGCTCTTTTGCCCTCCCATCCATCACGAACTGTTCAGGTATCAGTCGTTGGCTTTAAAACGGTCTGTAAATTTCAGAGCTTAACCTACCGTTCTTGCGAACTGCGAGTGGGAGTTTCTCGGCAGGTGATTTGTTCACTGACATCTTGTTCCTTGAAAAGCCGAAAGATGAGAGCATTTAGAGTCGTGAAGACGGACACTCCAAGCAAGAGGAACCAGTATTTACTTGTACTCGTAAAATCTGCGTATGAGGAACAGTCCTGTCCCGTGCTCTAAGCGCCACAACGGCTCGCAGCCTCGCATAGCCTCGCAAATGTTCAAAAGCAACAGTCGGTGTACACCTTGGCGTCCCATGATCGCATCCCTCAGGAACACTATGAAATGGCAGCCAAACGGGAGGCATTGTTTGACGGCATATTTGACTTGTGGCAGTGTTGCTGAAACATGGCGTTTTTGTTCCTGGCTAGCTTGACGAGCTGAAATTTCGGGCTATGAGACACCCCCGCTGTTGAGGGACAGCAATTCTCGCCGGACGATAACCTCGAGGATCACTGGGAGAGATTGTATTGAATTGTTTATATCCACGATTTATGGGATAACGAATCTCCACAAAATGGCTGCCCTGTGAGTTCGGATTTTTGGGCTTGGAATACCTTGACTGATCTCCACAGCCCAACTCGCATTCGACAAAACATTCGAGACCAATTCACATCCCCTACTTGTCCGTTGGTTGTGAAAACCGCACATTTGACAGCCACGCTTGGATATCCAACTTTCATCAACCCAGAATGGAACATGTTATGGAAGACTCTTCAAGCTCATTACCCAGACCCATCAGCCTTTGTACCGGATATTTCCACTACGATACTGGCTTGGTGTGATGCTTTCCTTTTGTGGCTTGAGAATAGTGAGAATGAAGAGCATGTGGAGAGTCTGCTCGAGCTCTTGAAAGGACGATCGATGGTAGAGATAGTGCTCGAGGTGAGGTAAGGGAAGTAAATATGAACTTTGGCTGATAAAACCAGGTCTCAGCGAACTCGACACGCCCATCAACAACATGGCACAAAAGGAAGTGCTGCTTCATCGTTGCATTGCCAAACCGGAAACTTCCTCAACACCATACAGCATTGGCTGGATTTTCGACGGACTTCCTGAATCTTTTCAATGCAACGACACTGCAGCAGGCTTCAAGTGTTCCTGCAATCATTTCCTCCTTGCCTACAGACCCGGATGACTGGGCAGATCTTGATTTGGGATCACCAGAAAGCCAAATAGCCCCGTACTCTGACATTGGGACGAGACTGAACATGGCTCGGACAGAGGTGGAAGACACGATGCCAGACATTTCAACAATCCAAAGGCCAGAGGATCTCACGCGTCAACCGCCGTATCGGTTGGTGGTGAGACAAGAAGGGAAAATGAATATAATTATCCAAGGAAGCCATGCACCTAGTTTGGCTTGCCTCGACGAGTATTTGAGAAGATGGTGCAGAGGAGACACTACCAGAGTAAACACAGTAAGCGCAAACATTTTCTGCTTGCCTTGAGGAGACAGGCCTAGAAAAGCAATCGCTGACAGTGGTGTAGCCTCCAGCTGTGGATATCAAGCTTCAGGAGTCGGCTTTTGGACTAGGTCTGTTACATGATACACTGACTCTGGAGGCAGTCAGAGGGAGAGAAGTAAATGCTATGCTGGTGCTTGTATTTGTCGAAAATGTGCTTGGATATTTTCCTGTCCCATCAAGTGGCTCAGCGGGATCAGTGTGGGAGTTCAAAAGGACAAAGGGATTTAAATGAATATTTGATAGCAATATGACTCGGCGCTGCAGAGAACAATACATAATCTAGACGTGGTCTTTCGTTTTGTAATCTTGAACCAAGGAATACTGACGAACATTTCTCGACTAGTGCATAATTATATCAACTATCGCAAGAAATTAGGAATTCGGAGATGATGCCTTATGCTAGAGAAGCAAAAACAAGACACGAAGCAACATGCCATCGATGCATGAATGGAAAGCTTCTTAAAGTTACAGTTCAAGCAGAATGTGATTGTTGCTGGGTCTTTGGTAGATTTTGATGTAAAGTGAGTGGAAGGATGAAGCCGAAAATCGACTTGACGATCCACCTCGGCAGTCGGTTCTCAATGACACTTGGATCCCCGGATCTTCGAAGCTTCTTCTAACCTCAACATAACTTCAGCACAACACCATGACTTTCGCAATTCCTTCTCGATCGGTCATTAGAGCTTCAAGGGGTCTGCGAAGTTCCAATGGCTCTTTCTCGGCGTTTTGCAACGTCCGGCGCAGGAGCTTTGCAGATGTCGCTGGCAATGATATGGCCCTGCCTCTGAAGGGATACAAGGTCTTGGACATGACGAGAGTCCTAGCAGGAGTATATGATCAAACCTTTGTCTCAAGTAATTGCTAACCACGATCGATATAGCCATATTGTACTCAAATACTGGGAGATCTTGGGTAGCCGTTTACCCCACCTTCGAACCACAATCAACAAGCTCACGACTCTCAGTGCAGAAGTAATAAAGGTCGAGCATCCCACACGAGGCGACGATACCAGAGCCTGGGGACCACCATACGCGAAATATGTTGAAGGGTCAGGCAAAGAGGGCCCAGGTGAAAGCGCCTATTTTCTAGCGGTAGAAGGCCTGCAGCCTACAATGCTACACAAGCTCACAACAGCAGGTAAATCGGAATAAGAAGTCGCTTGGGCTATCTTTTCAACATAAGTCTGGTGTTGAGATTCTTCATAAGCTGGCTGCCGAGAGCGATATTCTAGTTGAGAATTATCTTCCTGGTAGCTTGAAGAAATATGGAATGGATTACGGGACGCTCTCCAAAATCAATCCTCGATTGATATATGCTTCTATCACTGGATATGGACAGACTGGACCATACTCTAATAGGGCTGGGTACGATGTCATGGTGGAAGCCGAGTTTGGATTGATGCATATTACTGGGAGTCGAGATGGGCCCCCGGTCAAGGTAGGAGTCGCTGTCACGGATCTTACCACGGGGCTATACACAAGCAACAGCATCATGGCGGCTATTATAGCTCGCGCAAGAAGTGGAAGAGGGCAACACATTGATGTTGCATTGAGTGATTGCCAAACTGCTACCCTTGCAAATATTGCAAGTAGTTGCCTCATCAGTGGTGAGAAGGATACTGGACGATGGGGAACTGCTCACCGTGCGTTATAAATTGAACAGAACAACATTCTTGCTAACATCAGCCAGCTTCAATTGTCCCGTATCAATCTTACAAGACCAAAGATGGCGACATCCTGTTCGGTGGTGGGAACGACCGGCTTTTTGGTATCTTGTCTGACGGACTTGGTCAGCCTGAATGGAAGACCGATTCTAAGTTCGCTGTTAATGCACAACGAGTTGCGAACAGGATCGAGCTCGATGGTTCTATCGAAGCAATTACCAAACAAAAAACCACTAAAGAGTGGCTAAACATTTTCGAAGGTTCAGGCATGCCCTACTCTGCAGTAAACGATGTACAAGGAACTCTGAACCACGAGCATACATTGGCAAGAGGCATGGTAAAGCAGATGGATCATGAGGCATGTGGCCCTATTAAGATGGTCAACACACCAGTGAAATACAGCGAAAGCAAGCCAAGTATTAGAAGTGTTCCTCCGATGTTAGGGCAGCACACGGATGAGGTTCTGAGGGATATCGGAATGAGTGAAAGCCAAATAGAGGCTTTGAAAGCCGAAGGTGCTGTGAGGTGATGGAATCAATGTAAAAAAATAAGCAAAATGTTCATTTCCAGGTCGCCTTGACCTACTTAAAATTCCTGTAAGTGAAGCTCACGGGACGACAGCGGGAAATGCCGACCAATACCCTAGTACTCGAGTACGCAGACATCCGCAGCCGAGTCGCAATCTTGTTCTATAGATTTTTCAATTTCGGAATTCCAATCCACTTTTTCCTATCACATCTCGAATCACAGGGTTGAATCCCAAACGTGGCACGCGTCAAGATCGTCGCTGAGATTTGAATGCAGCTTAGTCATCCAAAGGTCAACATCCCACTTCGACATAATGGTGGCGATGCCGTCCACGATGCTCCTCCATTGTTCAACCATGCCCCATATACCAAATTACCCCAGTTCCCCTCCCAAATCAGCGCCTTTCACACCACCATGGCAAACAGAACACCCCGCGTCGAAACGCTGAATTACCGACCAGGCGGCTTCCATCCGGTACACCTGGACGATGTTTTCAAGAAAGGCAGGTATACCGTCGTCCACAAACTTGGACATGGAGGTTTCGCTACAGTATGGCTTGCAAGAGATGCAGTTCGCGATCGCTATGTTGCGTTGAAAATTCTCGCTGCGAGACTGTCACGAGATTGTCCCGAGGTGGAGATCTTGAGACGGTTGAAGAAGAGTGAGGATCACGAGGGCAAGCCTTACGTGATGAGCATGCTGGATCATTTCTGGATCAAAGGCCCTAATGGAAGCCACCTTTGTGTCGTGAGTGAGGTTGGGGGACCAAGCATCAAGCAATTCAATGACTGTCCGGGCTTCACGAGCGGGACGAGGAGATTGAGGGGAGATGTGGCGAGGAAGGTTGCGTTGCAAGCTACAGAAGGATTGGCGTATATACATTCTACTGGGATCGTTCACGGAGGTCTATTCTGTTCTTTCATCTGATGATCCTAAGCTGACCTATGCATCAGACCTCACTGCTGCGAACATCCTGCTTCAGCTCGCAAACATCGATGAGTGGAGTATAGAAGAGATTCACGATCGGTTAGGCGAGCCTCAAACTCATGTTCTTCATAGAGGAGTAGGCCAGATTGGCGAGTACAGTGGTCCGAAGTACACAGTCAATGCTATCAGTATGAAGCTTGTGGATCCTCAGTGGCTGTCCGATCAGATCATGATTATTGATTTTGGAATCGCGTTCATGGAGGGGCAATCGTCCGTGGACATCGGGACACCAAAGAACTACTGTGCCCCAGAATTCAACTTTAAAAGGCCAAGAAGCATCGGCTCTGATATATGGGCACTAGGTTGTACGATATTCGAGATTCGAACTGGCTCTTGCTTGTACCGGTACCGAGGCATTCCCACGCGAGACCAGATGTTGATTGCGAATGTGAAGATTCTGGGCAAATTGCCGGACGCGTGGTGGGACCTATGGAAAGATGGTCGTACGTGGTATGACCTTGAGATCCAATCTGGAGGACAGCTGTCCGAGATTATAGCCGGGACACTTTTCAAAGAAATCATGAAAATAGGTCTTCACGACGGAGACTCGCACGGCGCAGAACCTACCCACAAAGATCTTGGATTTGGAGCCGACAACGCAGATGAAGATGAAAATCTGAAACGAAAGCATCATTCATCTTCGGAGAAGCATGTGACTACCACTACGCGCTTGGTGGCATTGGTCGAAGAGCTGACAACCAGCGAAGCCAATTACGTGATGGCGCAGATAGAACATGCTCATAGTCCCGGGTCAACCCACGAGAAGTCAGGCTCGTCCCACGAGAAAACGAATTCAGGTTCTGGCTCATCGAATAAGAACCAGAGCGGATCAGGGTCAGGATCTTCAGGCGCGAGAAGTGGGGAAAAGAGCATCTCGTCCGAAGGGATTTCAACTGGTGCTACGAAAAGTCGAGCAGCAACGATTGCTTCGACTGCAGGTATAGCTACAGAGACTGGAGCAGATCGACGACTGCCGCGATCAGGAGATGTCGAGGTTCCGGTGATGATCGCTGAGTTTCTTGAGCCCTCAGGAACCATCATCAGTGTTGCGGAGGCGGAGGCGCTGGAGAACCTGCTGAGGAAGGCAATGCAATTCTTGCCAGAGGATCGAAGTCCTGCTGCTGAGCTTGCTAAGCATGATTGGTTCTTTGTCAATTTCAAGGGAGAAGGCTAGATCTGGTTGAACTTGGCACACTTCGCTATGGCTCAATTGTTCTGATGTGGTATCTAGTATTTGGTGGGATAATCGGTTAGGTTTGTTGACATTGTTTGTGACTGGCATATGATGGATACACCTACACCTTTGGGAAAAGAAGACAAACCTTGCGAAAAAAAAACAACAGAGTCTATTAGCCTGTTACATAATTGGTAGAGACCCTGATCCCTTCACGAATGATCCTTTCGCGACAGATCGGAGTCAGTATTTCAAGAAAGATTTCATGAGAGAAGCGGTGGCAATCAAATATGTTTGAATGTTACATCGATACCTTTGATAAAAAGACATATTATTAAGTCTATGCCACATTCCAATGCTATTCATTGCTGCCGTGGAAGAAGGAGAGCGATGGGGGGAGGAAATCGAAAGAGTCACACGTGATATTCATCACGTGTATGGCTAGCCAGAAAATTCGTCAACTGACGGAACGTGTACCTCAATGCAAACACATCTCGATCTCTCTGAAATTATCAAACCCTGAGTTGCAGCACCGTCTCGACCTCAAAGGTCACGTCTCCGTGGTCAATGACAATCCATTGAGATTTCGAATCACGCCTATCGCACGCCCTCGACCGATATCGACAACTACGGTCTGCTTCCCCAAGGAGCTCCATTGACCTCGGTCTAGATCGCATCAGATCAATACAGTCACTACATCTGCCCAGACAGCGCGTCAATCGCGTTTCTACTTCCCCGGGACCTCGAGCTCTTCCGGCGCATAAGTCGACAGTCCGCACCAACAACAACAATGGCCTCAAACGACCCCTCAAACCCTTCAGCTGCCTCTGGCAGTGGCAGCAACCCTACCCCTAGCTCCGACTCTCCTCCCAAATATGTCCCCCAATTCTCTGCCGCGACCGAAATGATCCTCAAGCGCATCAATTCGGGAGCTACCTCTTCGCTCTCGTCCATTGGCATTACTGGTACTCCACCTGGCTATGAGGATATGAAGCGCAATGTGCTCCAGGGCATGAAGACTTCCATGAACATGGAGCTTCCATTCATTCCTCCGGTCACCGGTCGTCGAAAGCCGTTTCAGACTGGCACTGCCAAAGAGCGCATACCGATTCCGAGAAAGAAGGCCGGCCGACCCTCTGCGACTCCAACTGGTACTCCAGGTGGTTCTGTTAGCGAAGGAAAGAAGCCGACACCAAAGGGTCGTGCAGGAAACAAGAGGAAGCGAGCTCAGGACTCGGAAAGTAGCGAGGAGTCAGATGGCAACATGTCGAAGCTTGGAGGAGATTCGGACTCGGATGATGAGGAGGACAGCATTCCAGACTTGCCAAAGATTACACAATCTGGAAGACAAGTCAACAAACCAGCTCAGTTCACTCCGGCCAGTTACGAGACGCCGAACAAGCGAAGAGGTCCATCTAGACGTGCACAGGAGCAAGCGTTGTGCAAGAAGTGTCAGCGAGGTCACAGTCCTCAAAATAACATGATCGTTTTCTGTGATGGTTGCAACCTGGGCTGGCATCAACAATGTCACGACCCCGTTGTGTCGGAAGAGGCGGTCAAGGACGAGACCTCTCCGTGGTTTTGTGCAGACTGTAGCCGGAAGAGAGGCATCAAATCTGGCTACGAGACAGCCGCTGGAGTTAGCTGGCAAGGAAGAAGCTCTGAAGAGGTATGCCAACCCCGAATTTGATTGAATATTACGAGAACTTGTCTGATGTTGGATAGAAAAGAGCCTACCTGAACTCGCTTCCTCACCCCCAGCTGGTCAGTCTCCTCTTGCAGGCGACAGTCCTCCATCCTAACCTACCGATCTTCCCACCTACACCATCTGGACAACTTAGCCAAGCACAAGCATATGTTCCTGCCCCCCCTCGCCCAAATATCGCTCAACCGTCACGCGCAAGCATGCAGGCTCAAGTGCCATTCCCCCCTTCAGCCACTGCTGCCGCAGGGCTCTTCAAGCGCGCCGAAGCAAATCCCGGCGCCCCTATCAACTTCATTCGTAAGATCCATCCTGGTCAACCAGGAGCAACATCTACACCTACACCACCAGCAACCACCAACCCATCCTTCACCCACGCCTCCTCAGCACCCCCTCAACTCACCGTTCAAGCCACGGACCTGACGAACGAGAATGACGAGAGCAGAGAGAGCACACCCGCCAGCCCACCCTACCCCAAAGCCGGAAATGGTCTAATGGCTAAGCTGGGTCCAGATGATGAGGATCTGGATTGGTTAGTTGACAACAGCGACTTTGATAGCTTCAGTCATGTGGTGTATGACGAGCGGGGCGAGAAGATGGAGGAGAATGGTGTGTCTGTCAACGGTTCGCTTCTTTCATAGCCGACTTTTCTATCCTTTTATGGAGTGGTAATCTTGTGGCATTTTCTTCGGAGAAGAAAAGTCTTTGCATAGGCGTTGGAGTTGGCTGGATGACTACTTGCTTGCTTGCTTTACCCTGCACATTGAAGTACTTCTTGTCAGAGTTTCCGCATAAATGTCGTTTTCTCGATGTTGCGCCTCATCTGGAACTCTTCTTTGACCGATCGATTCGCTTTTTTCTAAGCATTAGAGAGACGGGGAGACTAAGAGAGACAGGGCGTCTGACAGGCTGATATTCCTGATGCCTTTCACTCGGACTCGCTGTTACGGTCTTCATCCTGGTCAGGTAGTGTTGCGCCACCGCGAGAGTGTTTCCGGCGAAGCTCAGGAAGCTTGGGCGCACTTTTAGTTAGTTACAAATAGCTAGCTAATAACTAATTAAGAAACAGATATGTCTGGATTCTTTTCAGTATACTGTCTTCATGTAATCTTCTAATCTCGGGGCCCGCCAACGTGAAGGGACTACTCACGCTGAAATTGTCTTGGTCTTCATATCACCTAAATATACCCGTCACTAAATGAACTACATGTAAAACCTTCTTGGACCCAGCGAAGAAAGCACAGTGAGAGCTAGGTAGGTAGGTACGTATGCGAGATGTATGCCCTTCACTCACGAGTCGACCCCACAACAAAGCTCCCGCTGCCAGTCGGCTAGCCCTCCCCGCCGAACACGACATAAGGATATCCTCAAATCTCGAGGATTCTGCGACGTGCAACAAACGAACCGAACGACATCTATGGTCCAATCAGGTCCTGGAAGTCAAGATTCCTAGTTCAGTCACGCCACCTCAGGTTTTACGATCAGGTGAGGGAAGCCTTCTAGTTTCGTGTACAGAGCCTTTCCTATGCATTGAAGTGATGATTTCTTTAGAAGGATGGGGGATGTCGGAGATGTACAAATTTAATGTCGAATGTAATGATATTCTCTATACCAATACATCGAGGTTGATACCTTTTGAACTGTTGTTGCATGCACTGGAAACTTAGAAGGGATTCCAGTAAGGTCGTGAGCCAATACATGAACCAACCGCCTCAACCTCTCTACCAGTCGTACAGAGGAGAATTTCGGCTGAATAGACCCAACTGATATCAATTCATTCGGAAATACACAAACGTGAGGATCCCCATAATGAACAAATTCCAGCTTCCTTTCCCCGTAGAATATGGCTGCGCAGTTTGCGAGCACATCTCTCTGCGAGCTCATGGCTCGTAAGGACCCGTCCGTAAGAATTCGTAACGACCCATACGGCCCTCGAGGTGCGATGTGCAACAAAACTTGGCGTAGGAGTTTATCCTCGGAAGCATGACTAACACGTGCTTCAAGACCCATACGTGGACTACTTAGAAAACAGGCAGAATAGGTAGGTCGCAACTAGGTTGAGGCGAAAACAGTGTTACAGATTGGAGCCTCTTTGCTGCTGAATCTCCTTAGTCTCAGTCTCCGAAAAGGTTGCGTGAGGAAGCTTTATTGGCAACGGCGGGCAATTAAATCGTAAGGCGGCACATGAGCTGGGACGCGAAGGTAGGTATAAAGTATCTTTTCTTAACTACCCGCCATTGTACAGTACAATGTATAAAACGGCCTATCCATCCTCAATATATACAAGAACCAAACATCTCTCATTTCATATCGCTCAAGAACATTACACTTCCGTTCTCCTCCCCACATTCATCAAACAATCATGTAATCTAATACGCACCCTTCGCGCCAGGGAACTGCGCAAACTGGTCCTTATTAATCTTATCCAACTTCGGGCAAGCAAGGTTATTCAACGCGCCCGCGGTAACACTATTAAGCTGGCTCAACAACGCGCCAACGTCCCCAACAGCACCAAGCAAACTATCAGGCAAGAACTGAATCGCACCCTGCAACACGAAGCAAGCGAGGTTATTCCCCTCAGCGAGCGTAGCAAGGTTGAACACTCCCCCAGTCAGATCCTCAAAGTCGACACCAGTGAAGGTATTAACCTCGCCGGTGTTTCCACCGATGTTCAGGAATTGAGGATACTCCAAGGCGGCAGCGAGGAGATCAGTCAGGAAGAAGGGGATAGTATATTCGTCGCCGATAGCACGCTTATACCAGTTCTCTGGGATACGTTCGTAGCCTTCAGTCCACACGAAGTTACCGCTCTCTCCAGTGATCGAGAAGAAGGATTTCAGAACCTCCTGGTTAAGGACTCCTTCAGGGAATTCGGCGGACTTGTTGCCCATGAAGCGGTAGATGAAGGTGTATGCTGCGGGCTGGACGGCGATTCCGGCGAAGGGGGCGTTGAAGAAGTTGGGGTTGCGCTCGATGGATTGCTGAAAGCGGGAGGCACGGAAGGGGGTTAGGACCGACAGGTCGTAGTTGGCGGTTGCGGGATCGGGTTGCATGCTGAAGAGCTCTTGGAATTGGGAGATGATTACTTTGTAGGTGTTGCCGCTGTGTGGACGTCAGCATTGAAATTCTGGAAATTGCAGAGCGTGGTAGGGTAATGCTTACTATTCGTACAGATCTGGACGAGTTGGGCTAGCATCGCCCTCGTACTTATTGTGAGATCCCGAGAGACCAGTAGGGGTGCCGAGCAGGCCGAGTACGCTTGGGACAGCGGGTGTTGGGCCACCGATGGACCATTTCTGGAGGTTGCCATCGATGAGAGCACCGTAGATGCCGAGGAAACCACCGAGATCTTTACCCATTCCGAATACTTGAGTATGTTAGCAGCTGCTCCTATGGGGGGAATGATGTACTTACCATCGTATGTACCGTCGATGAACTGTTGGATGGTAGCAACACCGTTGTGGGGGAGATATCCGTGATTGGCCATGGCGTTCAAGCCAGGGCATGGTCCACGTTGATCACCATTGCGTGTGTTTGGCGCATTGGGTGGAACGAATTCGTATTCACCGTGGGTGGAAACGTATTGCTCTGCAGCGTTGAAACCAGGCGCACGGCGCTGTGCCTGGAGTTTTGCAACGGCTGCTTCAATATCTCTGCGAGCAGAAGCATCGTGCTCTGCTCTGGCAGCAAATTCGATAGCTGCTGCTGGGAAAGCAACAACCTCGGAGGCACAGAAGGCGAGAGCGCCTACAATAGCTGTTGAGTATCTCATCTTGAAAGAATAATAGACAGATGTGAAAACGGACGGATATCAACAAGAAGCATTGTGGAACTTCCCCGTACTTAATAAACCTTCCCCAGCATACCAAGATGATCTGCCGGAGGGTTAATGCCTCCATGACGGCAGGTGGATATCCCTTGGCTGTCTAAATCTCGAAAACTAGATGTCATAGTCCTCATTCAGCTGAGGCTATACAATTTGCCCTTGTAAAACTGGAGAAAATATGGAGATTCAATGATGGAAACCATGGTCAGCGAACATGATAGAGCCGGTGATTGGTCTGACGTCTCTGTAAAGGGTCGAGGTCCAAGACATTTTCTCACGGCAGATGGGCAATGATCTGCGGATGGCTGCAGCCGGAGGAAACCTCCTCGAATTGGCATCAAGCCAGAGGCGTTTGTGGAGATGTCGAAGCTGATGCCGCGGTCGAATTTTGGTTGCGCGGGGCTCTCAATCAGGGCGACTGATGCCATTCACAATTGTGGCTTGAACGCCTTCGACGCCATTGAATCAGCAGGTTTGGATTGGATAAAGAAAGTTACTAGATGGAAACGTTAATTCATATAAGGTTAAATTTACGGAGATCTCCCCACATCCCAAGACGGAAAGGGGAACCTTGGGGTGAACCTCCTCGGTAGCCTCGGTCTTAAAGTGGGCCTGAACAACGACGACATCTCGCTCAGAGGCAGGGAGTAAGCAGGGCAGTACAGATGAAGCTGAGATGAATGTGATATCATAGACCATACAATAATCGCAGAACCCAGAAGATAGGAAAGACTTTTCAATTCATCCGCCATGCATAAAACATGAATACAGCTACTCGAAGTAAGCAAAAATGCGACGACAGTAACGAAGACAGAAAAAGGAGAAGATGCCGAGGAAGTTGGAAGAACAGGAGTCAACGGCCAAGACGCCACGAAGCGCCTTCGAAAATTATGTAGCTTTGCCTTCCTCAACAGATCTGATGGAACCTTCTGATGACATTCCACTGACTAGATCTGGCAACCCGGAACACTCGTTTTCGTTGTGGCTTTCAGCCACCTCCGCAATGCTGAGATTGGGGGACTTCACGGCTCTCAATGCCGGATGAGGTGTTGTTAATTCGAACTCGTCATAGGCCCCTCTTTGCTACCCCGCCAGAATCGTGTGCCTGCAGATGATATGCCTTCTGTCACCCCGCCTATCTCATTTCGTACATGGAAATGGTCAGCCTCTGGATTTGCTAGAGCAAAGCCATGTGCTCCGAGAGGACGATCATCTGCATCTCGATTTCCGACTAGAAATTCTTCGTCTATTGTTCCCACGGACAGCTCGATATCTGTATTGACCTTTGATCACTTGTCAGAAGTCATGATGAAAAGTGGACTCGATTCGAATTACTTTGCGATCCGACTAAGCAAGCGGAGAACCGCATTTCTTACAGAACGACCGGTAGCACCCTGGAGAGGAATTGTACTCGGCATAAGTCGACTGTGACGTCCATTCAATCTCAGCTGCATTGACTGTATGGAAATGATAGACAAGGGATCCGCAGTTCTTCCGGCACTGTGTGCACTGACAAGAGTGAGGCTATATTGGTTTTGACGATCAGTTAACGATCTATGAACGCGGGGTGAGGTCCAGACGAGATCAACAGAACTAGAAGAATCAACTATAAAGGGCCAACGATCAAATAATACAAGTACCGAGGCCCTGCACATGTGAAATGTTGAAACGGGAACGCACCCCTCTTTTCCAGTCGTGCTCTGGAGAGAACACAACCTGATACCGCACGCCTCGACACAAGCATCCTCCCGTGATGCTCTTCGGGGTTGGCATTGCCATGGAAGAAGCTAGGCCGGACATTTGAAGCTTGACTACAATACCGAGGGACAATGAAGAACTGAGATGAGGCTAACAATGAGGATATACTGTCTGAGTGCTTGTGAGCTTTCAATGTGAGGTTGATGATGAGAACTTTCTCTGTTCTGCCTTATTTCCTGGCAATTCATGGCAGGCTGTCTCGTGCCGTCTTAATAAGACTGGTCGATCGACGATCAACCATCCACGCCCTTTGGTGTTACCATGTTTCGACCTGTCAGGCGCCTTGCCTGAAGGCATTGGTCCTTCGAAATGGCGATGACGGTGCTGATGCGGTGCATTGAGTGGTGAGGAAAGAAAGGCGTGGAGGGGTTTGGCTCTGGCTGGAAGCGCATTGGCGATGCAGCTGCAGGGATTCAAGCTCACTCTTCCCTCCCCACCACAACGCTCCCGGGCCTGCCTCTCCCTTCACCACCAACCATCAACAGCTTCAAATCTTCCCGAAATAGGGTTCAAACGACTGGCGCTTTTATGCAATGAATAGCTGTGCACCATATTCCACTGGACAGCAAAGAACGCACGGGAAACCACACGGCCATTCCAATGCATTCCTCAACCACTCCGTGCTCCGTTCAGCAGCGTTGTAGCTTGCCAAGGGAGGACTTGACATTGATGATGAAAATGCTCGTCGATATCGTGCAACAAGATCGTATGCAGTGGCCGTGTACGGTAGTACATGGTTGGACATAAGGTAGGGCAAAGGGTAGGCAAGATGATGGTTTACTTATCTTTCGTTGTCGCCGTCTTCTCTCTTCTTCCAGGTCGTGCCTTCCAGCAACCAGCAGCTTCGAAGCTTCCTACAGAAGCAAATATGGAGATGTGACTTCTTCATAAAAGACCTGCGTGAAATATAGCATCCGCGGCTTCGAAATGCGCGCACGGCGTCATGGATCACAATAGCTTCCTCGCCAACAGCTGTGCTTTCATCGCCAGCCTCTTCCTCTTTCAGACAGGCGCAGTACTCTTCACAAGCAGTACGGCCATAATTGCACGACAATGCGGTATACCTGAGACGGTTGTAGCTTTGCTCACAGAGGGGGCGGAATGGGAAGAGGTATGCTAATACCGCTTCCATGTCTGCCCGGCGCTGATTGGTTCAGCTCGCAGTGGTCGTTGCATCAGTCCTACAACAGCGCCCTTCTCTCGGTCTAGAAAATTTCGTTGGATCTAGCATCTCGAATGTGATGGTGCGTTCGCCTTAGGCCTCCTCTTCAACAAGAATCCAGCCCTCTTCGACCACAGCGCGCGAAGATATACTCTGGAGCATTGTTCGCTGTGTCCACGATCTTCATGCTACTTGCCTTCACTGGACTGTTGGATATGGCGGGCGGTATATTCTTCCTCGTTGGATTCGCTATATATGTGGTGTCGATCTGCTCGGCCATATATGATGGGATTCTGGCTCCTACCCTGGAAGACCATGCTGCGGGTGACATTGAAAATGTGCCTCTGCCAGTACCAAGAACCGCTCACCAGGACTTAAATGTCTCGATTTATCCGTCCGTATTGCAATGCCATCCAACTGAAGGTTTTCCATTACTCCCTACCTCCCCATGTACGGACCCGACCTCACCACAACAAACAAGAACAAGCTACCATGTCCTTCTCGTTTTTGTTGGAAGTGATGCTCTACTCATAGCTGCATATGCTCTCGCACCATCGGCAACATCACTTGCTACGTCATTTCAGATCTCTAATACCATCATTGGAGTCACTCTGGTGTCGATGTTGACCACTCTACCTGAGAAGATTATCGCAATTGTCAACAGCTGGCGAAACCATACCACAATTATGACAGCCACAACAGCAGGCTCCAACACGTTCCTCTTGACTCTCTGTGTCGGAGTCGTACTTGTTGGCGGAAGTCAAGGAGATGCTGATGCTGATTTCAAACAGCCTCCTGATACTGGAACCAGGTTGTTCACTGATAACCTCGTGGCCTTCGAAGTCTGGACTGTTTGGACTTGTTCGGTCTTGCTAATGGTTGTTACCTGGACTGGGGGCAGAAGATGGCTAGGAGGCCTGCTCTTTGGTTTCTACATCGCGTTCATCGCCGTTGAGTTGTCCTTCTTCAAGAGGTAGAGATTACCGGTTTCATGTCACACGGAATTTCCTCCGTAGACATCTAAGAATCCAAAGCAAGCCCTGCAAGCCACTTCCAACAGTTTTCCATTTCTCATTTTGCTATTGTGCAATCTTCTTTCTGCTACAGACGTTACACGAAACTAGGAAGCGACATACTTTGGAATTCAAGGTAAGACCTCGCCTGGACTTCCAAATGGTCCCTCGATTTTTTGAACATTAGATTGTGTTATTGTGCAATCTGCTTTTCACAGCGTTAGAAACCCGGCAATTAAAAGCAAGCCCTCGAAGCTACCCCCAAGAGCTCCGCAAGTTCAGGGATGGGTTCAGCTATCGTGCATTTTCCTTCTTTTTACACAGGCCCGCTTTTTGAGACAAATCATTCGGGTTGGAGAGGCATTCCAGCTGGTGATTGAAGACGTTCGCGTTTGCGATGGTATATTTGATGCAAGTTAAAAAGAGGTCACCTCCTCTATCATTCCGTCTCGAGCTATTATCACTCTCTTTTCCTTCTTTGTTCAGCAGTCATGAAGTTCACGGTCTTGGCCATGCCAGCTCTGGCAATCTGGCCATCTAGGCTCTATGATTTACGAACCCATGAACAGTCTCTGCGTTGTCTATACTGTCGTCGAAAAGCCCGTCCACGTCAATAACTGCTTTCCTTCAAGCACCGTAGCCACCATTGCTGGTTGCACGGTCACGGTCCCTTCCGCAACATGTATTGATACCATTGTCACTGAATCCGTGACTCTCAACCCACATGGACCAACAGCTGCCCACAAACCGGCCGAGTATACCACTATCACTACTGACGTCTTAACGACTGTCTGTCCGAGTCCAACAATATTTATGCAAAGCACAAAGACATATACCATCACGAAGGCTACTACGCTTACGATTACTGGTGAGTTAATCTTGGAACAGATCTACAAACATGCGGAGAAGAATCTGGCTGATATCATGTAGATTGCCCATGTATCTTCACAAGAACGAAGCATAGTTCTGAGATGACAACAAGCTCTAGTGTTCAAGGTACATCATTGATTAGCGTCCACACTCAGCCCTTCGAGAATGCCATCTCGAGAGTCTATCTGACCATTACTTTAGACTCGACTCAAACCGTACCAGCATCATCCACGGCAATCACTTCTTCGAGCTCGAACTCAGAAGTTGCTCCTGAATCTTCTTCAAGCGGTTTTGCAGGAAGTTCAAGTTCAGTTGATGTCACTGTGCCGTCGTCTACCGTCTCTGTAGATATCTCAACAATCAGTCAAACGGCATCCACGACACTACTTCCCGACTCAAGCTCAGTCCCCCACTGATATTCCAACCACGACCACCATCCCAACCTCACCAGCTTCGCTCACCTCCACGTTATCCCCAACTCCAACCAGCAGCCTCTGTGGCCCATCTGGAGGCGGATTGAGCTGCGATGGAAGCCTCTTTGGAGCTTGGTGCGGAAGCGACGACACGTGCGGCACCGACGTCGCGCACTGCGGTACTGGCTGTCAACCAGGATTTGGACTCTGCACTCCTATCTCTAACGATGGAACCTGTGGCAACGGAGTATCCTGTAAGGGAAGTCCATTCGGCGACTGCTGCTCACAATTCTTCTTCTGCGGAAGCAGAACCGAATTCTGCGATGCAGGTTGCCACCGCGAATTCGGCATCTGCAATCCTCTCCGATCCTCAACCATCATACCTTTCCCCTCAAGCACGGAAGTCGTCCCATCCGCAACACCATCAGCAGACCCATGTGGAGTAACCTATGACTCGGGAGCCATCCCTCCCAACATCGGCAACGGCACCCTCTCCAGCATCCCCGCCCCAGCAGTCTATACCTACAACGGCGCGACTTACTCCTTCCGCTTTCTCAGCACAGCGCCCGGCTCCCCCACCTACGCAGCCATCAACCCAACAACGCCAGCAACCGACTGCATCGTCTACTACGAAATCTCACCCTCCATCCTCCCACCCACCACATGCTGCTCCCCCTTCGGCTACTTCTACCTCATCGAATCCGGTCTCTGCGTCACCGCAGCCGCGAGCTCCAATTCACCCACCGGTCCAAAGTTCTCAGGCAGTGGATTGTTACTACAGCCTTGTGGACTTTGTGCGGGCAGACCGGATATCGATCAGCTGTTTTGTGTGAATGGGTTGCTGGGCGTCGCGGAGAGGGATAGGCCGTATCAGTGTATGGAGTTTTATGGGGATGTGTTACCGCCTGTACCGTTCTACGAGACCGTTTATGGACCGGGTCCGGATTTGGATGTTGCGACGGTGGATTCGGGGACGGGGAATTGAATTTTGTTGTTATTTTCTTAGGATGTTTCCTCAGCTCTGGAGCCTATATCGCCGGTTGGGTCAGCTGATCAGACAGTAGGAATGTGCATCTGGGTATGTGATGAGGTCGCTTGGAAGTTATCATCTTGTCTATTATTTTGGATTGGTGTATCATTGGCTAGAGTAACTGAGCTTCAGGGTTGATTTGGAGTTTTCAACTCAAGATTTTGCATGTGTTGCATATCTCTGATTTGCACAGTGAAGACGTCCTCGTTCCTCGATGCAGTCCTTAAGCAATCTTTGCAGCATTCCCCTCATCCTCAATCTGATCTTTTAACCACTTCAATCCTCTCGCCCTCGAACACTTGACCAAAACTTGCACATGCCATCTCAGACAGTAGATCATCCATCCCATCCCAACTCCCAAAGAACAGAAATAGAACCAGCAGGGAACAGCACCTACAAAACCCAAAGTCAACATCCCTGAAGCGATGCAGCGACGCCCAGCCATTTCAGCCTCATCTCAAACTAGGACGTGCGTGCTGGTCTATCATGCTGCTAAAAATAAAGAAGGTGGGCTTTTGCAGACTTTCGCTGATCTTGAGTGAGTTTGGGTTTGAGTTTGGGTTTCTGACATGTGAATATGAACTCTCAAGATCTGATTTCTGTCTACTTTTGTCCTGAAATTGTTGTGGAAGTTGGCTGATGATAAACATTCAAGGCGGATTCCATATGATGAATTAAGATGAGGGCAGAGCATTTACTTGCCTCCACATTAGTTCATGTATATCCGGACAGTCTAATGAAAGTTGGTCCGTCCCTGAGCTCAATACCCATCCAATATCAGATCCATATTGTGCTAACACAGCTTCGAGAAGATCTGAACTCAGAATGTTCCAAACCAGATCCAGTCATGTCGATCTCCCATGCCCGCATCCACTTGCCCGTCGGAGAATACCCGTACAGATCCCATACTGGTCCGAACGTCTTCCTCACGGGCCAGATCCTGGCTGAAGTTCGTGCTTGGTAGTGAAGCCAAGAGTCTTGTTCGTAACTCCCAAGAACACCAAGGGATTCAAGATCTCTGATAAGGGTTCCTGATTTCCTGGATGAGATTCCAAGAACGCCTGAGACGAGACGAGGAAGTGGATTGCATTGGCATTGAATGCGACTATTTCTAGCTCCAATTGTTTTTGTTTCGAGGATGAGGACAAGGCGGGAACGAGCCTATTGGACAGGCAAGCGAGATCTTGACGATACCAAGAAAGGCTGGTAACGTGCAAGTGGGGTGATGTTTGGAGAACCCCACTTTAGCAACGACATTCGACGTGATGTTCGACTTGGCTGAAGAGAGAAGAGTATGAGGTGATTCTGGGGCCATTGTCTGGATGGATCCGTCTATCTTGGGAATACCATTGGCACTCGGTTCTGAGGAAGGGATGGCGGCATGGGACCTGCATGTTGAGCAGTTGCGTGTTTCATGGGCTGACTTTTGGGAGGAGATAAGTACTGGTAGTTCCCTTCTCATTCATTCGTACAATAAGCAGGTCTTCTGTCATCGATCGATCGATCAATCAATCTATGTCCCGGAGACAATTACGACTTGTTCACCACTACATAACACAATAATCAATACCATCGACATCAAGGCAGTGAGCTTAATTGCAGATATTCGTCTTCCAGGAGCCCAAACCAAGAGAACCGTACAGCTATCTCAACGCAATGTCGGCATCAAGACTCAGAACCGTCTCTCAAGTCTGGCCTCCTTGGTTGCCAGGCGCTCTTACCGGGGTAGAACACCACCTTTCCGCTCCTCAGACAGCCCTTCCACCCCTCATATTCTCTGCTTCTTTCAAGGCCCTTTCTCCCTCCTCCACATATCCAAATACCCCGCCATCCGCCCCCAAACCAAGCCTACCCCTAAGAAGAACAAGACCTAACCGTCTATCCCGCCCAGCAGCCTCTCTCGCCAACAACACAATCCCCAGCTCATTCTTTCGCCAACAGCCTCAGTACGGCCAGCAAATCCGGGTCTACTCATCAAACACAAGCTCAAAGTCAACACTCGGCAGCGAGCAGCAAAATCAATCTTTCACAACAACCCCACACTCCACCCCCGCTCAGCAAACACAAATAAATTCACCTCAAGCCCAGAATCCAGCCAGAGCATCAGTGCCAGCGTGGGCACCACCGCCCTCCATCAAAGAAAAGCCCGTCTGTATCCTCGGCGCCGGTGTCCTAGGGCGTCGCCTCGCAGTCCTTTGGGCGTCAACTTCCCGCCCTGTAACAATCTACGACACCTCACCCTCAGCCTTGAAATCCTCCCGTACCTACATCGCCGACTCCCTCGCCAACCACTGCTTCTCGCAAGGCACACACCCGGGCCACGTCTCCTTCAGTTCCAAACTCGAAGACGCCGTACAAGACGCCTGGATGGTAATCGAATGCGTACCCGAAGATCTAGACCTGAAAATCAGTCTCCTCGGCCGCGTCGATCGTCTAGTTGGGAAAGACGTCCTGATCGCTACGAACAGCGCGGGGTTTAGAAGCGCCGAGTTGGTCAGTGAGGTGTTCCATAAAGAGCGGGTGCTGAATACACTGTATTACATCCCACCAAGGAATAAATGCGTGGAGATGATGAGTTGTGGGTATACGTCACCGAGCATCATCCCGTTCCTCGTTGAGGAGATGCAGGATATTGGGCTGAGGCCGATTGTTGTGCCGGATAGTGTGGGGAATGGGAGTCTGAGTAAGGGGATGATTTTTCCGCGGATCTGGGGCGCGATGAAAAAGGAGACGTTGAAGGTTTTGAGTGAGGGGGTTGCGGATCCGGAGGAGGTGGATGTGCTGTTTAGGGATTTCTTTGGGGCGGAGAGGGGTCCGTGTGAGATGATGGATGAGGTGGGACTGGATACTGTGGTTAGGAGTGAGAGGAGTAGGCTGCCGAATACGAGGGAGGGAGATGGGTTTTGGGGGGCTAGGGGAGAGGAGTATGTGGAGTGGTTGGATATGGAGTTTGTGAGGAGGGGGAAGTTGGGGGTTAAGAGTGGGGAGGGGTTGATCGTTAAGAAGAGAAGGGGTGTGCAGGTGAAGAAAGTGAAGGAGGATACTGCGGCGCAGGAAGTCTGGAAAGAGCATTCTGTTGATCTGTCTGGGTTGTGAACTGGTCAAATGAGAGTGGCGGGTTTTGGCGTTGCGAAAGAGAAACAGGATGGGCTGGTCCACGGCTAAGACTTAACGATGTTATGAAAGCAAATGCAGAGTTGGTTTACAGAAACCACTTGGCCCGTCACTACATCGGATCTGTATGTACTGAGGTGTTTTTGTGAATTTGAAGCTCCTACTGTTGCGAGATCGAGCTTGTGATTCCAGTGTTCTGATCCAGATAAGTAATATTCAAGGCCACAACAATGAACTGTTTTTGTCATGTTCCTAACCAGTCCAATGGCTTTGCATTACGAGTCGTTTCGCAATTTTCTTAACGTATTCTGGGTATCGTCCGTAACGCCGTATGTGCTGCAATCAATGTCCCCAAAGGCCCTGAGAACATGGCCGTTCTACTTGCTGTCGCCGCTGGCAACACTAAACGACTTCTTGATGCGTCTACCCAACCCCTTCCAGAACCACCCCTTCCAGAACCCCTCCCCCTTCTCACCCTCTTTTTCGCCGTCCTGACCACCCCAACCACCCTCTCCAGACCCCTTCTCCGACCCCTTCAAAATACTCATTTTCCTCTCCCTAACCAAATGATCCAACCTCGCCTTCTCACTATCCGCCTGCCCCTGAATAAACACCACCACCTTCCTATCCCCACTACTCATCGGATGCGCCAGGATAACCCTCAAATTCCTCGCCAAGTCTTCGACATGCTGGACCGTATTATGGAGTTTGACGTCTCCGACTTGCACGAGCAGGAGTTGCGTGACGGCTCGCTGGAGAGGGGAGAGTTCGAGACCGGGGCTGGGCTTTTGGTTGCTGAGCGTGTATTGGAGCTCGGTTGCTAGGTTGTTGAGGAGGGTTGTGAGGAGGTGCGGGTCGTGTGTGGTTCTGGCGTAGAGGTTGTGGATCTGGAGGGGAGGGGAGAGCAGTCAGTGTTTGGATGGGAAAAGTTAGGGGAAAAGGGGTAGGAGATGGGAGCTACGATGTGGACCTACCCTCTGGCAGTAGCCGTCATGGTATGCAATTACTCTGAGGACATCCTCTGAGAGGTCTAGGCCCATGGCGAAGCCGAATTTGGAGTTGGTTCTGTTCATTTTGACGACTGGTCGAGCGATTGGCTTCCTGGTGTATGTGAAAGTGCTGGGTATGAGTGAGAGAGGTTGTGCGGGTGCGAGATGTACGAAGGTAGCTGTGATCTGTGTAGAAAGTATCATGATGGTCGAGATTGGAAGAACCGCGATGTTCGTCCCGGAGCCGGATGTTTGCTGGGTAACAAAAATTCTGGCCATCGCAAAATAGTGAATCTGAACCTAGAAAGTTGCTCACCAGAATTGCAGGCTTTTCCGAGGCCTTTCATCTTCCACACATCACAATCTGATATTATGTACCATCGTCCTCCATCTAGGAACGTATCGATGCAGATATCGGTACACATCGGCAATGTAGCAGGGACGACAACAGATACCAGGGATTGGATGCCAACTGCACCTTATGTGACAGCTGCATATGATTTCTGGAAGACTAGAACACGCCATATATATAGATGAGTTCAAGATCCACTTACTTTCGGTTGCTGTGTCTAATTTCGTGGTAAACAGCTGTACCATGACATGTACTTGCTTGCCATTGAGCTCTTACCCACAGCAGTCAGGGCCTGGCTCCTGACCTCAAAGATATCCAGGCTAACGGAATAAGTTGACTGAAGCTTGAACAGAATATGAGATGGATACTTCGCTCGATACTTACCCAGTACAAGAACCAGTACCGACGCATGATCTACATTGCCTTTTTTATACCACCCCAGTGGGGGTGAGGACTTCCATGATTCGTGCATAAGATCAATGAGTCGGTGCTTTGATGGTAATCCAACAAAGAGCTTTGGAAGTTGTGACTGGCAAGCCAAGAGCAGTATGCTGCAAACATGAGAATCAGGAACTAATGAACAAAGAAGATGATAACGAGAAGAAAAGCATCAAGGAAGAAGGTATCTACAAAAAGGGAAATACACCGACGAGTAATTTCCGACTTTGACCAGAAAGGAGCTAGCAAAACAGGACACTAGGTGCGTTGAATTATATCGGTCCTGTGCCCGCGCTGTGTCATGCGGGAGGCAAGATCTTGAATCATCCTTGCGGCTACTCGTATTAAACGAGATATTCTCTTCCACGAGGGCATTGCCTCCAAGGCACCAGTCACACGTCTTACTGTGTAAGGCACTCGTCTATCTGCTGGTTTGGGGACAGTATTGGTTGCTTCTGCTGGCGCCCCCATTGAGTATGCGATCTGAAACCATCATCAAGTTCCTCGGGAAGAGAGGGCCTGCAAACTATATTCCTCAAGCTCCCTCTTTGAAGAGGCTCACTAAAGCCGTAGCAGAAGAAGGGCCTTTCCAGCTGTCTCTGCGCCAGCTTTGGCTATCCCACTCTGCAAGTGTTGTCACAGCAAGACTTGTTGTGCACGCATCTCATGTCCTTCTCGCGATCAACCTCGACCAATGATGCCAATACCAGATCTTGGCAGTGATAGTGTGTATTCGCGTTTGGTTACATTGTGTATTGGACTGGCCTCTGTCTTCCCGGGTGTGTTGGCAAGGGAGTGGATGCCCTCATCGATCATGTTCCTTCCGACGGTTGCCGATCAATGGAATTGTCATACAACCTCTATTCCTTTGCCAATTGAATAGGGTTGGAAAAGTCGACATTGTTCTGAGATCTCTGCCACAAATCCATCCCATATGTGATCAGGTATCATACCGATTTTGTTCTTGGTAGGCCCGCTTCGCTCCCTTGTGTCTACAGCTCGTGTTCGCAAAGGTTGTGCTCGAAAAGTTTTGATATATATACAGCCTCCGCTACGAAAGATTTTCGCCGTCTTCTAAGCACGTATTGTTTGGGGATTTCGATATTATTGGTTCGTCGTGTTGAGGTTGAGAGCTCCTTCCCAAACAGCATTGGGCACGGAAGCTTGTCTGCGTTATTGAATAGGCTCAGCTATATCCAACTGGTCCTCAGAAGCTCGAAGAAGGTATGGATAGTATCATAGATCGTTGGTCAGCTGTTTCGTAGAGTGGTGGTCGGGTGTCGTAAAGATCAGAGCGGCCACATCTCAGTTGCTGGAATAGCATCGAGTGGAGTGATATGGCCTGAAGCCGAGGTAAAGAAGCTGAAGAGGAACTTGACCTAGAAGCGCGGTCGTTAAGAAGAAGACCCAGAGGGATCAATTGAAGTGGTTGGTTGTTGACGGCATGATGAGAGATTGAACGTAAGAGATGGGGATGGAAGGGTACATTTCTGTGCGAAAACAAAGAACACTTGGGTTCCTACTCGGCTCGCATACTGTACCTCAATGCTCATCAAAACGAGACGCTCCCAAATAACATGGTACCATAGGTCTGGAGTTGTGCACATTCAGTAGATGTGGTAGTTGTGGTGAAGTTGTGATGATGAGGGAAGAAGACAAGGAAGCTCTGGGGCTGAAAGCCTGGACGGCCGAGACAAAAGACCCCGCCACTTACCAACTTGGGAACAGAGCCATTCGAGTTTCACCAGTAAAGGTCACCGAACTTCGCGAAGACCTTTGAAAAAATGAACTGACTTTGATAGGTCTCCTTGCTGGTTGTGAGCCCTGCCTGAATGTTGTCGTGGTGATAATTCAGTTAGTACCTTCGGCGCTAGGACATGGGCGGCGCTTTCTTCACCTTCACTCATCGCCCTTCCAACTTGCTTCTCATACCTTATCTTGAAATGTCGAACCAGCAACAATGAACACTAAAAGCCGTTGGAATGTATCTCCAGGAGAGCCATTGACGCCAGACGAAGCTGTCAATCAAAGAGACTCTTGTCACTTCGAAGACACGAACAGACTCCCTCATTCAACCCACGAAGTCCTACTTTCTACGCTATCCGATAGCAGAAAGACAGGCAATTTCAACTTCAAGAAATCATAACACACTTCCTGAATATGGCGTATCCGGGCGCGATAGCCTCGCTGTATATGGACAGTGGTCGATTCGACAGATAGCTTCAGATTACTGCGAGCGGTGCCCGTCCCTAGGGAGCAAGACACGTCAGCCGGGGGCTATGATCAATGCGAAGGCTATTTGCAAATGATCTCTGCTCAGACAGATGGTCATCGTCCTGCTTCCCGAGTCATTGTACAACACCCTCAGGAAAGGAAAGGGCTCTTCAGTCACGGTTATTGCCAGCAATATGAGCTAAACCGTCAATGCAAAGACGAGACAATGGCTTCTGGCGCCCTTCTCTCGCAAAGTGAGAGATTCCAAGAACAAAACCTTTCTGCTTTCGAAGAACGATGGATCTGCTGTTTGTCACGTGGACTGAACGACACGTCTTCCTCTTGTACCTATGGTCTTGCCCATTCAGTAGCCGACAGCATGAGACAACACAAGGTAGAAGTCACTTTACTTCGTCCTCTTGGGTAGTGAGGCCTAAGATGTCTTTGACCTGCCCAGTGTCTTTACTTGCCGCCTTGGTCAAGCTCCCTGAAGAAGATTCTGGGGACCGATGTTCCTTCGAATGGCCATGCCGGATACTGTTCTTCCAGATACTAGATGGGATCATGTTCAGGAACGTAGAATTCTGTATGCTTCTTGTAAGCTACCTGGGAGTGATGTCACAAGCCGCTGGTGGACTTCAAACTACCACTAAGCTGCTGTGGATCTCTTCGACAAATACGGAATATGATGTAATGTGTTGCACAATCTCTGCTACGTTCCAACGCCATGGCTTTCTTCTGAAGTTCCTGATATTCAGTCACTTGCACACACAGCTGACTATGAAAGCAGAACACAGGTATGTCAGGCTACCAATGCTTAAAGGTTCCTGAGCCAGACTACCTATCAACACACACAGCACTTGGCTCGACCCGATATAGCAAGACGGCATTGGCCGATAGTGTCATCAAATCAAGACTATACATGATGCGAGAAGTGAAGATCACCTTCTCCGGGAAAGTCATTTTGTATCTTGTGTTCGATGGCCTCCAGCTTGGGACGAATCGTCTACCTTTGCCTACTTTCATCTAAGCTATGTATAGCACGGACTGATTGAAAATGGTATCTACACACGTCTCCTCTCTGGATCCTGTCGTTTTTGACTGGCTATGTCTTGGGCATACTACTGTATCTGGAAGCAAAAAAGTCTTTCGAGCATTGAACTTGACTACATAGAAAAATATCGGCATAGTCTACACGACCGTGCCGCAATGACATGGTAGAACGACTACTGGTAGACTCTGTTTCAAGAGCCCTGTTCCGACTCACACAAACTGCTTGTAAACAGGATGCAAAGAAAGAAGTGGAGAAGTCATTGACAGCTCGATAGAATGGAAAGTCAATCACTATGAACGATAATTGACCTGAAAGAGAGGCGTATGGTAAAGAGGGCGCTTGTTTGGTACAATCACTTGAGTTATAGACATGGACTGTCTTTCGATTCCGTGGCAGAGCACATATTACTGGTCTGGAGTCAGATGAGGCTGGTTCCTTGAAGCAGTTACCTGTCGAAGCAAGCCAAGGTCATGGATTCAACCAGATGAGCTGGTGCTGTGCTCAAGGTACACTGATCGAGTTGTATTGCCAGTCGGAGCCCCGTTGGCGGAAGGCAGATACCTTCTCTTGATCACAGAAGCTCAGAGGTAAGCTCCTGGCATCAAACCTGGACTAAAAGAGAATTTTGAGAGCACTGAACGAATCCAGATGGGCTCAGTGGAGATACCGCTTACCAAAGCGTGTCAGGTGATAGCTCAAAGGGTGTATTGATCTTGGGAAGGGACAAAGTGCGGCCGCTCGCTGAGGCGAGGCGAGGTCAAAAGCATGCTCGAGGTGATTCCATTCTTCTATCACCATCACCAACAACTTTCAGCTAGGCAAAGCGCGTCAGCGTGTAGCCTCTGGTACTACCATCACCCAGGACTGTCTGGAACATCTTTGATCAGCGATCTGGTCGTCGATTGTAGATTGTGCCTGGTCGTCCTCTTTCTTCCCTACCCTCTCCTTCTTCTGGATCTCGAACTCAGCTTCAGTCATGAAAATGGCGAGCCCGTCCCAGGATGGGGTAAAAGCGAATGGTGATTCTCAGTTGGCAGGCAGGTTAAATCCCACCATGTACGGAACAGGCCTAATAGCTTTCCAGGCTCGAGTAGCTCTGTAGCACTAGGCATGTTCAACGACGAGTTTGTCTTCACGGACAGCGACGAACAATGGAGCGAACAGGAAGGTCCAAATATCAACAATACCCAAGAACAAGACGTTGGAATGGACAATTTCGCCATTAATATGGATACGTTCGGTTCAATAGATCTGGATCAACAAGCCTTTGAAGATGTCCTCGATGGTAGACAGGCTAATGGCACCTTCTGCGACCCAATTCTCAGCCATGGTCAAGCTCCTGGAATGCCGATTGCTTCAAGAAACCATGAAGTAGACCAGGATGAGGTTGATAATAAAGACGGCGAGCAGGATTTCCAGCTGTTCTTCAAGGAGATGGTGGATTCTGGGTTTACCGAAGAAGGTAGCGCTCCACAAGGGCGGAATACACGCATGGTAAGTCTCTGGGATCCTCCTTCGTAGGTATTTGGCCTGGAATATTTAGCGGCTGTTGTTTTGAGTTCGACCATGGTCAATAAAGGATCGCGAATAGCTTGCTTCCTTGGCAGAATCAATCATTGACTCGCATATCTTTCTAGGGATTTGTCACTCGAGCAGATGAAGTTGATAATGCACCGCAAGATTTTGCGCCACAGTTCGTCTCAAACTCCTCGCAACCCTGTTCGCAGATCAACGCTGAGCTGGAAGATGTGTTTGGCGGAGATGGACAGTTTGGCATGCTAGAGTTCCAGCAGGAACTTCGTTCTACTCAACTGCAGACAGGACCGTTCAATTTGCAAGAACCTCCACGCTTTGTCCGCACTACCTCTATGAAGCCGAACCCAGCTATACAAGATGGACACATCGAGCATGGACTTCGCATTGTGAAGGCCCGAAACGTGTCAGGCCCGCCTTCGGTTCCACCAGTCAGCCCGACCGGGTTCTCGGCTCGTCGTCGTCAACACGTTGCCAGAATAGACAAGAGCAACAAAAAGGCCGATTCTTCACCAGAAGAATTTATCGACACAAGTGGGAAGGATGGACGAGTCAACAAGCGACCACGGGTTGCGCCTGGGGCGAATACAGCTCAAGGAGGCCAACAAGGAACACTGCAGTCTGGCCAAACACGCATCTTGAGCAAAGTCCCAGAGCACTTGATCCTCAGAAGTGATCCGGTAGATGCTCAAGCACGCAATATCTTTGGTGCCCAATCTCAAAGTATGACCCATACCACTAGCATTCTCCGACCGCAGCCTCGAATGGCCAACCAACAAACTGCAGCACCACGAAAGCCAGGTTTAGACAAGCCCGGCATGGGAATGTTTCAGCTCCAGGCAAATCATCTACCACCGCAGAGCTTCAACAGAACAAACAATCAACTTTTCAATTCGTCTTCGCAATTTGGTCCATTTGGTCCTACACTACTCGCCACCCCTGATCGTCTGTCGGGGCCGCCATCAGTCATCGCCGGGCCGCAAGTAGCACCTTCGATCCCTTCTCCAGTTAGCCCATCGCTAAGATTTCCATTTGATGTTTTCAAGTACCCCTCAGGAGAGCATTATACCACTTATCTCACAGCCCAAGTCATCAAAGTACTGTACGAGAACTTTTTTCAAGATGTCGGTTATTCCATATATAAATAAATACAGAGAATGCGTGCTGACTAGTGGATGTGTCACAGGTCACAGGCATCAGGCTCAAGGTTACTGGAAGATCTCCACCTACCACGTTGATCGACACTGCGGTTCACTTTTTCAAAGAGATGCACTGGGACAACCCGATTCAGTTGAACATGATCTACCTGATTACCATTCTTCATAACAGCCAACAGACCAATCTACACCAATGGCTTTGGGAAATCTTCATAGTGGCCTCTGTGTTCCAAAAGAACAATCCCCAATGCCCCACGATCTATTCTACCATTGAATTGATTAAGTGGCAAGTGGTCCGTCTGACAATGCTTTTACTGAAGCATGACATGACAGAATTCAGCACTAGAGAGAGCCCGATCTTTGGAAGAAGAGTTAGCCCTGCGACTTGGACAGTGCAACATGGACCAACTACGATCTGGGATGTTTTGAACCTTCACGAGGTCAAGGATGAGCCAGGCATGTGGGTTACAAACTTTACGCGAATGGCTAATACCAGGTTCATGGTCGCTGGAATCAACCCACACGAGTATCCTGTTCCAAAGCCACAGGAGGAGGACGGAGAAGGCTTCATTTGACCCGACCGTCATATGTTTCCTCACTTGGAGAGACGTGTTGAATCTTGCATTGCCAGCCCAATGGTGCCCTTCTGATGGAGGCTTCACGGGTGCGCACTAATTTCAGCAACTTTTTTTTTTCCGGGTGCTGATTTCATGGTGGAATCTTCAGGATGGGTGTTTGTATGATGGTTTGCAGAGGCGTTTGATGGAGCATTGCATTGCTTGGCGTTATCCTGACAATATGGCGGGATCTAATCTGATGCGATACACAACATTGATGGGTGGTATGAGCACTAAAAAAGTGCAAAGTAATGCATGCTGGGAAATCTGGAGTTGCCATGGAGGTTGCTATTATAGACCAAAAAAAAGCATATGTATGCTACACCGAGGTTGCTGCATACGCTTCAATGCTTTCCTTACTCATCTAGGCAGTAGAATAGACTGCCTAATAAAAAAACAGGCTCCCATTACTTGCTTTCTAATGCATGATAGCCCGCGGTCGCCTGAATCTAGTCCAGGGAAGGGTGGATCAAAGCTTCAGCTCCTTGAGGATGATCTGAGCAGCCTTCTCCCCCATCAGCAATGCCGTCGAGTAAGTGTTAGCTCCCACCATTTTTGGCACGATCGACAAATCTGAAAATGTTAGTTTCAAGTGTCTTCAACACAAATTCAAACATACCGGCGACTTTTAGCCCTTCTACACCATAAACATTCAACTCTCCATCCACAACACCCCCCTCATTCAACAGCTTCATAGCACACGTACCAAGCGAGTGCCACATCGTCTCCACCCTTCCCCTCAAACACTCCACAATCGCCTCATCATCCTCCTTCCCATACTTCACGTCCCTAATCTCGCCCCTCTCCACCGTCCCAACATCCCTATCTGCAACCTCAAAACTCGCCTCACTCCCCTCCTTAAACATCGGATTGCAGCTCTTCAACGGTCCACGATACCTCTCCATCCGCCTCGCCACCTCTCGCTGCTTCTTATAAATCCAAACAAACATCTCAATATCCACCTCCTCCTTGAAGAACCCCACATCAAACACCGGTGCATCTTTCACATCCTTACTAGATGCATGAACATACCCTCGTGAATACGGATACGCGAGTGCGGTTCCCATCGAGAAATACTGTCCCGGCGTATCCTTATGATCACCGAAATGGATTGAAGCCAGTAATGCCAGAGCAGCAGGTTTGTCCGCCTTGTCAGCGAAATCTCTAGCCCACAACTCCTGCAACTTGGGACTGAAGTTTGCGAGATCTGTGGCATTGGGTCGGATCTTCCCAATGCCTTCGATGTGGTTGGAGCTCAAGATGTTATTCTCTTTAGCAAGTGCGTCGGGTACGGCAAGCGAGCAGTTAAGGAGGCAGTCAAGTGATGTCTCGGGACCGGCGGAGGAGATGTACGGCCATGCTATAAGAGGGTGGTCTTGATAGTTGTTGCCGACATTCTGGTTGATGTAGACTGGCTCGACACCAATTTTGCTCAGGACTTCTTGACTTCCTACACCTGAACGTTCGAGGATTAGTGGTGAGCCGAATGCGCCTGCTGAGAGCACCACGAGCTTCTGTGCTGTGATGGTGATGGGTGTGGACGGGTTATGACGGGATAGGACTTCGACTCCTGTTGCTTTCTTGGAGGTGTCGAAGAGGACTCGGACAACGTCGTGGTCGGTGAGGAGTTGTAGGGAGGTGGATGCGGCGTCCATCAATGGGTGGATGAGGACATGAGCTCCGTCTTGTCGGAGACCTGTTTTGGGATCGATCCATGCTGCCAATGGCTATATTCACAGCATGTTAGCAAATAAAAAAGGAAAAGGTTTCAGGTGTACGAACTCCGAAAGCATTCCCTGTCTTCAAATCCATAGGATCGGCTGTTCGACCCCATCCAGCAGCACTCGAAGCACCAAGAAAATCCTCCATCAGTTCTTCCTGGTGGTACGTGCCTCCCTGGGAAATCTGAAATTCTCCTTCCCACCCATGAGTTCTCGCACTGACTTCATTCTTCGGCAAATGAATAGTTTCGTGCTATATGGTCAAGGTCAGTTCTCAGTCCTTTATTAATTCACGACCACTTTCACACAGAAGCCAACAGATGGACCCAAACACTTACCTTCTTCAGCAGGGGTATCAACTCCTGGCTTCCCCACCCCTCCATTCCAAATCCATCATAATCACTCTCACTCGCCCTGACATAACACATCAAGTTCACCGCACTGCCTCCCCCGAGACATCCTCCAGCAGCAACAGCTACTTCCCTTCCATTTACCTCTTTTGCAGCCACAGAAGTGTAGAATCGTGCCGTGGTAGATCCAGGAACAAGATTGGTTATGAAGAGACCAGGATGGACGATTTGAGGATGGTCTCTGTTCTTGGCTCCGCCTTCGATGAGGAGGATTGAGAGGGTGGGGTGTGCGGTTGAGAGTCGGTGGGCGAGGACACAGCCGGCGGCACCGCCTGAGGAAAAGAGTGTTAGTTGAGCTGGAGAGAGGAGAACGGGAGTTTAGAGAGGGAGAGACATACCTCCCGCTATGATTATATCGACCTCTGTTGGAATACTTGTCGACATCTTGAGATAATTCGAGGTATGTTTACTTCAGATATAACAAGCGAACTTCCGTTGTCTGGCAGTAACCTGTTGCTGGTAAAATGATGGTGAGATGAGTACGGACTGAGGCAGATGAGACAGTACTTTTATGTACAAAGAAAACAGTATGGCACTCAAATTCGGCAGTCTCCTCGGGACCTTGATTCAAGACATCTGACAGAATCATGACCTACCAAGCAATTCATCGGGTCCTTGGCAGCTTCCAAATCCCTTCCAAATCCCTTCCATAGCCTACTCTGCCTGACAAGGAACCCGCAATCTTGCTTTACCTTAGGAAGTAAAGCTTGTTTGAATTCCTTGAGAACGCCATAGCTTATGTCTCTCTTCGACAATGAATATCGCAGAGACTTGCCAATTCATTGCCAAGGTATGTAGTGACAAATCAAGTCCGCAGCTGAACGCCCCGACCATGGATTTGAAACAAATGTGCCATGTAAATTCGGTCAGTACCCCAGAATTCAATATCTTTTTGGAGTTTCTCTTCCATATTGGGTCATAGGTACCCCGGAGACGTTCCGAATTTCGGGGATATCTCAGATCAGTTAGCGAGGGCTGAAAGTGGAAGTCGGATAATACATGCGACGAGCCACAACAAAGCGGCATTAGTTCCTTCGACATACAGCACGAACTAGCTGAGAGATCACGCCTTGACCTTTGTAATAATTAGCAGAGTATAGCTTCACATAGAAACAGAGACAAAACGATCTTCTCGACAGAGACTTGCTGGGTTGCTACCAAGCTGGCCAGCCGTCAATTCAGTGACTACGACATATTTCAAAGTTTAACTCAGCTTGGGAATATACATGCCTCGCCATTATCTCACAACCATACCTATTTCCAGTGCACTTCTATTCCAATTATTTCTTCGGCGTAAATGTCCATAATCTCTTCGGAACGACGAGAATCGGCGATACACCCCATATCGCCGAATCATTGTCCAGCCGAAAACAAAAATGCTCAAAAGTCGGGATACGCGCCTAAGCCTTTTCTGATGGCATACGGCTAATGGGCTATGAAATATTCACTTGCTGACTGTTCGCTTTGCCGAGGGGAAGGTAGAGGCTTGAGCTGATGCATGCTGCTGTGTGGTGTGTCAGACGGAGCTCCGGTGGCGACATACGCTCGCTTAGGATGTTGGTACCCCTATTTCGTGACGACTAGAGCGTGAAAATCAATGAACCACGTTCCCCTCATGGATCGTAAGAACTGGTGCAAGTGGTTTTAGGAGTAGGTGACTGGGCACAGAAAGCGCGAAATCGTAAGTCCGATTTATAAACAATCGTGATACCTGGTTAATATGATTCTATTACTGGTCCAAAGGAATGACATGTAAACATACTACAACACCCAGACCATTACTCAACGCTCCCACTCCCACTGCCACTTTGCCGCATTACATCACTCAAGCTCACCTGATATTGAATTTGTTACTTCAATCAACTCAAAATTCCCCCTTGTTTGCAATCGTAGCGTTCAACGCATCTCTCGCAAACAAGAACTTCGGCAAATTAGACCCGCCGCAAGAATCACCCGCGATACAAACATTTCTAGTACAGCAGGAGCCAACCGCACACACGCTTCCAAGTGCACAGTCAGCGCTGGTATTGCAATCAGGGAGACCAGAACAAGGTGTATCGCCATTGACGCAGAAGCCAGTGTTATCTGATGTGGAGGCGCAGACGCAAGAGCCGCCAGCGCCGCATGCGCTGAAGTTCTCGCAAGTTCCGAGATTGGTGCAGCCTGTAGTGGCGCAGACGCCGTTGGTGCAGGTTCCGGTTGAGCACTGGAATAAGTCAGACCTAGGTTTCAGTAATGAAGGGGTGTGGAGTGTAGAGGTCGACAAATGAAGATGCAAACAAAGGAGAGAATGAGCTTACAGTAACGCCGCAAGCACCACAGTTCTCAGGGTCAGATGTCAAATCGACACATTGATCTCCACAAGTATCGGTCTTGGGTACTTCGGTGCAAGATGGTTCAGCTGGGATTGTGACGGTTGTGCTGACAGTTACTGTGGCGACCTAATTTATGCCACAAATTAATACTGGAATGGGAGTTGCAGGGCAGGTCTGTCCACATACTCCGCTAGAAATGGTCTTGGTGCCGGCCGTGATTCCCCAGCAGGAACAAGCGCTGGAGTAGCGAGCTGCTCCAGAGCAGGCAGATGCATAAGCAGGGACGGTCTTTGCAGGATTGTCGCGCTTAGGAAGGACAGCTTGGAGGGTGACAGTGGCTGTCTCAGTGACGGTTGCGGTACTGATAAAACTGTAAGTTAGCAAATCGCAGATGACAGATGGGATATAAAGTGTGCTTGGGGAGCCTGTAGAAGCAATTGAAATGTCCGACTAACCTCGATGGAACAGTTGTAGTCACTTCAAGGAAGGAGCTACAATCAGTCTTTGCAATTTCCACCTGAGCAGGTCCTTTAGCAGTCCCTTGAACAGCACGGAGGCAATTGTCTCTGTTGCAACCACCTGAGCCAGTACGCTCTTTGAGATTTGCTGCGCTGACGGCAGTGGCTACGACGATGATCTTGAAGAGTTGCATGATGGGCAAATGTGTGGTTCTTTGCTGTGAAGTTGAGTAATGACTTAGGAGGCGATGATGGTGAGAAACGTGAGAGGGAGGAAGCTGTCTTTATACTTGAAGCTCCTTACCTGATATCAGAAAGGCACACCGAAGAAGTGCAAACTTTGTATCATTGAAGCTGGACTTCGTGCGAGAAAGCCATACCATGATCATTTCATCCGCTCAGCCTCTTTCTATCACGTGTAACAAACACATCTTCCCAAAGTGGAAAACTCTGACACATCGCGAATCGATGATTGGAATCCACGATAATATCGCATGTCCATAGCAGCCACAGGAATACACATCTCCCAAATGGGTTTATTGGTGGCGGTCTATAAGGCAGAATCTCAGCATCTTGTTGGAACCTAGCCAGGTCAAGTCTGTTCCTGCATTACAATCCCTCGTGAAGCAAGGGACGACAAGAAGCTGAGATGCTGCGTCCAAAGAGAAAGCAAGGCCTCAGACATGAGGCGCATAGCTGAGCAAAAAGGCAAGACACTAAGGCGTCGTCCCTCATGGCCCCTCACCTGACACGCAAAGCAATTAATTTATACAAGGATGAGCTTGCTGCAATCATGTTGATGTATGGTCAATCGATATATGCTTGGTTCTTGAGAAGAAACTAGGAAAATAGGACTGAGATACATCCGATACTCTGCCTTCAGCTCAGGGTTCGCTTGTCTCGGAGTTACACAAAATATTCTAAGTACAACGCCATTGAGCTTGAGAATGATAAGCCCCGCGTATCCGGGGGCGGGTAGCTACGTCCGGAATGTTGTTTTCTTCGTACGAAGTATGCGGTACTTTCCGTCTCTTGGACCAGAAGGGATGCTGGTGGCTTGAGATTATGAGATGTGATCAACTCCGACAAATTTCTGTGAATAGAATACGACAAATTTTGACCTCTGATCTCGCCGTTAATCCTTACAGAAGCACGTCGTTGTGAAGAAACAATCATGAGGAATTGGAGCCGCGTACTCGAAGTGGACTGATATGAAGTCAATCATAGAGGAAAAGCATGATCGACATTGAAAACCAGCAAACAGAAGTAAAACAAGGTGTACAGAAGTAATAAACCTTTTCAATCATCGTCGTCTGAATCTGAATCTGCTCCAGCAGCTTCACCAGAATCATCATCGTCGTCGTCGTCATCGTCATCAGCTTCTCCCCCAGCAAACCCTCCAGTGACAGGTGTAACGGCCGTAGTCGATCCATTTGACACGATGCTCGCTCCCGCTAACTGAGCCCATTCGCCAAAGAGAGGACTCCTCGCTGCGTTCAGCTGCGCGTCGAACTCATCGAATCCTACAAGTGATAGTGATCAGCCATTCGATCAACAACAAGCAAGTAAACAAAAAGCCGAGTCATTGCATACCTTTATCATGGAAAGACAACTCCGTAGCCGCATCTGCGGGATTACTGACAGGCTTCCCAGCCAACGCCCACGCCATGCCAAAGGTACCCAACGTATTTCCCGCCGCAAAACCAAGCTTCGAATCAATACAGTTCTGGCAAAGAAATGTAAATGACATGCTCGAAGCATTCACACTTGTCCCACTCGGTATAGGCGCCACTGAGAAGTTCCCATTGGCGACTGGCGGCGATGCATCTTCTGTTGACGCGAGACGAAATGATGATTCGACGGCGTTGCCATTTGGCCATGCTGCGAGCAGTAAAGGGCCGACCATGTCGTCTGCGAGAGCGATGCCACCCCATCCTCCGGCTGCTGTCAAGGGAAATGTCATCTGGCCAATGAAATCTGTTGTTGGGTTCTCGGGGAGGGCGATGCCAAATGCGAATTGTGTCTTGGCGCCGAAGAAGCGCTGGAATTGGATGCCGGTCACTATGTCTGTAAAGGGGGCGGTGGTTTGTGCATTGCTGAGGGTGACAATATGGAGAGAGAAGAGGAGAGTTGTTGAGAATAGAGTGATCATGTTGTCGATAGGTCTGTTTGTGATGAGGGAGGTGATGTGACTGACTTAGAGTAGTAGAAGATAGATAAAGAGGAAAGGATATTCTCCAGAGGTGGTGGTGAGGATCTTGGGATATGCAGTCTTTGAACTTTATATGTAATGTACTTCATAACGCTGCTTCAATCCTTTGATTCCATATCAAACGGCCTAGTCCATATGCGCTTTCGTGAAGATAACATTAGCCACACCAAACCTCAAGCGACCAATATCGAAGCCTGATCTGAAGTTTGCAAATGCTTGTCCTATTCTTGGACAACAAGATACATAAGAACAGTATCCACTGTATCAAGTGCAGCTCCACACGAGCTTGATTACTATCCCAGCCCGATGATAGGTTGTTCCTAGTATTCTGAACCTGAAAGTGTGTGGGGGGAGAGTTTTTGGGCATATAGCACGCGACCTTGGGGTCCATCGCATCCGAAAATGTGCTTCTCGAGACGACTTGGCAGAGCTTGTATGGATCTGAAGGTAAGTGTAGCCTTATTGAGATCCACGTGAAACTTCGCGGGTTGGGAAAGTGTCCAAGACCTGTCAAAATCAAAAATAAGATTTGGGTATGCTTGTCGTAGAGTTGCCGTGAGATCCGACTTCGAAGTCAAAACAAAACGAAAATATAAGCGCGATTATGTCATGAGCTATAAAAATCCTGAATGTATCTTATTACTTCATTCCTTTGCTAGAGGCACTGGTCATTATCCTTTAAAGATCTCCTACTTCTTCTACGAGGAGAATTATTTTGGAAGACATGATGATATTCGGATCCAACAACGTGAGGTCACAAACGGGACAGCGCTTCAACCTTCCGCCAAGAAGAATGATCGCCATCATCTGAAGCAAGTTCGGCTGTGAGAACAGAGCCAAGGAAGTGCAGCTATTTCGGTCCAACCTGCGACATGATCACGATGCAAGAAGCGAGTTGGAACCGAAGCTCGAGGTTTCGGGTAGATCTTGGCGATCAGTTCGGGTGGTTGCCGAAACTTGCCCTGTGCTAAAGCCCGAATTGAGGGGTGCAGTAGTGTGTCTGAACACACTATTCTGTGTAGTGGGAAGGCCATGACACAATAAAGTGGCTGTAAATATCGCGCTCTTCATTCAGACTTTCAATGTAAGAACCCCGCGGAAGCATAAATTCTCATAAGTACCCCACTTGGGAACATAGTGAGATGAGTCGGTATGATGCAAAATACTCAGATCGAAACAAAAAAGTAAATAACGAACGACGGAGCATATCTGGTGCACAATTCTCTCAAGCATTTATGTCGTGTGAATATATTGCGAGATTGTTTGAATTTTACTCCGGGAAGAATTAACCCTCTTCTCTGTCCATATCGTCTCTTCCCCGTTTCTGGCCACCGGTTTTGGGACGCCGACCTTTCAGAACGGAGCCCTTGTTGCCTCGATCTTCATGCAAGTTCTTCATCTCATTCCGAGCATTTCGCTGTGCCTCCTCGACTCTTTCTTTGAAAATCATGACTTCCTCCTTGACAGGCTCGTATTCATCTAATTGCATTTTCAATGCAGCCTCTGTGCGCTTGAAGATCTCCACATCGTACTGTGTCACGATACTGAATGCATGCCCCGACTTTCCAGCTCTTGCGGTACGACCCACGCGATGGATGTATGTCTTACTATCTGGTGGCAGGTCATAGTTCAGAACGATATCCACAGAAGGAATATCCAGACCGCGAGCAGCAACATCAGTCGCGACAAGGATCTTTCGGGTACCGGCACGGAACTTGTTAAGAGCTCCCAGACGAGCGGTTTGAGATAGCTGACCGTGGAGCGGGATAGCACCGAAACCTAGAGAGCGTAGCAGGATAGCTAGTCGTTGCGTTTCGTTCACAGTCCGAGTGAAGATGATGGCGGATTGGCCGACAAATTCGTTCATGAGATAGACTAGGTAGACGTCCTTGTGGATGAGCGGGATGAAAAGATAATTTTGGATCAAGGTCGAAACTGTCTGGTACTTCGTGCTGACACTGACTCGTAGAGGATCTCGCAAACTTGCCCTCTGCAAGCTTTCAATCTTCGAACTCATGGTTGCAGAGAAGAGGTAGGTTCGACGTTCTCGAGGTACGACCTTCAAAATTTTGTCCAAGATTGGTCCGAAGTCCAAGTCCAGCAGTCTGTCGGCTTCGTCCATAACCAAGTGCTTCAGTGCTCGCAGCGAAAATCCCTTGGTATTCTCCAAATGATCCAGCAGTCTCCCAGGAGTTGCCACAATGATATGGGGCTTCTTGCCGAGCGCGATTGCCTGGGGTACCATATCCATACCTCCAACAATGACGGCACATCTGACCGCTATCTTAGAGCCCAAAGCTTCGAAGGATTGTGAGATCTGATATGCCAGTTCGCGAGTTGGCGCAATGATGAGTCCGAAGAATGGTTGTGGTTTATCGAGAAGAGCCTGGAGAATTGGTAAGGCAAATGCAGCTGTCTTTCCACTTCCAGTTTCTGCCAAAGCGATCAGATCTCGATTTTGGAGGGCGAGAGGTATCGATTCGACTTGAATAGGCGTAGGTGCTTTGTATCCGAGCGCAGTACATGCGTCGCATAGTTCGTCGACGATTCCCTAATTCGCATAAGCCAGAATGTCATGCACGCAAGATACGATGCATACGAGATCTTTAAATGTCTTCGGTGCTTCCTTGTCCCCTCCAGCTTCCCCATCTGCTGTAGTTTCCCTGGGTACTATGCTCGCAATGGGTGCAGGCTCTGGATCAGAGGAGGCTGACGTTTCTGCAGGCTCCGTTGCGACATCCTTCACAGTCTGCGCCTTTTTATGCTTAGTTTTCTCCTTTAATAAGCCCGAAGGCAACGTCTCATCGACCTTACGTCTCTTTACTGAGGACATCGTGGTGTGTGTGTGCGGGTTGCTTCGAGTAGGGAAGAGGAGAAGAAAGTTGGATGAGGTCAAGGATAAAAATTATCTTATCGCTTATCGAGCTCGCTTCTGTGATTGGCTGCGCAAAACTTTCTGCTATCCAAAATAAATCTGAGCTTCTTTTCTCTAGACCATCACACCACATACAAATCACAACAATGGCACGAAGAAGAACGAAAAAGCGTACGCATGTGGGCGCAAACAATGGCCCTGCTGGTGGAGGAGGAGCTGTCTCGAAGAGACCCTCAAATGCGCCAAAGAGTATGGTCATTCGAATTGGAGCTGGAGAAGTCGGACCCAGTGTCAGCCAGTTGGTGAAGGATACCCGCTTGATGATGGAACCAGGAACAGCGTCGAGATTGAAGGAAAGAAGGGCGAATCGATTGAGGGACTATCTTACAATGGCTGGCCCGCTCGGTGTGAGCCATCTAATGCTGTTCTCGAGATCAGAATCTGGAAACACGAACATGCGACTTGCGATTACTCCAAGAGGACCAACTTTACATTTCAATGTCGAGAAGTACTCTCTATGTAAAGACATCAGGAAAGCTCTGAAGCATCCAAAAGGCGGCGGGAAAGAATACTTGACGGCGCCACTGGTATGTTCCTCTACCTGCTGCAGCAAGTCCATACAGTTACTAACAAAGCCTACAGCTTGTAATGAACAACTTCACCTCTCCCGCCTCCGAATCAGATTCTCCCAATAAAGTACCAAAACACCTCGAGTCTCTCGTCACCACAATATTCCAATCCCTCTTTCCTCCAATCGCCCCTCAAACGACACCACTCTCTTCAATTCGCCGAGTCATGCTTCTCAACCGCGAGCCTTCTAAAGAGGGCGATGGGACATATACACTCAATCTGCGACACTATGCTATCACCACGAAAGCCATGGGCCTATCAAAACCTCTGCGCAGGCTAAATGCTGCCGAAAAGCTATTACACTCCCAAAAGTCGGGCAAGACCAAGAAGGGCGGATTACCGAATCTCGGCAAGATGTCAGATATCGCGGATTACATGATCGGTGGCGATGGCGGCGACGGATATGTCACAGACGGAGCAACAAGTGGAAGTGAAGTGGACACGGATGCAGAAGTTGAGGTAGTCGAGACTCGGGCGAAGAAGATTCTCTCCAAACGAAGAAAGGATCGCTCCGAAGCAGATGGAAAGAAAGACAGTTCTAGAGGTGGTGTGGAGAAGCGAGCAATCAAGCTGGTAGAACTGGGCCCGAGAATGAAATTGCGCATGACGAAAGTCGAGGAAGGTGTTTGCAATGGAAAGATCATGTGGCACGAGTACATTAGCAAGTCCAAAGAAGAGGTCAAGGCGCTGGACAAGAAATGGGAGCAGAAGAGACAGCAGAAAGAGGCGAGGAAAAAGATCCAAAAGGAGAATGTGGAGAAAAAGAAGAAAGCGAAGGGCTTGGGCGCGAAACCTGAGGAGGGAGATGACGAAGATGATGACGATGAGATGGATGTCGACGAATGGGATTCTGAGGGCCTTGAGGGAGATGGGGAAATGGAGTTGAATGAGGAAATGGAGGAGCGAGGAGAGTGGGAAGACGAGGCGGAGGAGATTGCTGCTGGTTGAGGGAGCTATGTAGCTGAATTGAAATGTCGATCTTATCATTTCTTTGTTCCAAGTCCAGCGAGTGGATTCCGACTACGTGAATACTTGCAAATTCATACTTCTTAGCATGATGCAGACGTTTATTTTCAGCCTTTCAACTCAGGTAATTGTTCACACTCGGCCAGTAAGGAGGCTCGCAACCCCGCCGGAGACGCTGTCCAGCCCAACCAATCACGACAAGACGACGTGCTCACGCCTTTTGTGGCTGCTTCAGCCCTGGAAATTCTCACAAATGCTTCAGCTGTCTAGCCGCCACGGGAACTCGCTGCCGACGACACCGAATCTTGATGATCGATAAGTAACCGCTTGTCCGACTTTGCTTCACATAAGTGACAGGTTGTGAGCTTAGCTGAGCGATTGAAGTGCTTGAGCAGTATCGCCCTTTGCGGTTGTTGTTCTCAATCGACAAAGGCCATCCATCATGTCGTCCGAGGTGGAGGAGTTGATGCCTCTCGCCTTAGGGAAGGTACAGCTCTAGAGCCTGTCCTCAATTTTCGATAAGCTGATTTGAACAGGGCATCAGCATGCGCCTATTCGTCGATCACGTACGTTCGATACAATCGTCACCAAACCCTCAGAACTGGATAGAACATCACGCTGAAACTGCTATCAACAGAGCAAGCCCGAAGACTCACCAGAGCACAACTGGGTAGATACCAGGTATGACGGCCAGGACGATTCTGAAATCCTTGCTATACCTAACCACTGGCATAAAGTACTTATATAACCCCACCAATTTGACCCTTTACATTGGAATCTTGAGCTGAGCTCTAGCGTCAAATCAGGATCACGACGAAGTCATGGAAGTCCTAGAAGGGAAAATGATAAATGATATTCTACCTGGACGGCAAGAAGATCGTCGCTTCAGCAGGCGATCCGCCGGTTCTCATTCCACGAGGTCATGTTCATGGTTTTACTGTTAGTATGTATTCAACACCCATTCCAGCACACCAATAAAGTAGCAATTCTGACGCCTCAACAGTCAAAGGACAGACTGCGCGTTTCACTGAGCGCACCAAACCTTCGGGTACATTCAAGGCACACTTCTTCCAAGATTTGTTTCAACAAGGCTCGCCTGGTTTCTTGATGGCTATGCGAGCTTTCTATGATGGTGACACGTTCGTTTCGCTGCCTGGGGGTTTTAAGACGTTGGATTATGTGGTAAGTTTTTCTCCCCAGGATTGATCTGTTGACAGAGGAAGGGCAAGAGTTCGTGAACGGGGAGCCGAGTCGCTGACTTGTGCATATAGTTTTTGAGTATCGTGGGGTTCATCGCGAAGGCTTTCGTTCCTGCCAAACCGAGTGCCGTAAAGTCCAAGGTGTTGTGACGGGCTGTATGTACTCTTGGTATTTAGTCACTCGGTGATAGGTTACAGGTGTATTGGAGAAAGAAAAATTGGAAGCCAGTCATCAAATTGGTTGCTATCCATTGCTTGAGACACGATTTGAAGAAATCGTCCGAGACTAGAACCTAGTTATTCTTCGTGCAAGTCCTCTTGATCCCGATCGTCCCCATACAGAACATTAGAAAAGCAATCGAGGAGTACCATACCCAAGGACAATGTCTATCCAAAGGCTCTATCATAGCATCGACAAGTGCAGTGAGAAGGTACCGACAAATGTTAGGAATCGCGAGAACGAGCGTACCGAGCTGGAACCCAAGCGCCTGAAACAACGCCTTCAACGTTCCCAAGGCATTTCGGGGTGTCTGCTGCGTTGGCCCTCCGCCCATGATCGCATCGACCACAACTAACAAAGGGCTAAGATAGAACAGAACAAACCACTGGAAAACATACGGACCTATTTTTCGTCTTCGAGTATGTCTAGCCAATGTGCTCCAAGATGGAGTAATCCGGGATCTTTATCATGCACTCTGTACCGCTGCGCACATAGCGGGCATGTAGGAGATTCATCGTGGAACCTTTCAGCGATACAGTCTGACCCAAAGGTATGCCCGCATGGAAGCATCACGGGATATCCGCCCATACAGCAGTGATTGGGTTTAATCGAATCGCCATCCCACTGTCCCAAACAGATCAAACATGTATCTTGTTCTTCGAGGATTGACGCCCTAGGGGGAATAATCAAAAGGCGCGGACTTGGGTACATACTCTTGTCCAGCTTCTAATTGTGACGATCATTCAGTGGAATCAAAGTAAGTGCTTTGTATCGTAGCGTCGCGTACCTCAGCTGAAAATCCGAGATGATGGAGCTAGAGAGCTGGCTGGGTACGATGTTCGGTGGCGATGAGAGACATTTTGGGCATCTGGTAACGTGGATACGTGCCATATCTGGGTTATGTACATCTGGGGAAGTGTTAGTGAACTCGATATGGCTGCACTGGGAAAAGAAGGTCTCTGTTCTGGAGCCTTGGTTTACCGGCATATTGGAGGTATCCATTTTGATGCTTGATCTTATGTGCTTGATAGAATGCCAAGGTAGCCATGTCATGGTAATGTAGTATTCCTCACTATAAGGCTGCAAGATCGCTTGAGTTATGGATTTGTGCTTGGGGTGGTTCTTGGGATGGCGGTGAGCAATGGACAATGAACATTGAACAATGATCAATTACATGCTCTGCTCTTAGTGCACCTTGTTTACTCGGCAGACCCCTCTGCATGGTGCATTCGATTTCATCATATGTGAGCATACTACTTCTGTAATTTACTTTAGTCCTCATTGAATTGCCCTAATCTTGCGCTGCATTGTGACAGACATATTCATCATATTCTTCATGAATCACTATGGATAGATAGTAGGACAAAACATTAACATTATATTGATTGCGGTCGCCCACTCAATCAGTGGGTCGAGATCTGGATTCCAGCTTACTACATGATCTGTACCATTGAAGCCCAACACTACTTCAGAGTTGCTCGATTCCAGGCACTTAAGGTGCTCTTTCATGTAGTGATGTGGGCAATTGTTCGAGGCTACTTCCCGCGAGGTTCTTTGAGACAGACCCACCTATAACGGGCTACGGACTTCCTGAAAAATCTTCTGGGAGTAGTAGATGGGTTCCACAAACCACCACAGAATAGTCAGTGGCCAGAGCAATGGGACTGTCCAGACGACTCTGAACAGTGGTATCACGAAGGTTGAGAGTATCATCAATATCAACTTCCAGAGCGAGTCTTGAGTCGGGTTATTGAATGCTACTCCCATCGTCTCCTCAACAAAAAAGAAGAACAGATTGGCCGCAAGGAGAACGTTACTTATCATCAACCCTGAAAATGAAAGGTCCTCATTAATCAGGATGTCCTTTATGATCTCTTCGCCTACTGTGGTACCAACTCTTCGGATCTGGGAAGGAGCCCAACAAAGAGGAAAAATGCCTCTAGAAGCTAGGAATGCTTCCTTCAGATAGTCTTTGCCGAAAGCATGACCTCAGAGAAGCATTCGAGCTCCCCCGCCTATGCAATCGTCACCTCCGTTCTCGGAACTTTTGGAGAATTTTCCAAAGCAGAGAGAACACTTGTATCGATTCTCGAGGACTTTGTCTCCATCAGGAACTATGCCAATCCGAGGGTTCAGGAATGTGGTGATGTCTTGCGCGTACTTTGACTGATAAATTTTGAAGTCGGACATGGCTGAGGTCGCTTTGTTTTCTTCAACTAATGGTCTTAGGGATTTTCTCCTCTCCTTTGTTGGAATATAAAGGAATGTCTGCATGGCAACTATATATCTGGGGACGGTAAGTTGTTCGCTAGTCTGTACAACTCTCCGAAACTTGAACAATGACATTGTCTGTGTTTGTTCAGAACAAGGGCTGACAGACTCGATTCAACATATCTCAAATTTTCCTGAGGTCTCCGACTAGTGATCTGTACTGTAGCGGAAGAATCGATAATGGGTAAACAAAGAACAATGGGTCGTGGGTTTAAGCGAGGCTGTGAAATGGGATAGAAGTATATTTTTGCATCAGGCTGGCGTTGCAACTTATGCCATCACACCAGGATGGAAACTTCTGACTTTATTTACTTGTGAATGCATGAGTCATATAGCTCGCTTTGAGCTTCGGCAGACCGAATTCGTCATGCTTATGTGGCGTGGCTACTGCCCTTACTGGTAATATCGCCGATATGCACTCGAACCCAACAATTGGAACTCTCAAGATCGCAGATTCGATATGTAATCTACATACAATCCTATCAATTTTAGGTCTTCCGAGAGTAAAACCAGTGCTGTAGCTTTGATCAAGATTGAAAATGTGTACCTAAAATGGTTGCCTCGGAATTCTCATTATGCTACCACCGAGGAACTGATAATTATGGACTAGCACATTGAGAAGGATACATTTTGTGCAACGGGTTGGTGTGCCGAGCTCTGTTGTAGAGTTTCGGGAAGTTCTCAACGCTAGCGTACCGTTAGCATGCGGGTAGTGATGGTGATATTGTTCAAAAGACCAATTTTACAAAAAGCCGAGGTCAAAGAATTCAATACAAACACCAATAACGAGCACCTGCATAATCCAAGTAGGAGTATGAAAAGCTGATATGCCCACCAAGCTGGAGCTGCTGCGAATACGTGTGCGACCACACCGTCGAATTTCCGGGTTTCTACCAGAACCCGAAGCCTCGTTGTCTTAACTTGAATATATTTGCTTTTGGCAACTTAGTTCTAAGAAGAAGGAAAGTTCCCAGGTATGCATAGCTCGCCACCTTCTCGAAGGAGGTTGTTTAGCGACTGGCGAGTTCCACAAAGTCCTCTTACTAGTAGTGATCGGCACTTGGCTTGACGCCGAGGCGTTCTCTAAAGAGCGAGCTGAATAAGTACAGGGAGAACCAGGATAAAGTATAAAGGCCGAAGATGGTGGATCATGAAGGTTGCTTCTAGGTCACTGCCTCATTCCTTTACGTCAAATTGTCCATGGGCTCTCTTTATTCTAGCTATTCTCAAGGAGCCACCGCGACAGCCGAAGCTCCCAACTACTTCAACGACACGAATAGTGCTGGCTTCAGTGCTATTAGAGCTGCTCTCGTTATTGTCAATCCTACACACGTGCCTTATTAGCCTGCGAACTTCGACCAGAACGGAGGCCGGGCAACATTTGGTGCGACCGGTGTTCTGACGCCGTTTCCACGGTACATGAAGATTTCCCAGGCTTGGTATGCGACGATCAAGTTACGAGATATTTGTTACAAGAATGATTTGATCTGTGTTAGGTTGACGCTTTCCGCGACGCTCAATCTATTTCCAAACATTTGCTGTATGGAAGTACACCAAGCGTACAGAGTCAAGGGTCGGCATTTTTAGTCCGGTTTTTGGCCTAGAGCATGGTGAATAGCGAGCATGAGTTTTTGAAATCATGAGCGATTTACTAGGGCAAGCGCTCGAGGAGTTCTTCTCTGAATTGGTCTCGGACGTTCTGTGTACTGTATCGAAATGGCACTTGGTTTTGATTGGTACAGCACTGGTCGAGATCACGATTGAAGGTGGCAACGGAGAAAATATAGAACAGCTTTCATCTCAGAATAGTTTCCATTACTCTGCAGTATAAAGTTTTGCTTGTGACCTTAATAATGTGCTCTTTGGAAGTGTCGATTCGAACCCTGAAATGTGGTGCCGAAACAGATCTCGCGCAGCACCGAACGAAGTATTCTTTTGGAGTAGATTGCAGTTGATTATCGGTACTTCTTAAGCTATGCAAGTGCTCCCAATATCTGATTTAATCTGTGAACTCAAGTGCTTCACGCAACTCGCGACCAATATCCGTGAAGTTATGGCCAAATTCCGGAAATCTGTTAAGCGAGTTTGTTTACGTCCGGGCTCCTGGCCAAAACACCTAACATGGCAAAGCAATTGTCAGGCCACAACACATTTGATGGCGAAATTCATGTTGAATTCAGCTTCGAGAGTTCTGCACCAGAAGTGACTAGCGCCCGAAACATACGCCTGCCATATTTCGCCAAAGTCACCTCGAGTCTCTCCTTGTTTCATGATCTCAATTGAGCAACTCCACAGCAACAGGATCTCGACCTCCCCTCAACCTAGGAAGAGCAAAGTTGCAAAAACGCAGTAGGTCTCTCCAATCTCCCACGTCATCTTTCATCCAGACTCTACTGACATGTGACAACCAAGACCATGAATCTCCGCGAGCTCGAGGACTTCCTCGAAACCCAGGAAATCAGCTTCACCTCAATCCTCAAGGCCACCAAGAACCTCGATCCTGTCGATCTGAAGCGCTCTTTGACTCGCCATCATGCTCAGATGATCAAGATCGCTGCCGGAAAATATCCCCTCAAGGGCATCGCTGAGCTCTCGTCGCCTTCTCCTTCCCCACTCCAGCCATCGTCTACCAGCAAGCGTCCTTTCACCTACAATGAGTCTGAAGATGACGTCCGCACCCCTACTAAACCCAGGACTCCCAAGAAGAAAACTCCAACCTCCTCATCTAGCAATAGAGCCTCCCAGTTTAGTGGCAGATTGCAACCGGCCGGTGCTAGTAACCTATTCAAGGCCAAGCCGAACTACACCGTGTCTCCCAATGGCTTCAAAACTTACATCCAGATCACCTCATCCGACGAAGATTCAGACTCTGAATTTGCTGAGGCAAAGGAGAACTCCAACTTCGAGGGAAGTGACAGTGAAGGTGGCAAGAAGGGCTCTGCACTTAAGGGTGTTGCTGTTCGCAAGACTGCGTCAGCAAAGAAGACTAATGCAGCTGCCAATAAGATCCTGTCCCAAGTCAGTGACGATGGTGAGGTCGAGAGTGGTGGGTACGGCAAGAAGAAGGGCAAGAACAATGATACTCCAAGGAATGGAAAGTCCGGGGCCAAGAACTCTGCAGTCACCGGTGAGATCGATGGAGCTGTCCTGGGTATCAAGAACGAGATCTCTGATCTTGAAGCATCTCTCGCCGAGAAGGAAGCCGAGTTGACCCGAGTCACCTATGTCCTTGCCAGACAGCCGATCTTGGCGATCACTCGAGAGCTGAAGCAGCAGATCCAAAAGAAGAAAGCTTTGCTATCAAAGGATGGCAAGAGTCTACAGGCTGGCGGAGTCAATGGCTGGATGGAAAAGTCGGCGGAGTCGGAGAAGAAGCCATTCGCTGCTACTGTGGAGGATGCGTTTGATAGCGATCCTGATACTCTCTTCAGAAATCAGATACCTTCGAGAGGCTCTGCTTCGAAGCGCAGACGCGTTTGAGAGGACACCAAGTGCTAAAGGTGAGCTGAATAGCTTTGGCCAAATTGACTCGAGCTTGACCAATTCAGATTCACTCCATTTGCGGCTACAATTTTGCTTATGGTTTTTACTCACGGCGCATTTACGATGGGTGCTGAAGTTGTGAAATTTCCATGGAGGCCACTCAACTGCCTTGAAGTGCGATGCCATGCTCATTTTCACTGTGAAAATGGGCATGCGATCAAGTACAGTAGCCCGGAAATTGTTCCGTCATTTTGCTTTGTTCACTCAAGCAATAGCAGTTGAGGATGGAGACCGAGTTGATGACCTGGGTGAACGATTCGGAGACATGAATCAGCACTTTCAGATCAGAAGGGAGCAATCATTGAATGGAGTAGATGGTTTCTTTGATAGTCTAGCGCAACTGGAATCAAAACAAGATCATCAGAGGATGCCCTTCCTTTTCGCTGCTTTGATGTGTGCCCGTATCAGTTTACTCTCATTCTCGATAATCATACTCTTGAACAGTGTATCCTCTTCGAGCAGGCTATCTTTGATGGCATCTAGCAAAATCAGTACCCGAAGCACAGAGCCTGAGAAGAAGGTGAGCTGAGAACTTACAGAACCAGTACATTTCTGTTTTTATGTCGCAGAATAGCCTGATGAGTTCAGGATCGCGATCGAGGAGAGCAGATATCTCTTCGGTTCGCCAGTCCAGCGTAAGAGGCGATGTGCTGTTGTACAGCGCTGGCTGCATATACCGACGTCAAGGTATTGTACAGATGCTGATTTAGCTGAAAACTTGAGGCATCTAGATTCACTGTCAGTAAATCTTAGGGAGCCCAGGTGAAGCACTTCTTTGTGGAACTTACGTATCATTGGGCTGATATCATACTCCGGTAGTGTTGATCTGGTGTATGTCATGTGATCCTTGTATATGAAGAGAAGGGTCCACAGACAAGCCCAGACGGCCAAAGGGTTTTCTCTCCCGATGTTCACTTGGTCATATACCAAATTATCTAGAGCTGAGAAAACCTGCGTCTCCATGGACCTTAGTTCTTTGCACACGAGCAGCCTGATTTGTGCCGTCATTGTGAAGGAAGCCAGTTCCCCCTCGTCAGTCTCAGGAGTGCCAATGGTGCACGGTATGATGCGATACATGCCAAACAGAAGCTGTAAGCGTGTAATGCTGGACAGCAAGCTCTTCTACAATGAGATTTGGTCAGCATCGAAGTCGCAACGAAGCAGTCAAGGCTATTACCATGGGCATGTCCGATCTTCGATCACAATAACTCTCCACGAACTTTTGAACAGCCTTCTGGAGACCAGAGAATGGACCTAAAGATGGCCGAGTACCTTCTCGAGATAGGCTGAAGATTTGTATAACATCTTCCACGGACGGGAGATTCCTGGGATCGAGTGCCAAGCGACGATTCGGGACAACCAGAATTGAGCGGCGGTAATAGTCGGTCACAATGACCTCTCGAGCAGATTTATACGCCGACGGCTCGAACTCAATGACTTGAACCTTAAGAAAAGCTTCTGGGATGGCTTGGCTTCCCGAAAACCACAGGTACATGGGTTTGCTTGAGGGATGTCGTCCAGCGCACGGATCTCTGTCGTTTCTGACTCTATCCTTGCTTGGTTCACGAGATCTGCCGAATACGGTCAATTCTTTTCTTGATGCGAATTATAGCGATAGGACTATTTACCAATGTGATCGAAGCGAGTGGAGAAGAGGCTCTGTCTCATACACAACTGGTGGCCCAGAGCAGCGTTTCCTGCTCGCGCGATGCAGGGCTCGCATGGCAACCCGAAGTTGCACTGCCAAATCAGCCAATGAACCGCAACATGGAAGGGTACTCAATGCCAGGTTCTGGAACATTTGAAAGCGGATCGAGCATGCACTTACCCTACTCTTCCGAAGCTTACACTGAATGCAGACCCGACACATTCTGTTCAACGCCACTTCTTTCCTTCTGGAAGCGGAGAAATTTTTCCGTTTCCTGGGCGTCACCTCTTTGTTGGATGTTGACGAGAACACGATCACCGATTGATCTATCTTTCTTTTGAGGTTCTCTGAGGATGACCTCGTGTCTGGGTCTGCGGTTTCGGATAATTGATCCGAGCCTCTTGCGCTTACGCTTCGAGGCGGAGTATTTGTGTTGGAGCGGTTTGCTTCGATAGTGGCGGTCCCTTTGAAGATAGGGCCCTGTGAAAGCTTCGGATTGTGATGAGACTTCATCAGTGAAGCTGTGCCTGGATATGTGCTCGAAGTGGTTTCCAGCTTGTAATTTGAAGCAACCTCATGTTGAACTGTCGAGGAATAGTCAAAATCAAGACAAGGGCCAGCATTGAAGTCGAAGTCGAAGCTAGAATCGCCGAACATATTGAGCCCTTGATCTGGCAAGAAGAGAGAAAAGTCGACTGACTGTTTCCAGAAGCTAGGACCGTCCATGTCGTGTAACTTACGTTGTGCCTTAATCCTCGAATAGTTCTGTCGCCGAGTGTATGAGAATTGCAATGAGAGATGGCTGGTGATCAAGACTATGAACGAAGTGAGGTATATTTCCTCGCACTTTGTACGCCCAGCTAGGCGAGGTTCACGATCCGGTGACTTCTTTAGGAAATCGTGGCGTTGTGTCCTGCAAGGCTGGACATTCCCAACCAATGACTTCTGGCAGTTTGCGACCCGGTCTGAGGAATCCCTATTTGGGAATGTCCACGAAGGAACAGATGAGGCGAACAAGCGAGTGAGGCTGTAAGTTGGAATTGATGCATTGATGCCTAACATTCAAGATGGACTGCCGGCTAGGGACTGTAGTGAACATGGTCGCGTGACAGATTTCAAGTATTTTATGTACCCACTCCGTCCTATGCTGTGCCATCCAAGTAAGAAGCGGTAAAGTCGAGAGGTGATCGAATTGTACGTATCTGTCAAGTGTCTGCCGAACGTCACAAATTTGCCTGCGCTCCTTGCAAGCGCTCCAAGAATCCCAACACTTTCTTTACCAGTCCAGCCATAACTTCCTCGGAAGCTCCTTTCAGATTATGCGTTGCACCCTCTAACACACCCGAATGGACCTCATCTATCCTTCCCTCGCCATTCTTAGCAACCTCAATCCATTTCCGGATCAGACCGTCCTTATCCATCTTCGGATCCACATACTCATCACTCCCACTGTGCAACACACACAACGGTATATCTCTCGGTAACGCACCAAACGTCTTCATAAACCGCTCATCACTCAAATCCGAGCTGAAGAAATCATCATCACCATCGTGATCCGGGCTAGCTAGTGACAACCATCTTTTCGCAGACACAGGTGCCGGCCCAAAGAAACTCTTCATCGTCTTAGAGGGCAGGATCTCATCGCCATCACCAGCTTCAACCATAGCTTTTGCTGTTTCGCAACTCCCAGCGTACAGAGCGGGATCGAGTCCACCTTCAATGGCTTGACGATCACTGACAGGTCCTTGCAAGATCCCGCCGTCAATTTTGGCCCGAGAAGCGTGTCCGGTGCCGGTCAGATACTCGATGATATCTTGACAGCCGGTTGAGTGACCCATAAGTACTATCTTGCCGGTCTTGATGCCTCGGAAGTAGGCCACGCATTTGGACAGCTCGGCGGCATCCTTTTGGAGGTTGGAGGTTCCCCAGCCGGTGTAAGAAGAGGAGAGGTGGACCTGAGCTAGGGTCCAGGTTGGTGGGAGGGAGGCAGCGAGAGGTGTTGTGTATGGAACTGTAAGGAGGCCGTCGAAGAGACCGCCGATGAAGAGGAGGACGTTTTGAGGTGGTGAGGAGGGTGTGGTGGGGGTGTGCTCGAAGGCTGTGAGTCGAGATGTCTGCGTCTGGTTAGATATCGGAATATCAATCAGGTGAAAGTGAGAGAAGGATAGGTAGATCAGAAAGTATTGAAAGATGAACGTTGGAAATGTTTTGAACGAGGTGTTGATATCAAACGAGTGAGAAAAGTGCGGAGAGGAGACAGCCGATGAGACTCGTAATCATGAGCGAACAGACTAACATATTGGTGAACGAGCCCCTTTCTTGGCACAGCCATATTGAGCAGAACTTTTCCTTGAAGCCTTTAGAATATGACGGGCAAAGAATGGTATAAAGCTACTCAGAATCTGAAGCCGATGGAACTAAGAAATCTAGAAGGAAGTATTGTAGTCTTGAAGACGAGCAGTACCACGAAGCCAAATGGGCAAGTATTCCGTACACACGTAAGATCAGACCTGGCCTTATGTCTGTCAGGATGAGTATGAGTGAGATTGAAAGGACGGTTAGCGAGCGATGGGGATGAAGCCCAGAGATATGGATCCGGTCCGATTGATCAACCCAGACCTGGGTCAACATATCAAAACACGTGACATCGAATCAAAATTGTCCAGCTCCTCAAGCACCCTCCTCAGACCATTCAACAACAACCACCCAGCTGCTTCACAACCCTTTACATAAACTGACATCTCCAATCCACCTTCAGGATGTCTTCCCTCCTCCACCCCCAACCATCCCTCCTCTCCGCCCTGCGCTCCCTCACCCTATCCTCCAACAAATGCATCAGCAAATCCCCGTCCCCCATCTCTCGAGCATTCTCCACCACCCCTTCCCAGCTCGCCCGCAAAGATGACAAGAAGAACAAGACCGACCCGCGAATCACACTGATACGATATCATATGCAACATCCCGAGACGCCTAGGCCGCTGAAATTGAGTCGGATGAGGGCGCTGAGGCATTGGACGATCCATCGTGCGTGGATGATAATGAGGAGGAATAAGAGGGAGAGGGAGGAGAGGGAATTGATGAGGTTAGTCATTTCACCTGGGAGTCTAGATTTTTGATTCTGCACGACTGGCGTTTGCACTTATCGTGCAAAGTCACAGCCCAGCGGCAATAATTCCAGACAAGCTTCTTCCCAGCTTTTCTTAGAACCACGACCTTCTAATGCTGATATTTTTTCTTTTGCAAATAGGATGTATCAATCGATCCACTCCGCCTGCGAAGAACTACGCACTATGGACCCGCCGCAAGCCAAGGATGCAGGCAGATTATACCGGATCGCGATGGAGAAGAAGGGGATTTTTGGGAAGGGGGGTGTGCCGATTGAGTATGCGAGGTTTCAGACAGATACGCCGGGGAAGGAGGCGTGGAATCATGGGTGGACGAGGTAGATGGGTGGAATGTCTTAGTACTGGGGAAGGGAAGAGGTGGTGAGGTGTTCGGGGACTTTGTGAGGGAAAAGGAAACGGTCTGAGTCGAGGCTCGACGTAAGGGATGGATATATGTAGGAATATGACGAGCCCGGAGTTGGATGTGTAGAGCATGAGGAGGAGAGATGCGGAGGTATGAAGTGTGTAACATCAATGTGAAAGGGTAGGAGAGAGGAGACGAGTAAATCAGGCTCATGTGTATCATGTTTGCTTGCTGTATATAATATATGTACAAAGGCCACTTAGGCCAACAAATCAACCACTTAAGTCAAACCAGAGTAAAATAACCAGCCCAACTACGCTATTCGTCGCAAGCAATGCCGCAAGGTTAAGGTCAAGTTCCCATCCATTCCATCTCAAGACTCCCATCTTTCCTCCGAGCGTGGTGAATCCAGGACGTACGGAAAGTTCAAATAAACGACCAGGTCGAGAGGGAGTGTGAGGACCAAAAGTCATGATCAGTCATTAAGTTTGTCTATCTGGCATATTTGCAGGCATCCATTCATCCACAAAAACAATATATCGAAGGGCTCCATTCGCTCTCTATCTCAATTCGATTGTGCAGAAAACTTTTGATCAGTGCAGTGGCCGCAGAAGATGCATTCCGAGTTAAGTCATACTTGCGCAGGTTAACAGTCTGTCATTCAGTGACTTATTTGGATCCAGACATCCTCGAGAGCAAGCCACCCGTAATGAAGAGAAGTCGGATTATGTTCGTCCATTAGAAGGTTGTATGTCGAATTGTGGTTGGCTGGCTGCTCCTTTGGTGTTTCCTCTGCCCATAGGACGTGTCTCATCCGCGGATTTGGAATTCCGTTCATAGAATGACACAGCATCCACCACCCTCGCCCTTCTCGAAGGTAAGCAGAGCTGCTCGTGTGGCGGCCTCGAACACATCATCCACCCCCTCTCCTGTCAACGAGGAACATTCCAGGTATTTCCGTGCTCCGATATCGTGTGCAATATCTGTAGCGTCTCGGGTGGTAACAAATTGCTGTGATCTCTTTCGCATCTCTTCAATGGCGACCGGATCTTCTCTTAGGTCCTTCTTCAGACCGACTAATATGATTGGAACGCCGGGGCATCTTTCGTTGGCTTCTTCAACCCACTACTATGGCATTAGCATTACTCGGAAATTCCGCCTGGCAAATCCTACCTTGTGCTTGACGTTGTCTAGGGAGTCGGGTGTGTCGATTGAAAATCCAATCAGGATAACATGGGCTTTTGAATACGCCAGAGGTCGTAACCTTTCGTAATCTTCTTGTCCAGCCGTATCCCATAAGGCCAATTGCACACTCTTTCCATCCACCCTACAATCCGTCACGTAATTCTCGAAGACTGTGGGAACCTACACCCATTAGTACTTTGAAATGGCCCTGGATTATCATCATCGACTCACGTAGTGCTAGGAGCAAATATTAGCAGGTTTTCTTGACCATTGAAGTATACTGCTTACCGTTGGGAAATAGCCAAGAGTGAATACACTGAGGAGCGAGGTCTTTCCACAGGCGCCGTCACCAATAATGACGAGTTTCCTGTTGGTTCATCTGTCAGCAGAGCTCCGGAAATGCCCTTAGTATCTCTCTCATTGTTGCCAACATTGAGGAATGTTTCAATGCCTGCATAAAGCCAAGGATCCCCCTCAATTGGTTTTCATGTACTCCAATGCCAGTGGAAAGACCATCCCCAAAGAATTGATAGACATTTAGGAGAGAAAATATCCACAGGACACTTCCAAAGAGAAGGTCTCTTCCAGAATGTTCGTCCACGTACCTCCGCATCACATTTGACTGTTGTTGAGCCATGGCGTCGATAGATCGTATGATTCGTTTCGGAAGAGAGGAGGTGTTGGGAGATGGAGAACTCGAAGAACCTGTACCAGCGAAGGCAAGGAGAAGTTTCAAGGGGCTCAATTCCTCTTTTGCACGAGCTGGGCGGTTATCCACCAGACAAGGACGGTGGTCGATACGAGCCTGGGAAGTTTGTAGGCAAACCTAGTCGGATAAGCTGATAGGAGGAGATCGTCCGCCACACGGCACGAATGGACTGGCGGGATAGCGATATTGTGCTTCACTGTCGGATATCAGGGTGAGGAGGGATCAGAAGTATATCCCCTTTGGTGGTGCAGGACAGGGCGACTATTTATTTATTCTCGAAGAAGTGCTGCGCTGCGGCTGCTTAACTTGGAAACCCGCTGGGCTGAGCCCCGGTGGCCGTGCACGAAGCTCCTGTTTATGGTTAGAGGGATGTGACGATCACTGCGCTGGGCTCGTGATGCGGAGGTGAGATGATGCGGGCGAGGATGAGCATGAGATGTTGAAGCAGTGGAGAAGAAGGGAGGAGGAGGAGGAGGAGGAGGAGGAGGAGGGGGGAAAAGAAGAAGCAGAGTAAAATAATGCGAGGCTATTCATAAAGCTCAAAAGTAGGAAAGGAAGGAAAAGGATTCGCGTCCTGGTCAGAATGAATAATCACCGGCCGATGTTAGTTGACCTGCACTTTCTGTGAGTCGTCGGTGCCAAGGAATCCATCATCCAGGGCAGGGATGCTGCAAGGTCAGGCACAAGATTGAAACCTGAGGCCAACATTCATATTGACGAACAAGTAACTTCATCTGAGAGCTGCGACCTAGATACATTCACATCCACGCCTTGATTTCGACGTCGCCGTTCGACTTCACGAACATCTCTCGCTTTCACGAACAAAATACCCTCAATACCCAGGTCGGCGGACTCTCGAAGTGTCCTCAGCTCCCACAAACTCCCCGATACCGCGCCGGAAGAACAGACACCTTGGTGGGGCAACATTTGAAATCTCCAGTACACCATTCCTGTGAGTCCTAGGAATCCTCTTGAAACTCTGGCTTGGGCCTATATGCGGGGAGGTATTTTTATAGGGTCTAAAGTTTACGTTGGGAACAGGTGCTGCCCTTTCATGATCCCTAATCAACCTTGCCTCTGATCGGAATGCCCGCGAACCAACGGCAAAAGACTGCTCAATCTCCCCCGTCTCCCTCCACAAAGGCAACTGCGAAGTACACAAACAAGGATGGTTCAAAATTCATAACCGTCCCCAAAGTGTCGAACATTTCCGATTCCTCTGAGACCTCCCCAGCCATGGCCCAATCCGCAATCAAAACAAATGGCCAGACGCCAACCTCTCCGCTGGCAACGAACGGCTCAGCGCCTGCTGTGAATAGGAAGAAGCAGAAGCGAAGACAGAAGCAAGCTGCAAAACTTGCTGCTGAACAGCCGACGGCTCCCCAGACAAACGGCGCACGATCCCAAAGCACACTGAAGGGACAAATGCAGGATTTGGAGGAACGCTTTCGGGACCAAGCTCTGGACGAACAATACGACGATAATGGCCAATTTGATCCAGCAGAGGGCGAGCCGTACTACAGCGATGAGGATGGAGATGCATATTCTGGATCATATGGTCAAAATGGATCTCCTACAAACGGATACGCGATGCCTTCCTCGAATCCCTCAGGGAAGAAGTCGAAGAAGAAAAAGAAGTCTAAAGGCTCTCAACCGGAACCTCCAGCGCATATTCATCATGGAACGAATGGTCTATCTCATAATCACGTATCGCTTCCCTTGCCGCCATTAGCCACGAACATGCCACGGGGTCCTGGTATCTCGAAGGAAAAGATTTGGAACACATCTTCTCAGGAAGAGCGCGAACGAATAAAGGAGTTTTGGTTATCGTTGGGAGAAGATGAGCGCAAGTCGCTTGTCAAGGTTGAGAAGGATGCGGTTCTGAAGAAGATGAAGGAACAGCAAAAGCACTCATGTAGTTGCACCGTATGTGGGCGCAAACGAACGGCCATCGAAGAAGAGCTCGAAGTTCTGTATGATGCATATTACGAAGAGCTCGAACAGTACGCAAACCATCAAGGAGATGGTATACCGCCAATGATGCCTCCGCCTCGTCGTTTCGGTGCCATGAGTGGCCTACAACCTCCGAATCGCCTACCGCCAGCTTTCAATGGTCAGCAACCATCGCGAGGTAGAATAGTGGAACAGATTGGCGATGATGAAGACGAGGAAGAAGGAGATGAGGAGTACAGTGAGGAAGAGGGAGATGAGGACGACTACAGCGATGAGGAACCCGAAGAACTTCCCCGGAGTCACGCAACAGACTTCTTCAATTTTGGAAATAGTCTTACGGTGCAGGGAGGAATTTTGACAGTAGCGGATGACCTATTGAAAAATGATGGAAAGAAATTTATAGAGATGATGGAACAGCTTGCAGAACGTAGGATGGCACGAGAGGAAGACGCTCGGGAAGCATTTTCAAACCCTTCTTATGGTCATCCACCAAATGGCGCCATGCACCCTCATAGTCATGCACATAATCACCCTCCTCCACCAGAAGAGGACGAGTACGATGATGAAGATGAGGAAGAGGACGAGTATGATAGCCAGGACGAGGACTACGATGAAGAGGAGATGGTATGTGAGGGATGCCCGGATTGTGGTCAGTCTAACAGCGAGCAGGATACCATGACGGAAGAGCAGCGAATGGAGGAAGGACGCCGGATGTTCCAGATATTTGCAGCTCGGATGTTTGAGCAAAGAGTACTGACAGCCTACAAAGACAAGGTCGCAAAAGAGCGACAACAAAAGCTACTCGAGGAATTAGAAGAAGAGAGTAGGGCTGATCAGCAAAAGAAGGCTAAGAAAGCCAAGGACGCCCAGAAGAAAAAGGAGAAATTGGCCCAGAAGAAGCAAGCCCTTGCTGAGGAGAAGGCTAGACGGGACGCCGAAAAGGCTGCCGAAGAAGCCGCTCTTCGTGAAGCAGAGGAGAAGAAGGCCGAAGAGCAACGCGTGAGAGCCGAAGAAAAGCGAAAGAAGAAAGAAGCTTTAAAGAAGGCCGAGGAAGAAGAACGGACACGCAAGGAACTGGAAAAGCAGCGACGACTCCAAGAACAGCGTGAACGACAAGCTGAAGTTGAGCGCAAGCAACGTGAAGCTAAGGAAAAGGAGCGCAAGGATAAGGAAGAGCAGAGAATGAGAGAAAAGGAAGCTAGAGAAGCCAAGGAACGTGAGATCAAGGAACGGAAAGAGAAGCTCGAGAATGAGAAGCGGGAGAAGGAGGCCAAGGCAAAATCCGACCGAGAGGCAAAAGAGAAGCAAAAGCGCGAGGAACTGGTCGCTCAGCAAGCTGCTGCTGCTCAAGCCGCTCTGGCCGCAACTCAAGCAAAGCGACCGCCTGTCCCGATACCTGTGAACTTGCAACCTCATGCTGTCGCTTCCCCCCAAATTCCAGTCGCCACGCCTGCGATTCCGAAGGCCCCAACCCCTATCAAGCTTCGAACAACCTCATCTCAGCAAGATTCTAATTCCTCGGTGCCACAGACACCACAGACTGGCAGTGCAAGTCAGAATGTCTCTCCAGTCCCATCAACGCCTCTGCAAGGCAGTCCTGGCCCAATCGGACCCCCTGGAAAGAACCAAGCTCAGAATCCGTATCTGCACCATCCTCAAGCAACTTCTCCAATACACGCTGCTTTGAAGAGTCCCCCTGGAATGCCACAGCCAGGTCCATTTGGAGGCATGCCACCAATGGGTATGGGCTTCCCGCCAGGCATGCCAATGATTGGCCCAGGATTTGGTGCTGGACGAATGCAACATGATCCGATGTTCCCTCACCAACCCCAATTCAGACCAATGGCTGGGCCAAATGGGATGCCTATTCACCCTGGACTCGGTATGCATATGCCTCAGGGAAGAGGCTTTCCTTTGCCTCATGGGCCACCCGGGTTTCCACAGCAGATGCCTAATGGCCTAGGGGGTATCGGACAAGCTTTCGGTGCACCAAAAGATGGGCCCCCATCGCAATCTCACTCAAGACAGCAGTCTGGGACTTATGAGGCGCCAGGTACGCAAGCTCAGCCCATTGCTCGGCCTGCGCCTATTGGTCGACCAGGAAGTGTTGTTCATGGCCAACGTCATGGTGATAATGGCAATAATGATATGGAGGACCTGAGCAATCACCTTGGAAGCAGTGCTCTGCTGGATGATTCTGATGAGCCGATTAGCTCTGGGGCTGGACCGAGAAGATCGAGTGCGGCACCTGGCGGAATCAATCGTCAGCCTTTTGTCACGCCCTTCGGTATTGACCCCGCTGCATATGGCGGTCCCATGGCTGGCTACAATGGCTGGGGCGTGCCAAATCCATTCGGTCCATCATCTCTGCCTGGCTCGAATTACATGGGAGGACTTGGAGGCGGGTGGGGTTCTGCGAACAGCTCTTTCGGAGCTGTTGGTGGAGCACAACCAATGCGCTCATCGCAGCCTCGCTCAGTTGCCGTTCGATTGATGATCTGCCGCGCCTGTAAGAGCTTAGAAGGTACTACCGTTGACAACTTCTTTGACATCAACCTCATTAAGGAGAAAGTCGACCTGCTCAACCCACCGGGTGATCAGCCAGTTTCTGAGAAGGAACTGCTTGATATCTGCGAAACTGAAGGCAATGCGGTCAATGGCGGCGGCTCCTTCGATATCCGTCAAGATGGGAACACCCAGTCTATCCGTTACGAGAACGACGTCCAGCTCCATCGACCGCTCGGTGCGCCCGGTGAGATTGGCAGTCCGATCGTCGGTCACAGCACCATGTCCCGCTTCCCTGGTCCACCTCCAGGGCTATTCTAGACAACCTGAAATCAAAAAATCATTCCCATATCAATGACTTTGCCTGCCTACTTCCTCGCGATCCATCCTGGACGAACATTCTTCGTTGTATCATTGCATCATCTGCATGGCCGACCTGTGCGCGGGCCCTACAATATGACTGGCTGGCTGGCGTCTTGACTCTTCTTCACGGCGTCTTTTGTCTGCGCCGTTCACATCATACCATACCGTACTACCTAACTTCGATCGATCTGCTGCTTTTGATACTTGTGTGTGCTGGAGGACGAATGCAATGGATGGGACTGCTGGGTTTTCTATTCTGTGCGGGCAGGCTGATCAGCCGTGCGATCCATACAGATAGGAGGAATGAAAGTACTGTATTAGCGTGAGGCTTGCACTCATCTACTTTTGGAGCCAAGTGATATCACTGAGCTGAATTCTATGATTGTTCGAGTGAAATTTGTCCTTCGCTATCTTTAATCGTGTCTGGTTCAACCCTCAATCTCAACCCGAAACCTAGCCTTATACTGCAAGTGCAGCAGTCTTCCTAAAGCCTGGAACTATAATTTATATCTCTAATTTGCCTTCTGCACCACACTCTGTCATATATCCCCTGAACAAAACGGCCAGAACCACCAAGATCTTCTTCCACAGCGCTCCGCACTTTGTACTGCGCATCATCTTCAACCCCGCTTTGCCTCCTCTCATCACCTTACCTGCCTTACCACCGCTTCACTTGAAACCTCATCTGAGAGCCTCACAACGTCACAGCCTCAGTATCTTAAGAGCAAATACCGACGAATCAGCAGAGAAAAATGTCACGTCTCCTCAACAAAACAACCTTCCTGACCGGCGGCGCCTCAGCCATAGGCCTCGCCGTCGCATCGCTCTTCCTCTCCCACGGCTCCAAAGTATTCATTCTCGACTCCGCCGAAAACATCGCTTCCGCTCATACACATCTCTCTTCCTTCTTCCCAGCCTGTTCAAACACCATGACTCCCAACTCCATGTTTGAGAAAGGTGATGCAGCTGATAGTGCCTGTCTGGTAGAGGCGATTGAGAAATGTGTTGAGGTGTTTGGGAGCTTGGATGTAGTAGTGTTGAACGCAGGGGTGTTGCCGAGGGCGAAGGGGATTTTGGAGGTGCGGGAGGAGGAGTGGGAGGGTGTCATGAGGGTTAATGCTTTTGGACATGAGTATCCGCCTTTATTTCATTTCTTTCAATCCGTCACGGACACTTTTTGTACGGGCTTTGGCTGAAATTGGACATGGGGCACAGCATTCATCGGCATTCAAATCTCAGCCCGGAAGATGATCGAGCTTAAAAACAACTTCAAACTCAACGCCAATCCGACTTCCCAGCTTCAGCACCCATGACCACCGATTCAACGCCCGTTTCCAACTCTAGAACACGCCATAACATCGGCACCATCCTCCTCACCTGCTCGGCCTCCGGTCTACGCTCCCGTCTCGGCGTCTCAATATACACGATGTCCAAATTCGCCGTTCGAGGACCGACTATTGCCGCTGCGCAGGAACTCGGTAAGTTTGGAATCAGGTTAAATGCTGTTTGTCCTGGGTTGGTGGACACGCCGCTTCTGAGAGGGGCTGGGCTGAATGATGAGAAGATCGGGAAGGAGGGGGTGATAGGTGAGCTTGAATTTTTGGTGTTCCCTGAAACGGTTTTTCCCCCTTGATCGATTGAGATAATGCCGTTGGCTCATGAGGAAGAATAGGAGCCTAGGGTTATTTAGGAAGATGTGTTGATTTTATCTGGTGAGTAGAGAGATTTGGCACGCCTGAGGAGGTCGCGCAAGTGATTTTGTTCTTGGCGAGCGATGATGCCTCGTTTGTCACGGGGAGCCTCTACCGAGTAGATGGTGGTTTTGTGGATAGTTGAGTGGTGGAGTGGAAATGCGGTTGCTCTTCAGTGGGTTGCCTCTGCTTTCGGTACATGTCGCGGATCAGGGTCCGGGATAAGCGAGGGCGTTGTTTACATTCACTCCGAGCCTGGAACTAAGGTCAGATCGGTTATCTAGCTGGCAGCTGGAGGGCTGATCATCACATCATCACTAAATGCAACACCAAATATCTAAGAGGTAGAAGAGCTCTTTTCATTTCCTGAACGCCTGATAAAAGACTGGACCCACTTCAACGATTGGACCTGATCTCCGTCATCGTATCATATATATACAATTCTCAGTCCCTCTCTATCCCAACATCCACCGATCCGATTGAGAATAACAGCCACAGCTGACTAGTTCTTACACAGCTTAGATTCCAGAGTCATCTTGCTCAATGTCGTACTCCTCGACATAGGTATCCCAAGCAGTGCAAGTGCTGTTCAAAGAATCACCATCGATCAGAGCAGGGATTTCAGTTTGACGCTCGAGGAGCTGGAGAGCGAAGCCTTCAGATGCGTGCCATGCGATGTGGCAATGCATGAGCCAAGCCTAGAATCATCATCAGTAAAGTATTCTAATACACAAAAAGCTAAACACGGCAAGAAATAAGAAGGAACTTACACCGGGATTATCAGTGTAGTACGCAATGACCAAATACCCCGAAGCCGGCAACATCGCCACATCCCGTCTCGGCCCACTCGTAGTCTGCAGTGTAACAGTCGACGAATCATAAGTACCAGTTCCCGATGCCAAAACCCAAAAATCATGACCATGCAAATGGATAGGATGAGCCTGCGCGAAGGTCGTCTCGATTATGAAGTACACCCATTCATTGGCAGTATCCAAGACCACGACATTCTGCTCATCAGACCAGGTATCGTTGCCTTCATTGACGGCCTTGAGAGTTGGGTAATCCCATTCTGAAACGAAGGAGACGCCGCCCATGGTCCATTTAATGGTCGTGCCGAAGCTAAGAGCGGCTTCGAAATCGTCGGTTACGCTGGCGCTAGAGGAAGCGTCAAGGGCGAGGTAGGGGACGAGTGTGGTGATGTCTTCGTCGTCGCATGAGTCGGAAAGGGTGTAGGAGGTGGTGGATGGGTCGGAAGTGGATGAAGAGTCGTAGCGGACTATGCCGAGCATGTTGTCTACATTGTCGGTGTTGGAGCAGGATTCTTGGGGGATGGCGCGCCTGTCAAATTGAAGAGTGAGTGATTACAACATGGCACTGTGGTTGGGCCCCTTGATCAACTTACATCCAGAAATCACCAGTGTCAAATTCAGCGGTCACAATCACGTCGTATCTCTGGCCCATTCCAATGGAAACAGCCGTCGTGTTGTATGGGACAATGGGCACAAAATCGGTCTGGATCACCTCCATAGTGTGGTTATCGATCGTGAAGCGGAAATGAGTGTCAGCGGCACCGTTCACAAGACGAATTCTGTAGCGAGTTCCAGCGACGAAGGTAGTCTCGAATCGAGATCCAACAGTTCCAGTATCAGCATCGTAAGTGTTGGTTCCGTTGATCAGGCAGTTGTCGAGAGTTGGAGGGCCGTTGGTCGCCGCGGAGATGGCGAGCACTTCGGCGGTCTCGTGAGACCAGTCGTTGAGGAAGAGATTACCGAGATCCTCGTCGTAATTGGCGGTTGCTGGACCGTTGATCACGATTCCACCGAAAATGCCGTCCCAAGCTTGGACGGCGAAATGAGAGTGATACCATGAGGAGCCGTACTGAGTTGCGCGCCATGTGTAGGTCATAGTATCGCCAGGAGCGAGAGGACATTGGGTGATGGCTGGGACACCATCGTTTTGGTTGGTCATGTTCTGGCGGATACCATGGAAGTGGAGCGAGGTGCCATTGTTGGTCATGGCATTGGTGAGATGGACAACTAGAAGTGATCAGTATGTGATACGTTTTGGAGGATGTTGAAGTACCTACCGACGGTATCACCCCAATCAGCAATGATTGTTGGACCTGGTACGGTGCCGTTGACACAAAGTACGACTCTCTCTACTCCATCTGGGGCAGCAGTGATATTCTGAACCTCAAAATAGTACTCTCTCGTAACTCCGGTGTCGGGAACCTCCTCGTAGTAGTTGGTTGACAAGTCGTAGTCGCCCCAGCAAGAACGATCGGAAGCGCTGTTCTCGCAGGCGCGCTTAGCGAGGCGGTCGCTCCGAACACTGTCGACGAAAGGAGCAGCTAGGACGCTGCTGAGGCAGAGGGATGCCAGGAAGGCGGTGGAAAAATGCATCATGAAAGAAATAAGAGGGAAAACGAGATACAAATGAGAAGTACAAATGAAAGTACAAAGGGAAGTACCAAGAAAAGAAACTGAGGAAGAGGATGAGGGCGAGGGTGAAGAAAGAAAGAGGACAGGACTTCTCATCCTATATATATATCGTCTAATGTTGAGGGTTTAGGTAATTGCCCCTCATTGTGGATAGCTTTACGGCTATGTGATGAGAAAGGAGGTCGGAGAGGCTGTGTTCAGAATGTTTTAAAAAGACCCTGGTAGTTGAGTGCGTACCCCGATTCAGTATGTCTCACATGGAATTCTATACTCCGATCCACACATAGCCCTATCGAGCCTTATGCCGTGAAGCTTCGACGTTCAAAAAAGGATACTAACCCATCAACAAGGCCATAGAATCGGCCTCATCCGGGTTAAACTTCATGTACCTATCTTTGTATGATCGCTATCAGGGTCTCTAGATCCCGCTCTCCGTCAGACGAGTGACTCTCTGACTCTCCAATACGGTCCGTACAGAAGTTCTGCCTTTGGACATCACTGGCGATGACGAATATTAAAGGCGAAAAGGGTCCCACGCTTCTTACTTTGGATATGAAGAATACGTATGTGAGCAGAGTCGTACGCAAAAGCAAGCTTCTGTGTTTCCCATTCGGAGTTCCTCGCACTTGCATAAAGTTTGGGCTACACAAATTGGTTCGGTCCCGAGTCCTTCACCTCATTGGCCAAAGGTGAGCTAAGCGAGGTTGATGGGACTGTAGGGGTAAACATCAGCTATGTTTGGATGAAGCTTAAAACAGATAAGCATTTGAGCACTTGGTGTGGCTTCTGCGAATGGAAATCGTTGTACGGTGCGTGGTTATCCTCGAGTATGTCCCGCTACTTCTGAAATTGTTCACAAGACGATTTCGACTGGCTGCCGAGCCTTTCTGCTTTTCCTGGCGTAAACACCCCAGCACCGTTCATCTGAACAAGATCTGCTCATGGAATTTCCAACTAGAAGCTAGGAGATCATACAAGTTCTCTCGATAAGTAAAGGAGGAATCCACCAGGCGCAGCTCTTGCCATTGATTTTGTTCCACAACGATGTGTTGCTTTCTTGGCTGAGCCACTCCTTCGCCATCATGGGAGGCATGTTGACTCGTACGTTTACAGGTCACATACACTGTATAGGAAGACAAAATGGTACAGGGATATCAGGGTAGGGTCCGGTAAAAGAGACAGTCTGCCATACCTAGATAGGCTGAAAATGTGCGTCTCGTCTACGTTGTAGTTTTTCGTCATCCTCGCGAAGCAGGGTAGTACTGAAAAATAGAAAGTAGACCGATAACATCTTCCATATGTATCATCAACTTGTCATTTCACTCAGTGCCCACTAGTTAGGCACGTAGTGAAGTTATCGTGAGAAATAGCAGGGGTTGATCTTTCGGGACCGAGTATGCTTGGTCGTCACCTTCGCATGACATCCCCTGCAGACTCGTGCTATGACCTCCTTCCCCAATTACCTCCCCCAACTCTCTCAATTACACAATTTCTACCGAAGCAAAGCTAGGGGTAGCATAACGGACCCGAAATTCAAGGAGACGGCATCGCCCGCACACGTGGATACTTCAGCCACATCAGATAGTGGCATGTTTTCAGAACCCTTGATGCACGACACTTGTACTCTGTTTCAACACTTCAAGGTATGTGTTTGGTTATGCCGTGTATTTTTCCGATGCTAGGACTTTTCTTAGTGTGCTCGTGCTTCCCTGCTCGCTGCCTACCGAAGCCGTCTAGAGTTCAAGCTCTGCATTCTCTCCGTGGACATGATACGTAATTCTCATAGATGCTATTCTTATCCACAGAAGTCTGTGAGAACAAAAGGTGAATGGTTTCCCCCTTCTGCTTCTCTTTCCTCCTCACCCATCTCCAGTCACTCATCCTCATCCCTCCTCTTTCCTAGTCCTTTCCTTGGTTTTTCCTTTTTTGTCTCCTACAAAAAGTTATCCCAAAGAACTCCTGTCATTCTCAGCAACTTTCATCATGTACTTCTCTCGATTCATTTCTGTTCTTCCCATCGTCGCCGGAGTCACTTCAGCAATTCCATACTCCAAGCGCGCCGGCACCGAGGATGTCACTATCTATGCGTACGGCACCAACATCTCTGGGCTTGCCTTATACTCGGGCAATAACGATGGTAGCTACAATCCACTCATCTCTTTCTTCGTGATCTAATATTGGCCAGGACTTGCATACATCGCCTCGGCTGCATCTGCGGACCTGACAGCCATTACCTGGGATGTTGGCAGCACCGATACTACATGGAACGCCACGCGAGTGAATAGCACTACCTCCATCGGCTCCTTCTTCATCGTTGACACCGACTCTGCTTTCACGGCGGCCGGTTTCCTCAGCAGCAACTCCACCACCCCAACCGATTCCATCACCACCGGGTTCAAAGTTTATGGTGGGCAGGTTGTGCTTGTATCCAACGGAACCCTCCTGTCCCAGTTCTGGGCCACAACGACCGATACTGAGGGCGTCTACTCCCTCATGTGGAACTCTGCCGGAACAAGCCAAGACAATAGCGTACCAGTTGCCCTAAAAACAATGGCTCCGTCAACCACCACCACATAGGAATCGATAGAATGAGAAAGTGGTATCAGACTATTGAAAGGAGTGAAGTCGATGAGATGGAAAGGAGAGATGTACTGATATCTGTTACGAGTTTGATTCTCCTTGATTCTCTTTCTTTTCTGAAAATTGCGTTCTATTGTTCAGAGCGCATCCAACATCCATGTATTTAAGATTTGATGTCAAATATCACACCTTTGGTCGTGGGCCTTTACGTTCTCGCCAATGCATTGAGCACCGTGTCTTAGCCCCTAGATGTGAGAGGTTCAACAGATTTGATGCTGACTTGTGAATGTAATTTGAAGAAAGAGGGGACACACGTCGCCGATATGATAACTAACTTATGCGACAACGGATGGGGACGGAGTGTCTTCAACACCTTTGATTTGTAGTTTAAATTACAAGAGGTTCGAAGACTGCTTGGGGTTGCTATTCATCGTGTTTATGTTCTGGCCCCCGTTTCTGAATCTCCCACTTCGTTCTTCAAACCACCACCGTCATCGACCTGAGCATCTTTAGGTCCATCATGACCAATTATACTGATCTCACTCAATTCAATAGCACCCAAGTCAGTCGAGTCCCAAAGTCCTCTTCATCACCACAAGTCTCGTCCTTGATGGCTACCTCCCGGCGAAGACGATTTCCATCCCACAGCGACGATACTGGCAGTTCCCAGTCCGAGCAGCAATTCCAACCCAGCATCAGCTGTCAAGCCCCCAGTCGGGAGCCCAGTGAGACCGATTCCGCTCAACATTCCGAAACCGAGAGCCATGTGTTCTGGAAGGGGTCTAGGGTTTAGTTGCTCTGTCCATGAGGCTGTGACGCGCGAGGAGCTGGCCAGTTGTAAATTTAATCCCGGGGTCAGATCCCAGGGTTACTGGCTTGAGCTTGAATAATGATCTGGGCCTAGGTTTGAAGATATAGCGGAGGTCCGGAGGTAAGTAGCGGCGTCGTTTCGGTGACCGTTCTGGCTGAGACACTGAAGATGCCGTGTCAGGCGTTGAAGATGATGTCTGAGCCAATGATGAAGAGCTGTCCTCCACAGTATATCTCGAGTCCCAATATGTAGACAACTCCATGATCACCGAGTTAATCTTGCGATGTGTAATTTAATTTCAATGTTGCGGTCAAGTTGACGCCGATAATTAATGGCAGTTCAAGACCTATTAGGTCATTAAGCTCGTCCGCAACCTTCTTCTTCTGAGTGTCATGTGACTAGCACGAGCCATAAAGCACTCGGGTCTGAAAATAGCATCGTGGCTTGTTTCATTCAACATCGATTGGTGGTATGATTCAGTGTCCTTATTCTGCTGGTGTTGCCAAGAATCGCGATGTCCAGTCATAACCGAGTAAGTTGACATAGATATCGCGGGGTCGTTTGACACAGCCTTATTGGGCTGTTCATGCCGAAGCATCAATCAAATTTGCTGACTTTTCGGAATGATGGAATTTTTGGGAAGTGTCGAGAGCGACTCATGATGATTGACCCGACTAGGCCTTTTATTTACTTCAAGCTCGCTTGTCAAGAACGAGAGAAGTGCGTAAGCCCAACCACATTCAATGGCCTCAATTCTCTTTTCAGATCAATATCACCATCCCAGGCCGGTATTTCTGAACATAAGGACTTGGTATCTGAGGGAAATGATCTTGCGTGCCATCTTTCAACCCGTTCGCTTGGTGTCTTCGATCGAAGCCTCTCATCCTATTGCGAGAACCAGCTCCTGATTTTCTTGACCTTGATCGCTTTTCCTCTGCTGGAGATTATCAACTACCCAGTTCATGAAGGTCCCTCGCCATCCGCCTCCTTGCCTCTAATTCCGCCCGCTCCCCACCGTCCATCTCAACAGCCATTCTACCTCCCTCCAGTTCCGACGCTCTCCTCCTCCTATCCAATTCCCTCTTCTCGTCCACAGTCAACGGCACATATATCTGCATATCTGGCTTCTTTATCCGCTTCTCTCCCATCTCTTCTCTGTCGAGCATTACCCCCTCCTTCCTTATCCGCTTGCCAAATCTGTATGCTAAGAATACGAGACTGATGACGAAGAGCGCCCCGACAGAAGCTCCGATACCTATGCCGGCCTTCTCACCTGTGCTGAATCCAGATCTAGGATCCGCTGTGAGTGTTGGCAGGGCGGTGCTGAAGCTTTGTGAGGAGATCGTGAGAGCCGTTGGGGGAACAAGTGAGCTGGAGCTCGAGGTCATTGACGAGTAAGTCGGCGTCACTGTGTACTCCACACTCAACGTTGAAGTTACCCCGGTTGAAATGATTATCGTTGAAGGTATCAGTATGGTCGAAGATGGGCTCGGTGTTTGGGAGGATGATGAGCTCGCTAGGAGCCGGGAAATAAGCACACATGAGTGACTTCGAGGGAGGAATACGCTTACTTGACAATGTCGACGATGAAGATACCGACAAGACTGATATTGGGCTCTCACTTGTGATTGTGGCAGATTTACTGGTACTGCTGCTGGGTATGCTGCTTTGAAGCGTTGAGGACGTTGTCGTCGTCGACACTTTTGTCGTACTCGATGTGGATGGTTGTTCTTGGGAACTGAAGACATTTGAAGTGGTCGTAGAAGGTGATAGAGAGGTCGTTGAAGAGTTTGAGGTCAATGGAAGTGGTATGACAGTGGCAGTACTGGTCGATGTAACTGATCGATTAGTTGCTCCTGAAGATATTCCTCCAACTGTTGAGCTCTGCGTCTAAGTTATATCAGTCATGCTGTCACGGTGAAATTAAGAGTGAAAATCGATAGCCTTACAGCTTCATCTGTCCCAGATATGACGACTCCGGTTGTCGCAGACATCTTCAATGCCGGGCTGCGATTTCCTCATCTTCTACGCCACATTCGACGATTAAGTCAAGTTCAGAGGATCAATCGATTCCAGAACAGCGGTCGTAGTAAGATCCGAAATTCGAAAGTGCAGCAAAAGCTGAAGGTGGGCACCTAGCCTCATTTTATCACACCACTGATCCAGCCATCTGGACTGTCTGTTCCAGAACAACCCGCCCGCAGCTGGCATCGACCAATGTACATGATCGACATGTTACACAGCAGACCTAGACTGGCATTGTGTTGGAATGATGCAGTGATCATGAACAAATCGTGCTGTCCCAGTGGTGAGGATGCGCCGTCATGCAAGCCACCCGGTTCATTGGCGGAGAGCCTTTTTCGCCCCCAAGTGCGGGATAATGGGGAAACCCGGATAGGTTGAAGATAAGGCTCTGCTTAAACAAGATATCCCTCATTGGAAATAAAATCTACATAGCACAACAAATTGGAGAATAGAGTTGTCGCCGCCAAGTTATCTCGGCTCAGATACATCGAGCTCGCATTGAAGTCGTTGTTCAGACTCGTGACAATAACTTTCAGCTGACATCTTACTTCTTAAGAGAGTTCAATATCACTATAGTTGGAATCGCAATCGACACTTCAACAATAAGTCAGCGAAATATATCAGCATAGAGTTGCGAAACTGCGATTTCGAGTGTCACAGCTGTATTTACAGGTAACTTATGTTTCCTCTATTGACTCTATTCGTCTTTATGCATCACTAACAAGTGGGGATGTTGTTCCCTTTCCATCGTAAAAATCCCTGAGACTAGAGAAACTTCTTTATCACCATACAACTCAACCCTATAATCACTTCATAGTTGGGCCTCCTCCGATCATTACCGAATGATCCCCCTGGGTCCAAACAATCTCCAAGACCGCGTTGGTAATTCGCCACAATCCGTCTTCACCCTTCACAACATCAACAGCATAATCCACACCAGTCGTGAACTTTGGTCCATCGGGCTGCTTGCCCCTTCCAGTCGGTGCGTGCTGGCACAGGGCGTATGCCTTCATGCTTGCAGTATCCTCGCCATCCTTGTAGTCGATGCGTACGTTGGTGAGCATATGTAGTGTGTCCAAGGGACCAATGCGGGTCAAGAGTACGTCTTTGAGGGTGGTGAGAGAGGTAAACGGGGTAGGGAAGCTGCTATGGCTGAGGTTGATATCTTCACCCGCGAAGGCCGACTCGAACATGGCGGCATCATTCTGGTCTATTCCGATGTAACAGCGGAGGAGGGCGTCTGTGATGGCTTCTCGGGCTGTGAGAGACACTAGGGCGACTTGGTAAGAGCTCATGTTTGGTGATTCTGAGGAGGATGTCGACTTGGTGGATTTGTGTTTCCTGGATGCTGTGTACTGTTCCGATGCGGAGGATTTATACTTATAGACGCAGCTATACATACAGTGCCTGGTGGTGATTGGACTTGGTCTGGTATCCTAAATCCGATATGTGATCACACTCCGTCGGATCGGAGCTATTGTCCAAGCTCCTATTCATTCCAGGGCCCAAGCATATCTCTCAACCACTCCTCATCAAGAAACTCCATATGACGATCAGCTGCCTCCTCTTCTTCCAATGTGCCAGCGGAGCCATCAAGATTCGTTCCTGCCCACCATATCTTGAATACTTTTATTCTCACCGCGAAGATGCTGAAAATATCTACGTCGGCCGAACCATTTTTGTCAAGACCCGCTGCATCCTTGACTAGCAAAAGGTTTCGCTCAGTGACCTCCAAGAAATTGGTTACATCAATGGTCTCTCTCACAAGCTGTCGGTCCCATGAAGAGTCTTCAAAAGTTGCGAGGCGGTAGATGGTGACAAAGAGGTGGACAAACTGGGCGAATGTTGAAGTTGGCAAACCAACATATTGAGCCGGTTGGATGGCTAGGAAGATGGAAACCCAGGAGCTTGCAGTATTGAGGCAAGCGTATAGAGATTCGAGGCGTTGATTGGAACTAGGGCTAAAGATGTCTGAGCCGTGGGAAAGGGCGACTTCGTGGATCTGAAGCGACGTGTCATGGATCTCCATGAGAAGAGTTTCTGGCTCAGATGTTGGAACAATATTCGTACCGTAGATCGCAAGCATTGATGAGATAGGTTCTACTTACTATTTTGTAAAAGCTCCACGGGAATGCCGGACTTGAAAGCTTGGAGTTGTCTTTCCAATGACTTGATATAGACTGTCGTTGGCGGGCTCGCGAAGTCTTCATCTTGTGTCACAACACTTGACCAAGGTGTGTCTCTTACCCTTTCAGAGATTAGACGTAGTTTCACTTGTTGCACAAGGAGAGCGTCGGATGCAAGCTCATTCTGTGTTTCTATGACACGAAGACACTCGTCGGAATATGCTGTCCAGGAGATGGTGTCGCCTTTGCGCATAATGGCTGTTGATCTGTTACATTTTAGTGATAGGAACAAGAGTCATGCTAAATGGTCATACCGCGAGCTCAACATAAAGAAGCCAAGCCAGGCTCTTCTTTCCTCCAATGTTGGAGGTTTTGGAGGTTGGTGAACCACCCCCTTCATATCGTTCGCCAGCACCAAGCTTGGATCAGATGAGGATGCCTTGTCCAAGCCAAGCTCATATAGTATCGCTGTAGCGAAGTGTAGAAGGGTCAGAAAAATGGGTTTATCCATAGAATGTTGATGATCCCTGAACCAAGCAAGGTCACGAGTTAGCCGGTACAGTCTCCTCGGCTTCTGAAAATAGAGGCTCATAAAAAGGACCCTCTTACCATGTGATGTAGACAAGAATTGCCAAGAGGAGGTCCATATTCTTAGTCTTCCGAACAAATGCCTCTTGTCCAAAAATGGCTCGGGCTTCCTTCGACAGTGCAATTTGTTGTGTGGAGTTGTTAGAAGCAACAGTCATGATGCAGACCCAGAGGATAGGGCTCTCTTGACACAGCTGAAAAGACGTGACGGACGGTGATATTACATTGAATGGGAGATGCCGAGCAAAGTCGGCTCGGAACCTATTCAAGTATAACTCGGCGTCTTGTAGACTGGGCTGTAGAAATGGGTTAAGCAATGGTGATTGAGAAAGTACCAGTGTTGATCTTGAAGAAGAGGAATCTGCGGCAAATGGAGTGACACAATGCCTAGAACTGTCTGTATGGGCAATATTCCTTGCGCGTGTATGGTCATGATGACTGAGATCAATATCAGAAATGACATCACCAACACCATCCTGACTTGATGGGCCAAGCTTTAATGGGATGTTGAAATTAGGAGTTTTCCCCAATATTGGCGCAATCTGAGTAGAAGATTTTAGGAGTGTGACTAATCTATCCAGTTTATGCTCTAGCCTAGAGGCTTCTGCTTCCGCATGCCTTTTCATAGTCCGCCGCTTTCGCATTGGAGGTGATGGCACGCAATTTTTGTTCATGCGATGACATCTGGCCCAATCATCAGTGAATTAACATGAGTGGTGTACGCTTGTTTAGCGGTCAGTACATCATACCTGTCACATCTTTCGTCGATATCATTGCCGGGAGAGCACTTTGCTTTCGCACGGACGCAGTTTGTACATGCACGAATTTGTGTGATTTGCTGGGGAGCTGGAAAACTGCGCTGGCTGAGCTTGGGGTCCTGATCCGACGCACCGTGCAAACCCGCCATCATGACTTCTTGAAGTTCTTCGCCGGTCATAGGTCGTTGAACGTCGTCTCCACGCCGTTGGAGTGAGCGTTGGCTACCGATGCAGATGATACTGCCGCCTGGTCCTCCGGAAATTGGAGCGCATACCAAGTGCTATAATCGGAGGATCGGATCCAGAAGATGAAGAGTGGTGCAATGTATGGCGTACTGTATCACAGAACACATTGTTGCGAATTTTGGCTGGAACCCAGTCGGGAGAAAGATGAATTGGGGTAGGAGTAGGAGTCGAGGTAGGTCCGCTCCGTAAGCCTGTGCCGCTTACTTAAGGGCATTGTTCTGGAGATCGTTCCGTCTGATTGGTTGAGACAGGAGTAGGAGCGGAGCTTATATTCGTCCGTCCAGTGAGCCCTACCTCTTGCATACTGGCGAGATTCCGAAAATATTCCCTTTTGGTTGGTGGTGAAGGGGGAACAAATTCACAGATAGAGTGAAAGTAAGTGAGAAATTTGACATTCCGCTGACTTCCCCTGAAACCATTTTAAGCGAAGTTCCGGAGTTACCAAGGTCCTAACTACCTATCGATGTGGAGGGAGTTGAGCTTCCCGAGCAAAAATAATCACCTGCTCAGTCCAGTATTTAGCAAGGCGAATCCAGCTTCAATTTCTGGTGAATCATTCTTCACTACTTGTTAATCATTCCGACCACCATGCGAGTACTTTTGTCAGGCATCACCGGTAATGTTGGCTCCCGAATGCTTCCTGCGCTGCTCGCCCACAAGCACCAAGTCGTTGCCTTTGTACGGACACCGACCAAGGTATCCCCAGAAGACAGGTCTAGGATCGACGCAATCGTCGTCGGTTCAGCAACAGATAGTGCTGCTATAAAGGCTGGGATCCTTTCCTCGAATTGCGCTGCTGTAGTCAATACTGCTGGACTGGCTGCCATGACGGGATGAACTTCCCAGAGCGAGTTTCCAGACATATTTGAGGAGTGATGCAGGCAGCTTTAGAGGCAGGAAAAGAACGTGGTGGTACACCTATAAGATGTTGGTTTATGAGTGGATTCCATATATTGGACAGTCCAAAGAAACCCCATTTGCTCTCTCGCTAGTATGTCTTTCTGTGTTGATGTGAATCCATTCTAGACAAGTTTATGTTTAGATGGCTCGATCCCGAAGCAATGTTTGAAGCTGATACAATTCTCTTCAGCATTCCCCTCTTCCCATCCCACGAGCGCAATTACGAACTCATCAACCAACAACCGGCAGACACCCTCGCCTGGTCGCTCTTCTGTGCAAACAATATAACACACAAATATGATGCGCCGCAATTCACACCTCCGACTGACGTTTCTATCGAAAATCTACTGTCGAAAGCTGACGCACCACCGGCCTGGGACGAGAAGTACCAAAGCGTGCCACTGATAGGCATTGTTTTGAACGTTATGGCACAGGCACAAAGTTATTTTTTGGTGCCGGAGGATTGTGCAGATTTTATAGCTGCAGACTTAGAGAAGGGATTCCAGAGTGAATGGGTTGGGAAGAGAGTAGGAATTAAGCAGAAGATTACAGCTGGTGTGGTGCCATGATCTGCCACATAAAACCCCTCAGTTTATGGAGACGACATACAATAGACTGGAATTTCTGAAACCGTTAACTGAAGTAGACGTAACACCGTGTGATCCATATACCGTAAAGTATTGACTTGAATTGCTGAGAAGGTTCCATCATGTAGGCTACTTGGGTCATGAGAGGAAGGTATTCTTCATCCCGATTTCAGAATATTGGGAAGTCTGAGAGATCAAGCGAGAGATGAGACACTGCTCAGGTAATATCAATTTGGGATTCTCATTTCAGAGGACCAATGGCTGTAGATCAACGAAAGTAACAAGCGCAGGCGAGCCTTTGGTAAGTTACTTTGTTTACTCGAGCAGTCACGTGCTGTCCACCATTCTCAATATACCTAGGTATCCTTACCTTCGCTTGAGAGACATGTACCATTACACGATAGTCTTCTTCAAGCATACCGCATCCCAGAACCATATTTTCCCAGTCGAGTCTGTTTTTGAGAAGGCCTTCGGAATATCCATGTACAACTTGTATCCCCTCCTCTCATACCAATCCTGATTCGAGAACTAACACGCATCAGTCAACTACTTCTTTGTAATGGTGAAGTCTAACATGAGAATAAATGGCTTGTCTTACAGGTGGTATCGGCAAATTCAAAGCCTTGTACTTCTCCTCACAGTCCGGATCCTCTTTGTTGATAGCATTCAATCCCAACAATCGAGCATTCAAAGGCTCAGAAGTAGCGATTCGCTCGGCAGTATCCATCGCTGCTCTACCCAGTCCACTAGACTGCACAGCTCGTGAAACATAGAAGTTGGATATCCAGTACGAGCCTTTTGCAAATGGCTCCTTGGGATCATCGTAGTGGGCTGGTGTAAGGCCTAGACAGATGTGTCCGACGGGAATGAAGCTTGCTTGTGGCAATGGAATGATACGTGGCTTGCCGCCATAAGATAAAGCTGTGTCTTGTAGAAGTTTGGACTCTGAGGGGTATTCGGAGGTGTGTTTGAGTACTTTGTCGTCTTTTAAAGGATCATCATCTGAGAGAACCTGTAGGGTGTAAGCTGAGATCTCAGGAAATGGGCTACACTTACTATCCATTGTAAGTTGAACTCCCCACTCTCTTGCTTTGGTCTCCAACTCTCGACGTGCTCTGAGTCCCAACCACAATGGATTCTTTGTTGAATTAATCGTTCGACATGTTCGGGTGAAGTAAAATCCCATGGGACGAGTTTGACTTGCGGACTTGAGGGCGCCATGTTTAGTTGTTGAAAGTGGTAAAAATCTTCAAGTTGGAGCATCGAAGTACATAGGTACTCTTTGGAGGATAATTCCTCATCGATGCTCGTGCTACCGAAGGGCGTGATAGATCAAGGTTGAGAAATTGGGTATGAAGGGCGTGATAGACCAGGATCTTCGCCGAAGCTTTGCCGATTTCGACCTGCCAACACAGGAAATGATTTCCAGTTCCGACTGTCAAATAAGTGTAGTTGATCTTGATCAAGGGATGATTCAATCCCGAGACTACTCAGGGGCAATTACGAGAGAAGATATATTCACAGTATATCTTACCAACATCTGCAGCGACCCCAATCTGGTAATCTCCAGTCACGTGAAACCACAGCACTTCGCCATTGCTTTCATTAGGTGTCTTTCGTAAGCTTCTTCATTAGATTAAGGAAAGTCTAATCGTTAATCATCATCGTCATCGTGCAGCGGACATCAAATCTTGAAATCTTCCATCTCTACAATCCGAATACCACCACTGAACCCTCGCGCATCCGTTGAGTCTTCAAATTCGAAACGCCCAATTCTTGAAGTTCTTCCATCGGACAGAACGCTGACTCGAGACTGTCTTCCATCTACTGGCGACATCGCTAACGGAGACATTGGTGTCGGCGTTAATGTGTCCATCCGAGAATCTCGACCATCCGTCATCGTCATCCGCGAACTCCTGCCATCGGTGAATGTCGCTGTGTCCATCCTTGAACTTCTTCCGTCGGTCATCATGGTTCCCATCCTCGAGCTTCTGCCATCTCCATTATTCTTCAGTAAATTGTTCCGACTCCCCGTGCTCCCCGGATCGTGCTTTGACTTTTCCCACTGTGGCCACCCTCGACCTCCACTACCACCTTCCATATCGTTCACATCGCGGTCGTCAGGCGTCGTATTATTTCGGGCAGTGCGTCTTCCGATCCAGAATGCCAAAATCACGAGAGAAATGATGAGAAGAACCCCCACGATGACGCCAATACTAATCCCTGCCTTTGCCCCTGCTGAAAGTCCTCTCTCTTGTGAAGATGGTGTGGTGGTAGAGACCAAGCTACTGGTACTTGTTGAAGTGGGTATCTGAGACTTTGAAGTTGTAGATGGATTAGAGATCATCGTCGGATTTGAGATAGAAGTCGTGGTCGAAGTTTGGGATCGAGTACTCGTCGAGGAACTTGAGAGAATCGTACTCGGTAACTGCGTTTCAAGTCGAGGGTTAGCACTTGAAACCAAAATTAGAGCGCATGTCGGATTTGATGAGCCATATCACACTGACCTGCGAACTAGAAGCATCTCGAGCTGCTGCCACCGAATCCTCGCTAAAGTTGAAGCTCGCCGACTTGCTCGTCACGAGCGTCGCGTCTACAAATTTTAGAGTGAATGTGTCTGTCGTTGATAGTGCTGGGGGTGTCCAGACATATGAAGTTCCGGTTAATGCGCCTAGTTAAGCAATTAGCCTCGAGTTACACAATCCAGGGTTCCGACACGCATACTTCCGATGGTAACGACAGTGGTGCCAGAGGCAAGCAATAACGCAATCGTCACGTCTCCCGTCGCACCCGACCAAGAAATAGTAAATGGTTGTCCAACCTGAATTGTCTGAAATTCTGAGGCCGTATTCGTGGGTGTGACAAGTCCCATGCAAGGGGCGGAGTACGCCAAAATCATGTAAAGGAGCGAACGTGGTAACATCTTCAAAACTTCTTCAAATATCGTACACACCAGAATCGAACATAGAAAAATCGTCTACAAGAACCGAAACAAAGATGAGACCCGAGGAAGAGGTTGAACTTGAGTGAACGAAGACATTCCCAAAGAACAGAGTAGGAGGCGGGAACCATTCTCAAAAGGGACCAGTGGACTTCCCCATTTCCGTCATATAGGTGCATTAAGGTCTCCCATGTACAAAAAGAGAAGAAAACACTGGGATGCAGCTTGTCGGGTCAGCGACCGAGCACTCGGAAATTGGGATGATTTGACGCCCAGGGCTGATCCACTGACCCGGAAGTGCCGCGAGAAGTTCGGCATGCACGTGTTTTTTAAGCGAGACCCGTTTTCACCAACCCCTTTTTTCTCATATTGACGATCTTTTCACCGCGCAGCTGCAATGCAGCGTGATTGTGACAGCGGCGTGAGTAGAGCTGCAGTTATTGAAACGATATGTATATATAGGGGGCGTTCACTGAGCTGTCACTGAAATGTTATGAAATTTTTCTTGAGAACTGACCTGTCTGAACGCCGAGTTGCTCTAGGAAGCCTTGTCCGATTTCACTAACACAGAATGAGATCATCTTGGGAAATGAGAGTTGCAACAAGATGAGAGCTAGATGATCACTCACTACTGCACCCCAGATAATATATTTGATCCGCAGTGCTTCTATTCTGGGAGAGACACTGGACTTCCCAGATGCACTCTACATATGCAGCCTTACCCTATCGAGACTATCAATTAAGTTGCTTGATATGATCGTAATTTTCCACTGTAGCATTTCGAGTATCCATCTCATCACTTCTCGTGATGTCTTGAAATCATACGGTAAACAATCGTACCGAAGATTGACCTGAGTCAAGAATTGCCCTCCGGGAAGCAGGGGTCTTCCTTCCAGAAGTCAAAGAGCACGAGGAAGAACATCCGAAGAGCCAAAGAACCCGGCAGATGTCGTGGCCAAGATTCATGCAGGTGGATAAAGTTATCCACTTGTAATCAGAAGGCTGGATTATTGGTCTCGTTGAAAGCTTTGTCCACACCTTAATTGAAGACCAAGGGCATTGGACGAACATGATGGGAAGGATTTTTTTTGGTACAGAACAATGGAAAAGAAAGCATCCTCGTATTCAATGGGTATATCCGATTCGGAGAATGTTCAACGAAAGCCGGGAGTCGTTTCATAATCTGTGCTTTGTTTTTGGAGCGTGAAATCTGACCTGGACTCGGACATGTCACTAGCGTTCCGACAAACAAAGTAACTGACGAAAGCAATAACAGAACTAATATAGATACTTATGCTCAGAGCTCGTACACACCACGATCAACCCATCTCGTTGGGAATCTCGAAAGCTACTCGAAAGAGTTGTCCAATCGTGCAATGCTCGGTGGTTGTACAGCACACAGCTTCAATTTCCAACGCGTGCTGGTCACGAAACTTTGCGTCGCGTCTGCAGATTATCGTGAAATTTTTGACTTCGCTGTCCGGGGAGGTACCCAGTTGTCCTCTTTTACAACAAACACAAACGCAGCACCCCGCTACCATCACCCTGCTACATATTGATGACCACGTGTGTTCCTTATGCATCTATCGATCTCCTGCAGATCAAAGATTTCCAGATCTTCCGCTAAGATAGAACAGAATCTCGATATGGCGGAAACTCACCAGTGCCCAATGAATTCTTGAGGAGAGTTCTCTTAAATGGCTTGGGCGGAGCGGAAATGTGTATGCAAGTGTAAGCCTACGAGTGCTGACTTCACTTGAAGACTTGACGATTCTCCTACTCTGACACCCTCTTTTCCGCAGTACACGAGGCGCGATTCGTAAAGAACAACAAAAGCAAAACCGAAGAGGAGCAAAGAAACACAATTGACTTTTACACTTTCACTTAGCTCAGAGGGGTGTTTCCCGCGCTCCGAAAGAAGAAAGTCACTCTCATCATAAGTCAATCAATCCATTTCATATCCCATTGCTGCTCTTCAGGCCTCCAATTCTCTCCTCACATCTAGAGGCGACTCATCGTACAGCTCTACTACCATGTCACCTGGACCTCCGGCGACTTCCAAAAAATTTCTTCTTCCTTCCAGCTCTTTGGTCTCCTCCTCAGTCAGCGGCGTATCTGCCAATTCAGCTCTGGGCCCAAGTCAGTTGCAGTCTACCCCAACAAGGACTGCGTTCAAACGAACTTCATCTATAGATGGACAATCAAAACAACTCTGAGGGGGTAGAAACCTACCGTATGACGTTCGGTCCAGCCGACAATTCCGCTTTCCCTGCTGTGATGCCATCCCCAACGACCCCGCCACTCTCTTTTCTTGTGGCGCTTCGCTTTCCGAACATAAATAACTCCCAACCAAGAAATATCAGTATTATGATGCCCAAAATGACACCAATTCCAATGCCAGCTTTACCTCCGGTTGATAATCCATCACTATTGATATCCTTTGATGTTGGTGTCGATGAATGATTTGCTGCGCTGTCCAATGTAGATGATGTGGTGCTCCCCGAGGCGGATGCTGGTCTCCCTAACGAGGGTAAATTTCTCGAGGACTGAGGTGAGTTGGACGACGTCAAGAAGGCAGTTCTGCTCGATGATTTTTGCTTCGTCGTTCGCGTTTGTTCGGCGAAATTGACGCTTGAACTTGGAATTGATGGCTTGGGTTCAGCAGGCGCGACGAAAATTGCAGGGTGGAGATGTCCACAGTCCTCCTTCTCGTCTGCTTCACACAAAGCTTGCCCAGTCGCGTTGCCAGCATTTTCAGCAATGCAAGTGTTGAATATCTGCTCGCAAATGAAAGTCGGCATCGCGAACTGATAGTACTGCAATCCTGGCGAGCTGCCATTGGATTGGCAGGTGCAGTCATAATCCAAGGTATTCTGTATGAACTATTAGCAGCTATGCGTTCATGGTTCCCAAACCCCATAAGATCAATTATTGGTCAAGACGCACCGTGTCGCAGTCGTTGACTGCGGTGTCCTTGCTACAAAGCACACCGCAAGTGGTGATCTGACCCAAACACCATTGATCTAGAAGCAAATGTCAGGCAACAATCTCCTCGCCTTCTTCGCAGAAGAATCAAACGCCGTGCTTAAATATAACCAGGACGAACAGAAAGAACGTGAGAAATGATAAACATAGGCTTTGCCGTACTTCTTGTCGTGGCGTCGATGGTATTGGGATCGATTGGGCGATCAGTCCCCTGCGAGAGTCCTGACTGCCCTGTAACGAGAGCAAAGGCGCAAAAGTACTCGACAGTGGCTACCACACCTAGCATGGACTTCATTCTAAGCTCATGAGCTACCGAACTCGGGCTGTCGTGAAAAGTAAATAAGAAGTGGAGATCATGCCAACATTTTTGGAGTCAACGAAGAAGGGCAGTTGCTCATGTAATGTCGTGGTCGTGATGAACGAAGAAAGAGACGCGAAGATACTGCACCAGCCATCTTAAGCTTGAATCAAACTACGTTGGTGAGGCACAGCAAAGGATCATCTTGGCTGTTATGTTGGTATCTAACTAACATATCCTACATAAGGCCAACTTTTGGTACATGAGCACGTAAGCGAGCATGTTATGACGCCTTGTCCGATCGACCGCGCGCGATGGAGTACGTCTTCGAACTCAGATGTGAAGGCGAATGATCTTGTGAGGCATATTCGATCTCTCGCAGAGGAGTGTAACGAATGCTCACAACTAACACCCGAAGCTCTGTCTGGTGCGGCACACGTACTCTTATCTTCCACCTATAGGGTGTCATTGAGTACAACTGTCATGCAGCCTATTGGAAATCCTGTCAAAGGGGATTTCAACTATACCGAGCAGCGGAAGACTTTTGGTTTTGAGTCCGGTCGCTATTATCATTACTCAATTCTGTCAGGCGTGAGTGTGCCGATCATAACGATATTCTGCTACGGCAAGTAGCCGAGCGTACTTCACGGAGAACCCATTGGAAGTTTTTCATATGCCGGCATTCTGGTTGACAGTGACATCTCGGAAACGACGACACAAATGCAGAACGAGGATGATTAGAACGGAAAGATGTTAAAATATGGAAGAAATCATAGTCAGGCTCAGGAGGTTGGGACTATGATATGGAAAGTTTTGCGGAATTTCGAGTAGCAAGGATCATCTCGACGGATCCCAGTCCACAGCCCGTTAACACGGCATACTAGATTCACAAGCCCAGCACGTTTTCACTAATCCATCAGAGATCTCGGGAACCCATCTCGATTTAAGAGCTTGATTTCCTCCTTCGATACCATGTGGATATCATCTAGTCGCCGCCGCAAGCACTGTCGCCGAGCAATGCGCCCATGCTCGGACTTGTCCATGCTCACGATCCGGAGGCCAGTGTGGTAGCCAAACATAGATGCAATCGAATAATCACGCATTGGATGCAAGTCTGACTTCTTGCTTGCCTTGACCGTGACGTGGAGTTCCCTCAGTTGAGGAAGTCCTGTCAGGCTTGATAGTAACAGCGGCTAGAAGACGTTAGCTCGTCGTAACACAATGAAAGACCCGAGAACCCACCATGTCCTTCCATTTCAAGCCTACCCGAAGATGCGTTAAACTTACGCACTTCAATATGAGTCCTGAGAGCAAAGTCTCAAACTCGTCGTCTAGTTCCGAAACTTGGTCGTCTCCTGAATTACCAAGAGCCAGTCTTCTCCATTGTCCAGCTTGAGCGCCCAGGCCTCCGCACTTGGACAACTCCGCGACAACACCTTCGTACTCTTCGCTGGCGTAGAAGCTGTCAAGTGCGGGGAAATCTTTTCTTATGTCTAACCCAGTGACGTCGCAATCATAATCAAACGTATCGAAACGAACAGACCGGAGGTTGGGCGCAGATTGAGCTAGTGCAGAGAGTGCAGAGCTCGTGAATGAGTACGGGCTGGACGATGCGAACATTCGCAGAGCGATGTTTCCGATATAGATGCGTTCCAGGAATGAAATGTCCGTCAAGAGATGTATGTCCTTGGTAAGAAGGCAGCAGATGCCCAGATCTAACCTGGCCAAAGACAGTAGTGGTGTGGCAAGTACCATTCCGTCATTTGGAGCAGATCGGGGCGTGCCTGTGGTTGGATCTTGCGTTGGAAATCTAAACTCCCGACAAATGGCAGAAAAGTAATCAACGACTTCAAGATCGTGATCTTCGTTTTCCCAAAAAGTCTCATCCTCCTCAGTGAGTAGGATTTCCTCATCCCTTTCCCAGGCCTCGCATCTAAGCTCATCCAAGGAGATACTGAGGTATTTCAACTTCGGTGAGTTGATCAATACTCTGGCTATTCGCTTTGCTGAGGCGAGGTTCGGAGTCCAAATTGCGTGAATCTGGAGTGAACGAAGATTTCGGAACTGGCAGATAAGGTTTTCGAATGTTCTGTTTTCCACAAACCTATACGTTTCTGTTTTCATTGGACATTCAATACTGAGATTAGCCAAGGAGTTGAGTTGAAGCAAGCCAGGAATCAGTGTGGTCAAAGGGATGAGGTAGCAGTTCCATCTAATTAGAATCAGCAAGATGATTCGTATGGTTCCAAATGATAAGTAGTATCAACTGACTTAAATGCTTCAAGTCGAGTGGTTCTAGCGATCAATGACTTGATGGCATCCAACATCTCCTTGACAGACGTATCGTATTCTTCGCTCGGGTAGCAACTCTTGACCTTGATTTTCCTGACACTCTCTAGTATCTGCGATGGAAGTTGTAAGAATCCAAGGAGTGTTTCTGTCCTTGTTTCATTTGAGTACTTATGGGAGGATGCATCCCAAATTTCCCTGTAGAAGCGAGGTATCGCAAAATCTCGAACAGCTCGTGAGACGAGGCACAAGTTGCTAAGGTCAGACTTGAGCTCTACCTGGAGATGAATATCAGCAGCGCTCTGCGTATCTGCTGCGAAGTGCACCTACGTGGCTGATTATCTCGCACAAGATCTCCGCTGGGAGGCTGATTCCCATTCTGCCTGATTATTCACTGCGATGCTCACAGGAGATCAGGTCTGCACCAAAGAAAAGAGTACACAAAGAAAAGACGGAGGCGCTGTTCCATACCGAGTGAAGTTTTCTCTTTTCCTTACTAGGTAAACATGGTAAGGCTGAGATGACAGAAGCGGAAAATGGTGTGGTGTTGCGGACAGCCGAATGAGGCAGGTGGGGTCAATATAAATCATGTGATCCAAATGATTGTCCAACTGCCCAGGTGGAGGGCAGTCGTGAGGCTGTCGAAATGCCATCTGAAGTGCATCATTGAATATGAGATAACCGCTTGTGAAAATTGACGTACGTCCATCTTTTAGGAACATTGATAGCGGTTAGTTGTTCCTGAGGAGGGGTACATTCAGATGCTGACTAAACCTCTTCGCGCCCCTTTCCTTGACGGTACCGCGAGCTGCATCATCGTCCTGAAAAAGAGACTCAGCACAAGCCGAACATCGGGATGGAAGACATCCGGCAAAGGTCGCAAAGATAGACCATCCGAATCTGTCGAAAAGAAAAGACCATCAAATCTTAACTCATCTATTTAGACTTTTGTATCAGCAGACAGTGCACGGTAGTACCAGGCGAATCGCTGATACTCCGAACATCTTTACTCGATAAGGCAGACTCCACATCGAGGTGTATCTCCACTACACAATTCGAGAGCCTGGATACCTTGTGCAAAAATCATCACGTGCCTCGTGATGGGCTGAACTCGGGACCGAGGACCAGGGTTGTCGAAACAGTCTAAAGGTTTATTTGGACGAAGTATCTGGAGATATCCGTCGTACGAGCTTCCCCGGAGCTCAGCCACAACCTAAAGTCTTGCCCTTGAGCGGTGATACCGACCCCCTTTCTCGAACATCATCAGCAAGCACGAGATCAATACAATGGAGAAGTTATTAACGTGTGCTGATTGTCGCTGTTGAGTGACTGCTATGCTTGGCTCGTAGGTGACGTTTGGTCGTGAAACATTCTGGCGATCTTTGGTCTCACCCTACAAAATCTACGCTCGTCCAGTCCAGTCTCCAGATTGTGGTCATAGTGAGGTTGTTACAGCTCTCCGGTGTCATTGATCAATTGCGTTCCGGCATCTGTGCACTGGTTTCAATAAATCGTGACCTACAGCTTTTCAGACAACCCCAAAGTTTCGTTTCGTGGCCGATTTATACTGATTGCATCTCCCAGATATCATCATCTTTGGCAGAGATCTTTTTTACCGGGCTCCCACTCCTTCTCAACAACCATCACTTCGCAGGGAAGATCGGTCCCATTTCACGAAATTATCAGGAGGATCCCGGGCCAAGAGCTCCATATCTCCACAGCAGCTTAACCTTCAACTCAGAATTGGTCTGCACTTTCAACAAGTGCTAAAGTACGGATAGCAAATTGGTATCTGCTTTACGTTTTTCTCCTCTATTCTGACACAAAGTATATATCCCTGCCGCTGTCTGGCATTATTCCGGCAAACATACCCCTGCTGAGCTCAGCCCAATATAGGTGGTGCTGTGTATCACTCAACCTTCTGAAGACACTCTCACTGTTGCATTATTCTTTGCTTCCTTGTATTTGTCACTTCACGTCTATTGACGTTGACCTACATTCTTTTTGGAATTGCTTCCTGTTTCTTCTGTTTTCTTTGGTTCGTTGATCGTTTCCTAAGCCCGAATCTCCTCGGCGTCTGCAATCAGAGTATCGAAGCCGCCTTGTTCAGAATCTCCTACTTCACCATGAGTCAAATGTCGTACACAGTAAGTCAAACACCCGAATTAAGAAGCTATCTCGGTACTGACCAAGATTCAGGTCGGGGACGACAAGTATGCGATGGCAAGCGAGCGGAATAGATTTGCGCCACCATCCTACGACTACGGGATGGAGATGACAGAAAGCCCGATGTCAATCAACGCCTCTCCAGCACCAACATATTCGATACCACCAACTGTGCCGGAAGAAAAATACGTAATGCGAGACGAAGAACGATATCCTACAGTAATTGATGTGCCATCAGGACTGATTCCATATGAGCCAGCACCAGGAGAGACGAGCGCCGCAAGCGCAACTACCATGTCACCTCTGGCGAGGAACCTCGCAGCTCTCCCAGCTAATGACCAAACACCAATGCCGAAGCCAGAAAACGAACCACTACCGGAAAGGACGCCAGCGAGGACGATACTTGGTATGCCACGGAGGAGGTTCTTCATGATCGCGACAGGTGTTGGGATGCTCGTGCTGTGCGCCATAATCATTGGCGTGGCTGTTGGCGTAACGAAAAGCAAAGCAAATAAAAAGTTTCCGTCAATTACTGCATCGGGTGTCTTCGCAGGAGCCAACAGCACGGAGTGGAAGATGCACGTCGTACACGCCAAGTCAGGATCCGATGAAGTGTCAATGAAGTTAAATAATGGAACCGGGGAGTGGTCGGAAAAGCAGACCTTAAACTTCACTATTATTCCGAGGTTGGACGACCCTATGACTGCGACAAGTGTATTAGGGAACGATGGAAACCTGTATCTGAACATCTTCTATATCCATGAGCATAACATTGTTCTAGCAAACTTCAGCTGCTTAGAGGCAGCCTGTACCTCGGTGTACAACGGGGTCATCACGAAGGGAATTACTTACCCATTATCCGACGACTCAGGCTTGGAATCGGTATACATCAACTCTACTACAGGCTACAGGATCTTCTACCACAATTCGGACAAGTATGTCACGCAATTGGCCAGTCCTGGAGATGGAACATGGGATCACGGCACGACCATTTCAGGCAAAGCGCTGAAGGGGAGCAGTATATCTGCTACTGTTCTCGGTGGCGATGTCATTGTGCTGTATGTTGACGATAAGGACAAGATCCTTTACAATGTTCAAGCCACGGATGGAAGATGGCGAAATCGTACGTTACCCCACGCCCTCCGACCCCTCCAAGCTAATCCTAGGAACAGCAACACCAGTCCTTTCCTCCGCACCCTTTAAATGGAAATCTCTCGCCCCAGTCTCGACTAGCTACCAATCTGGAACCGATATCCTGAGCGTCTTCTACACGGGCTCAGACGCTCGCATCTACGAGCTCTACGCCACCAATGCATCGACAAATGCATTCGCCGAGATCACGCGTGGAGATCTCCAAGCGAATTCTACTTCCGGTATTTCGACCGCCGGGTGGAACACAGAACCTTACAAAGATCTGTCGTGGGGACCGAGCGATGCTGCTGGGGCAGAAATCGCGTCGTTGGCGTGGGATAGCCAGTCGAGGTTCTTTCGTCTGATTGATGGGAAGCTGGCGGAAAGTATTGAGATCAATGGGGTTTGGTCGGCGGATTTTATCTGAGTGTGCACCAGGACAAAACATACTGCTTTTGTTCGTTCTGGGCCGAGGAAATGGATGCCTGCATGAATGGCTGGTGTTGGGACTGTTAGAGCGTTGGCGCATGGATGGATGGATGGGTTGTTAATAGGTAGAATGTAGGTAAATATATCCCGCCTGGAAAATGGCATGTTGAATATAATGAATTTAATCGTACCTCTACCTTCCCGTTCCTGATTCCCTTCCTTCAAATTTCCAGCCTGAATATCCGAGAATCACCCTACGTTTCGTCCCGACCCCAAGAAGCAAAAGAGGTGACTGCAGGTGTTGTTGCACCAGCAAATACCCAAGCTTTGTGCAGATACGCCAAGACTCGTCTAAATTATCCTCGCCCATGCAACCTCGCATCTCCATCGCTTCCCTTCCAACTCGCATACAGAATATCACCAAACAATCAACCATGGAAACGCCATCAGAGGACTCAACGCCAAAGAGGCATTCCAGGCATAGCTTGTCGGGAAGAGGTCAGTGTCTTTTCCGCTTTTGATGAATTGCTCTTTTGTTCTCATTACATTACGTGGCCCGAAGAGAGGCATGGGTTTCACGATATCGAGTCATCTTGCTGTCGGACTTGGTTTACGCTGTCTTGTTCTCTGTGGTCGCGATAGTCTTTTGCCTATGACATTCAATCTTCATCATTCCTTTGGCTTCAAGATTGTTGTCCAATGAGTATCGAATGGGCGATTGTCCTTACAATATCGTCACGTGCTGGAATTCCAGCCAATACGGCATCTTGTGACTAGAAGGATGAACGAAACAATACGTTTTCCTCTTTCTTGTCGCAAACATCGCGCCTAGCGCTTAACATGCGACTTGCAACAAAGTGCTGAGAATTTTATCTGATATCCCCTGGAGGGAAAGTTGCTGGAGGAGAAGTGTTTCCCTCATGCTTTATTCGCTCAATCAATGCGTGTTATCTCATTTATTGCTCAATCGACTGGATCTACTATTACTGAAACATTCGCTGACAACCATCTACCAGCCCTTCCACGACGACCAACTCGTGGACCACTCGACATTGCCGAGTACGTGCCCCATCACTACAAGTAGTGTTTTCACTGACAAAATCCCAGCGCCCCAATCTCTCCCTCCAGTCCCCTCTCAGCTACACCCACAACACCCACACCCAAACTCAACAAAGGCCCCTCCTCTCTCCTCTCCCCAACTCAATCCCAGTACCTCACACCCCGTCTCCCCTCTCCCGGCCCGGGTTCCAACCTCAGCACCATCTCATCCCCTTCCTTCCGCACCGCAAAAACCTCACTCTCTCCATCCCGATCCAACATGTCCACCATCTCCACGACGGGTACAAACAGCATAACATCTAAAGATTTCTCCTTCCTCCTCCGCCCCGAAATCTACCATCCCCTCACCCTCCTCGACGTCCCCCCTCCCTTCCGCGTCACATCCTCCCAAGTCGACCCCTTGACCCCCCTCAACGCGCTCATCTCATCCGGCCATTTCCGCGCCGCAGCCATCAAAGCCGCTTCCCTACTAACCTCAACATCAAACCCCATCGCTCCATCCGATCATACCCAGATCTTCGAGCTAGTGTATGCGAGACTAGCGAATCTGACGCTATGTAACCAGACAGCATTAGCTGCACAGGAGGTCAAAGCACTGGAGGATCTGAATAGTGCGTATTATCGAGATGAGAATGATGGGAAGCATCTCGTGCCGTGGGAGTTGAGGGTATTGGCAGTGAGGTTGCAGGGCATGGGATTTAATGATGCGAGGAGGGGGGTGGTGGGATACTACGACTTAGCACGGGAAGCTCGTCTCATTCTCTCATCTCTTAAGAAGTCTCATCGGGAGCTAAAAGCCAAAGCCAAAACTCCAGAACGAGGTGAAGACGATGATCCCAAAGGAGATGAGGAGGATGAGAAGTTGGGAGAGTTGGAGCAGGAGATTAAGATCTGGGAACATCGCCTCGCGGAACTAGGAATTCGCGTCGCTTCCGCACTGATAGAGATGGAGGATCTCGAAGGCGCTACGCGCTTCCTGGCTTCCCTCACCCCATCGAAATCTTCATTCTCTACCTCTCATCTCGCAATCCAAAAAGCCCTGCTCTGGCTCTGCATCGGCGACGTCGAAGCTGCACGCTCCTGTATCTCCCACACGAACACCGACCCCGAATCCAAACCCAAATCCAAACTTGGATCCGATTCTGGATCCGAAAATGATGAGCGTATGATATCAAACGAGCAAAAAGTTATCCTCGCACTAGCCAACATGGCAGACAGCAATTTCGAAAAAGCCGTCGACGGATGGAGGGACTTGATCGATACCGATAACCCTGAAGAGGGAGAGAAAGCCATGTGGAGGCAGAATTTAGGAGTCTGCTATTTGTATCTGGGGAGGATGGACGAGGTTAGTCTATCTCTCTCTCTTGTTCTACATTCTCTTCCGCGCTTCTCATCTTTCTGCACTGCAGACAAGCACCTCTACCTCCCACTACTTATTCGTGCCTTGTCTCTTTACAGCCCTTCCGTATCCACTTCCCCTTCTCCTCATCTAGCACAAGCATAACCACCACTTACTGGCTTCTCCCTCCCCTCATTCTTTAATTTTTCTTCTCCCTTCTCCACTTACTGGCTTCTCCCTCCCCTCATTCTTTAATTTTTCTTCTCCCTTCTCCCCTCTCCCCTCTCCCCTCTCCC